>Ga0255353_1000641_pt1 | contig 22055 bp, 11 predicted proteins | sample HBST25metaG_FD_189941 | JGI IMG/M metagenome (GOLD analysis project Ga0255353, IMG submission 189941) | Peat soil microbial communities from Stordalen Mire, Sweden - H.B.S.T25 | ecosystem: Environmental > Terrestrial > Soil > Wetlands > Peat | place: Sweden: Norrbotten County, Stordalen Mire...
TTTCAGTGTTACTCTTTTCGAGAAAACCCCCATTTTACGGGCACTTCAGAATTTCGATTCCCAAGATGAGTTACTGCCATTCCACAACCAACTGATTCTGTTCGACTTTTAACCGGACAGCAGTGAGAATCTATGCGGGCCACGCCGTCGCATCAATTCGCTTATTGAATTCGCCTATTGGCCCTTTGTCAGCTCCTTAGACTCAGATGTTATGAAGACGGCCGAATGTGCATTCTTCCCCCTGCTTCGGAAACTTCAACACGTGTTTGCGGTTGCCCGCGCCTTGCATTTCCGCAAAGCCGCTGAGAGTTTGCATGCCTCGCAACCCGTCGTCAGCCGACAACTCAAGGAATTCGAAGAAGAACTCGGATTTGAGATTCTTCAACGCGACCACCATTTCGTTTCATGAGCAAAGGCCGGGCACATCTCTGTCGCCGGTATAGAAAACATCCTTGCCCGCCTTGAAAACGACTTCACGGATACTGTACGCCAGTCGCGTCCAATCAGTTGGGAAACTCCATCGGAATACGCCATGTCCCAATCGCCATTCGCCTCGATGCGGATTCGCCGCCTTGCGAGGAATTTGCAACGGGAATGGTCCGGAGATTCTCTTGTCAGGTTCCGCATGCTCCCAACAGTTGAGATCCTGAACGCCACGGAGGGCGAAGTGGTTCATGCTGGAATTACGAATGCTCCCATCAACCATATTCGCCCGCCAGTTCGCGAAGCGAGTTCGTGCGGCGGTCATATCCAGCATCTTTCTCGTAGGATGCTGGCTCGTTTCCTGAGAGATTCCCGAGCGCAGTCCTCCTCTACCCAAGCTCCCCCATAAATCACGTCTCGAAGTTGAGCGCGAGCGCCCGAGTTCGCCGGCAGGTTCCAATGAGGATCTGTCCAGAAGGCTCTGAGTGTGCCCGTGAAGTGGATCGATCATGACATTCCCGTCTCAAAGTAATGTTCTCTCCAACCTTCATGAGACAATGCTCTCGGCGGTCTTTCCCTCTCCAACTCTGTGGCTGCCGGATAACACTGCATGGCTCTTTCTTCACGGATAGTGACTCTTCTGTTTGGTCGGCCATTGGCCACCAGCGAGGAACGCGCTGAACAGATCGGCCCAGTCGCCGGAATTCCAGTCTTTGGCCTGGATGCTCTCAGTTCTGCCGCATACGGTCCTGAAGCTGCGCTCACGCTGCTCATCCCCCTGGGACTTTTGGGAGTGCATTACATCGTCCCGGTGAGCGCCGCGATTGTTGGCTTACTGATCATTGTCTACTTCAGTTACCGGCAGACCATCGACGCATATCCACATGGAGGCGGCTCTTATACCGTCGCCTCTCAGAATCTGAGCGAGGGTGCGGGCCTGCTCGCTGCTGCTGCTCTGATGGTCGACTACACTCTCACCGCCGCGGTGGGAATCTCGGCGGGCGTGGGCGCTCTGATCTCCGCTGCTCCCAGCTTGCAGCCCCACACCTTGCAGCTTTGCCTGGTCGTTCTGGCCATTCTTACCGTGATCAATATGCGCGGAGTCCACGACACCGGCGTGGTGTTCATGATTCCTACCTACCTGTTCACCGGAACGCTCCTGGTTGTGATCGGAGTCGGCCTGTGGCATGCGTTGCACAGCGGAGGCCATCCTCATCCGGTCACAGCGCTGCCCCCCTTGCCCGCAGCCACCACTGCGGTGAGTCTGTGGCTGCTGCTGAAGGTGTTTTCTTCCGGCTGCACGGCCATGACCGGCGTCGAGGCAGTGAGTAACGGAGTCATGGCTTTCCGCGATGACACGCGCAAGAATGCCAAGATCACGCTGACCATCATCATCGTTCTGCTCGCCGTGTTGCTGGCCGGCATTGCTCTTTTGTGTCGCTCTTATGGCATCGCCGCCACTAACCCCGTTGGTCCCGGTTACGAGAGCGTGCTCTCGATGCTGACGCGCGCGGTCATGGGTCATGGAGTCTTCTACTACGTCACCATTGGCTCGGTGTTGCTGGTGCTTGCGCTTTCTGCCAACACCGCTTTTGCCGATTTTCCGCGACTCACCCGCGCTATTGCCCTCGACGACTATATGCCGCATGTGTTTCTGCTGCGTGGCCGCCGGCTGCTCTATTCCTGGGGCATCTATGTCTTGGTCGTGCTTACGGCGCTGTTGTTGATCCTCTTCGGCGGCGTGACCGATCGCCTGATTCCCCTCTACGCCATCGGTGCGTTCATGGCCTTCACTCTCTCGCAAGCTGGCATGGTGATGCACTGGAAGCGCCAAGGCAAGGCGCGACTGCGCATCTTTGTCAACGGCCTGGGCGCAGTGGCCACAGGCATCACCACAGTTGTAGTACTGGTAGCCAAGTTCGCTGAAGGCGCTTGGATCACGGCGCTGTTGATTGCAGCCATGGTCGTGCTCATGCGTGCCGTAAAGCGGCACTATGTCCACGTGGAGCACGAAACGGCCCTCGACCGCCCCATCGTGCCTGCCCAAATCGGCGAACCCATCGTCGTGTTGCCCATCGACGGCTGGAGCCGGATTACAGAAAAGGCCCTCAGCTTTGCGTTGGGAATGTCCACCGATATTCGCTGCGTACATGTGCAGACTGGTGAAAATCCCGATCCAATCTGCCAGGACTGGGAGAAGGATGTTGCCGCTCCACTGCGCGAGGCCGGCAGGTGCGTCCCCAAGCTCGATACTCTGCAGTCGCCCTTTCGCAACGTTCTGGCGCCGGTGGTCGATTACATTCTGGCGGTGGAGCGGGCGTCCAGCTCCCAAAAGGTCTGCGTGCTTGTCCCGGAGCTGGTGGTTCACCACTGGTGGGAGAATCTGCTGCATAACCGGCGCGCGGATATGCTGAAGGTGATCCTGCTTCTCCGGGGCAACCGCCGCATCATCGTGATCAACATTCCCTGGTATCTCGATCGGGGTTGAGGGTCTGTCGAGACTTTCGATCATCCTGGAAGCGGCTCCCACGGGCTGTCCGGATTCGAGATGGATATTCGTCGGCGTCTACTGGCTGTCCGAGTGAGCCGCTGCCGTCTGTTTTACAAACTCGAATGTACACGCACGGCCAACGATGCCAAGGCCTTCACTCTTCGTGCCTGTACCCTCTGTTTCTTTGAACTGAGCCTTGACGTCGTAGCTGTAGTCCGCACCCCCATGTGCAAAGACTCCCCGCGCATATTTCCTGGAAGTGACGATGCCGTTAGCCGAGAGTTTTGCGCTGCCATCCGGCTTGATCTGGCCCTCCAGCAGCAGGTAGCCCTTTTCTCCCGCTGTGCCATGCTCTCCGCGAAAATTGCTGTTCTCAATGACGCTGGGGAATTGCCAGGTGTAGCCTTCGGTATTTCCCTTTGGCGGACAAGTCAGCTTGGCTTTCCAATTGCCGTCAAATCGCTCCACGGCAATGGACGTTCCAGGAATAAGTATCAAGGCGCTCATGACGAGCAGTCTGAGAGCTGTTTTCATCACTCTTCCTCCTTGCGGGATGTCCCGTCGATCCTGACTATGTAGAGCGTCCGTGGCGCGACTTAGGCTATCCCTCTGCTTGGTCGGCAGAGACGCTGTTCTTTCTTGATATCTCAAGGCTGTGAAGGGTCTCGCCGCCTGTGTGGCAAGACCCTTCACAGCGAACTGCGATTACTAGATCTCTGGACTGATGGGCTTGATCACTTGAATGATCGGGTCGGTTTCAGTGGCCTGATTGATATTCACAACCTTGGTCGTGGAAATGACGATGGCATTGATTTGCCCATAGGAGGAATCGGTATTGAATGTGCCATTTGAATTCACCGTTCCCATCGTTGAGGTTTGACTTTGATCGACCTCTCGGGTGACTGCGTTTCCAACATAGCTACCGATATAGTCACCGACAATATCGACTCCGCCGGTACCATTCAATGTCAACGCTTCCACTCCCAGCATTTCGCCGCTCACGGATTGGTTGACCACCTCGGTGTCGCCGTCAAAGAACGTGCCAGAAAGAGTGGCGTTAGAGAAGCCTCCGCTGGGGGCTACCTGCGGTTCGAACTGACCCGCATAAACGCCCACGCCTGTTCCGAGCATGTAACCCTTGTTATTGGCGGTCAAGTACATTACTGGTGGGTACATCTTGGAATAAGTCGTGAGATACATCGTGCAGGCAGCGCCACTGCTTTGCATTCGTCCAAAGCTGTCGATGCTATAGCCGCACGACGGCGTTTGAGGCGTTTGCGCCACGCCGCCGATGTCCTCGTAATAGGTGCCCGAATAAGCGCTGGAGCTGGTTACATTGATGAGACCAATCTCCGCACTCTCCGTCCCTGTCACGTAATAGACGAGGTTGCTACCGGTAGTCAAGGATGGGGATGTTCCCTGGAGTTTTGCGCCTCCAATATAAATCCCGACATCCGTGGTGAGTGCATCGGTTGATAGTTGCGCGTACTCCGAACTGGAGAGTGCGTAGTTCACATGGTGGACTGTTATACCGTCCAGTGTGGCCGAATCTGTAAAGCGGCCGGTTATCTGGTCCAGGGCGGTATAAGCGCCGTTCATGCCCGAGAATGGCGTGGTGATTCCGTTTCCAGCGTTGATCACGCCCTCCACGTTGATGTCATATTCACCGCCCGTAATGCTACCGCCTGAGGTACCGGGCTTCGTGGTCACCGTACCAACAATTCCTGCACGATATAGATTTGAACTTTCATAAATGCCTGTGAGCAGATAGGTGTAATTGCCGCTGGACAAGTTGGTAGGGACAGCCTGTAACCGGAGTTGACCCGTAGCGGTGAGATAGTTGACGTTGACTGCACTATCCCATTCGACCAGACGGCCCTCAGTCGCAATATTCGATGAGATTTCACCGAGGGAGATCTTCGTGGTGAAGGTGCCCGCGCTGGTTACGATGGTGAGGCAACCAAGATGGTTTGCACCCACTTTGTAGAAGCTCTGGGTTGTATCAAGGCTAGTGGCAGACTGGACGATTGTGCCATTGCTGTCGAGGACACCAGCGGTAATCTTTCCGGTGCCATCAGCGGTGAACGAACCAATAGCGCCTAAGAACCCTGTATCACTGTAGCCTTGCACGCTGAAGGCATATTGCCCGTGCAGAAGCGACTCACTTCCAGAATCGGAGCAAGCGGCGGCCGCAATGATCGTGACACTCAAGCCCTGGCTCTGCGTCTGTTGCGGAGTACTCGAATCGCTTACCGTGAGAGAGAAGGAGGCCGTGCCGGATGCGGTGGGCGTGCCAGTCAAACTCCAGCTTGTTCCGGAGCCGGTGAGACTCAGCCAACTGGGCAGGGTTGACCCGGTGGCCACGGTCCATGAGTAGGGTGCCGTGCCGCCGGAAGCCTTTAGAGGCGCGCTGTAGGCGGTGCCCGCAGTAGCGTTCGGCAAGGTCGTGGTCGTGATGGTCAGCTTTTGAGGCGCGATGGTCAGGCTAAGCTGTTGCGTTGCCGCAGCAGGTCCCTGCTGAGCCTGGGAAGCGTCGGTCACTTTGACCGTTACATTGGTGGCGCCCGCGGCGGTAGGTGTCCCGGTAATCATTCCTGCCGCGCTCAAAGAGAGTCCCGCGGGAAGCGAGGAGCCGGAAGCAAGGCTCCAGGTGAGCGTGCCTGTGCCCCCGCTGGCCTGCAAAGTTGCACTGTAAGCCGTGCCGACCGTGCCGCCCGCCAGAGTCGTCGTCGCAATCGTTGGCAAAGGCGCAACGACCACGGGTGCCGACGCCGATTTCGTCGGATCTGCCACAGAAAATGCCTGGACTGCTACGGTCATGTTGGACGATCCAGAGGCCGGCGCATTGTAAGTCGCGGCCGCCGTGGTCGCATTAGTCAATGTTCCGCAGGCGTTGCCGGTACATGTTGCGCCCGATGCTGCCCATGTAACGCCCTTGCTTGCCGAGTCGTTGGCGACCGAAGCCGTGAAATTCAGCGATTGGCCCTGATCGATGCTGGTCTGCACAGATGGATTGATAGAAACAGAAATTGCCGGCGCCGCGATCGTGATGCTAAGGGTCTGTGTAACTGAGACAGGCCCCTGCTGAGCAGCGGACTGGTCCGTTACCTTGACGGTGAAGCTCGTGGTTCCGGCGGTTGTGGGCGTGCCGGAAATTGCTCCCGTGCTGCTCAAGGTGAGACCTCCAGGCAGCGATGAGCCGGCCGCCAGGCTCCATGTCAGAGTGCCGACGCCCCCGCTGGCCTGCAATGTTGCGCTGTAGGCGCTGCCCACGGTGCCGCCGGAGGGCGAAGTCGCGCTAATGCTCGGCGCCGGGTTCACAACGACGGCGGAGGACGTCGACTTGGTGCTGTCTGAAACTGAAGTCGCAACAATCGTCACCGTCATTTTGGCGGAGACGGATGCCGGCGCATTGTAGGTTGCCGCGGACGTAGTCCCGCCGGTGAACGTCCCGCATGCAGTCCCGGTGCACCCAGTTCCCGACATGCTCCAGGCCACTCCCGCGCTGGCGGCGTCGTTTGTCACGCTGGCGGCGTAGTTCAGGGTTTGCCCCTGATCGATGCTGGTTTGAGCTGACGGGGTGAGCGAAACGGAAATGACGGGCGTGACTTTTGAAGACTTTCCACTGCCGCAACCGGACAGAAGCAACAGGCCTGCCAGGATAAGGACGAGCTTTTTCATGGTTGTGCCACCTCGCAGAACATCAATGGGCAGATTCCCTCTTTCCCACTCACCCAGACAGCGCAAATCAGCCGGGAAGTGACTCAGGTCCCAGGCCACGCTTTGCGTTCTTTACAAAAAAGGATTCGTCACGGCGTCAGGACATGCGGAAGGAGTATCATGCCTGCGAGAATCGCACGGGACGCTTGTCGCGTAGGGAGAGACCTTTGGAAGCAGCCAAGGGAGAAATCACTCTGCTTTTGGCAAAGTGGCGGGACGGTGAGACGTCTGCGTTTGATGAGTTGATGCCGCTGGTCTATCCCCACCTTCGCGAGGTGGCCGCGGCCTATGTTCGCCGCGAGCGCAACCCGGACACTCTGCAGGCAACAGCCCTGGTCCATGAGCTTTACCTTCGGCTATTGCACCAAAAGAAAGCGGTAGGGGAGGATCGCCGCCACTTTTTCACCTTCTCCGCCAAGGTGATGCGCATGATTCTGATTGATCACGCGCGTGAAACCCTGGCGCAGAAGCGCGGGGGCGGAAGTCAGCAGGTCCCGCTCAGCGACGATCTGCCCTGGATCAACACTGGCAGTCCCGAGTTGCTTGACCTGAACCGGGCACTCGATGAATTGAATACACTGGACGCCGGAAAGGCCCAGATGGTCGAACTGCGCTATTTTCTGGGCTGCACAGCCGAGGAAACCGCGTCCGTCATGGGAGTATCGAAGGCCACCGTCGATCGGGAATTGAAATTCATCAAGAGCTGGCTCTATAGCCGCATCCACCCCGGAGTGGCCAGGAACATATTGATCTCGTGATGCAGTCTCCATCCCGATTCCGCAGTCTGAAGCAAGGGCCACAAGCCACAGGCGGGGCTGCCGCGATGAACCAGTCAACCGACGTTTTCCTACGCATTGAAGCGATCTTTCATGAAGCGCTCGTGGTTTCAGGCCCTGAGCGGGAGGAATTGATCGATGCCCGGTGCCGGGGAGACCGGGAGCTCGCCACCGAAGTGCATTTGCTCCTTGACGCGTGTGAGACCGAAGAGCAGTTGACGGACAGTTTCCGCCTGAAATCGCCGATCAGTCCGGATCGCATCTCCTCCCGCATCGGTCCTTATGTGCTCGATCGCTTGCTTGGGCGCGGCGGAATGGGCGCCGTCTTCCTGGCGCATCGCGACGACGGCCAATTTGAACAGCAAGTCGCCATCAAACTGATTGATCTGCCGCTGGCCACCGATTTGTTTCGAGAGAGATTCCGCCAGGAGCGCCAGATTCTTGCCGGCCTGCAGCATCCTTACATTGCCCGCCTCCTCGATGGAGGAGTCACTGAAAATGGCGACCTCTACCTGGTCATGGAATACGTGGATGGAGTTCCCATCCATCGATTCTGTGACGAAAAGCATCTCTCCGTCGCCCAGCGGCTCGCGCTCTTCCTTCGCGTCTCTGAGGCCGTCCAGTTTGCCCATCAGCACTTCGTCGTGCACCGCGACTTGAAGCCGGACAACATTCTTGTCTCCGGCGACGGCACTCCCCGTTTGTTGGACTTTGGAACGGCCAAGCTGCTCTCTCCCGCTCTCACCAAATCGGACAGTGACTTCACCCGTGAGGGCTTCCAATCCTTCACTCCGCAGTATGCCAGTCCGGAACAGGTGTTAGGCATGCCCATCACCACGGCATCTGACACTTATTCGCTCGGCGTTCTCTTGTATGTCCTGCTCACGGGAGTCCCGCCGTATGAATTGAAGGAGCACACCACGGCGGAGATGTTGCGCGTCATCTGCGAAGAACCGCCGCGCCGGCCGCACCCTCCCGCAAACGTGCAAAACCGCCTCGACGCCGATTTGGAAGCCATTCTCCTCAAGGCCCTGCGCAAGGAACCGCAGGAGCGTTATTTTTCCGCGGACAAACTCGCTTCCGATGTGCGTGCCTATCTTGACGGACAGCCGGTAGCGGCGCGCCATGGAACCATTCGTTACCGATCCATGAAGTTCATGCGACGGCACTGGTTCGGCCTTGCGGCACTTGTGGTGTTGGCAGGCACGCTGCTGGCAGGTGTTGCGGGCGTGGTCTGGCAGGCACGCGTCGCCAATCAAGAACGGCGTCGAGCGGAGGCTCGTTCTGCGGACTTGCGACAACTCAGCAACAGTCTCCTCTCTGAGTTGGACGAGGCGATCAAACAGCTACCCGGTTCAACCGGCGTTCAGAAACTTCTCGTCACGCGCGTGCTCGAACACCTCGACCGCATGGCCAGCGATGCGCACGGCGATCGCCAGACACAGTTGGATCTTGCCAACGCCTACGTCCAGATCGGGCAAGTGCAGGGCGATCCGTATTTTCAAAACATGGGAGATGTTTCAGGCGCTTTGGCTGACTTTGACAAGGCCATCGCGATCACCCAATCGCTTTCGGCAACGAATCGAAATGACCGCGAAGCCCTGCACACATCCGCCCTGGCTTTAAGGTCGCGCAGTGAAACCCTCTTCCGGGTTGGCCGCACGCCCGAGGCCGTTCCCCTTATCCGGCAAGCCGCCAGCACATTCGATATCCTCACCTCCGACCCAAATGTTTCCGCTGCAATCTTGGCAGAAGCCGCCAATGCCTACGGAGTGATGGGCGACGAGTTAGGCCAGCCGCTGACCGAAAGCCTGAACGATGTGACGAGTGCAATTGCAGCTTACCGCAAGGATCTGAGCCTTGTTCTTCGCGGACAACAACGTGATCCCTCGGACCCCCAATCGCATCGCATCGCCGCCGTGGCTGCCATGAGGATAGGCGAGATTGAAATGGATGCGGCTCCAGTCCAGGCAATTCGCGATCTTGACCAGTCTCTCCAGTTCTTGGACGCCATGCCAAAGGCGCAGCAGGCTAACTTCGGACCCGCTCGTGTCCGTTCCGCGGTTCTTCATCGCAAGGCCATATCACTGAACGAACTTGGTCGATACGATGAGGCCGTCCGTCTCTTTCGTGAGGTTTACCAGTCTGATCTCAAACGTCAAAACGTAGACCCCCTGGACGTTCGCCTTCTCGAGGATCTGATCGGCGATCTCAATGATGAGGCCACAGGGTACGAATATGCCGCCGACCCCGCGCTGGCGCACGACCCAGCCCATCGACGCAGTAACCTGCAGGAGGCAGCTGCTCTATATGCTCAGGCAGTTTTGTTGGCGGAGAAGTTCCTGCACCAGGAGCCTGCCAACGAGGACCTTCAAGAAACTCGTGCCGAACTCATCCTGCGCGTCAACTCCTTGCGCGCCCTGCTGCATTCTCCTGGCGAGGACGACGCGCAGGCTCGTGGTGAAATCAATAAGCTACGCAGGTTCGCCCATGACAATGCGGCGCCTTACATGTTCTATACGGTTGCGGCGGCCTATCTTCGTGTCGAGCCTCCTTCTCTGCGGGATCCTGCGTTCACTTTGCATTGCGCTCAGCAAGCAGTCGAGCGCAGCTTTGCCACAACTGCCGAAATGCAATTGACCCTGGCGCAGGCCTACCGCGCGGCAAATCAGAAGCCAAAAAGCCGCGAGGAGGCGAAGAGGGGACTCGCGCTCTTGCCCGCTCAACGCCTCAACGAACCCAAGCCGCGCCTGAGAAAACTTCTTGAGCTCTCGGCCAACGCGGTCGACTGACTGTCGGTCAAAAGGATTGACCCCGCCGCCTGCCCCGCAGCGAGCCAACGCACAATCGAACCTGCGCAAGCTCATCGATGGTCATGCACAGATGAACAGATGAATCTCGTCGAAGTGTGAGTCACTCTCTCCTTCAATTGCGCTCTCTGGATGGAAGCGGAAGTTCCTGTCGCCGCGGCGTCACGGCCCTGAAACAACCGCTTATCCGGAGGAATCCAATGACCAGACTTACATCTTCAACCTTGATCTCACTACCTCTCGCAGTTTTGCTGGGACTGGTCCCGGCGTGTGCGCAAGACAAACCTGTTCTTGTAGTGCATCCCTTCACTGTCGCTTCGGGCGTCACTTTCCCCTACGACATGAGAGACTTGCAGACCCGGGCAATTGTGGAACTCAAGAACAAGAATGGGGCGCAATTCAACGTTGTCGATCAGGCCCCCTCCAGTCAGGCGCGCGTATACGTCCTCGACGGCGAAGTGACGGAATGGCATAAGGGCAATACCGCAGAGCGTTTGCTCATTGCCGCTGGCTCAGTGGCCGGACGGGAGAACGCCAGGATCCACTATTGGCTGATGGACAAGGATGGAAAGAAGGTCTTTGAGCAAACTGACACCATCCGGCAACTCTTCATGCGGAACGCACATGAGCGATCAGCCGGCACACTCGTCAAGCCATTCGGGGACAAGATCTCTGAGCGGCTGAGCGCGGCGAAGCTTGGCAACGAGGGATCCTGATACTAGAGCTGTAGATCGACCTAGAGTTGTAAACCGACGATTCCGAGGAGAGCGGGGGTTCCAATCCCCTCAAACAGCGGTTCTGCTGGACTTTTCCAGGCTGCGGAAAAACTCTCCTGGTTGGCACGAAGTCTCAGGGCACGACTTCAGCCGTGCTGTAAGTGGCTGAAAAATAACATGGACTTTAGCCCCTGCGGCCTTTCTTTTTGGACCTACTTTGCTGTTCTTCTCGGTCTCGAAGGAAATGCAACTGTTGTCCTAATTCGAAATTTGAACAAGATTCGACGAGGCTCATGCGAAGAGCCTCTTGCCTGACAGTTTCCTGCCGTTTAGATCTCGGTTGCAGACGAGGGTTCAGCGGAGTCATCCTGAGAATTGTGCGTAACCTGTTTTTAACTAGCACTTTGGCCTGTCCTCCTAAAGTAACTTTCAGCAGTCCCGACAGGTGAGGCTTGGCAGCCTCCCGGGTACGCGAATCCGGCCAGGGCCACTCGCCGACGGAGAAGGCCCTGGAACCCCATGAGGAACCTGAACGTTCTCGGGCCCTGGCTTTCTAAATCGCCAACTGGTCCTTATTGAACAGAAGTGCTTTCCCCTCTGTCCTAATGTCTCTACAAAGCCTTGAGCCCAGTCAGTCCGGGCCGAATCGCGCCGGTATTTGCACTGGTAAAGAGCTTTTCATCTGATCATTCAACTTGATTACGGAGGTAGTGGCATGAACGTTCGTGTTTCAAAGTGTGCAAGTTTAGCGCTTGGTTTGGTGTTTGTGGCATGTTTGCCCCTTGCTCTGGGCGCCCAGGACTCGCCCAAACCAACGACAAAGGCCTCTGCGGCCGATTCGCCGTCCAGGTGGGACATCTTCCTGGGATACAGCGCCCTGATCCCCAACGCTAGAGTCAACGGCTTTAGCTACAATTCCATCGACTACGGCACCATAGCGAGTGTGACCCGCTATTTCAACAAAAATGTGGGCCTGCAATTCGAGGGAGATGTCCACCTTTTGACCCCGGAGAACGGAAACGTGACAACATCCCAGCCGCAGGATGATTTCAGCGGTGGAGAGGGTGGCTTGATTTTCAGATTCCCCCACGGCAACATCACGCCGTTCCTTCACGCCCTGGTTGGCGGCGAACATGTTGGCAGCTACGCCCAGACGGATGTTTGGGGCTTGTCCTTCACCGGTGGCGGCGGTTTGGACGCCAGAACGCCCCTGTTTCACCACCGCTTGTCGGTACGCCTCTTCCAGGCGGATTACCAGTATGTCAGGGCAAACTTCGCGAGCAGTGAAGGGGGGACAACCAATTTCAATCCCCAAGGGCGTCTCAGTGCGGGCCTTGTGTTTGGCCTTGGCAGCATCGCACCGCCGCCGCCTGTGACCCTGGCGTGCTCGGCTAGCCCTGCAACTGTGTTTCCGGGCGATCCGGTTACAGTGACCGCGACGGCTGGAGAACTGAATCCTAAGCTGAACGTCATTTACTCCTTCACAGGAGACGGCGTGACGGGCACCGGCGCCACTGCCACGGTCGCCACGGCCGCCTTGGCGCCAGGCAGCTATACGGTGAAGTGCAACGTGAAGGAAGGCAAGCCCGGGAAGGAAGGCTTGAAGCCCTGGGAGATCGCCGACAGCTCGGCCAGCTTCACCGTCAAGGCATTCGAGCCGCCGACCATCAGTTGCTCGGCCAGCCCCAGCACCATCAAGCCGGGTGAAACCAGCACCGTCACCGCAGTGGGCATGAGCCCGCAGAATCGCCCCCTGACCTACAGCTACACCGCTGCATCGGGCACCATCAGCGGCACCGGCGCCTCGGCGGCCTTCTCTTCCACCGGAGCACCGACCGGCGCAGTAGGAATCACTTGCAACGTATCCGACGACAAGGGCCAAATTGCGACCGCCAATACCAGCGTGACCATCTCGGCCCCGTATGTAGCCCCTGTTCCGCACACCCAGGCGCTCTGCTCGATCACCTTCGAGAAGGACAGCAAACGCCCGGCTCGCGTGGACAACGAGGCCAAGGCCTGCCTGGACGAAGTGGCCCTGGACCTGCAAAAACAGTCCGATGCCAAGGCCGTTCTTGTAGGCAATTCGACCGCCGCGGAGAAGGCTCCGAGAAAAGGCAGAAAGTCTGCCAAGGTTGCGGACCTTGCCTCGCAGCGCGCCGTCAACACCAAGGACTACCTGGTAACGGAGAAGGGCATTGACGCCTCTCGCGTCAGCGTCGCAACCGGCGCCACGGATGGGCAGAAGGTGGAAGACTACCTGGTGCCCGCGGGTGCGACCTTCACGGCCGATGTATCCGGAACCACCACGATCGATGAGTCCGCGGTGAAGCCACAGGCGCGCAAGCCCCTGGCTGCAACTCACAAGAAGCACAAGGCTGCGAAGCCGGCAGAGGAGCCCGTTAAGGCCCCTCAGTAAGAGGTTCGGCTTGCTCTGCGACGAATCAATTCGCCATGCCCCCTTCATGCAGTGAAGGGGGCATGGCGATCAGCAGTTACAATTCCTCGTGCCATCCCTCGCGGCTGACCGGAAAACTGGTCAGCCTCTTTTTTGTAGGACTGGTGGACCACTCTTTCCATCGTTTTTCCGCTTCATCCAAGCCACGAATCTAGGCCCCACCCCACGTAGCCGAAGGCGGATGGTCGTACTGAAGGTTTTTGCAGATAATTACCGCAACCCGCGCACAATATAGACAGCTCGCCCCCGGTTTCCGGCTGGGGCGAAACCAGAGTCGAGGGTTCCCGAAGGCGAGGCAATCCAGCCGCCGCGCCCGCCGGGGAGCGGCCTTGCACAGCGCTTTGGAGGGTTCTGAGACGCTAATTTTATCCGGATAAAATCAAGTCGGTCGGAGGTATCCCCCACCCCTCCCCCCTAAACTTCACCTAGTCTTCGCTTTTTTGCTCGTTAAGTTGTTTAAATATAATTACTTACGAAAGTTAAGGCCTTACTGAAGAACGCACGAAACCGTGCCAAAACCGGCAAAAAACAGGGGATTTCTGCCAGAATTCGTGCCTTTTCTGCAGGCGCAGCGTTCGCTCTTTTGGACTTCTTCGGTATTGTCGCCGTGCTTTTTGTGAACTCAAGCACACGCGCTGACACTCTTCTCGCAAAGTAGCCTTCCACAAAATTTGTCCCATCGATCGGCCGGCCGATGGGACGCACTCGTAGGGTCTAGTGCCGGGAGGCGTTGGCGGCAGGCTTGGGGGACGGCTTCGTCGCCGATTTGCCGCCCGCAGGAGCGTGGGTCGCGGCCGGGCCGGCGGGAAGAATCTGTGCCAGTTTGATCCTGTCGATGTCTGGATAATTGGCCTTCAGGTAAGCGTCGCCCTGCTCGGTAATCAGGTCCTGGCGAGGCGTGTCGCGGTAGCCGGGAAAGATCTTGTCCACCACGTCCATGCCTTCGACGACGGTGCCGAAGGGTGCGAAGCCCATGCCGTCCAGGCGTGTGTTGTCCGCATCGTTGATGAAGAGTTGGGTGGTGCGCGTGTTTGGGCCGGCACTGGCAAAAACAATGCTTCCGCGCTTGTTGCTCTGGACGACAGGATCGTCATGGATTGTGGCTGTGTGCCAGACCTTGTTCACGGCGGGGTTGGCGCTGAGCCCGAACTGCACAACAAAGCCGCGCATCACGCGAAAGAAGGCCGCATTGGTAAAGTAGCCAGACCGGACCAGGTTGTAGAAGCGGTCGGCGCCGATGGGCGCCCAGTCGCGATGGACTTCCACAACAAAACTGCCCACATTGGTGGTGAACTTCGCCTTGTAAACCGGAGGCGCCTTGGCCGTGAGCGATGCTGGTTTGAGCAGGGACGGACGCGGGCCGGCAGCGGCGGCGCCAGTCTTCGCGGGAACACTTTTCGGAGCCGGAGTCTGGGCGTGGACGAGAAGACTCGCAAACAGAACAATGATCGTCGCAATTGCTTTCATGACCAAAATTATACGAAGCGGCGGCCTCGGTTCCAGGGGCAAGCCGACAGAATTTGCGTGTCGGTGGGGGGCTGACGCTGGGGTCTGAATGACAATCTTCCCTCGATCCACTCGCCGAGACCAGGTCAAATGGGCTGAATGGAAGGAAGAGTGACGCTGATCAGGTCTTCCAGAGGTTTTTTTGAGCGCAAGCAGCCTGACGATTCCACTCTGCTGGACTTGTACTTCAGAAGCGGTGAATGGGCACTGACCGGTGCTCATTCACCGCCCTTGTTGCGACTTTACTGAACAGTAAGGTTGACAACACCCGAAGATGTGACTTGATGCGTGGGATTCTGGACTGGAGCTGATCCTCCACCCCCACCTCCGCCCCCACAACCCGTGCCCGTTGCCGCCACTGCGATAGCCAGCCCCAGGATCGCGAGGAAGCAGATCCCCGTCAACTTCGCTTTCCTTCTCGCGGCTGCGAGCGGCACCAGCAACAAGGGCAACAGAATCCAGCCTGACGCCGCTCCAGGCAAAGTCTCCGTAAAGACAACCGTGACCTGATAGGTTCCCAGCGGAGTGGACGAAGAGGTCGCTATCGTTAATGCCCCATTGGACGCTGAATAACTGCATGTTGCGCCTGTGGGCAGGTTCAAGCACTTTGCTGAGACATTTGTCGCTGAAGACGACAAAGTTACCGGATAGGTTGCAGTGGAACCCGCGCTCACTGAGGCCGACGGTGTCGTGAACGATGGTGGCGTCGACCCGGGAGTGTCCACTTCAAACTGCAATGCGCTGGACGTCCCGCCACCAGGAGCGGGCGTCTGCACAGTGACCGGCGAAATCCCAGCATTGACAATGCTGGCTGCAGGAACCTGCGCCGTCAAGCTGGTGCCGCTCACGTATTGCGTCGTCAGCGCTGTGGGTCCCCAGTACAACGTGGAACCGGAAACAAACCCTGATCCGGTGGCAGTGAGCTTGAAAGTCCCGCTTCCTGCGCTGATCAATGCAGGCGATAAGCTGGAGAGAACAGGCGCGGGATTTGCCGATGGAATGTTGATCGTGTAGGAGGCGGTTCCTACGGCGCTTGTCGCATAGCCGTTCGCCGTCGCAATTGCCTTCACGGTCTCTGATTCCGCAACGGTGATCGATTTGCTGTATTTCGTTGAAGTCGTGGTGGGCGTGCTGCCGTCGGTGGTGTAGTAGAGCGTAGCGCCCGACGTTGCGTCGGCAATCGTGACCGTCTGTGCGGAAGTGTAGTTTCCGCCCGCCGGTGCGAAGGTGGGCGTGGCTGCAGGGGTTTCGATGACATAGGCTGCCGATGCCACCGCGCTCGCGGTATACCCTGTCGCCGTCGCAATCGCCTTCACAGTCTCTGAAGCCGCAACGGTGATCGGACCGCTATACGTTGTCGAAGCCGTAGTGGGCGCGCTTCCATCGACGGTGTAGTAAATTGTCGCGCCCTGCGCCGTGTCTGTAATGGTCAGTGTCTGGGCGCTCGTGTAGGTTCCCGCCGCCAGGCTCAGAATCGGTGTCGGCGTCGGACCGGGAGTAGTGATCTCGCGGATGCGATCATTGCAACTGTCGGCGATATACACGTTGCCCGACTTGTCGACCGCCAGGCCAGATGGTTCGCATAATTCGGCCATCGTTGCCGAGCCGCCATCGCCGCTGAAGCCGGTATATCCCGAACCCGCAAGGGTGGAGATGAGGTGAGTCACCGGGTCGACCACGCGCACCGTATTCGCCCAATTGGCGATGAAGATTTTTCCTGTGCTGTCGAGCGCTATGGCGCCCGGGTAGATTTCCGCCGATGTGGCCAGTGCGCCATCACCGCTCATGCCTCTATTGCCATTGCCCGCCACGGCTGAAATGATCCCGGTTTGCGCGGTCACTAAGCGCACGCGGCCGCCAAGTGTATCGGCGATGTAAAGGTTCCCCGCGCTATCCAAGGCTACGTCCTCTGGGTAATAAAGGAAAGCCGATGTAGCTGGCCCTCCATCTCCCGGGTCCATGCTCGTAGAGCCTCCTGCGACCGTGGTAATGATTCCGTCCGGAGATACTTTGCGCACGCGGCAGTCGCCATAGTCGGCGATATACAGATTGCCGGCGCTGTCCGTCGCCAGCCCCGCCGGGCTGGCAAGATAAGCGGAAGTGGCCGGCCCACCGTCGCCGAGTCCTCCCTGGTAGTTGCCTCCGCCTGCATAGGTGGTGATGATTCCTGTACCGGCCGCCACTTTGCGAATCCGACTACTGAAGGAGTCGGTGATGTATATATTCCCGCTCCGATCGATGGCCACATGAGTCGGGCCCGCGAGGCTGGCGGAGGTGGCTGGCCCGCCGTCACCAGCTTCATATCCGTCGCTCAGGGTGCCGGCAATGATGCTCGCGTTTCCCGTCGATGCGGATACCATCCATACCACCGAATTGTCTTCGTCTGGAATATAGATGTTGCCCGCGCTGTCCAGTGTGACCCCGGGGAGATAGCCGAACCCCTGGCCGGTTGCAGCGGCGCCGGGTGTCACTGTGCCCCACGCGCCGCTTCCGGCGACGGTATTGATGACAGTCGGTGGTGTTGTGGTGATGGTGTAGGCGGCCGTGGCCGCGTTGCTCGGCAGATATCCGGGAGCCACCGCCAACGCTTTGATCGTCACAGCCCCGGTGACATGGATGCGACCGTGGTACCCAATGCCGGTCGTCGCAGGAGCTGTCCCGTCGAGGGTAACGTAGATTGCCGCGCCCGTAGTTGGACTGCTGATGGTGACTATCTGTGGGGTCGCGTAGGTGCCGGCCTTCACACTGAATACCGGCGCGGATGTTGCGCTGCTCGGAGGCAGAGCTGGCGCCGTCACCATTCGCAAGCGACTCCCGCCAGTTTCGGTGATGTAGAGGTTGCCCGCCGCATCGAGGGTGACGCCGCTCGGATTGCAGATCCCGGAACTTCCCGCTGGCCCTCCATCTCCGCTCAACGTGGTGCAATTCTGACTGGAGGCGCCGATCACCTTGTTGATGATCCCATTGCTGATTGTCACCTCGCGAACTTCGGAGTTGTAGGTGTCGGCAATGTACACATTTCCGGAAGCGTCCACCGCGACTCCAGCCGGGTAATTCAGTGTTGCGCTGGTTGCCGGTCCGCCGTCTCCCCTTGAGGTCACGCCGTACGCGCTCGTGCCTGCGATCGTGGTGATAACGCCGTTGCTCGCCGTCACCTTTCGTACGACGTTCGCGCTTTGATCGGCAAAATAGATGTTCCCGGCGCTGTCGATTGCCATGCCGGTGGGTTGCTCCAAAGTAGCGCTGGTTGCCGGTCCGTTATCGCCGCTGTAGCCAGGGCTTCCGTTGCCCGCATAGGTGGTGATGGTTCCCGTGCTTGCGTTCACCACTCGAATGCGCACGGTTGTGGCAATGTACAGGTTCCCTGCGCTGTCCAGCACGATTCCTGCAGGACTCGGCAGCATCGCGCTGGTTGCCGGTCCGTTATCCCCGAGCGCCGTAGCGGTCGTGCCGCCAGCGACCGTGGTAATGATGCCCGTGGCCGTGGCAACTTCGCGGACCACACCTTTGGCGGAATCAGAAATGTACAGGTTTCCTGAGCGATCGAACGCGAGCCCTGTAGGCGTGCCGAGCTGAGCACTCGTCGCGGGACCGTTGTCGCCGCTGTAACCGGGCATTCCCGTACCTGCAAAGGTGGTAATGATGCTGGTCTTCGCATCGACTTTTCGCACGACGCTATTGGCGCTATCGGCGATATAGAAATTCCCGGCGCTGTCGAGCACGGTCATCGTTGGCGCGTTGAGTGACGCGATCGTTGCAGCCCCGCCGTCGCCCCCGTATGCCCAGGTGTCGCTCCCAGCGATGGTGTAAATGAACGGACTGGCTGCTGAGTTGATGATGATCTGCGCACTCGCCGAAGCGCCGTCGTTGTAGCCGCCTCCGGTTGCGAATGCCACGACGGTTTCCGAGGTCGAGACTGTGATGGGCCCCGTATACTTCGCAGAGTTTCGGCTCGGGATGCTCCCGTCGGTCGTGTAGTAAATTGAGGCGCCGGCTGCCGAGTCCGTTATGGTGACGTTCTGCGGTCCGGTATAGGAACCGGAGCCCGGCGAAATCACCGGCGTAGGCGCCGCCGGCAAGTTCATGGTGTAAGTGCTCGTCACTGTGGGGCTTTGGTCGTAGCCCGTTTCCGTAGCGTAAGCCTGGAAGCTGTAGGTGCCTTCCGTGTTGAGCGTGATGGGGCCGGTATAAACCGTCCATCCCGTTTGCGCTCCTTGTTCCGCGATGTAGTAGATCGTCGCGCCCGGTGTCGCGTCGGTAATGCTCACCGTTTGCGCCGAGGTATAGGTCCCTGAAGCCGGCGTGAACACAGGGGCCGCAACCTGAGCATCGAGAGAGGTTGTGGTTGAGGTACTGGAGGCGTAATTGCTGTCTCCCGGGTAGCTGGCGTCCACCATGTGCGGCGCCGGGCCAGTGGGGGCCACTCCGGCGGCTGTGGCGGTGGCAGTCTGGGAGGGTTCCGTGAGCAGAATGTTTACACCACTTCCGGTTCCCACGGCCAGGTCCGGTGTGCCGTCGCCATTGAAGTCGCTTGCGATGATCGACGACGTGCCGGAATAGCGTGTGTCGATCGCAGCCGGCGTGAATGTGCCGTCGCCATTACCCAGCAGAATGGTGAGGTCTGGGTCCTGGGAGTCACCCGCGTAGCTGTTGTAGTTCGTAATGACCAGATCAAGCTTGCCGTCGTGGTTCACGTCCGCAGCCACAAAAGCCAGGGGTTCGTTGATTGCGGGGTTCGTGCTTCCAGTCACTGGTGTGAACGTGCCGTCCCCCTTAGCGAGGTATACCGTGACTGACCCGTAAAAGGAGCTCGACACGACCAGATCCGGAATTCCATCGCCATTGAAGTCGGCAATGACTGCGGAGCTCGGCTGGATTCCAGTCGCAACTGTCGTTGCCGCCGGCCGGAATGTGCCATCTCCATTGCTCAGATACACCGTTACGTTACTGGTGGTTCCGCCCGCGACCAGATCGGGGAAGCCGTCCCCATCCAGGTCGCCAATCGCAAGGGTGGCTGAGAGCCCGGTGGCCGGCGCTTGCGTGAAGGTGCCGTCCCCGCTGCCGAGAAGGATTCGTGTGCCCGCCGCGTCGTTCACCAGCAGATCGATCTTGCCGTCCCCGTCGAAGTCCGCTGCGGCAGACACACTGGAGTAGATACCCACAGCCGGTGAGTTTGCTACTGAGGTAAAGGTGCCGTCCCCATTGCCGAGCAGAATCTCAATGCTGCCCAGCGGGGGATAGCCAGTGGCGGCTAAAGACACAGCGAGATCGAGTTTGCCGTCCCCGTTGAAATCGCCCGCAACAACAGCCGTCGTGTATGTGCTGGGTGTTGGTCCCGTCATCGTTTTGAATGTGCCGTCGCCGTTCCCCAGCAGAATTGTGACAACCGTTCCGTACTTGTTCACCTCGGCAATATCCAGGATTCCGTCGCCGTTGAAGTCGCCCGCCGCGATCATGGGATCCCCGCCGGTAGTGAACGGTATCGAAGAAGAGACCGGCCAGGCGAGGGTCTGCGTACTCGACCCGAGAGCCGCGGTCGCCAGTGTGCTATTCGAATAACTTGTGTCCAGAAATGAGACATTCCCGGTGAGCGCTGCGGTGGATCCGGTTCCAACCACCGTAGCAGTGAGACTGTAGCCGCCAATGTCTCCGGTTTCCGCAATCGTTGTCGTAGTGGGCGCCGCTATATGGGGCGGCGCGCTCACCGTGAGCGCCAATGCCGGCGAAGAACTGGCCCCGCCCGAGGCGTCTTCAAGCAGGACCGCCTTGTAGCTATGCTGTCCGGGCCCGGGGACGAACTTGAAGGTAGCAGTCCCGCTGCTCGTGAGCGAAGCGCTTCCGACCAGGTGAATGTCCGTACAGGCAGATCCGGATACGTCGCAGAAGTTGACTTGGCCGGTGGTCAGCGCAGTGCTCCCTACCACCACGCTTGCGGTGAGCGTAACCACGCTTCCCGACGCAACGGTGGTGGCCGGAGTGCCGCCCGAAGTGATGGCCAGCGTCGTCGCCGTTGAAGGCGGCTGCCCCCGGAGTAATGTTGTACCGGAGACGCTCGCGGAATAGTTGCCGCTTCCCGGATAGCTCGCTTCGACCATGTGCTGGCCAGCACCGGCAACCGATAGCGTGGCTGTCGCGGTCGCAATCTGCATAGGTTCCGGCAGCGAGACTGTGACCGTGCTGTCCATCATGTTTGTAGCTGCAATATCGGGCCTACCATCTCCATTGAAGTCACCGACGACGACGGAAAATGGGCCATTCCCGGCTGACGGTGAACCGACCAAGGAGAAAGTGCCGTCTCCCTTGCCCTGATAGATTTCTACGACATTGCCTGAGCCGTTTGCCAAGGCCAGATCGACAATGCCGTCCCCGTTGAAGTCTCCGCAGGCAATCGGCGTCCCGAATGCAGAAGTCGACAGACCTATACCTGAACTGGTGAACGTTCCGTCTCCTTTGCCGAGCAGAACGGTCACTGTGGCGCTGCTATCGGAGTTCGTCAGAGCAAGATCCGGTATGCCGTCCCCATTCAAATCCGCAACGGCGACAGACCCAACGCCATGGCCCGTCTGGGGCATCGCCCCTGTAGTGAACGTTCCATCCCCGTTGCCAACGAGAATGATCACGGAGTTGCCCTGGTCGTATTCGCAATTCCCGGTAACGACCAGATCAGGCTTGCCATCTCCATTGAAGTCTCCAGTGGCCACAGACGAGACGCAACTGGTGTTCGCCAGAGTCATTTGAGTAGTGGCGAAAGTACCATCGCCGTTGCCAAGAAGTATGAACACCGTCCCGGTAAATGAGCTGGTCACCGCTAGATCGGGAATGCCATCGCCATTGAAGTCAGCCACCGCAAGTGAAATGGGTTCCTCGCCCGCATTGGGCGCTGAAGACACCGCGGTGAACGTTCCATCTCCTTTGCCGGTGAAGATCGAGACCGTCCCTGCGGCATAGGCTGAGTTCAAAACCGCCAGATCGAGAGTTCCATCGCCATTGAAGTCCGCCGCTACAATTTGTCCCGGACTGGCGCTCAGGCCAAGAACTTATCCGTGAATAGGGACAATCTGTCTCCAACAGATCATGGCACAGGCGAGTGAGAGAAGCGCGACATAGCTGGCCTCAGTCTTTTCGAAGCTGACCAGCAGTTTTCGGAACCGATTGATC
>Ga0255353_1000642_pt1 | contig 22033 bp, 22 predicted proteins | sample HBST25metaG_FD_189941 | JGI IMG/M metagenome (GOLD analysis project Ga0255353, IMG submission 189941) | Peat soil microbial communities from Stordalen Mire, Sweden - H.B.S.T25 | ecosystem: Environmental > Terrestrial > Soil > Wetlands > Peat | place: Sweden: Norrbotten County, Stordalen Mire...
CCCGATGGAAGAGGCCGAAGGGTTCGCCCGGCTTTTGGCGTTGGAGGAACCGAAATACAGCATCGAGCAGATAGCCGCCCGTGTGGGCAAACAACCGTCTTTCGTGGCTTCGAGGTTGAAATTGGTTGACCTTGTGCCCGTAGCGGTCGATGCCTTCTACGCCAACGAAATCGGCGTGGGCCATGCGCTTTTACTGGCCAAGCTTCCTACTCACATGCAGCAACAGGCGCTTTCGGCTTGCTTCAAAGAGGTATACAACAACGGGGCAAAACCCGCGCGGATTCTGCTGCCCGTCCGCAACCTGCAATTCTGGATTGAATCGAACGTGTTGCTTGTTCTGAAAGACGCGCCTTTCGATAAGCGCGATGCGCAGCTTGTGCCCACGGCGGGCAGTTGCGCCGATTGCCCCAAGCGCACCGGGCACAACAAACTGCTTTTCTCGGACGACCTTGGAAAGCAGGGCGACCGCTGCGTTGATCCAAAATGCTATCAAGCGAAAGTCTCGGCACACGTGGCAAAGACCGTCGCCGCGAAACCCAATCTTGTGCAAATCAGTACGGCCTACGGGACGCAGAAGGAAGGCAGTCCGGTGTTGCCGCGCAACAAGTACGCCGCGATCCGCGACGACAAGCCGAAGTCGAACGACGAGGCCAAGCGCCCCGAGTTTAAGGTGTGCAAGTACGCGACCGACGCCATTGTTACCGAAGGCAGTGACATCGGGACCGTGCACAAAGTATGCACAAACCCGGCTTGCCCGATTCATCACCCGAAGAAGGCCACCAACACAAATGACGCGCAGTTCAAGGCCGAGCAGGAGAAGCGGCGCAGGGAGGAAGCCATCGCCAATGCAACCGGCTTGCGCGTTCTCTCTGCAATCGGCGCGGCGGTCCCGGTACGGTTGATGAAACGCGACCTGCTGTTTGTGGCTGAACGCATGGTCAACCTGCTGGACGAGAACCGCGCCGCGATTCTCGCCAAGCAGCACGGCATCAAAAAGACCAAGGAAAATGAATCCGTCGGCAAGCTGTTCGCAACCTTTCTTCGCCGCACCGACGAAAACACGTTGGGCCGTACCGTGGTCGAGGCAGTGGTCTTGCTCACAGCCTCGCGCGGGAATGCTGCGCATGTTCTACGCGAAGCCGCCGAGGCGTACAAGGTGGACGTGGCCGCAATCACGGCCACGGTCAAACAGGAGTTCGTCGCGAAGGAAAAATCGAAAGCTGCGAAGAAGGCCGCGCCCAAGCCAGCCATCAAAGCACAGGCAAAGACCGTGAAGAGAGCGGCGGCGTAACAACCCAATCCACATGTACTGTGCGGGGCCAGAAGACCGGCTCCGCATTCTTGTGTCTGCCCGTCCTTCCCACCCTTTTGCGTGGCTCCCGCATCAGCGGGAGCGCCTTCTCTCGCCCTCCCGGCGGGCAGAAGTGCTCGCCAGTATCCGTATTAAATTGAAGATTGGCGCGAAGAAATGCTCTGAGTCCCTATCCCGCGAGCGCTTGCCGTCTTCATTGGTGGGCACCGCTTACTTTTCGCCTTGTTCGTGGAAGGTCCGGAACTCTTCCGCGCAACCATTGTTTGTACGGGGTGCAATGCCGATATGACCGCAGTCGGATTCTTTGCAATCACCGTCAGGAACGCCCGCGCCGACGACTCCGGAGTACGACGCCCTCCCTCCCAATGCTTCACCGCATCCAGGCTGAAGCCAAAGGTATCCGAGAAACGGGCCTGTGTCATATTCAGCCGTTTGCGAATGCTCTTAACATCCACGTCCTCAGGAAGGGTTACCGCTAAACGCGCTCATTAGGGAAGGTCATAGTCAACCCTGACCGTCGGAGCAGAACAGCACCCTGCTTTCCGCGCCGGAGATTAAATTGGAAAATCCGGTACTATCCGCAAAATCAGCCCTGGGGTTCGTCGGGGCGGGTGATCCAGGCCGAAAGGGCATTCTGAATAGCCTCCGTCGCGTGCTCGTCTTCACACATGACGATGCGCCACTCGTCCTCATGTCTCGCAAACGCCAGCCCATGAAGCGCCATCATCTCGCAGATCAGATCGTAGATCGGCGTAAAGATTTCGATGGTTTGCCACGCATATTCGCTCAGCCACAATTCATGTAGCACCCGACGCAGACGGACAATCAGAGGATGAATCTGCGGATGCTTCTGGAACAGCTCCGAGGCGCGGGGAGCAGCCGCTTCGAGCGTCAGTTCCAGACCGTCCAGATGGCCCAGAAAGTATCCGGCTTGGATAAACACGTCTCCGAAGAGTTGCTGGATTTCCACGAAAACGTCCTTGGCGTTTCGATTGTGCCGAAAGGCTGCAATCTGCGCTGTCGAAGCGGCAAAGCTCTCTTCGAGCGCACGACAGAAAATCCCCTCAAACTCCTGCACAGCTTCCGGGCGGAGCATGGCGGAGGACCGGCACGCGGCATATTCGCTCCACACATCCATCGCTTTCAGAAACGTCTGGCGGGAACGGTCGCCGCACTCCAGAGGGCAGCCATAAACGTCAGGAAAGGTTCGATATAAATGGCCTTCGTGTTCGACGTGAGCGGCTTCGTGGGCGATGCAGGCATGGGCCAGCGCTTGCAAATCCTTCTCCGGGGAGAGCGCCATCAGGCCAACGCCTGCCCGCAGCACAATATGGAACCTCAGTTCCTTCTCCCGCCATACCGCGACCGTCCGCGCTATCTCCATCGTGTCAGGCTGGTCGCTCATTTCCAAAGGAATCTGTCCCTCCGGCATTCTCTGCAAAGCCGTCGCATCCGCCCGGCAATCGTGAGACAGGGTAATCCCATCCAGAGCGCGAAGATCCATGCCTACAAGTGCAAGTGCATAAATAATTTGCTCCATCGCGGCGGCGACGGCTTGACGCGCCTCTTCCGTTTCATAGCAGGAAGCCACAATTCCGCACTGCTCAGGGAGCATCAACCTGCCTTCTTTGTCGGGACGGAAACGCAGTTCACTCATTCGGCATGTCCCTCACAATCCCCGATACGGCACGCGGAAGGTTGGAGAGGTTCACAGGATGAGAGTCTTGACCGGAAGAATAGGAGGATGCACCCATATGGCCTGTTTATCACATGCCGCAGGGAGCGCGATTCAGGTTTTGTCTCAGGAAGGATCAATAACAACGCCTCAATCTGGTCGTAGGGAGAAACGTCTGCGGTGCGCCCCCGCAAACTGCCCTTAAAACCCGTGATCGGGGAGTTGGAAAGCCGACAACACTCGGCTCCTGTGACCTTTAGCTTTAGGGGCCTGGACATACGTCACAGGCCCCCCGACCGCAAAGGCATAGGGGTTTGTACGCGCATATTCGCGCGTTCAAGTGTTGTTGGGGTTTCCACACCCCAGGACAGTGCGTGCCCGTCCCAAATCCATCATCGGACATGTAGCCCCGAATGGCAAAGGCTCCGAATCGGTTCGCGGGGAACAACCGTGCAAGAATTCTCAGCCGAGCATAGTTTTCAGGTGCGGTAAACGGGAAGACTTTTGCGAGGGGGGAAGTCACGCTTCAGCCGCACGGCGTCTTCCGCTCCCCACCTCGGCGGGCCTGTCCGCAACGCGACCCTGAGAATTCATGCGTGCTGACGCACGGGGATAGGAGTGGCATCGTTGAGCGCATTGCACTGCGCACGCCGTATACCAACGACCGATTGCAGGCTGCAATCGAGCGCGTTAATGTAGCTCCTCGGCCACGGCAAGGAAGCATGGGAGATGGCGTAGTTCTATTGCGGCGGGCGGAAATTTTCGAGTATTCGGATTCTATGGTTGGTTCCTGCTCCTGCAGCGCAGCAATTGCTGCGCGGAGCGATGGATGACAAGCTTAAGGATGCGGAAGGGCCACTCTACCTTGGAGCGTACTCTTGCCTTGGTGCGATTCTTGCGCCGCTCCAGTTCATCAACGCCCCCCTTGTGTTTGGCACGCCATGAAGTCATGTCTTGCGCCTCTGGAGCAAGCATGTGCTCTGAACACGGATAGGGATTAACACTTATCCTGCAATGGTTACAAACTTTGCGCTACCCTTTCCAATCGCCAACCGATAATGGTGGTCCCCAATCCGTGCTCCTGATAGATGAAGTTCTCGATTTGTGAAACAGAACGCGGCCTTTACCAAACCGTCAGGCAGGGAGGTTGGAGCGGTTGAAGCATAGGATTTCGCCGACTGGTTTGCGGAACTTCTTGATCCAGTTTCCGGGTGCAGGATAGCCAACTACCAAAATCAAGGTGATCAGATAGCGCTCCGGGATCTCGAAACTCTGCCTTATCGCGGCTTCGTCGAACCCTGCCATAGCACAGGACGCATAGCCACTGGCTTGAGCAGCGGTTATCAAGTTCATGGAAGCTAACGCCCCCGAGCGGAACGCCTCATCTCGATTGATCTGCGGTTTATCACGATAGCCTTCAGCGAGCTGAATCCAAGTCTCTCTCATGCCTTCGTCGAATACCCCCATGCGCACATTTTCGTCCGTAAGGCGAGGATGCTCTTCAATCGCTCTGAGATCCGCTAACACCAGGAAGGCCACAGACGCATCGGAGATTTTCTTCTGGTTGAACGCATGGGACCTCAACAGGTTCTTTTGCTTTGCATCAGTCAATGCCAAAAATCTCCAGTGTTGGAGGTTTGATGAAGAAGGGGCTTGGGACGCGTAATAAACGAGTTGCTTGATCTCTTCGTCCGAGATGCTCTTCGAGCCATCGAAATAATTGGTCGAAGTCCGCTGCTCCAAAGCAAGAAGAACCGACTGTTTGTCCATGATGATTTCTATCCGTGGCATGTCCAATGATTTGTTCATGATCCCAAGGTATAGAAGAGACGACAGCCATGAAAGTGGCAAATAAGACAATGTCTATGCTATTTTTGCCATATGCATGTGGCCATCCATCTGCCGCGTTTGTTCTCTGCGACGATCGCATCCGCCATTGCTGAAGGTGTGCAAGCTGCCGATGATGTCTCCTGCCGTGAATCATTCACATTCGAGTTCCTGTCGTTGGAGAAAACTGCTACCTCACGAACGGGCATTCAGTTCCCGGCGCGGACCCGGCCTTCGCGCAAAATGGACCTTCTCTTTCTGCTGTCGGGGGCAAAGCCTGATATGCCCGGCTCGCTTAGACTTCTCGAGCTTGAGTATCCGAGAGCAAAGGATCTCATCACGGTCGCAGAAGAACAAGGGGCAATGATCGCTGCGAGTTGTGGTGCAGCTTATTTTCTTGCCAGATCGGGGATGCTCGACGGGAAGAAGGCAACGATTGGCTGGTGGATGAAACAAGAAGCTCCCGGACAGTTCCCAAAGACGACTTGGAAGACCTCGCGCCTGGTTATTCGCGATGACCGCATTTACACCAGTGGATCGGCGTTTGCGGCGATCGAGTTGCTGATTACAGTGTTGAGCGACATGGGGTACAAGCGGCAGGAGCGGCAAGTACGAAAGCTGATGGCGATGCCGCCGATGTGCGATTTTGATATCGACAAAGGGACGATCGAAGGCGCGCACCAAAGTGAGTTTGAACAGGAGCTTCTACGTGACCTGACAGGAGATTTGTCTCAGTTGAATCTGTCCTACCTTGGAAGCAAGTTGAATCTCTCACAACGGACTCTATCTCGTCGCTTTCTGAAGGAGCTTAGAAAGACACCCGGAACGTGGATCCAAGACAAGCGACTTGAGGCGGCACGCGTACTTTTAGAAAGAACAGGACTGACGGTATCTCAGGTTTGCTATCGGATCGGCTATGAAGACGTTGCTTCGTTCTCCCGGACATTTACGAGAAAGATCGGAATGACGCCCCGTGAATACAGACTCCATGACGTACCAGGGAAAACCTCGTAAGCAATTCACTGGAATCCGACGTCCTGAATGATCCAGCCAAAAGGCATGTGATAGTGTTCCGCGACACGCGAGATCACAAACCAATGGAACCGGAACTTCTACCGGCCAGGAGCTCGATGATGAAGAAGCGCCCGGAACGCTGGCCGATAGCTCACGAACGTCACCATCCAAAAAACCGTCACGGCCACAGTCGAGAGGCTCTTGCTCTGGTCAAGAAAAATGTGGAACATATAAATGTTGAATATGTAGCCCGCGAGGATTGTCAGGCTTACAGGAACGAAGACGCCTGCAATCAACCGTAGGCCGCAAGCGATCTGAAGCCCGAATAGTATGTGCCCGTACGGAGTAGCGAGCATCACTGTCATGTATTCGCGCGCAATCGGCGTCGCGAAAGGATCTGTGTGACCGAAGCGGAAAAAGCCATTGGCTCCATAAACAATAAAGATGACTCCCAGCAGAATCCGTGAAATGAATGCGGGGACTTTCATAGACCTCCTAAGATAGAACTGGCGGGTACCTCTTCTCGAAAGTGCCCGCCGCAATGGTGGTGGTAAGTGACTACCCAAGCGTGAAGACCACTCGCGGCTTGCCGGCTGCGTCCCAATAAGCTTCTACCTCTGAGAGAGGAACAGGTTTGGTGGCAATCTGTAGTTTGGCGGGAATGGCCGCTTCAAAGACGCTCTTGATTGCTTCAAGAAGCACTGGGAAACGCACGCTCTTGAGGCCACTTCCCATGAGGACGATTGAGGAAGAACGTAAACCCGCACCTGGCAGGTCTATGCTTTCGTCTCCGCTCGCGCCCCCGACGTGTATAAAACGAACGGGTGTGGCATCCTCGACGCCCTTCGCGATGGCAGCAATGATTGCCATTGCGCTCTGGCCCCAAAGGTAATCGACAACTACGTCTATACCGCTTGCAAATTCTTGGATCAATGCCTCTTCGCACCGTTTCGCTCCAAAGGGGTGAAGTGGTCCAAGTGTGAACGGAATCGTTACGTCGGCGCCCAATGCCTTGACTTCCTCTAGTTCAGCTTCATTGCGTCCGGTCGCGATCACCTTTGCTGCACCAAGGTATTTCGCCAGTTGCACTGCCAAACGGCCTGCCGTGCCCGTCGCGCCATTAACCAATACCGTCTCTCCGGCCTTGAAGTGCGCACGCTCCATGAGTGCCACCCAAGCGGACATCCCAGGGTTGGCGATTGCAGCCGCCGTGATGTCATCCAAGTCATCCGGTAGTGGAATGCACTGCTGCGCCTTGACCAGCGACCTTTCCGCGAACGCACCAAACGGGGCCTCCGGAAGCACGAAATACACGCGATGTCCTTCGGTTGTGCGACCCACACCGTCGATGCCGGCGACCGCCGGAAAATCACCTTCGGAACTGTAGTGGGAGCCCGATGCACGGGACTTGGCGAACTGGCTGAGGGCAGAGGCAGTCACGGTAACGACCGTCTGACCACTCTGAGCGACGGGTTCTGGGAAGTCTCCGTAGACGGGGCTACTCCTTGGTGCTGTCACAATTGCTGCTTTCATCTCTTCTTCTCCTGTGTGTCCCGTCATTTCAGTGCGGGAGCATTATCTAACGATGTTAGATATAATCTAACGACGTTAGACAAAGGATGTCAAGACTGCTACGCTGGATTCATGAAAGTGAATCGCGACATGGTGGCCAGGGCGGGGCTGAAGTTGTTGAACGAGGTTGGCCTGGAACAGCTCACCCTGCGACTTCTCGCCAAGGAACTCAATATCCAGGCTCCGACGGTCTATTGGCATTTCAAGAGCAAGGAAGAGCTGATCGATGAGATGGCCACCATGGTTCTCGCCAAGACTACTCCGAATATCATCCCTGTTCGCAAGCAGTCTGAGTGGACGACGTGGGTCGTCGCTTTCGGAGACGGGCTTCGGAAGACATTGCTTCGACACCGGGATGGAGCCCGCATGGTCGCGGGTACGAGGCTCACAAACAGGGAATACATGAAGACGGCCGAGGTCGTCGGGTCTCAACTCGTCGCAGCCGGCTTCACAGTTCGGCAGACCGTCGTTCTGCTGAGTACCGTTTATAACTATACTTTGAGTTTTGTCATAGAAGAACAAGCAGTCTTCCCTATGCCGGGCGAACGCTCCGAACGATATGACATTCAAAAGAGGAACGAAGAGCTCTCGGAGGAAATGCTGCCGATCTTACGACAAGCAGGGCCGATCCTCTTTGATCGGTTTGATCGAAGGTACAAGGAGGGGTTAGGCCTGATCGTGAAGGGGGCAGCCTGCGAACTCCGATCGCGGAAGATGTCGTCAAGGAGTTAGCTCCATCTCTAACTCTGCTCTGCGAACGGATCAAAAAGAGGACCAGTCATTGAGAAACACTCTTACTTTCACGATGAGGCGAGGAATTCTCCTCATCACACTGGAAGCGGTAAAAATCGAGCAAGCGATGTCCATCTGACGTCAGTCCAGATGGACTTTCGGCTCAACCGACATGCCTGGCCTGAGTTTCTCCATGCTGGCTTGATTTGGCTCGAAGCGAATGCGCACCGGCAATCTCTGGATTACCTTTACATAGTTGCCGGTTGCATTCTCCATCCTATTCGTCCAAGTCCAATACCCGCGCCGATCAGTTCACGGCGCACGCAGAGAGGATGTCATCAGCAACTGCCGCAAGGTGCTCGACGGCTTCCTTCCCCGCCGTAAGGCGGTTGGTGAGATAGGCGAATGCGAGTTGTCGTGTCGGATCCGCCCAGGCGATACAGCAATCGCTGCCATTGTGGCCAAAGGTAAGAGGGCTGCTCATTCTTCCCATGGGCGAAGCGAAACGAGGATCGGAACGTGGACCGCCCAACTGAAAGCCTTGCGCCCAGCGGATAGGCTTTCTGGCGCATTTGTCGAACTCCCCACCACACGATGGAGTTCGGGCTACCTCAATGCTGGACGCCTTGAGAATACGCCGACCGCCAGCCACACCTCCGCTCAAGAGCATTTGGTAGAACATAGCCATGTCTGCGGCAGTAGTGGAGATTCCGGCGGAGGGATTGACGGAGCGGCGCACGACACGCCGGTTCACAACCCATGCGGCGAGCCTTCCATATTGCCCCTTGCCGGATACCGGGACATGGCGCTCCCAGAGTTCATGCGGCAGGCCCAGAAACGTGTCGTGCATTGCGAGAGGGTTCAATAGTTCACCGGCAAGAACTTCACGGATGCGACGCTGTGTAACATGTTGAACGATTTCCCCAAGGATGAAACCATAACTGAGCGCCTGGTAGGCGGGGCCGTCGCCTGGCATCAAAGCCGGGCGGCTGTGCGCAACTCTGTGTGTGAATGCGTCCCAGTTAGACATGGCAAAAGCGTCTCCGATGCTCATTGACTGGACCAGCCCGGAGCGGTGCTGTAGGACTTGACGTATTGTGATACTGGATTTTCCATGCTGCGCAAACTCGGGCCAGTAGGTGGCGACTGGCTCATCGAGTCGCACCTGATTGCGTTCGGCGAGAAGGTAGATCAATATAGTCATGAATGGCTTGCTTGCCGAGAATACCCAGAAGAGAGAATTCTCTTTGCAACCAAACGCCTGATTTAATACGATTTCGCCACCGCGAAGAACGCATATCTGCGCCGCTGCCTTTCGCTTACGAATGCGTTCCAAGGCACGAAATAAGCACGCATTATTGATACTCGTTGTGCAAAGTTGATTTGGGACGCGACTCACTGTACCCGCTCCTTCAGTGTGCTATTGTTCTCATCCGCCCGCACGTGGCGAGTTGCGTTTAGCCACTCTCAGAATGTTCTAATGCCTCTCTCGGCAGAAAAGAATGGCGTCTGGAAAAGAACCTCGATGAGTACATTATCGCCATAACCGGCCAATCGGTTCCCATTTTCATTCAGGTGGTGTGGAGTTTTCTTATCTCGGTGAGGATCTTGATGAGGCGTTTGGATAGTCGGAGGAGCCGATTGCGGGCGCTGCCGTTTGTGAGCGAGCGACGGAACATCTCCATGACATGTTGAGTGGCGATTAAGGCGTCGATGACACCGTCGAGGCCTGTATGTGCGGGTGCGGTGGATATTTGTGGTTGTGGAGTCAGATGCCTTGGTTTGGAGCGAGCTAACTGGAACTCGCGTTCGAGATCCGTGAGTGCGACATCGACGTAGCGCATGGTCATACCCGGATCGACGTGGCCGAGTAATTTCATCAGGACGGGGAAGCTAATGCCGGAGCGAAGCATCTCCGTGGCGTAGGTGTGCCTGAACTGATGCGGGACGATAGCTGTGGGAAGTCCGAGGGAGTGACAGACCTGATGCAGGTAATCGCGGAGTTGAACAACGATGGCCACTTTACTTCCGGGTCGTGCCAGGAGCCGCCCATCGGGAGGCAGCGGGTCGAGAGAACGGAAGAAGCGCAAGCGGTGAACGAGGTCACGGCCGAAGGCATCGATGGGGACCATGCGTTCGGTCTTGAGTTTGCCGAGGGGGACATGAATCGCCCATTGGTTCGGCCCCGTGGAGCGCAGACAGTCATAAGACAGGTCGGCGCATTCGCCGATGCGCATGCCGGTCGAGCGGAGCAGGAGGAAGACATTTCCGCCAAGATCGTTGCGGCGCATAAACTCCTGCTGCAAGAGTTGATCCTGCTCGGCGGTGAGGGGCCGTGGCAGAGTGTGAGGCGAGCGCGGAATATCCTCGCGCAGCAGCAAGTGGGCCAGTTCAGGGAGATGGCTGGAGCGCGCCAGTTCATGGAAGATGGTGCGCAGAGCGAAGAGCCGGCCGATGCAGGTTGTCGTGGCCAGGGGCGGATTCTGAGCGCGCAGATGCGCCATCCATCCCAGGATATGAGGATCGCGGCGCAGTTGTTCGAGACGAGTAATCTTCGGGTGTTTGGTTCCGAGATAGACGAGGAAGCTGCGCACCACGATGTCGTAGTTGCGCTTGCTGGAAGCAGTGAGTGCGGTCGACAGAGACTCGACCGCGTGCGCGAAGACCGGCGCAAGGGGATGCTGAAGCGGAGGACGTCGCCAGCGCATCAGGAGATCCTCGGTTGAGGATGGATGCACTGCGCTGCCACGCGGGCGTACTGCAGATATACATCCTGCGGCGAGACCTTCACATAGTGCATGGTGGTCTCGATGTCGGCGTGGCCCATCAACTGCATCAGCGCGGGCAGGCTGATGCCAGCACGCACCATATCCGAGGCGAAGGTGTGTCTGAACCTGTGCGGATTGGCCAACTGGACCCCGGTGGTATGGCGATGATGGCGGAACAGGGAACGTAACCCCGCGGGTGTCATGCGTTGCCCGCGAGCTGGCCCTTTCAACACCACGAACAGTGCCGCCGAGCAGGGATCGGGCCGCTCGACGCGGAGATAGTGATCGAGCAGTTGCGTAGTTTCCGGCGCCAGAGGCAGCAAGCGTAACTTGGTCCCCTTGCCGCGAACGCGGATCTGTCCTTCGCAGAACAGCACATCATCGCGGTTCAAGGCCATCACTTCGGCGGAGCGGAGTCCCTGCATCAGCATCAGGCCGACGATGGCCAAGTCGCGAGCGTTTCGAAAGCTGGACCAGAAGCGCGCCACTTCATCGACCGAGAGAGGAACGATGTTGAGCCTGGGCTCCCGCACTCTGAGTCTGCTTAGCTCGAACCTTGGCCGTCCCAGGCCCATCGGCCTGCGGTGCAGGAAGGGTTGATGGAAGCCGTGCGCGACCTGACAGGGAGAGTTGGGGAACTGGTTGCGGATGGCGCGATCGGCAGTGGCAGTGCGGTCGTTGATGGTGGATGCAGAGGACGGAGGTTGCCGACTGGACTGGAAGCGCACGTAATCGAACAGCGTCGACTCGGTGAGGTCCGCGGCAGAGATTTCGCCAGTATGATGAACGCTTTCCCACCAGCGCACGAAGTGCAACAGGCTGTGCGCGTAGCTGTAGAGGGACTTGTCTGCGAGGCGGCGGACATACTCACGGTCGAGGTACCGATTGATCCATGCAACGCCGTTGCCGGTGGATTGCTCGACCACTTGAATCGGACTATGTGCGCCCGAAGAAGTCTTCTGGCAGATCACGCGGAACTTCATGGCTGTGCAGCCTCCAGCAGCGACCGGAACTGATGTGCGTTTCCTCCCTGAACGAAGAAGGAGTTGGGATCATGCCCCTCAGGCAGGAGAACGCGACGTGCCGAGATACCGTGCACGACAAGACGCTGAGCCAGTTGCTCTGCAGCTTGCTGGCCGCTCTGATTCTGATCGACATCGAAGGTGACATACACAGTGCGCTGGCCTTCACAGAGTTGGCCGAACTGGGTGTCATTCAGATGCGTGCCCAGCGAGCAGGTCACATTCGAAAAGCCGGCCTGACGCAACACCGCATAGTCGAACAGTCCTTCGACCAGGATCACCTCAGAGCCGTTGCGAACCTTCTCCCATGCATACAGGCCGCCCTTGCTGCCGGGCAGGAAGCGATGGGCGAAGGCAGATCCGATGCTACGGCCGTAGAGGTTGACGATGCGCTCGCGCTGCCGCACCGGAAACACGATGCGCTGATAAAGAGCATCCGCACCGCGACCGTTAATGAGGCCGAGCCTTAGCAACAGATCGAACGAATGACCTTGTGCGGTGAGATATCGGCGCAATATCCCGCCGGGAGCGTAACCGATATCGAGTTCCCTGATCAGGGCGGGATGATGCACACCGCGCCGGTGGAGATAATGCATCGCTTCGGGGTAGTGATCCAGTTGCTGCCGATAGAAGGCAACGGCCTGCTCCAGCACAGCGCTGGAATCAGCTTCCGGAGCGATCTCCGGATCGAGGCTGGCCAGGCTCTGGCGGAAGGATAAGCCGCGCGATAACTGGACGAAGCGGATCAGGTCGCCACCCTGCCCGCAGCCGTGACAGTAGAAGACATCTTTGCGCGTGTTGACATAGAACGACGGCCGGCTCTCCTCGTGCAGCGGACAGAGTCCGACGAACTCGGATCGACTCGCAGGATGACCAGTCCAGTTATGCTGCCGCAGATAGTCCAGCAGCGGCATCCGCCGCTTGAGTGTTTCGACGTCTTCGCCCACAACGCTTTTTTGCCTCCGGAGCCCAGCGTAGGCGAACCACGCCGGCGTTCCCAGGCAAGGATGGTGGGCGAAAGGATTTTTTTAGAGACGCAACGGCCAGAGGTTTTTGAGAACCGGAGTGATCCAGCGCAGTGGCCCCGCTTCGCCATCGGCCTGATGACTGCGCATCAGCCAATGAGCTACGTGGGAAACAGTCTGGCTGAGAAAGGAAGGCGCCGGATGAGAACAGTCCAGGCCGCTCGACCATCGCCGGACAGTGGACGGATCCGGCAATCGATCAGGGTCTTGGAGCTTGGGCAATGCCTTTTCCCACGAGCAGTGCTCCACAAAGCGCCGTAGCAGCGCCTGGCAGCGCGCCAGCAGGCTGTAATGCGTGTAGGGCAGAGAAAACACCGGCAGGAAGGTGAAGGTCGTCCCGCAATTTCCGCAACGGCCGCGGCGAATCCTGATCCAATCGTGATGCTCGTCGTGCGCCTGCTTGCGGCGCAGTCCGTGACCAATGATCGAATCCTGTTCACAAACCGGGCACCGGCGTAAGATGATCTCGTCTGAGTCTTCGGCCCAGCCGGCAGCAAACCGCTCCGGCGCGACCGATACTGGGACAAAGAGGATCGTAACCTCACACGGGTCCCGCTTTCCGCTGCGATCCGCCAAGATGCTGGCAGGAAGCGGGACCCCGCCTCCTGAAGAAATCTCAACTGAAAGAAAATATAACTTCTCAGAGCCAGCCACAATCGAGTGGTCCAGCTTATTGGCCGGTTATCTCCGCCATACACTTATTCACGCGGATTGGTCAACATGAGCCGACTTCGCCATCCAGATCAGGGCGTCTAAGGTTCTACTGTCCCACCTCCCTTGATAGCCTCAGGCGAGATGTAATCCTCCATCCACTTCCAGTACCGTCCCGCTAACAAAGCCGTTGGCAACTATAAAGGCCACAGCACTGCCCAACTCCTCCGCAGTTCCATTTCTCCCGACCATCGAAGCAGCAGCGGTCTGCGCAAGCAACGACTCCCTTATTTCGCGAGGGAGTCTGTCCCACCAAGGCGTTTCAACAGGACCAGGCGAGATGGCGTTCACGCGCAGTGGCCGCAACTCCTTGGCCAAAGGTTTCACCATTGCCTCAATCGCTCCGTTTATGGCAGCAAGACCAGCAGTTCCAGGGTTCGCCGCGCGCGCAGAGATGGCCGTGATGAAAGTTAAGGAGCCATCTTTTCGCAGGAATGGCAGCGCAGCCTGAGCGGCACGAAATTGTGCTAAGAACTTGTCTTGAAGTCCACCCAGCACCTCTGCTGCTTCGAGAGTCTTAAATGGACCAGCTCCCCTCCCACCGCTTACGCAAAGCACCAGGTCGTCGAAGGAGCCGAGAGATTGGTAGAACGAAGACAGGGCTTGCGCGGAGGAGGCGTCCACGCTCTCCGCTTTCAGGGCAGGATTGTCCTGTCGCACACGCGCAATTTTGTCTGCATTTCGACCGGTCACGAATACAGACGCTCCCTCATCATTTAATTGCTGCGCCGCAGCCAACCCGATTCCAGAAGTTCCGCCCATCACCACAATCTTACGTCCCTTTAGTGCATTCATCGGTAGCTCCCTCGGTAACTTAGATATGCAAACATAACGAGGCCCCGGAGCGAACCACGACCTCGTCTTCAGCCCATAGTCCAACGAAGATCGTCAGTACTTCATATTCGTTAAATCCTCGATCAGCCCCGGTCCGGTCGGCTGCCAACCGAGCGTCTTTCGCGTCCACTCGCTCGAAGCCGGCAAATCCACCGCCGCAGCATGTCCCAAAAACGGTCCGAAGTGCTCAACGGCATTTTCAGCCGGGATCGAAACTACTTGCACCCTTAGCCCCTTGCTGATCGTCTCCGCGATAGCAAGCAGCGACACGCCTTCTTCCTGCACCGCGTGATACGTCGTCATGCCTGGGCCAGTCTTCTCGACCGCGAGCCGGTACAGGTGCTTCACATCCTTCAGCGGAGCGGCAGCCCAGCGGCTCGCCCCATTGCCCACATACGCTGAAACGCCCTTCTCGCGCGCGATCTGAATCAACATCGACACCATGCCCTGCTTGCGCGTGTCATGTACCTGCGGCAGGCGCACAATCGCCACATGCACCCCCTTTGCCGCCACCGCCTGCGCCGTCAGTTCCGGCTTGCGCGGAACCGTTGTCGACTCCGCCGGCGGATCGTTCTCCGTCCGCACATGGCCCGGCTCGCCGCGCATAAGGCCGGCAGTGACCAACAGCAGCTTGCCCGGCCCCAGCACTGAACCCAGCGCCTCAATCGCTCTCATCTCGTCCTCCGCGTTCTTTGCGAACGTCGAAAAGTCATGGTTGAACGCGAGGTTCACCACAGCATCCATCCCCGTCGCTCCGCTGCGCAGGCTGTCGAGATCTGTAAGGTCCCCGCGATGTACCTCGGCACCCACAGCCCTCAACTGTTCGACGCCAGCATCACTGCGCGTGAGCCCACGCACCTCATGTCCTGCTTCAATCAATTCCTCCACCAGCTCCGTCCCAATGAATCCTGTCGCTCCCGCTACAAATATGCGCATCGTCACTCCTTCTGTTGGCGCAGCACCTCTGAGGCCGCGTCGTAGTTGACATCCGGGCCTGCACCTTATAAAACGGGGACAGTCCCCGTATCTATCGGATAACTGGGGAGGGTCCCCGGTTGCAGAAAGTTTTGCTGATTCCTTTCATGCCTAACAAAAAGCTTCCATCCCCGCCCCCTGGCCGCAAACCCCGCGCTGACGCGGAGCGCAACCGCGAGCGCATCCTTGAGGTGGCCAAAGACGTTTTCACCCGCGACGGAGCGGCTGCGAGCCTCGACGACATCGCACGCCGATCGGGCATCGGCAATGCCACACTCTACCGGCACTTCCCAACCCGCGACGATCTCATCGCAGCCGTCTACCGCAGCGAAGTCGAAAAGCTCGCGGCAGCGGAACAGCGCTTGGCTGCCACCATGCCGCCGCTCGATGCTCTCCGTGCCTGGATGCTTCTCTTCATCGACTGCACGGCTAAAAAAAGACTCATCATTCCGGCCATGGAGACCGTAACCGGCGGCTCGATGCGCCTTGTCGAAGGCTCCCGCCCGCTCATCCATACTGCGTTCGTCGCCTCCGTCCGGCGCGCCATCGACAGCGGCGACCTCCGCTCCGACACCGACCCCAACGACTTCGTGCGTGCATTGGTCGGCGTCTTTCATACCACGGCGATGCCCGGCTGGGAGCAAAGCGCCCGTCGCCTCATCGACATCCTCATCGCAGGTTCACGTTCAACGCCTATGCACCGTTCCGCCACGCCCCGCACGTGGCAAAAATAGCGACGCCTCGGATCTATCCAGACGAAGAATGGGTCGCCAAAGACGGAACTCAAGCGGACCCGCAGATCGCCCTTCGGCATCTGGGCTTTGCTGGTGCTGAAGCAAACATCAGGCTGATGAGTACACGGAAACTTCGCGCAACTCCTGTTTCGCGAAGCACTTGAAATCTCGCTTTCTGGAAGATGGAGAACCGCCCACGGTCTGGCCGTATGTGGCGGGAAAGGTCCGAGGAATGTCGATCACTCCTCTCTATAAGGGAGCCACCCAACGCCGCTTTATTTGATTCAAGGTTCTATGGCGTACTCGCGCTCTCGGACGCCATCCGCAGCGGCAGAACACGGGAGAGCAACCTGGCAATCGAACTTCTTAAAAAAGAGATTCATGCCTAATCCAAACCTGGGGTGCCTTTAACCGCCAGCGAGCACTCATTCCAGAAGGCGCCGATCCGCCGTTTGTGGCCGATATGTGCAAGCCGGTGATTTCTCACGCCAGAGAGCACTTGCACTACCATCCGATTTGAATATACGATTCGTATATGTTATGTATATGGAGAGCGCTATGGGCATTGTGAATATTGACGACAATTTGCATGATCAGATACGAAAGGCAAGCGCAGTGTCGTGCCGGTCAATCAACGCGCAAGCGGCCTTCTGGATCAAGATCGGCATGTTGTGCGAAATGAATCCGACGATCGGTTTCAATGAACTCATTGGCCGGGAACTGCGAGCCGCTGGCGTCGTAGCACAACCGGTCAAGGTGGCTTCAAGATGACCAAGCGGCCAGAAGAAATCGCATTGCTGGCGGAGTCGGGCAAATTGCTGGCGGATGTGTTTGGCTATCTGGATCAATTGAGCTTGATCAGCATGTCAACGATGCAGGTCAACGATCTGGTCGATAGCCTCATCGTCAATGAACTCAAGGCACGCCCGGCAAGCAAAGGGCAAGACGGGTATGCCTACGCGCTCAACTCTTCTCGCAACCACGTGGTTTGCCATGGTGTTCCGTCCGCTACCGAGATATTGCAAAGCGGAGACATCGTTAATTTCGACATCACATTAGAGAAAAATGGCTATATCGCTGATTCCAGTAAAACATATCTTGTTGGTGAGGTGTCGCCGCTGGCTAAACGGCTCGTGCAAGTGACCTACGAAGCGATGTGGAAGGGGATCAGTGCCGTCCGTCCCGGCACCAGGCTTGGGGATGTGGGCCATGCCATTGAGCAGCACGCTCGGAGAAACGGCTATTCGGTCGTAAGAGAATATTGCGGGCATGGCATTGGGCGGGAAATGCACGAGGATCCTCAGGTACTGCATTGGGGAAAACCGCAAACTGGTTTGATGTTGCGGGAAGGCATGGTGTTCACCATCGAGCCGATGATTAACCAGGGGCAGTCTGCAGTTCGGACTGAAGAGGATGGCTGGACGGTCGCCACACGCGATGGGCAACTGTCCGCGCAATTTGAGCACACCGTGGCCGTGACCCGAAACGGCGTACGGGTCTTAACGCTGCGTCCCGAGGAAAGGAAGCTCAACTGACAGCTCGGGAGCGCCACGCACCCCGCATACGAGAGAAGTCTTCACTAAATGGCAGGTCGCCGATCATCAACGGACATCGGTTGGGTGATAGCGAAGGTCTGTTCATGGCCGCTCGGTGCCCTCGTATCCCCAGGTACAGCAAGGTGCGCTATCGCGTTGTGCCAAGAACGACTTCAGGTATGAAGTGGATGCTGCATTCAAGATGGAGGTAGATCCTACGGAGTTGACTTACAGGAGTTGGCTTCAAACTTCCGTAAGCTGCTGAGCTAGCGATGGCGAGGTGGTGATGGGTCTCGCAAAAATGCACGACCAGTTCAGAGAACGCTATGGGTACCTCTTACACAAGACGGGTTTCGCAGGTCGTCGAGTTGCTACAAGGAAAATGGACCGTCCAAATTCTTTGTGCCATGCGAGAACATCCAGTACGCCTCAGCGAACTCAAACGTGCGATCCCATCCGCGTCCAAGAAGGCCCTCACGGCCAACCTGCGTTCCCTAGAAGCCGCGCGAGTTGTCTTACGACGAGACCTGAGCAGCTCCGTACTGCGCGTTGAATACGAACTTGCAGACGATATGCGAGAACCTATGGTCGTGCTCTTGGATCGTCTTGCGGAATGGGGCAAACTTTACGATACAGAAGAGCAGTCAATAATGCCCCTCTTCACAACCAAATCCGAATGAGTTGATCACCGTCCCAAAATCTGCATTCGCAATCTCTGGCAAGAGTACAGGACTCGCCGTGAAGCGTTACGGGTGCGATTCATCAGTCTGCGCCTTCCCTAGGCCTCTCTTTTCGAGTTGTACTCGGGACCGCTTCAATTCATCTGCAATCATCTTTTCATCAGGAAGCACCATCTGATATTCGGCAGCGAGAACCTTGTTGGGTAAATTGTCGAGAGCATAATGGGCTTCTGCTGTGCCCTTTTCGGCACAGAGAATCAGCCCGACGGGCGGGTTCTCACCTTCCTTCATCCAGTGTTCACGGGCGCAATTCAAATAGAGGTGCATTTGTCCGGCGTCTGCGTAACTGAATCTCCCCACCTTGAGGTCGATGACAACCAGGCAGCGCAACCGACGATGGAAGAAGAGCAAATCGACGCGGAACCAAGTGTCATCAATGCGGAGCCTCTTCTGTCTTCCAAGAAACGCGAAATCATCGCCTAGTTCAAGTAGAAAATCGGTGAGATGCTGGACGAGCCCATCTTCCAGCCCGGTTTCGAAATACTCGTCCTTAAGGTCGAGGAATTCCAGCACAAACGGATCTTTGATGGCTTCCTCTGGCGTGATGGCATCGCCAGATTCGGGAATTTCTGCCTGCTCAAGCATGGCCGCCTTGTTGCGGGAGAGAGCGAGGCGCTCGTAAAACTGGCTGCCGATCTGGCGGTCGAGCTGGCGAACCGACCAGCCGGAACGCAGAGCCTCCGCCTCGTAAAACGTGCGGGCCTCGGGCCGCTTAACCGAGAGCAGGCGGACGTATCCGGACCAGGGCAGTGGGAACTGCCTTGCCAACTCGGCGAGCGGAGCAGATTTTGCCACAACGATGAGAAGTGGAAGGGGTCACTACACCAAACGTCAAAAATCCTACGTTGGTGGTCGGAGGCGAAGCGCAGCCAACTTCCGGATGCGCGTTCGCTGTGCCTATGTTCACTGCGAATTTGCGCGTAGGCTCTGCTGCATCTTTTGCCACTATGACTGGGTATACTGTCGCGGGGAGCAACCCATGACCCGGCGAAACGTTTTACCGAAGGCGCTGTCGGACCCATAGCCCAGCGACTGTGCGATGGCAAGCAGACCCTCACCAGAGTTTTCTAGCCGGTCTGCGGCCAGCAGCATCCGCCAGCGGGTAAGGTACTCAGCGAGATCGATGGAGACGCGCGCCGCACTCCCTTTAGAATCAATCCAGGGGACGACACATGACCGAATTGAGCAGGACGGGAATCTCTCTTGAACAGGACCTATTGACGGGTTTCGACAAGCTGATTGCGCGGCGGGGCTACAAGAACCGTTCGGAGGCATTGCGCGATCTCATCCGGGAGGCTCTCCTGTCTGAGAGTATCGACTCCAACAAGCCTGTGGTTGGAACGCTCACTCTGGTCTATGACCACCACGTTCCCAACCTCTCGCAAAAGTTGACCGAGATGCAGCACCAAGGCGGCACGATGGTGATGGCCGCAACGCACGTACATCTCGACCATCACTACTGCCTTGAGGTCATCATCATGAAGGGCAAAAGCAAAGAGATCCAGGAGATGGCGGACAAAATGCTGGCGACGCGGGGCGTGGAGTTGGGAAAGCTGGTTCTGACGAATTCGGGCGCGGTCCTCAAGCATTCCCACTGACATGTTTGTGGCGAGAATCGGGCGGTGAGAGGTCGTGCGAGACTCACTGCTGGAGGAGAGACGACGCCAGTTCGACATCTCCGCGCAACTCGAGTTCATCGTACCTGCGCCATCTGTAGAAAGCGATCGATACGATCCAACTCAGCGCAAAGAGCCCAATGATGAAGTAGCCGAGTGTCCCGAAGTTTTCATTGAGTTTCCGCACGGCATCCCAGAACATCCCACCCAGACGGAACTGTCCGGCGAGCAGTCCGAGCGCTTCAATACCTCCGACCACGAGGGCAACGACGACGGACACAAACGTGATGGTCAGGTTGTAGTAAAGCTTGCGAATCGGTTTGACGAAGGCCCAGCCATAAGCCCCAAGCATCAGAATGTTGTCGGTGGTATCAATGAGCGACATCCCCGCAGCGAAGAGAGCCGGGAAAACCATGATCGACCAAAGGGAGAGTCCCTTCGAGGCTTCAGCCGCCGAGATTCCCAGCAGACCGATTTCTGTTGCGGTATCGAATCCCAGGCCAAAGAGAACGCCAAGCGGGTACATGTGCCAGCTGCGCGTGATCAGCGCGAACATGGGCCGGAAGAGGCGCGAAAGGAATCCGCGATCCGCCAGCAGCAGATCGAGATCTTCTTCCACGTAAGCCCCGCCGGAGCGCACCCGCGTAAAGACCGCATAGATGGACCGCAAGACGACCAGATTCGCGGCAGCGATGCCGAACAAAAACAGCGTCGATACGAGTGTGCCGATGACGCCGCCTATGCTCCGGAAAGATTCCACACGATATTGCAGCAGGAGCGCTGTAGCGGCGATGGCTACCGACCCAATGACAACGATGGTTGAGTGCCCCAGCGAGAAGAGGAATCCTACCGATACCGGACGCTTGCCTTCCTGCATGAGTTTGCGGGTGACGTTGTCGATGGCCGCAATATGATCGGCATCGACGGCGTGCCGCAGGCCGAAACTGTAGGCAAGGAAAGCTGTACCGAGCAACAGGGGAAAGTGCCGAAAGGCAACGAGTGCCCAGAGCCAGGCGGCCACGTTGAATGCCAGAAGGATGGTGTAGATTCCGATGACCTTGCCCTGGACATTTCCCGCGGCGTCATTGAACAAACTGCGCATTCAGAACTCCGAAAGTTACAGGCGTCGGTCCCAAGCCCCTGTCTGGGGACCCCAAACTCCGACAGCCTGGAAGAACCTCAGAAATCGAAATCTAGCTCTCGTGGGTATTCTTCATCTGTGATCGCCATCATAACACCAATCCAAAAAACGTAATATCAAAGGAATAAGGCGCATTGCGCGCACTCAAGGGTTTGTCATGGAGCGCACTCGAAGCGCTGATCCCGAAATGCGGGAACATGCGTAGCATGAATTTTGAAAAGATGCTACTCTGACGTTTCCCCGTGAAGGTCGTCTCTTTTTGACTGGAGTCTCTATGCAGGAATGGGGCAAAATCAACGTTGCGTCACTTGGCTGCCGCCTCGGTGGCCGACCGGATAGCCCTGACCAGAGGTTCTTTTCGAGTTCGCTGCAATCCTGCTTCGCAACTCCCTCCCTTGCCCATTCGGCCCGGCTCCCATTGAGTGACTGGACCCAAACCTCCGTCTGCTGTTGTTGACCGCACGGGACACGTCACTCATACCCCACAACATTCATCGTTAAGCCTGGAAAGCAGGGGGAATTCATGAAGTCAGGTAACACGATTATTAAATTGTTCACACCGCTCATATTGCTCTTCGTTCTTTGGGCACCTCGTCTCGCAAGATCGCAGGCCGCTGCCGGTGCAAAAAACATTGAGGTTACTCCGCTCCTGATTGCCGCGCAGAAAAAGACGCCGGTCGGCACGAGTGAAAGGGCTTATTCGCCTCAGCAACTATCGGGGACCGTCGTTGACACGTCTGGCGCGGTGATTGCCGGGGCAGACGTGCATGTTCTAGGCGCGAACGGTACTGTACAAAGAG
>Ga0255353_1000657_pt1 | contig 21680 bp, 17 predicted proteins | sample HBST25metaG_FD_189941 | JGI IMG/M metagenome (GOLD analysis project Ga0255353, IMG submission 189941) | Peat soil microbial communities from Stordalen Mire, Sweden - H.B.S.T25 | ecosystem: Environmental > Terrestrial > Soil > Wetlands > Peat | place: Sweden: Norrbotten County, Stordalen Mire...
AAAAACCTCGTACTGCTGTCTTCACTGCCGCAGCACGGGCAATTCGAGGGAGAACATACTCCCGGAATTCTCAAAGTTCGACTGCCACCCCGGCAGAGCCGGGGGATCTCCCTTTTGGATTAGGCATTGGCCTCGGGATTCTGGCTGGAGTTATCATCGCAGCCCTTTCCTGGCATATAAGCAACCCGGAGGGGCCATACGATTTAGGAACAGTCGCCTCCACCGCCGTCGGCTTGAAGGGACATTTGTTTACCAAATGGGATAAGAGGCTCGAATATCGCCTGGCGCTCGAACCCGGCACTCCGAAACAGCAGGCGGGGTTTGCGTTTGCGGTCGCCAATTCGCCTCGCCCGCTTTCCGTCGGCATCCAACTGAACGACGGCAAGGGCTTTGTGGTGTGTTCATGGGAGATCGCACTGAAATACGAGGCCCGGAATGCGGCATTCCCAACCGCGGACGCCCTGACCGCCAAGACGGATGCGGCCAGTCTCTCCACGGAGCAGATGGCGCAAGACCTCGATTTTGCACGGCAGGATGCCGATGAACTACAGCGCGAACAGGGCAAGGACATCTTCCAAAATGAAATCGGGCCGGATGGGAAGATCGCGGCCACCAACGCCCAGGGCGAAGCCCCATGCTCGAAAAAAGCCTATGAAAATACTTCTTATTGGAGTTTTTCGCCTAACTTTCCATCTCTTGCCGAGCAGGAGCAATTGCTGAAGCGCCGGGAAGAGGCGCAGGCCAACGCCGGTCGCCTGTCTTCCGCGACCCGCAAAAGATTGACCGCTAAAATCGCTGCGCGGCCTTTGATTCTCACCATTAAAGGCGACGATGCAATCGTCGAATATGACGCCTCCCGCGGAGTCATCGAGACCAGCGCGGGAAAGATTTTTCTCTTCGATAAGTCCAGCGCGGACGGCAATGACTCCAGGTGGCAGGACTATCCGGTAAGTGTCCATTACAAGTGCGACCAGAACTCATCCTGCACCCTCAAACACGCCGGCATCGGCGCTCTGCGCGTAAGGCTCAGAAAATAGATCGGGCCGCTGCCGGAACTGTCTGGAAGAGTACGTCCCTCCATTTCACGCGTACCGGGATTGACAGTCACTCCGCATTGTCGATCTGGGCGCGTTGCAGTTTGTCGGAGTAATCCACATACACCGCCTTCCACGTCGTAAAGAAGTCGATAGCTCCATTGCCTTCCCGGTGCCCGTTGCCGGTATGTTTCACTCCGCCGAAGGGTAGATGAACCTCCGCGCCGATGGTGGGTGCGTTGATGTAAGTGATGCCCGACTCCAGGTCGCGGATGGCCGTGAAGGCGCGGTTCACATCCTTGGTATAGAGGGCGGTCGAAAGGCCGTAGTCGATGGAGTTTGCTATCTCAATAGCCTCCTCGAAAGTCTCGAACTCGATCAGGCTGACCACCGGTCCAAAAACCTCTTCCCTGGCAATCCTCATCGAGGGAGTTACTGCGCCCAGCACCGTCGGCTCAAAAAACGTGCCGTGGGCATAGGCGCCTTCCCTGAGCGGGTGGCCGCCAGTGAGCAACTTTGCGCCCTCAGCCAGGGCAATGCCCACATATTTCTCTGAGGTTTCAATCTGGTTTGGATTTACCTGCGGGCCCACCTCGACCGACTCATCCAGTCCGCTGCCGACTTTGAGTTTCTTTGCCCGCGCCACAAACTCGGCGGTAAACCGGCCCGCAATTCCCTCTTGCAGCAGGATGCGGCTGGTGGCCGTGCAGCGCTGTCCGGTGGTGCCAAACCCGCCCCACAGCGCGCCTTCCAGCGCCAGTTCCAGGTTGGCGTCGTCGAGCACAATCTGCGCATTCTTGCCGCCCATCTCCAGCGAAACCGGCGTGAACGAGGCGGCCGCGCGCTGGGCCACCAGCGAGCCCACCTCGCTGGAGCCGGTAAAACTGATGGCGCGCACATCGGGATGCTCCACCAGCGCCATGCCCACGGCCGAGCCGCTGCCGCTCACTATATTCACCACGCCTGGCGGCAAACCCGCATCCACCAGCGTCTGAACCAGGTTGTAGACCGAGAGCGGCGTGTCGGTGGCCGGCTTGATGACGCACGTATTGCCCGAGACCAGCGCCGGAAACAGCTTCCAACTGGGGATGGCCATGGGAAAGTTCCACGGCGTAATCAGGCCCACCACGCCCACCGGCACGCGCACACTCATGGCAAACTTGTTTTCGAGTTCCGAGGGAGTGGTCTGGCCAAACAGCCGCCGTCCCTCGCCCGCCGCATAAAAGGCTTCGTCGATTGCCTCCTGCACGTCGCCGCGGGTCTCCACCAGCACTTTGCCCATCTCGCGGGTCATATCGCGGGCATACTGCTCCTTGCGCTGCTGCAGCAGCAGGCCTGCGCGGACCAGAATCTCGGCCCGCTTGGGCGCCGGAACCAGCCGCCACGTGGCAAAGGCCTTTTTTGCGGCGGCCACGGCCAACTCCACGTCGTCGGCGTGGGAAGACGGAAATGCGCCCACCACATCGGAGTGGCTGGCCGGGTTCAGGTTCAGGATGGTTTTGCCGCTCAGGGCCGGCTGCCACTGGCCGCCGATCAGATTGTGAAACGTGGGAAAGGTCATGAAAACCTCCAAAATTCAGGGAACACAGGGAACAGGGGTCAGGGTCAGTGGAGAACTCGAAGAATCCTGCAGGGACCGGCGAACACCTGGATTTGCAGCACGGTGAGTTTACAGCACCGGTCAACGGGTTGGCGCGTCTTTTCCCGCCATTTCCCACCATTTGACGCGTTCCGATACGGCGATGGCCCGCTGGCCGTACAATAATCCTTGAGGTAGAACCAACTTCACAATGTCATTGAACGGTTACCCATCCCGCTCCTCGCGGTCGCACGGCCTCAGGTCGCTCTTCAGCATGTTTTCCAGCGATCTGGCCATCGATCTCGGCACCGCTAACACCCTGGTCTACGCAGCCGGCAAGGGCATCGTTGTCAACGAGCCCTCGATCGTGGCCATCAACAAGAACACCGGCGAGGTGGAAGCCGTGGGCAAGGAGGCCAAGGAGATGCTGGGCCGCACGCCCGGCAACATCGTGGCCATCAAGCCGATGAAGGATGGCGTCATCGCCGACTTCAAAGTCACCGAGAAAATGCTCAACTACTTCATTCAGAAGGCCCACAACCGCAAGATGCTGGTCCATCCGCGCATCGTCATCGGCGTGCCTTCCGAAATCACCCAAGTGGAAAAGCGGGCAGTCGAAGATTCGGCCTATCGCGCCAAAGCCAGCGAAGTCTACCTGGTGGAGCAGGCCATGGTAGCGGCCATCGGCGCCGGGCTGCCCATCACCGAGCCCGGCGGCAACATGGTCGTCGATATCGGCGGCGGCACCACGGATATCGCGGTCATCTCGCTGTCGGGCATCGTTTATTCGCGCTCCGTGCGCATGGCCGGCAACCAGATGGACGAGGCCATCACCAACTACCTGAAGCGCAAATACAACCTGCTGATCGGGGAACGGACCGCCGAGCACATCAAGATCGAAATCGGATCGGCTTATCCGCTGGACAAGCCGCTCACTATGGAGATCAAGGGCCGCAACCTCATCGAGGGCGTGCCCAAGACCATTACCATCGACGACAGCGAGATTCGCGAGGCGCTGGGCGAGTGTATTGCGGTCATCATGAACGCGATCCGCGTGGCCCTGGAACGCACCCCGCCCGAGCTCTCGGCCGACATCAGCGATCGCGGCATCGTGCTCACCGGCGGAGGCGCGCTCATCAAGAATCTGGACAAGCGCATCCGCGAGGAAACCGGGTTACCGGTCTCGGTGGCCGACGATCCGCTGGCTTCCGTGGTGCTGGGCACCGGCAAAATGCTCTCCGACTTCCGGCTGTTGCGCAAAATCAAAATCGATTAGCCGGTTTTCAGAGGTAGTTTCAAGCGGTCGGGTCAACAACAATTTAGTGTCATCCCAAGTCTCTGAAGCGAGATCTGGGACGTCCACCCCGGCCAGTTGTTCAAAGCGCGTTTAATTGAATCCGCGTAACCAACCATCTTGCTTCTGCGTCACCTGCATTGCTTTCCCCGGCCCGAGCCCGCGACATGGAATCGTTCTTCATCCGCTATCGAAATCTTCTGGTACTACTGGCCATCCTGTTGGCGCAGATTGTCGGACTCGCCGTCCAGGTGCGCCACACAAGCGCCGGGCGCAACATTCTCGACCCGCAAGACGGCCCCGGCGTGCGGCTGATCCGCCTTTGGGCCAATGCTGCGGTCTCGCCTCCCGAGCGGCTGATCCACAACTCAAAACTCGGCGTCGAGAACCTGTGGACGGGCTACCTGGACCTGCACCGCACCCAGGTACAGAACCAGGACCTGCAGAAGACCATCGACCGGCTGCAGCTGGAGCAGGCGTCCCTACTTGAAGACGCCAAACAAGGGCAGCGCCTGCAAGGGCTGCTCGATTTCCAGCAAAAATATATCTATAAGACGCTGGCGGCGCAGGCCATCGGCTCCAGCGGCAGCGATCAGTCGCGCGTTTTCTATCTCGACAAGGGTTCGGCCGACGGGCTGGACCGCGACATGGCGGTGATTACGGCCGACGGCATCGTCGGCAAGGTGCGCGACGTCTTTCCGCACTCGGCGCAGGTGCTGGCCATCAACGACCAGACCAGCGGCGCGGGAGTCATGCTTGAAACCACGCGCATTCGCGGCATCCTGCGCGGCAACGCCGCCGGCCAGCCGCAGATTGTCGGCGTCCTGGCCGACCAGCGCATCCAGCCGGGCGAAAAAGTGCTCACCGCCGGCGGAGACCAGATCTTTCCGCGAGGACTGCCGGTGGGCGTAGTGGAGAAAGTGGTCCGCGATCCCGAACGCGATTCGTTCATCGACATTATTGTGAAGCCGGCCGCCCATCTCGACCGGCTCGACGAGGTTCTGGTCATCACCGCGACCGAGCCGCGCTTCCCGCCCGATCAGCAGCAGGATATGGCTACCAGCGAGGCGCTCAAAGGCCCCGAAGCGGCGGCCATCAACGAAAAGAAGAAGGCATCGGATGCGATGGCCGAGCGGCTCCCCGGCCTCATCGACCCCAACCTTCCGCAGGACCAGCAGCCTCTTCTGGACAAATCCAACCCAAATTCCGTAGCGCACCCGCCCCAGGCGCTCCATCCTGACCGCTTCACGCCGGGAATGGCGGCAGAGCCGGCGCCCGACGCAAATGCCGGTTCAAAACCGGAGGCAAAGCCGAAGACGCCTCAAGCGAAGGAAGCCTCAGCGCCGAATGGCGGGGAAGGCAAGCCCGCCCTCAAGGCCGCCGCGAAGCCGGCCCAGCAAACCAAGCCCAGGCTCGCCGCGCCCTCAAAAAACAAGCCCGAGAGGAATCCATAGCCATGTCCGTCCTGGGCGCGAATTTTCGCCGCGATCTCGAAATCCGCCGTTATCCGATACTGGTTTATGCCCTGGTGCCGCTCACGGCGCTGGTGCTGCAAGCCTGGCTGCCGCGCGTGTTGGGGCGCTATGCCTGGTTCGATCTGCCGCTGGTGGTCACGGTCTACTTTGCTTTGGGCCGGCGCAGCCCCATCCAGGGCACGGTCATGGGCGCGGCAATGGGCATCTTCGAGGATGCGCTCTCTCACCACGCCATCGGCGTCAACGGCGTTGCCAAGACCATCGTCGGTTTTCTGGCCGCGTCGGTGGGGATTCGCATCGACGTGGAAAACCACACCATCCGCCTGATTCTCAATTTCCTGCTCTCCCTGCTGTGCAGTGGAATCTATCTCTTCGTTAATCGCTTCCTGTTGGGGATGGACCTGGATTGGAGCTGGCTTACGGAACTCTTCAAGGCAATTGGGAACTCGGTGATTGCCATGGCTCTGTTTCCCTTGCTGGACCGTCTACAGATCAGGGACTAAGGGAGCAGGAGTCAGACCGATTTTGGCTCAATGAAAGTGGAACAAATCTCAGCAATGCCGTGAAAGCGGCGGTAGCACAAGGCGCATGAAAATGTATTCCAGCCGGGCCAGCCGCGAAGAAAAACTCTCCACCCTCAAGTTGACGGTGGTCCAGTACGGCATTCTCTTGATGATGCTGGCGCTGGTGGCGGGGCTGTGGCGGCTACAGGTGCTGGGAGCGGACAACTTCCGCCTGCTGGCCGAGCAGAACCGCGTCCGCAAGGTTCCGGTGCTGGCCGCCCGCGGCAAGCTCTTCGACCGCGAGAACCGCCTGATCGTGGACAACTACCCCTCGGTCTCCTGCTTTCTGGTTCGCGAGATGGGCCACAATGTGGACGCCGACCTGCCGCTGATTGCGCGCGGCCTGAACCTTGACCTCGAGCAGTTACGCGCCACCCTCCGCCACTATCGCGCCGCGCCAGGTTACCAGCCCATCCCCATCAAGCAGGACATCACCGACGACGAAGAAGCCTTCATCGAGGCGCATCGCAACGAACTGCCCGAGTTGGAGACCATCGACGAGGAACATCGCCTCTATCCCCGCGATGGCTTTGCCGCCCATCTCATCGGCTATGTGGGCGAAGTCAGCGAAGAGGATCTCAACAACCCGCGCTATGCCTACTATGAACCCGGCGACGTGGTGGGCAAGGCCGGAATCGAGCAGACCTACGACGAGTTGCTGCGCGGCCAGGACGGCTCCCGCGACGTATTCGTTGACAGCCATGGCCGCGAGGTGGGCACCCGCGGAACCCAGCACGCCATTCCCGGCCAGGATCTGCGGCTGACCATAGACAACGATCTGCAACGCGCCGCCGAGCTGGCCCTGGGCAACCGCAGCGGAGCCATCGTGGCCATGGACCCCCGCAACGGCGAAATTCTCGCCATGGTCTCCCGCCCCAGCTTCGACCCCAACGCCTTTGCCGTCCGCATCAACCGCACCGACTGGAACCAGCTCATCACCGATCCCGACCATCCGCTGATGAACAAGGCGATTCAGGCGCAACTGGCTCCCGGCTCCACCTTCAAGATACTCATGTCGGTGGCCGGCCTGCAAGAAGGCATCGCGCAGAATCTCAAGGTCAACTGCACCGGCGGAGCCAATTTCTACGGCCACTTCTACCATTGCGACGAACGCCACGGCGCGGTCGATATTCACAACGCCATCCCCGAGTCCTGCGACACCTACTACTACACGCTGGCCGACAAGCTCGGCATCGGCAAAATCTCCCAATACGCCACCCGCTTCGGCTACGGCCAGAAGACCGGCATCGACTTGCCCGGCGAACAGGCCGGCCTGATGCCTTCAGAACAGTGGGCCATGAAGAACTACCACCGCAAGTGGTATGCGGGAGAAACCATCTCGGTGGGCATCGGCCAGGGCGCAATCGAGGCCACTCCGCTGCAACTGGCGCGCATCATCGGTGGCATCGCCTCCGGCGGACACATGGTCCGGCCGCACGCCGTCTTTCCCGATCAGCTTTCTGCGGACTTCCGCAGTGGATTGCTCGAGAGCTACCCAGGGGCGGGCGAGGCCGACTTCCCCCTCGATCCTGAGAACTGGATCACCATCACCGACGGCATGGCCGCGGTTACCGAACCCGGAGCCTTCCACACCGCCGGCTCGGCCCACCTCGAAGGCATCGACTTTGCCGGAAAGACCGGAACCGCCCAGGTCGTAGGCCACGATACTCTGAGCCGCATGGCCAAAACCAGATCCACCAATCCCAACGTATGGTTTGTCGGCGTCACTCCTCGCCGCAACCCGGAGTTGGTGATCGCCGTCCTCTGGCAAAATGGCGAATTCAGCTATTACCCCGCCCGCATCGCCGCCAAGGTGGTTTCCGCCTATGTCGAAAAGAAGCGCCGCCAGGAGAACAACCTGCCCCCCGTAAAGGCTGAGGCACCGGTCGAGGTGGGCGCGGTGTGGACCGTGCCCGGACCCGGCTCCAAATCTCCCAACCGCGACGGCGCAACCGGCCGTCTGCAAGCCGGCCACTTCTTCGTCGATCACGGGCAAATCGTCGCTCATGCCGCTCCGGCCCCGGCACAAAAGCCCGGACAGCAGCGCCAGGTTGCGTCGGCTGCGAGCGCCGCGCCAATTCCGGCGCCAAAGCTCCGTGCCCCCTCCTTGCGGCTTTCTCCTGTCGCCAAAGTGGGAAACCGCGAACCTATGCCCTCTCCCGCTCATGACGAGCATTCCGAACTGAACCGAAAGCTCATACCCGCCCTCCCAGGAAACAGCCGATGACCCCCATGCGCCGCATCCTGAGCTTTCGCGACTTCGACTGGCCGATGCTGGCCATGGTGCTGGCGCTGTGTACCATTTCGGTGCTTGAAATCTACTCGGCCACGCTCCACACCAAGTACACCGGCTTCCATACCAAGCAGATCTTCTGGATCGCCGCCGGCCTCGTGGCCATGTTTCTCTTCTCCAAGATCGATTACCACCGCCTGATCGACTGGGCTCCCTGGGCCTATGGCGTCTGCATGGTGGCGTTGCTGGCGGTGCTGGCCGTGGGACAAAAGGTGCTGGGCGCGCGCCGCTGGATCAAGCTCGGCCCCATGCACTTTCAGCCCTCGGAGTGGGTCAAGCTGGTGCTGATTCTGGCCGTGGCGCGCTACTTTGCCAACCTGGGCGGGCGCAGCCTCACCTGGAAAGACATCTTCAAGGCCTTTGCTCTGGTGGGCGTTCCCTTGCTGCTGGTGCTCAAGCAGCCCGATCTGGGAACCGCGCTCACCTACACGCCGATCCTGGTTGCCGGCCTCTTCCTAGGCGGCATCAACCTCCGCCAGGCCCTGATTCTCTCCACCTGCGGCCTGGTGCTGGTGGGCGGCGTATGGAGCAGCGGCAAGCTCCTCAAGCCCTATCAGAAGGCTCGCCTCACCAGCTTCATCAACCCCGACAATGACCCCAAGGGCACCGGCTACCAGCTCCTGCAATCCAAAATCGCTGTCGGCTCCGGCGGAGTATGGGGCAAGGGCGCGGCCAAGGGAACCCAGACCCAGGGCGACTTTCTCCCCATTCCCCATGCTGACTTCATCTTTGCCGCCTTCGGCGAGGAGCACGGCTTTGTCGGCGCGGTGTTTGTCCTGCTGCTATACTTTTTCATATTGATGCGTTTGATTCAGAACGCTCAAACAGCCGCAGACCTGTCCGGCTCTCTGATTATCATGGGAGTGGTGGCTGTGTTGACCTTCCAGATTGCGGTCAACGTGGGCATGGTGATCGGTTTTATGCCAGTCGCCGGAATTCCTTTACCGTTAATGAGTTACGGCGGGTCTTCGGTATTATTTACGTTCCTGGCGCTGGGCGCGGCGATGAATGTGCGCATGCGCCGGTTCGTCAACTGAGCGTCTCGGCCCTTGGGTCAGGACGCGGATTCACAGTGGTGCCTCTTGTGTCCCCCCGGAAATGTCCGGCCCGCAAGAGAATGAGTTTCAAGCATTTACGGCGTTTTTTCAATTCATGTGGCCTTTCCGCCATCGTTCCAAGGTGAATTCAATCTCAAGAAAGAATCCACCTCGCGACCACGGCTTGGGACTCCTGTAATTGGAAAAACGCGATAGCCGGCCAGGTCCGGATGGATCTCGCGCCCGGCAGGACAAGGGTTCATGAGTACGCAGAGACGGGAAAACCGTTGGCAGCGTTCAAGCAGTACGGTAGGCGGAATCTCCCTCCGGCAGTTTGTGCCGGAGGGAGTGCAAAGCGCGGGATCGCCGGGGCAAGCTGGCCCGGTTCCTATCGCGCACTCCGCCCGCGCTTATGCCAATGGTGGAACGGCCCCGCCGGCAACATCGGCTTGCCACCCCAGCGACGGAAACTTGTCGCCGGTGGCCACGGCATGGTTGGCCACAAACTCTCTGCAATCGGATCACCGCACCATACAGTTCGCTCGGTTTCTCCAGATTGTCCGGCTTGTCCGTCAGGACATCCGCCGCGGTTCACCACCCCCAGGGGCTGGACGCCGCGCGACAACTGGAACCCCGGCGACTCACAGGTCATCCCTTCCGCTCATCCCCTTCCCTTCCGGTTTCGCGCATCTCCGTCCAACCTTGCCGCAGTTCCCAGCAGGCCAATGCCGCTGGACGGAAAGGTACGATGGCAAAAGAGATTTGCATCTCCAGTACGCCGCATGAAACGCGGCTTGCAATCCTTGAAGACGATCAACTCGCGGAAATCTACTACGAACGCGAAAACGAGTACACCCTGGCGGGGTCGATTTACAACGGCCGCGTCACCCGTGTTCTGCCCGGCATGCAGTCCGCCTTTGTGGACGTGGGCCTCGAACGCGACGCCTTCCTTTATGTAACCGACTTCATGGAGCTTGAAGACCCGGAAGAGACCGACGAGCTTGAAAAAGCCGCGGCCACCGGCGCCAACCAGCCTCCCCGCGAGGTGCGGCACTCGACCGGCCAGGATCGCGCTGCGACTTCAAGCCAAAAGCCGGAAGAGAAGCAGGAAACCCGGCAGGATCGGCAGCCCAGAGATCGCCGTCCCGCTGTGGACGTCGCGCCAATGACTGAGGTCGCGGCCGCCCCTGAATCCCTGCTCATCTCCGAGCAGGCAGACACGGACGAAACCCAGGAAGATTCCGGCGCAACCGGCGCACGGCGCTGGCGTGGACGCCGCCGCCGTCGCAGTGGCCGCGGCCCTGCCGGCTCGCCTGAGGAACAGACTGAGATCAAGGAGTCCCGTGAGACCTCCGCTGAGGCGCCCGCGGAAACTGAGGTTGCAGCGGAGATTCAAGCAGCTGCTTCTTTTGTTCCTTCCCCAGCCCCTGTCTTTACTCCCGCGCCCCAAGCCTCCCAGGCGCCGGTTCCATTCGTCCTGCCCGGTGAGTCGCTCTCGAAATACGGCGGCGCGCCCGCGGAAGAAGCTCCCGCGTCCGCATCCAGCCCCGCAGTTCCACCTCGTCCAGCCAGCACTTACAGGCCCTCGACGCTGATAGAAGCGCCCCTCGAGTGGGATGGCAGCGGTCTGCTGCCAGGCGAGTCGCTCTCAAAGCATCGCGGCGGCCGGTCCGAGCCTGCTCAAGAAGCCGGATCCCCGTTGGGCAACGCCGCTCCGGATGAAATTGAAGAGGAGGATTTCGTCGAGGAGCGCACCGACCACAGCCTTGAATCCGCCGCTAAGCCGGCCGATGAAGAAGCGCCGGAAGCGCTGGTTCCCGAGTTGGCGGAAGATCACCTGGTCGATGAAGATCCCTCTGAAGAAGATGACCAGTTTGAAGAGACGGCTGAATCGGCGCCCCACCCGCTCGCAGCGGAGCCCACCCCGGTAGAAGATAACTCTGCCAAGGCGGAGGAATATGTCGCGGAGACAGCAATCGAACAGCCCTCGGCGGATGAGCCGCAGGCAAATCCGGTCATACGGCAGGATGAGGCTGTAGCGGATCTTGGAACGGACAAGCCCGTCACGGCTGAAGCCGAACCCGATTCCGAGCAGGAATCCAACCGCGCCGCCTCGCACAATGTTGACCCCCTGCCGCCCACCAGTTTCCGGCTCTTTGGCCTCGGCAGCAAGAAGAAAGCCGAAGAACCCGCTCCAGCCAAGCCGGCAGCCAAGGCCGCTTCCGTTACCTCGTCCTATGTGCCCGGTGCTGGCCTCATCGAAGAAGAAGTCCTCGACGAGGAAGAGTTCGATGCTCCCCACCATCATCACCACGCCAAAACCGAAGACCACGACCTGGACGATTTTGAAGAGGAGACCCTGCCCACGCAGATTCGCTCCGGCGATCTGGGAGAATTGCTCCAGGAAGCCCACCTCGACCACCGCATCCAGTTGAACTTCGACGAAAAGAACGGCGAAGACGAAGGCGACGATGCATTCGACGGCGAAGACGACGACGAGGAGCCTTCAACAGAAGCCCAGCCCGCCGCCGGCGAAAACCAGCTTCAGCAGCGCCGCGAGCGCGGAGGCCGCGGACGCCGTGGCCGCGGAACAACCGCAAGCCAACCCCAGGGAACCCAGGGCAACCGCCGCGGAATGTCGCGCCGCACCGCCCAAACCTCTGACCTGCCCATCATCAGCGACCTGCTCAAGCCCGGCCAGGAGATTCTGGTCCAGATTGCCAAGGAGCCTATCGCCAAGAAGGGCGCCCGCATCACCAGCCACATCGCCCTGCCCGGACGCTTTCTGGTCTTCATGCCCACCGTCACCCACGTGGGCGTGAGCCGCAAGATCGCCTCCGACGAAGAGCGCCAGCGCCTGAAGCGGATTCTCGTCAGTGAGCGCGGCACGGCCTCAGGCGGATTCATCGTCCGCACCGCCGCCGAGGGCGCGTCTGAAGAGGATCTCCGCGCCGATCTGCGCTTCCTCCTCCACCTCTGGACTGAAATCAAGCAGCGCTCCGACGACTCCAAGTCGCCCGCGCTCATCTACCACGATCTGTCGCTCATCGAGCGCATTCTGCGCGACCAGGTAAGCTCCAACTTCTCCAACATCTGGGTCGATTCAGAGGCCGACTACGAGCGCATCGTACGCTTCCTCAACCGCTTCTCGCCCACGCTGGTGCGCCGCGTCAAGCTCTACACCAAGGAGACTCCGCTCTTCGAGCATTTCGGCATTCAGGACGAAATCTCCAAGGCCTTGCGCTCCAAGGTATGGCTCAAGAGCGGCGGCTCCATCGTCATCAACCAGACTGAAGCACTGGTGGCCATCGACATCAACACCGGCAAGTACGTCGGCAAGTCGGCCCGGCTTGAGGACACCATCGTAAAGACCAACCTCGACGCCGTGCCGGAGATTGTGCGCCAGATTCGCCTCCGCGACCTGGGCGGCATCATCGTCATCGACTTCATTGACATGGACGACCGCAAGAACCGCTTCCGGGTGCTGGCGGCTCTCGAAGAAGCCCTCAAAAGCGACCGCGCCCCCACCAAGGTTCTCCAGTTCAATGACTTCGGTCTGGTCGCCATCACCCGCAAGCGCGTCAAGCAATCCTTGGAGCGGACCCTCAGCGTGCCCTGCCCCACCTGCCAGGCAACCGGCATGGTCAAGAGCCCTACCACGGTCTGCAACGAGATCTACACCGAGCTGCGCAAGATGAAAAAGCACTTCGAAGGCGAAGATGTGCTGTTGCGCGTAAACCCCGAGACCGTCAAGGTGCTCAAATCCAACAACGCCAGTTGGCTCACCGAATTCGAGGAGCTGGTCGGCAAAAACATCCTCGTCAAAAGCGACGCCACTCTGCACCCTGAGCAGTTCGACATTCAGGGATAGCGGAGTTGGCGGGACTAGCCAGGTTAGCGGAGTTAGCAAACAGCAAGGCCGGAGCAATCGCTTCGGCCTTTGCTGTTTTAGGCACCTTCAACACGCAACGCCGACCGTGAGCGCTATACGAACCATATCTCCTGGCACAAGATGTGGTTCGTATAGCGCTTACGAATTTTCTTCGTGCCGCTTCGAAATATGTGCCGCTATTTTTTGTTTGTTCATCTGAAGCTCACTCCATTTTTGATTTGCGATATTCCATAGCACTTCATAATTTTCAGGTGAAGGAAAAGTTTCCGGATTTGCCCGTGTTACTCCAACATTTCCATTTCTTTCCCTTATTATGTGTTTTTCAAGCACAATATCTTGAAAATTATTCCATCTTCCTGCTTTAGTCGGAGTTGGATAGCGCCCTCTCCATATCAGAATTTCGCTCATAAATTCTAAGGTCTTTTTTTGATTATCAGAAAACGAAATCTCAGCATCATTCGCAAGATCAAGCAAGTTGTGTTCGAATCGAATATCGCTCTTGTTTGCAACAACTATGGCCTTAAGCAATAATTCGATAGATAAAGCCGCATTAAAAAGAAAAATAAGTATATGCGCTTCATGGTGGCACAAAATACTCGCTCCCTCATGGAAGGAAACGGCAAAGTTATACCAGAACGTCTCATTCGATCGTTCCTTATCGAAGGTAAATCCACATTTCTCACGAGCCTTCTCACGAATTTTTCCATTCATCGAACTTCCTCTTTTGGAGCTTAACAGCTTAGGCAAAGTCCAAACTCGTCGTCATGCAGTGTGCTCCGATTTGAACGGTTCTGCAACATCTCAAAAAGCCATATAACGTGAGACTTTGCCGTGTTTCAAAACTCTATTGCAGAAGGAAGCCCCGAAAATGGCTCGCTGGCTATTCACCTAATCACATGAATCGCAACGCCCACTTTCAGGTTTCTCCAAATCTGTTCCGTGGTATAGATCGGAGCATTGAGCGAGATGGCCAGCGCCAGGCAGGACCGGTCTCCCAGAGACAGGCCATATTTCTCCGTCTTTGCGATCAGGCTTCCGGCAATCTTCGCCTGCCTGCTGGTAAATGGCTCAGCCTCGGTGATGGCGGAAAGCGTATTCTCCCAAGCTCTTTCGGGTGGAACGCCCTTTTTCACTAGCTTGCTTTGGACTTCAGCAAGATTCACCGTGCTGGCAACGGCGTTCATCCGGATTTCATCCGTCAGTTTCTCCGCGCCTGGTTCCTGCAGAAGAAGAGCGAGAATAGCAGAGGCATCCAAGACAACCTCATTCATGCTTGGCAGCCTCGCGACGTTCCGCGCTCAACTCCTCTGAAAGCAGAACGCCCTCTGGAATGTATCGCCGCAAATCCTCCTGCGCGCGCCGAAGGCGACTTTCCCTCGTCGAGATTCGCAGCTCACCGTCCACAACGCACAAATCCAGCACGCCGCCAGCGTTCATCCCGAGCGCTTCGCGCATCGCCGCCGGAATGACCAAACGGCCCTTTTCGCCCATGCGCGTCCGATTCCTGAGTCCCGCGACTTCGACAGGTTCTGTTCGCCTCTTAAGACCCACAACTCCCATATTTTCCACCCTCCATCATTGGTGACACTAACATACCACAATGGCACAAATCAAGAAAGTGGATCTCCTTCTCTATCCCCCAGAATTGCACGCCCACCGCAACCTTCCCCCAAGAAACGTGTCTAATTCCCTGCCCGAAGCATTCCATCAGATTCGGGGGCAAACAAGAAACACACTCCACTTTTGAGGTCGAGACATGTCACTTTTATGTTGGATGCCGCTCATGCGGCGTGTCAGCTTCCTTGGGGCCGCGGCGATCTTCGCGGCTGCTTCCGTGAACGCCCAGTCCACCCTCTCCCCCAACGAATCCAGTTCCGCCGCTTTCCAGTTTGTGGCCGATGACGGCCTCGGCGGCACGGCACTCTCTTCCGCCGCCGCTGATTCCGGCGCAAGCCCGGGCGGACACGGCTGGAAGCACGAATTCTCCAACAACTTCGCATTCGAGGCCGGCGGCGGCTTCAACGCCCCCATCGGCAACGACACTTCAACCGCCGCGGGAGGCCCCTACATCACCTGGGGCGGCAACTTCACCGCCGGCGGCGGACTGCACCTTTCCAATCGCTTCTCCCTGCTGGCCGAGTACCAGTTCATGGACAACAAACTCCCCGGCAGCCTGATTGCGGGAGTCGGCACGCAGGGCGGACACGCCCACATCTGGTCGCTCACCCTCGATCCGGTCATCGATCTGTTTCCCAAGCGGATCACCAGCGCCTACGTGACCGGCGGCGGCGGATTCTATCGCAAGGTGACCAGCTTTACCGAACCGGAAGAGGCAGAGGAGTGCTACTACTATTGCGGAATCGTTGAGGAAAACGAAACGGTGTACCACTTCTCGTCCAACCAAGGCGGCCTGAACATCGGTCTCGGCATCACGCACCGGATGGGCGGCGTTTACGGCGACAGCAAGATGAAGGCCTTTGCCGAAGCCCGTTATCTCTTCCTTGACACTCCATCGGTTTCAGCTACCAACGGTACGGGAACCACCGAGTTGATCCCTGTAACCATCGGCCTCCGCTGGTAAAAGACTGTCCAGCGAAAATGGGCGGCTCTCACCCGTTCTCCCCAAGGGAGCCGCCCTACAGAATCCCCAGCACCCGCAGCCGCATCAGCCCTCCGGCCAGCACGCCCAGCGGCGAGATTGCCACCAGCGACAGCGCATACCAGACGGGCTGCTTGCCGCGCGATTGCAGCGCGCTCAGCGCGGCCAGCGCCAGCACCACAATCCCCAGCGCCAGCACATGGACCAGCGGGTTGGCCTCCGCGGCCCATGCTGTCACGTAGCCTCCGGCCGCGGCCGCCAAAAACGAGTAGCCGAGGTTCACAAAGACGTAGCCGGGCTGCGGACTGCCTGCGGCGTCGGCCCAACCGGGCGTCAGCCGGGTTAGCAGCGCGGTCGCCACAGTCACCAACACCGCCATGGTGGCAAAGCCGGCCAGCAGCGCCAGAAACGTGTGCAGAATTACCACGGTTTTTTCTCCTCTTGCGTTGGCGTGCCCACCGCGCCTTTCGCGATCCGCTCCAGAAAGGCCCGCGCCAGCTTCCGTTCCCCAGGGTTGCTCTCGCCGTGGATGGAGCACAGGTCGAGGAACTCATCGCCCAGGGCATTCTCCCGTTCCTGCTGCGCAAAAACGCCCTGCAACGCCAGCGCCAATTCGCGCAGCCGCGCCGCTTCAGGCCATGCGCGGTCTTCAGCCTCATCGCTCAGCAGTTCGATGTCAGAAAACAGCCCTTCGCGGCCTCGCGCGCACTCTTCCAGGCAAGCCACCAGTTGCTCTCGAAATGCGCTGGCCAACATATCCAACTGATCGGCTTCCACTTCGTCGCGCGGGTCCATATTTTCTATTTCCCTTTCATCGCAGCTTCCACATCCTCGGCGGTATGCGGCAGCGCGGCTACCAGATCGATCAGCTTGCCATCCGCGCCCACCAGGAACACGCACTCGATGCGCACGCCGATCTTCTCCTCGGGAATGTAGACGCCGGGCTCGATGGTAAACACCATCCCCGGCTTCAGCACCGCCGGATAATCCGCCGGATCGTGGACGTCGATGCCCACCATGTGCCCCAGCCCATGCAGCCAATACTGGCCCAGCGGCTTGCCGTCCAGGCTTTTCCCGTGTGTGTTGATGTAGTTGTAGGCCGCCTGGTCCAGCGAATCCGGGTCGCGCCGGTCGCGGTCGTTGATCTTCGACTTGCCCGCCACAAAAGCGTCAATGGCCGCCTGCTGCGCTCCCAGCACGATGTCGTAAATCTCCCGCTGCCGCGCGGTAAAGTGGCCGTTCACCGGCACGGTGCGCGTAATGTCGGAGGCGTACATCGAGTATTCGCAGGCCGCATCCACCAGCAGAATGTCGCCGTCCTCGAGCGTCCGCGTGTTCTCGGAGTAGTGCAGCGTCGTCGAGTTGATCCCCGAGCCCACAATCGGCGCATACGACGGCCGCTCGCAGCCATTCTCAAACCACGCGGCCGTCATCTTGCCGGCCAGCGCACGCTCGGTCGCGCCCGGCTTGACCGCCTTCATCATCGCCCTTTGCGCGGCGATGGAGGCATCCGAGGCCTTCCTCAGCAGCGCAATCTCCCCCGCATCCTTCACCACGCGCAACTGCGCCGCCAGGCCGGTCACATCGCGAGCCGCCACGCTGTTCGTGTCCACGCCCAACGTGGCCGCGGTAAAGCCCAACAGCGCCTTGGCCTGCTGCGCCTCGGGCTGCGCCCACACATTCCGCGCCAGCCGGCGATCGGCGTCGATCCACCGGTTCAGCGCGGCGGGCAACTCCGTCATCGGCTGCACTGCGTCCACGCCCGCAGTCTGCGCCGCACCTGGCGAAGCCGCATCCAGCTTGGCCCCTGTGTACTTTTCCATACGCAGGTCGCGTGTCGGCAAAAACAAAATCTCTTTGTACGCGCGCGGAGCCAGCGTCCCCGCAGTCTGCGCTCCCGAACTCTGGCTCTCCTCGCCCACCACCAGCAGCGCCGCACCCGGCTCGTTCCACCCCGTCAGGTAATAGAAATCCGCATCCTGGCGATAGGGCATGAAGTCCAGTTGCGGCTCCTCGGCGGCAAACAGCACGGCCACGCCGCCATGGAGTTTCGCCGCCAGCGCCACGCGCCGCGCACGGTAGACCGCGGATGGCTGCTTTTCAAGCGGATGAGCGAGAGGAACAAGTGAGAGGGTTGCGAGAACTAGGGCGGCTAATGAGGTGAAACGCGGCATGCGGCACATGCTTCCAGCCTCATGCCCTGTGCCGCGGCTGTCAAGCGGCCTGCGCCGTGCCAGCCGCGTAGCCGGTCAAAGTTCGGCCGTCGGGGGCTGCGATTTCCGCTCGTCCTCGGCCAGAATTCGATGGAATTCCTTGGCCGGAACGGGGTATCCAAAGAGCCATCCCTGCGCCAGGACCGGTCGCGCGGAAGCGTCGAAATAGTGTGCCTGCTCCTCGGTTTCGATCCCTTCCACAATGACTTCCAAGTTGTACGCCTCGGCCATGGCCAGGATTTGCGGCAGGATGGCCACCATGATCGACCCTGTGCCAATGGCCTGTGTAAAGGCTTTATCTATCTTGATGGCATCCACCGAGAGATCGTGCAGATACGACAAGCTCGAATACCCGATGCCGAAGTCATCGATATGGACGCTGAATCCCTTCTCGCGCAAGCTGCGGATCGTCTCGATGGCCAACGCGCGCATGACGGTGGACCTTTCGGTGATCTCGATAGCCAAACTCCGCGCCGGTACTCCCGCTTCATCGAGAGAACGATTCAGCATGGGCAGGAACCCGGGATCGGCCAGGTCGGTTGCGGTCGCGTTGATGCTGAGGCGAAAGCCAGGATGGCTGCGCAGCGTCTCTCCCAGCTCGCGCAGAACGTGCCGCACTACCAGCCTTGTAATCGATCCAACAAAGCCGCGCGCCTCGGCGATTCGGATAAAGACATCGGGGCCGACCGAAAGACCCTTTTCATCGTTCCAGCGCACCAGCGCCTCCGCACCCACAATCCGTCCGTCCGCCAAATTCACTATCGGCTGATAAACCACCCGCAGCCTGTCCTTGGCAATCGCCCGGCGAAGCTGCTGCTCCAAGCTCTTGTAGCGGTAGTAAAGAAGCGCAAAGGCAAGACCGGAGAGTCCTCCGAGCAGCCTGAACAGGGCAATGAAGCCAATAAACTTTGCGCGATTGGCCTCCATCACCTCAGGTATGGAGGTATAGGCCGTAACGCAATTGAAATAGCGAGTGGAACATCGGGTAGCGTACAGGCTGTCTCCGATGCGTAACCTGCCCTCCGAAGTGAGAATCGACGCACTCGCCTGGAACGATTCGCCCAGCAATCGGCCGTGCGTGTGCGTCGGGGCGTCGGCCACCGTCTCGGTAAAATGCATCGGCTCCGGTTCCAGATGCATGCGCGTCAGCGGGGTAAACACGACAAACGAGTCGCCCAGTTGCAAGGTGACGGTTGTGATGCCGTTTTTCTGATATGTAGCCAGATTTCTGTAGAGATTCGACCCATCCGGCTGGGTGAAATCCGGCATGGATTGCCCACTCGGCTGCGACAAACGGCCCAGAGCGGCCGAGCACTCGATTCTGCCGTCATGCATCCGCCCGGCGTCCTTCAAGTAATCCGAAGCAAAAATCAACGTGCGAAAGTAACCAATCTCAGCGTCCGAACACGAGGCGTACCGTGAGGAGCCCACTGCGGCCAGCACGGTCCGCAACTCCGCGGACGTCGAATCCCCCTCCGCGATCATGCGGCTCGCATAGTGCTTGAGCTGGTTTTCGGCTATCCTCGCCGCAATGCAGCGGGCAAAACAATAGCCAACCAGGGTGCCGCAACCAGCTGCGACGATCATGGCGAATAATGTCGTAAAAAGGTGGCGCTTGTGAATTGCCATGATTTACCAGCCGACCGGAAAATTTGAGCGGAATGCAGTCAGAAAGGGAATTCCGCTGTACTCGCATAGTACCGCCGCAGCAATTATTACCATAGTACTGCCGCAACAGTTATTGCGGTAACTTTTTGAGCCGCCGCACTTAACACTAAAGTGTTAGTGCGCTCTCGTCTGCGCACAACTTCATTCGTGCCATCCATGCGACAAATCCAGCGCGTGTTTTAGCTCCTCGCAGCCTGAATAAAATTCGCCCTTTTTGAAACGGTACGACCTCAAAAGCTGGGTGCCCCATCCTCGCCGCGCCGTTGTTTTTGCGGCTTCGGGATCCCCACGGACAGGTCTTCATCCGTGAGGTGATCGGGGGGGGGGAATATCACGATGCCCGCATTGCGGAAACAGTGAAAATGCACACTCTCACGCCGCGTTTGCAGGAACGAGCGCTTCCCTCCGCCCTTCGGCCAGCCGGCCATGAAACTCGCCGGCCGGAACGGGACGGCCAAAAAGCCAGCCCTGCGCCAGCACTGGCTGCGTGGAAGTGGCAAAGTAGCTGGCCTGTTGGCTGGTCTCCACTCCTTCCACAATCACTCCCAGGTTCAGCGCCTCGGCCATGGCGAGAATCTGCGGAAGAATGGCCACGGTCACCGACCCTGTTCCGATGGCCTGCGTAAATGACCGGTCGATCTTGATGGCATCCACTGAAAGGTCTTGCAGGTAAGACAAGCTCGAATACCCGGTGCCGAAGTCGTCGATATGGACGCTATGGCCCTTCTGGCGCAAACCGCGAATCGTCTCCATGGCCACCTTGTTCATCACCGTCGAGCTTTCGGTAATCTCGATGGCCAAACTCCGCGCCTGAACCCCTGCCTGATCGAGAGATCCTTCCAGCGCGGCCAGGAATCCTGGATCGGCCAGGTCGGCGGCGGCCACGTTGATGCTAAGGCGAAAGCCCGGATAGCAGCGCAGCGTCTCTCCCAGATCGCGCAGAACGTGCCGCACCACCAGCCTGGTAATCGATCCCACAAAGCCGCGCTCCTCGGCAATTCGGACAAAGACGTCGGGGCCGACCGACAGGCCTTCCTCATCGGTCCAGCGCGCCAAAGCCTCCGCCCCCACAATCCGTCCGTCCGCCAGGTTCACAATCGGCTGATAAACCACCCGCAGCTTGTCCTTGGCAATCGCCCTGCGAAGCTGCTGCTCCATGCTCCGGTTGCGCCGGTAAATAAGCGAGCAGAGAAGTCCCAAGCAGGCGCCGATCAATCCGCCCAGAACAATATATCCGACTAGATGCGCCGGATCGGCCAGCAGCGCCTCCTGCACGGAGGTATATGCCGTGACGCAGTTGAAAAAGCGGATCGAGCAGCGGGTGGCGTACAGGCTGTTTCCCACGCGCGCCTGCCCGTCGGTGGTGAGAATCGGCCCATTGGCCTCAGGCGCCTCGCCCAGCAGCCGGCCGGATTTCTGGCTCGGGGCGTCGGTCACCGTTTCGGTGTAGTGCATCGGCGCCGCTTCCAGGTGCATCCGCGTCAACGGGGTAAAAACGGCATAGAAGCCGCCCAGTTGCGGCGCGGCAACCGTCAGATTCCCATCCTGATACGGCGCGATATTCTTGTAGATCTCCGTACCGTCTTGTTGGGTAAAATCCGGCTCGACCTGTGCGCGAGGCTGCGCCAGGCGGCCCAGCGTGGCCGAGCACGCAATCTTGCCGTCGCGCATCCGGCCCACGTCCTTCGAGTATTCCGAATCCAGAATCAGGGCGCGAAAGTACCCAACCTCGGCATCCGAGCAGAAAAAAAAAGGCGACGCGCTCACAGCGGTCAGCACCGTGCGCAACTCGGCAGACGATGCCTCCCCGTCCGCCATGATCCGCGCAGCGTACTGTTGCAGCCTGGCGTCGGCCTGCCGCAGAATCATGGTTCGGCCCAGCAGGTACCCGGCCATCGCGCCACACACCGCAGCGATAATCGTTGCCGTCAAAGTAACAAGGATGCGCTGCTTGACCGTGGGCATTGGCGAATCAACCTTTTTGCTTCTTTCATCGGAGCAAGAAGGAAAGATCTTTAGACGATTCTTAGAAC
>Ga0255353_1000662_pt1 | contig 21494 bp, 19 predicted proteins | sample HBST25metaG_FD_189941 | JGI IMG/M metagenome (GOLD analysis project Ga0255353, IMG submission 189941) | Peat soil microbial communities from Stordalen Mire, Sweden - H.B.S.T25 | ecosystem: Environmental > Terrestrial > Soil > Wetlands > Peat | place: Sweden: Norrbotten County, Stordalen Mire...
ACGAGGCCACTCTCCGGCGTTTGATGCCGGTGTATGTCAAGGGATTCTCCCTGGCAACGCGCACCCCATTGTCCGCCCGCACGCGAGGCTCCAACATGGTCGCACACATCCTCGGCACGCTCGAACAAGCCGCCCAGCCCGCGCAAACCCAGTCCGCCAAACCGGTTCCCGGAGCCTTCGGCCCCGTCGGCACTCGCCTGGTTTACATCGGCGGTCACGACAGCGACCTTAGCCGCATTGGCGGCTTATTCGGCCTGCACTGGACGGTCGGCGGCATCACCGACGACACGCCCCCGGACTCGCAGATCGTCTTCGAGTTGTGGCAGAACTCGAATTCGAAGCAATACAAGGTCCGCCTCTTCTATCGTGCGCAAACCTACGATCAGTTACGCTCCGGCCTGGCTCTCTCACTGGCCCACCCACCCGCAAAGGTCGATCTCACGCCTCCCGGCTGCCACGCCGGCCAGCCCTGCCCCTTTGCCGTCTTCGACCACGCAGCGCACGCTCTGCTCGATCCGGCTTATATCAAGCCAGACCTTCTGCCGACGCAATTCGCGCCGGCCAATCCATAGCCTCCTGGCACCAGGGCTGTCATGCCTGATTCTGCAAGGTTGCGAGGCCGTGTGTGTTTGCTCCCATGGCGTATGCATCCACGCCGCTATAGTTGCTGTTGGCGCTTGTAACTCGCGCTCACATGCAAGTAGAATTCTGCCCATGATGACTACGATTCCCCGCTCCATGAAGCTCTTCGCCCTCGTTTCGCTCCTGTGCCTCGCTATAGCTGCGATTCAAGCGCAGGACTGGGCCAAAGCTCGTCTTGAAGCTTCGCCCCGCCACCATGAATATGTTGCGCTCAGCCACGGAAGCCGCACCATTCAGGCCTTCGTCGTATACCCCGAGGTAAAAGACAAAGCACCTGTCGTGATTCTCATTCACGAGATATTCGGACTCACCGGCTGGGCCAAAGAGATGGCCGACGAACTGGCCGCGCAAGGCTTCATCGTGGTAGCGCCTGATTTGCTTTCAGGCCTGGGCGCCAATGGCGGTGGCTCGAGCGAGTTTCCCAGCCAGGACGCTGCCGTCAAGGCCGTCTCCGCTCTTGATCCGAATGCCGTGCTCGCCGGCCTCGACGCAGCCGCTGATTATGCAAAACAGATTCCAGCAGCCAACGGCACAATCGCGCCGGTTGGCTTTTGCTGGGGCGGAGGCAAGTCGTTCGCCTTCGCCGCCCACCGCAAAGACCTCTCCGCCGCCTTTGTCTTTTATGGTCCCGCGCCGTCAGACGTGAGCACGATTACCGCTCCCGTCTACGGCTTTTACGCCGCCAACGATGCGCGCATTACTGCCACCGTACCGGCAACTATCGCAGCCATGAAGACCGCCGGCAAGAGATATGAGCCTGTAACTTATGATGGCGCGGGGCACGGCTTCATGCGCGCGGGCGAAGACCCCGCAAATACCGTTCCCGGAAACAAGACCGCCCGCGAACAAGCCTTTTCCCGCCTCGTCACCCTCTTGAAGATGATGAATGCCACTTTCACGGCAGGCAGCCACAACTAGATTCTCACTGGCGCTAAGTGGATGCAGTAAGTCTGGACAATGCATGGACGCTCGCGGCCAATCCGTCTCGCAACAAGCGGTCGAGCGCCTTTGGGATTCGGTCGCAAAACACACGCCCAATCCGCGAGTGGGGATCTTCGGGCCAGATTCCGTCAGTTGGAAGGTCAATCGTGAATCTGCGTTGTTTCTCGGCGCGGGCCGGGCGGCGCTGTTGCAGTTGGCGCATCCCTGGGTTGCAACTGCGCTTGATCAACATTCCAATCTGCTCAATGACCCTCTTGCCAGATTCCACAACACATTTCGCGTTGTATTCACTATGGTTTTCGGGACTCTCGATCAGGCGCTCGCAGCTTCCCGTCACCTTTACCATTTGCACACGCAAATCCAGGGAGAACTCCCCGAGAGCGTCGCGGCTTATGCGCGGGGCTCGCACTATGAGGCGAATGAAGTGAACGCGCTTCTCTGGGTCTACGCCACGCTGATAGAAAGCGCGCTTCTGGCGTATGAAATTGTGCTCCCGCCGCTTTCATCTGTCGAGCGAGAAAGTTATTACGCCGAGAGCAAAACTTTGGCTGCGCTCTTTGGCATTCCGCCGAAAGCCCTGCCCGCGAACTGGCCATCATTCGAAGACTGGATGCGCTCCATGCTCGCGTCTGATGCGCTCGGAGTCAATAAGCTCTCACGCGAGATGGCGGGCAGCATTTTGCACGGCAGCGGATCGTGGGTTCCGATTCCGAATTGGTATCGCGCGCTCACGGCAGCCTCGATGCCCGAGCGGTTCCGCGGCGAATTCTCGCTTGTCTACGGCGAGCAGGAAAAACGCGCGGCAGCCACGGCTCAAAGCTGGCTTCCACGAATTTACACGCGCCTTCCAGCGTCTCTGCGATTTGTAGGACCATACCAGGAAGCGCAAGGCCGCCTGCTCGGCCTCCGCGTGAATGCGCTCACACGAGCCAGTAACCGGTTCTGGATGGGACAACCGCAAATGATGTTTGCCGAGCGTGAGCGCGAATCAGAACAGTGAAGGACGGGCAGATCCTCCGAGAAGCGAATTGTTGACATTTGCAATGGTGTGCGGCCCCTGAGGCCCGCCCCAAGCAAAGGTCAGTGACAGAGCGGGCAGACCTCCCGCGCGCAGCGTAAGTCCTGCAGAGAAACTGTGGGCCAGATGACTGAAAGCAATATCGCCACGCGCGAGCGCAACCTTGCCTTGATCAGCGGCAAACGTGAGACCAACAGGTCCCCAAATTGAGTGCTCAAGACCTTCCCTCAGCAGCAATGCGTTAGGCGCGCGGAAGCGATAGTCGTTGTAACTCGGCAGCCAGGGATTACCGTTGATGTCCGAGCCGCCCAGCGTCGGCTGGAAATAGAAAGGAACCACATTTCCTGCCGAAGCAACTGACTCGGTGATGCGCAACCGCAGTTCAAGCGAACCTTCGCGATTGCGTTGAATGGCGGTGCATTTAGTTGCGCCCAGTGAGGCGGCACACTCATCGGGGCCATTGAAGGTCTTCGCGCCATATGATCCGGAGTTGCGATAGAGCGGAATGGTGTGATCCAGGTCTGCGGTGAAGCGGCGGAAGGAATAGTGCGAACCGGAAGGTGCTACGAACTGCTGAAACTGCGCAAGGTAATCGAGTTGCAGATGGTCATTGAGCAGCGTGGGTTCGATGCGTGCGCCTTCGCCGAGTTGGACAAATGCCGGCTGAGTGATGAGTCCAGGAGCAGTGGCCTCAGTAAAAAGCTGCTCGATTGAAGGACTGGACTCGTGGTGGTTTTCGCCTATATTCACAAAGCGCCCATTGATTTCGCCAAGCAATGAAACATTCAGGGCGTGAAATACGGGCACTATCGCGCTGGCGCCGGCGATGGTTTGTGTCATGCCAAAGACAGAAGCGTTGGCCTGAAGCGAGTCAGGCCCGAGGCCGTAGTAGAACAACTGGTCAAGCGAGATGGACTGCGCATAGAGATTGAAAAGCGTATAGGGATGCACCGCGAGCTTCGCCTTGGGTGCAGGACCGGAAGACGTGGTGATTACGGTGATCTTTTCAATCGGCGTGTGAATGGCTTTGTAGTAGAAACCGGCACGCCAAGAGCCATTCTCTGTCGCGATGGCGTCCGCGTCCCAGCTTGTTCGCCACAGTTCGTTGGGCGTGAAGTGGCCAACATAAGCGCCGCCTGCGCCGAATCCATTTTGCGGGGCGAGGCTGCCCACGGCGATATGCAGAGGATGATCGGTGAAGAGAAGCTGCGCGCATCCGGAGATGGCCTTGAGGGAAAACTCCTCGCAGCTTTGCTTGAAGCGCGTGGCTTCGCCGCGGAAGTCGGCGTGGATCTCGCTCTCTTGTGCGCGAACGGCGCCTGACGAAAGAGCTAGCAGCGCGATGATGATTGGTAGTCTTCGCACATACCCTCCTAACTGCGCGGCTTTCGCCTGGATTTCTTTCGGCCTTGCGGGTGAAGGACCCTGGTAACTGCGGTGATGTATGCTGCCGCTTCCGCTTCGGTGTGAATGTCTTCGAGCTTGACGCCGACGCGTTTTTCCTTCGGCAGCCGCGCGCTCTCGGCGTGTTGAATGTGCAGCAACTGGGCCTTGATCAGGCTGGAGATAGGCCGGTCTTTATTCATGGCAGAGGCTGGTGGGACCGGGATACGGATGGCTGTGTATTCGCCGGATAGCATGGGTTTGCTCAGACCGGCAGCTTTGCGCCTGCGTTTGCTTGCTGGGTTGCTTTCAGCTTCATTCATGTGAATCCCTCCTCCGCTCTATGTGTTGAAGACCACGGTATCTGTTCGCATGGTATCGAGCGACAGCAGATCAAGAAACGTCTGTGCGCCCTGCTCGCGTGCGGTGCTTGCGGTGTAATTACCAATGAATTTCTTGGTGACTGTGGCGGGAATCGACGCGTGTTCAAAAACTCTATCGATGCCCACGACCGTGCCTTCGGGAATCCACGGCGAGATGAGAATGGCGGGCACGCGCACTCCGAGACGGTCAAAGTTGAAGGTGTAGTTCAATTGAGTGTCGGCCGGTCCAGCGGAGTGACCGTCCGGCGTGCAAGCGGGCGGCGGAACATGGTCGAAGATGCCGCCGTGTTCGTCATAAACCACCAGCAGCGCGGTACTCGCCCAGAGCGCGGGGTTTGACACGATGGCGTTGTAGACCGAAGCGATATAAAGCTCGCCAGCCTGAATGTTGTGATCCGGGTGCTGGTCGGAGGCAAGCTGCTCGCCGTCATCATTATCGTGATCCGTATAGTTCGGCTCGATGAAACTGTAGTCGGACAACGTCCCGGATTTGCAATCCGCAAGGAATTGGTCGTAGGTTCCGAAAAGTTGTGGCTGATGCTGCAATAGGTTGACGACTTCCATCGTCGAGCTGGCTTGGTCGAAGTAATAGAGCTTTGCCGTGTGCCCGGTGTCCTGCAGCCGTTCGTATATGCTCTTGCCCTGCGGATAGAACATACTCATGCCTACCTGTCCGAATGAGGTTCCATAGTGAGCAAAGGCGCGATTGCAGATGGTCGGTCCCGGAATGGACGCGAACCAGCGATTAAATACGGCGAAGTTAGTCGCCAGCGAAGTGAGCACCGGCAGCTTGTCCGCGCTGAAGTAGTACATGATCTTATGCGAGTGAGCCACATCCTGCTGCTGCTGGAAGTAACTCTGGATAAATCCCTGCATGGTGGCCACGCGCGTGGGGCTTTGATCGCCGGCGAAAATCTGCTGGTCCACGGCCGGGAAATGGTGATCGGGGTCAGGATCGAGCTGGCTTTGAAACTCTGCCAGCGGCTGCACGAAGATCTGGTTCCCCTGCGTGTCGGGGTTGGATTGCGTGCCATCCACTCCATCAATCTGCTGGTTCACTGCCTTCAGCGATCCCAGCATGTGGTCGAAAGAACGGTTCTCCATCATGAGCACGACAATGTGCTTCAAGGCATCGAGGCCTGGGGGCATAGGTCTGCACCTTTCGCCAGAGACAACCGGCGCGTCTGCCAACCGGCATTCCCTGATTGTGTAAATCGATTGTGTGAGTCTTGCGTTTCTCTCGGGAAGTCGGCCTGCGATATGTGAATTCACCGCTTACGAACCGGGGAAGCGGCCGGGGATTCGCGAACCTTGCGGCTTACTATAAACGCTTAATGCAAGAAGGGAAAGAATTTTTTTGCCGGCCCGGTTAAGGCGGTCGCGGCCTTTACCTGCCGGCCAGGCCCGGGCATATTCCTAGCTCAATGCGGCGAAAGCTTTCCTGCTCACAGAACCCGCGCAAGATAACCTCGTCGCTGTCTTCCAAAAATCTTCTCTGCTCGCCGGTAGGCTAACGATACAGGCTCCTTGCCGCGCCATGTCAGCTCCAGCAGGCAGCCGTGTGCGATTTTCGTAAATACAATATCGAAAGAAAAAGTATATTTTCTATGAACATTCTATATGTATTATGTGCACATGGCCTTCGATTCTTCATATCTGGACGAAACGAACTGGAAAATTATCGCGGAGCTACAGCAAAATGGCCGCGTCTCGTTTGCCGAACTGGGCAGGCGGGTGGGACTTACGCTGCCCGCCGTGGCCGAGCGCGTCCGAAAGATGGAAGACGCCGGCGTCATCACTGGTGTCCACGCGGAGATTGATCTCGCAAAGATCGGCTTGCCGATAGCCGCACTGATTCGCATCAGCGTCGTGGGCGATGTGCTGACACGCCTTAACAAGACGGTACGCGATATGCCTGAAGTATTGGAATGTTATCGCGGCACTGGCGCCGACTCTTTTACGCTAAAGGTGGCGGCCGAGTCCATTGAACATCTCGAAAGCGTGATCGATAAGCTCGCGCCTTTCGGCACAACTTCCACTTCGATCATTCTCTCGACTCTGGTGCGCCACCGTGTCCTGACGCGCCGCGTTGTTAGCACGCGCAAGAAGTGAGTTAGTCCCGGGCTGCATCAAGCTGGAGATAGTACCCTAGATGCGTACCGGGCCGGGATGCAATGTCCCTGGTCTTGTTTTCTGTTCGCTAGCCTCGCACCAGCGTGGGCATCTGGCCCTGGTCTTTGGCCTCGGCTACTACGGCGTCGAGTTGGGAGAGGACTTCCGGGACGGTCATGGTGTAGACCTCGCGGCGGGAGTCGTAGCCTTCTTCTACCAATTGCCGGAGGAAACGGCCAGCAATCTGGGCGGCCAACTGGTCGGTAATCACCTTGCCCGTGAGCTCCTTCTGGCGCTTCCATGCTTCCAGCGGCAAGGCGATCCACATGGGCCGGCCGTTCACGTCGAAGCGCACATCGACGGCGTCGGCATGGCGGGTGGCGATGGCTACCATGGTGCCCTTCCAGCGGCAGTCGAGCTCTTCGCCGCTCCAGCGGTCGGTTACGCGGAACTCTTCATACATGCACCTAGCCTACTGCTCCGCTCGCTGGACGGCAAGCGCAAGGTGGACGCTCGGGTTGACGCGCTGATAGACTGGTAGGGTTGCAGTTGCGGCGATCCATGTGCAGGGAGCCGTATGCAAGTCTGAAAAAGAAGGAAAAGAAGAGAGCCCGTGGATACTAAAACCCGTCATTCCTTGAAGAAAGACAGCTTTGCCCAGGCCACCGCAAGCAGCATGAGTTGGCTGAGTGGCCATCGTTCCGGCGCTGTGCGCTGGGTGATTGCCGCAGTTGTCGTCGTAGTGGCGGGCGCAGGCTCGCTGGTTTACTGGAACTGGGACTCGAACAAGGCGGACTCCGCTCTGGGCGCTGCCTTGGACGTTTACAATGCGCCCCTGGCGATGCCCGGCGCTCCGCAGACGAGCGGAGTGTACGCGACGGCCAGCGACCGGTCGAGAGCCGCCAATCAGCAGTTTGTGGCGGTAGCCCAGCACTATGGCTGGCTGGCCGAGGGCGCCAAGGCTCACTATTTTGCCGGCGTCACCTATGCGGAGTTGAATCAGACTGCGCAGGCCGAGACGGAACTGAAGACCGCTGCAGGCAGTTGGGACCGGAATCTGGCGAATCTGGCCAAGCTGGCCCTGGCCGGTCTCTATCACCAGCTGGACCGCGATGCCCAGGCAATTGACCTTTACAACGCGCTGGCCTCCAAGCCGTCAGAGACGGTGCCGGCGACCATGGCGCAGCTCGATCTGGCTGACCTGTATGCCGGAGAAGGCAAGATGGACCAGGCGCGGACGCTTTGGGCCAAGATCAAGGATGCTGACAAGGAAGGCATGGCAGGTTCGATTGCAGCGCAAAAACTGGGCGCAAAAGAGTAATCCCAAGCAGATTGATCGAAAAGGACTCGCGGAGCTTTCGGCTTCGCGAGTCTTTTTCATTTTGGCGGACGCACGAGTTGGCGCGGATTCGAGCATTTTCACTGCCGCCTGCGTCTGGTGAACTATGAGCGCGGGTCAGGCGGTATTCTCAGGTTGGATGGAAATCGAAGATAAGGCTGAGCACGAGGAAGCCCGCCAGCGTGCCATAGAGGCAGCGGTTGCGGCCCTTGTAAGCCAATACTCCGGAACGCTTTACCGGGTGGCTTACTCGGTTCTGCGCAACGCGGCCGACGCCGAAGACGCGGTGCAGGAGGCGTTTATGCGCGTGTTGCGCCATCGCGAGACGCTCGATGAGGTGCGCGACCTGCGAGTGTGGCTGATCCGGATTGTGTGGAACATCGTGCTGGACCGCAAGCGCCGCGCGAAGACCCGGCCAGAGACAGATGATGTGGCCGAGATGGCTCGCGTACTGCCGGCGGGCGGGTTGAGCGCCGAGGAGCGCGCAGCAGCCGCGCAACACCACGCCAGTGTGCTGGCCTGCGTTGAGCAGTTGCCCGCCAAGGAGCGCCAGGTGCTGATGCTTTCGGCCTTCGAAGAGCTGACCAGCGTGGAGATTGCATCGGTATTGGGCATTACCGAATCCAGCGTGCGGTCGCGCCTGTTTCGCGCGCGCAACCTGATGGCCGGACTGCTCGATCATCAAAGAGGTCTGCGATGAAGAAGCGACAGGGGGCAGTGGTCAGTGAACAGTGGTCAGTTGGCTCGTTACTCTTTGAGACAAGGAGGTTGCCATGAATCTCTTGAATCAGAACCGAATTGACGGCAGGGCCGCTTCCGGCGGGTTTGAGTCGACGCTGCGGCTGATTGCGAATCTTCCCACGCCTGAGGGACTTGCTGAACGAGTACAGGCCGGATTGCGTGCGGCTCCAGCCGTGGGCAGGGCGCGGATTCTCGCCTGGCCAGCGGCGCTGCGGCTGGAGAACGGCTCGTGGCAAAGTTCGCTGGCTCGTTCGGCGGCGGCAGCGGCAATTGCGGCTATGGTGGCCGGCGGTGGCTGGAGCGTTTGCTCACGCGTGCAGCTGAACCAGGCGCAAAAAGGGATTGCACTGCCGCGCGTCGCCATGCCGAGCGGGTTTTCCAGCGCAGGGGCAATGCGCACGCCCCAAACACTGAATGGGCCGGTGGTGGCGCGTCCGGCGACGATTGGGACACAAGCGGCCAAGGTTGCCGGCAATGCCGCAACGCCGACGCCTGTTCGGCGAGGCAAGATCGCGACGGGCAAAAAGGCTGTTGCTCCGACTGCCCGCTGAATTAATCTGCAAGGTTATGAAAAAATAAATAGGGGGGAGGCTTCTTTCGGCGGCAAAACGGCGTAATCGCGCGGTTTTGCCGCCGCGGGCCGGGCGGAGTCCTACCTCTGTTTTTCATTCTGCCTGAAAGGAAGGAAATAATCTGCAAGGCTGGCCGAGTACACTTTTCCCATGGCACTTCGCCTCTATGCCGCCACCACCAGTCAAGGCAAGCTACGGGACTTCAGCGCGGCTGCTGAAGCGCATTCGCTTCTCATTGAGCCGCTTCCGGAACTGGGAGAAATCCCCGCGCCGGAGGAGGATGGGCTTACTTTTGTCGAAAACGCCACACTCAAGGCGGTTTACTACTCCCGCTATGCCCCGGGCGAATGGGTGCTGGCGGACGATTCCGGCCTCGAAGTGGACGCGCTCGGCGGCGCGCCCGGCGTGCGTTCGGCCCGTTTTGCTGCCGATTCAGGGCTGACCGACTCGCCCGACGCAAACGACAATACTGACGTGTGGAACAATTTGGTACTTCTGCAACGGCTGGCCGGCATTCCCCCGGCGCAGCGGACCGCGCGCTATCGCTGCGTCCTCGTGGCTGCCAGGGACGGCATCGCTCTGCACTCCGCCGAGGGAGCGGTCGAGGGTATGATTCTGGAAGCTCCGAGGGGCACGGGCGGCTTCGGCTACGACCCCCTTTTCTACCTGCCGACGCTGGAACGCACCATGGCCGAACTGGACTTGGAGACCAAACACACACTCAGCCACCGCGGACGCGCTTTTGCGGAGCTGTTGCCGATGCTGGGTGCTTGATTCTTCACATTTCTCCTCCAAAACGCCAAAAGGCTCGAAGCGCCTTGACGAGGGTGATGCGGGTCACTAATAATGCACTCAAAATCGGACTACGCTTTCGCGCCCCCTTCAACCCGAAACCGCAGCCTTCAAACCCTTGACCTTGAGCCTTCAGGAGCTGACACCATTATGGCAACCGCTCAACAATCTGCCGCGCCGGCCGTTCGTCGCGGCGTTCAGCCGCTACGCACAGGCGAAGGCTCGTCTTTTCTCTGGCACAAGCTGCATTCGCTGCTGGGCATCATTCCTATTGGCGCCTTTCTGCTGGAGCACCTGCTGTCGAACTTCGAGGCGCTCAAAGGCCCCATCGCTTACGGGGCGCAAGTCAAATTTCTCAACGGCCTGCCGATGGTGCGGCTGCTGGAGTGGGTCTTCATCTTTCTGCCCATCCTTTATCACGCCTGCTACGGCGTCTGGATCTGGCTGCGGGGCAAGTCCAACATCGTTTACTACCCTTGGGCGGGGAACTGGCTGTATGTTTCTCAGCGTTACACGGGCCTGATCGCCTTTGTGTACATTCTGCAGCACGTCATTCGCCAGCGTTTCATGGGCGTCATGCTGCCCGAGCATCCCTACGCGGCTTTCCACAAGGTGCAGGTGGAGCTTTCCAATCCGTGGATGGTCGCCGTCTATGTTGTCGCCATGATCGCCATCTGCTGGCATTTCGCTTATGGGGTTTGGCTCTTCGCGGCCAAGTGGGGCATCACTACGGGGACGACGGCGCGCAAGCGTTTCGGTTACGTTTGCGTGGTGCTGGGACTGGCGCTGGCAATCATGGGACTGGCCAGCATTTGGGCTTTTGTTGGGGCAGACTACAAGAACGCGCCCGAAGACCCGGTTCCGACGGTTTCGTTGCAGGTTGTTCCAGAAGAGGTTATTGCTCCGGCGGCAGCAGGAACTGTTTTGATTTAGACGCAGCCGCAAAAGGCCGAAAGGAAGACACTTCATGGCAGCACCCAGAATCATCGTGGTTGGCGGAGGCCTGGCCGGACTCGCTGCGGTCATCAAGATCGCCGAGGCCGGCGGCTCGGTTGACCTGTTCTCGATTGTCCCGGTCAAGCGGTCTCACTCGGTTTGCGCGCAGGGTGGCATCAACGCGGCTAAGAATTTGAAGGGCGAAGGCGACACCACCTGGAAACATTTCGATGACACAGTCTATGGCGGCGATTTTCTGGCCAACCAGACTCCCGTGAAGGCGATGTGCGAGGCTGCTCCGGCCATCATCGACCTGCTCGACCGCATGGGCGTGCCCTTCAACCGCACTCCCGAAGGACTGCTTGATTTCCGGCGCTTTGGCGGCACGCTTTACAACCGCACGGCTTTTGCCGGGGCCACAACTGGGCAGCAATTGCTGTATGCGCTCGACGAGCAGGTGCGCCGGTACGAGTCCGAAGGCAAGGTGAAGAAGTACGAGGGTTGGGAGTTTCTCTCCGCCGTCATCGACTCCAAGGGCGTGGCGCGCGGCATCACCGCGCTCGACCTGCGCACAATGGAGCTGAGTTCCTTTGCGGCTGACGCCATTATTCTGGCGACTGGCGGCATCGGAGCCATCTTCGGCAAGAGCACTAACTCCGTGGTCTGTACCGGCTCGGCGCAATCGGCCGTCTTCCAGCAGGGCGTTTATTACGCCAACGGCGAATTGGTCCAGGTTCATCCCACTACCATTCCCGGCGAAGACAAGCTGCGCCTGATGTCGGAGTCGGCCCGCGGCGAGGGAGGCCGCGTCTGGGTGCCTCGCACTCCCGGCGACAAGCGCCCCGTCAAGCAGATTCCGGAAGCCGAGCGCTTCTACTTCCTTGAAGAGTGGTATCCAAAGTACGGCAACCTTGTGCCGCGCGACATCGCCACGCGCGCCATTCATAAGGTGGTCTACGAGAATCACCTTGGCATTGATGGCCAGCCAATGGTCTATCTCGACCTGACGCACATCGATCGCGCCACGCTCGATCGCAAGCTCGGCGGGATTCTGGACATCTATGAGAAATTTGTGGGCGTCGATCCCCACGAAGAACCGATGAAGATCTTTCCTGGCATGCACTACACCATGGGCGGCGTGTGGGTGGACTTCAACCAGATGACCAATGTTCCCGGCATCTTTGCCGTTGGCGAGTGCGAGTACCAGTACCACGGCGCCAATCGCCTGGGTGCTAACTCGCTGCTAAGTTGTATTTACGCAGGATTCATCTCCGGCCCTAATGTTTTAAGTTATGCCAAGAGCTTGCCCGCTGTAGAAGGCGACGGAGGTGAGGCGGCTGAACTAACTCGTCAGGGCGAGATCAATAACAGGCTGCTCAAGAATGAAGGCACGGAAAATCCCTTCAAGTTATGGCGTGAGTTAGGCGATACCATGACCAAGCACGCTACGGTGATCCGCTATAACAAGGGGCTCAGGGAGGCCGACGAGAAGATTGTCGAGCTTCTCGACCGTTATAAGAACGTGAGCCTGGCTGACCGCAGCCAGTGGGCCAATACCAGCTTTGCTTTTGCGCGTCAGTTGAAGAATATGCTCGAACTCGCTCGCGTAGTGGTACAGGGAGCGATCTTGCGCGACGAGTCGCGAGGCGCGCACTACAAGCCCGATTTCCCGGAACGCAACGACGAGAAGTTTCTGAAAACCACCAAGGCCAGCTATACCGGACTGGCTGACGGTCCCCGTTTCGAGTATGAAGAGGTGGACACGCAATTCATCACGCCGCGCCCGCGCCGCTACGACGCGGCGAGTTAAGGGAGACTGTCAATGGCAAACAAGACTGTAGCATTCGAAATCAAGCGCCAGGCCAGCCCCGATGCTTCCGCGGTGTGGGAGCGCTTCGAGCTTGAGTGGCGTCCCGGCATGAACGTGACATCCGCGATGATGGATATTGCCGCCAATCCGGTGACTGCCGACGGCCAGCCAACCACACCCGTCACTTACGATTCCAATTGCCTGGAAGAGATATGCGGTTCCTGCGCCATGCGCATCAATGGAAAGGCACGGATGGCTTGCTCGGCGCTGGTAGATAATCTGGAACAGCCTATTCGCGTCGAGCCGCTCAGCAAGTTTCAGCTGGTGCGCGATCTGCAAGTAGATAGGTCGGTTTTGTTTGAAAACCTGAAGGCGGTCAAGGCATGGATTCCTATCGACGGCACTTATGATCTAGGTCCCGGTCCGCGCGTCTATCCGCAACAGCAAGAGGTCAACTACCCGCTCTCTAACTGCATCTCCTGCACTTGCTGCATGGAAGTGTGTCCGCAGTTCAATGAACAGACGGGCTTTGTGGGAGCGGCTACCATCGCGCAGGTGAAGCTATTTAACAACCACCCCACCGGCAAGGTCTTGATGGAAGAACGGCTCCGCGCGCTGGCTGGCGATGGCGGCATTCAAGAGTGCGGGTTTGCGCAAAACTGCGTGGAAGTTTGCCCGAAGCGGATTCCGCTGACGAATGCTATCTCCGATGTGGGCCGCGATGTTCTGCTTCAGAAAGCCAAGGATTTGTTCGCAAAGTGATTGCGTTCCGGTGCACTGCCAACCTCGCCCGGAATTCGCGTAGGATGCTTCTGTCTTTCCGGCAAGCGGCTAGGTTAGAAGATACTTCAGCAATGCCATGCGAATATACAAGCCATTCTTTGCCTGCCGGAAGTAAGCGGCTCTCGCATTGCTGTCCACATCTGGAGATATCTCGTTGACGCGCGGCAGGGCATGCATGATGATAGCTTCCGGCTTCATCCGATTTGCCATTTCAGCATCGATTACATACACATCCTTGACCGCGTCATAGTCCTCCTGCGAGGCGAATCGCTCTCTCTGCACGCGAGTTATATATGCAACATCCGCCTGCTCAATGACTCCTTCGAGTTTCTCGCCTTCGTGGAACGGAATCCCTTTCTCCGCAAGATACTCGCGGTAGCGCAGCGGAAGACGCAATTCCGAAGGCGAGATAAGGTCAATCGTCAAACCTGGGTACAAAGAAAGCATTGGCAGCAGTGAATGGATCGTCCTTCCATAAAGCAAATCTCCAACCAGCGCAACACGCAATCCATTCAGCCAGCCAAGCTCTTTCTTGATTGTGTATATATCGGCCAGCGCCTGGGTCGGATGCTCGCCGCTGCCATCCCCCGCATTGATGATAGGCACGGGAGAAATCTTGGATGCTGCCTCAGCCGCTCCCTCTTCATAGTGCCGGATTGCAATGACATTGGCATACGCGCTCACAACGCGAACGGTATCGCCGATGCTTTCGCCCTTGGTTGCCGAAGAATTGGTGCGCGCGTTCTCCGCGGTCAGCACGCCGCCGCCCAGCTTCTGCATGGCGGCCTCAAACGAGAAGCGCGTTCGCGTACTCGGCTCAAAAAACAACGTGGCGAGAATCCTGCCGCGCAATGGACCCGTCAATGCGCGAAAGACATCATCGCGCTCCATTCGATTCGCCGACTCAAAGAGTCCTAACAAAAACTCGGGATCGTCAAACTGCCTCGCGCTAATAACATGCTTGAGCTTTTCCATAAGATCTAGCTCCTTAACTTACCGGGTAAACTCTGCCCTTCAGTACGGTGTAGGTCACGCGGCCTGGCATCGTATATCCTTCAAACGGAGACCAGCTGCACTTTGTCTTCATCTCTTCGCGTCGAATTACGAACGGCGCGTCAAGGTTGATAATTGTAAGTGAACCTACATAGCCAGGCTCGATAACTCCATACCCCTTGCCAAAGACTTGAGGCAGAAACTCTTTCACAAAGGCACCGGGATTGTAGGCGCACACCCGCGCAATATCCCTCGGTGAGAATCCGTGCTCCGCCATTAACCACGTCGCAAAGGCTCCGTAAGTGTCCAGGTGAGGCATGCCGCTCATGCCATTCATCTTTTCTTCAATCGTGTGCGGCGCGTGGTCCGTTGCAAGATAATCCACCAACCCGTCGCGCAGGGCCTCGATCAATGCCAGCCTGTCTTCTCTGCCACGCAGGGGAGGATTGGTCTGCAACCACTTGCGGTTTTCGTCCGTCAGCATTGTGTCGTCAAAAAAAAGATGGTGTGGCGCGACCTCGGCTGTAACGCGCACACCCCGCGCCCTGGCCGCGGCGATCTTTTCGAGGCCGCCCTTCGTCGAATAATGACAGAGCTTGCCGATTAACTCATATCGCTCAATCAGGTAAAGCGCAAACTCCGTCGCCGTGATCTCAGCGCTAGCTGGACGCCGCTGCTCATGGGTTGCAGCGTTCTTACTCTCTCGCAGAATCGCAGGGTCCTCGCAGTGAAAGCTGACATTCTTGCCGCGATACCGCGCGATGACGGTTTCAAGTTGCTCCTGCGACGCAAAAAACAGATCACCCACTGAAGGCCCCATGAACGCCTTATAGGGCACATGACGTGTAAGTGGGTCGGTTGCCGGTCCAATGCCAGCGTAGAGAGTCACATGCACGGCTGATTTCGCCGCGAGTTTCTCTTTTTCTAAATAACTCCCGTCGTCTACCGGAGATTTGGGATTGTTTGGCATGTCCGCAATGTGAGTTACTCCGCCATGGATAGATGCAGCGGAGATCGTTGCAAAGTCCTCTTTATAAATCTGTAATTGGCTAGCATCTTCTCGCGCGTGAATATGAATATCGCCGAATCCTGGAAAAATTAGCTGGCCAGCAAGGTCCAGATCGCTTTTGCCAGTCATTGGCCCCACGTGCTCAATCAGCCCAGTCGTTGCATTGATCTCTATTGCGCCATCAAACTCCCGATCATGATTGGCAATTCGTCCCTCAACACGCAGCAGCGATCCCTTTACCTCCGCACGTCGATCGAACTTATCCATTGCCTCGTTCATCATCCTCTATTCAAAACCGTACCTCTTAGCCCAGGAGCGCGGCTCATTGAGCCAATCGCGCACCACCGCAGCGCCAGCCGCATCGATCATCTTGCGCTCCAGTTCGCTCTCCAGCACCGTCTTGAATGTCGTTGCCGCATGAAGCCTTATACCTGCTCTCTCAAACAGTTCCGCGGCTTCCGGGAAGTTATAACTGATGATAGCCAGACAATCGCTGACAACAGCGCCTTCAGCGCGCAGAGCCTCAATTGCCGCAATGCTGCTGGCGCCGGTTGTCACCAGATCCTCAACTAATACCACCCGCCTGCCCGTAACATCGCCGCCCTCAACGCGCTTCTTCGTGCCGTGTTCCTTCAACTCTTTACGGATGAAGACCGACGGCAGGCGCATGGAGAATCCGAGCGCCGCGCTATGCGGAATTCCCGCGGCCTCAACGCCTCCAATGACGTCCACTGGAATCTGCCGCTCCGTAATCAAAGCCTCAAATCCGTGGATCACCTTAGCCCACTCTTTTGGCCAAAATGGAAATCGCCGGTTGTCACAGTAGACTGGGGACTTGATTCCTGACTTGAAAGTAATTGGCGCAGATGGCCGGAAACTCACTCCCTCAATTGCAATCAAGGCGTCTGCTATCTGGCGGCTCCTGACCTCATAACTCACAGGTGTGCCCTCCGGATATCTTCAGCAAGCGTAGGATGCGTTGAAAACGTATGAATTGGCCTGGTGGATTGGGAAGTGGGAGTCATGCCGGCGAAGAGGCCGAACGGATCGCGCTCAAGGGTGTCCAAAAAGGACTTTGCCGGGTCGTAAAACGGCTCAGAGGACATTCGCCAGACCCCCTATGCATTTATAGCATATCGCAATGATTTCTACGCTAGCTCGGGTCGACCCCAACCGTGAGAGCAACATACCGGCTGCGAACGACAGCATTCGGTGGCGCGTACAACGCGCTCATCGCAGGATCAAACAGCAAGCACGACAATTACCTCACAGGCGCCATGACAAATTACTGCTCTGCGAGAGACGCGGCCACGGGCTTGAATTTTCTAGACCAAGCTAGTAGTCTGATGGTGTCAGGATGTTGTTTATTCCTGATTTACTGCGGGGAGCGGCTATCTATAATAGCCGTGTCAAATCGGCTCCAACGGATCTTTTTCGCTCGACCGGAGTCTAGTTGTACTGAAAGACACCGACGTGTTTCAACCTCTTTTATTCCCTCCGGCGGAGTTCTAACGAACCTTGAAGGTACTCCGGCGCCAGCCAGGCAGTGAGGAACCATGTGCGGTATTGTCGGTGTCTTCGGGCATAGTCCGGTTAGCTCGGTTATCTATGAAAGCCTCTCCATGCTTCAGCATCGCGGCCAGGACGCCGCGGGCATCGCTACCTGCTTTGAAGACCGCTTTTACCTCGAGAAGGGGAATGGCCTGCTTACAGACGTCTTCGATCCGGAGATTATGGCGCGGCTGCTGGGCGATATGGGCGTTGGGCATGTGCGGTACCCGACCGCGGGATGCTCGTCAGTGGCCGAGGCGCAACCGTTTTACGTCAACTCGCCCTATGGGATCATCTTCGCGCACAATGGCAACCTGACGAACGTCTCGGAGATTGTGGACAACATATTCCAAAGGGATATGCGGCACCTGAACACCAGTTCTGATTCCGAGGTGATGTTGAACGTTCTGGCGCATGCGATGGCGCGCAGAGGCGCAGTCAAGCCAAAGGAGATCGACATCTTCGCGTCCGTGGAAGAGGTCCATCGCAGATGCAAGGGCGGATACGCGGTGATTGCGATGGTCGCGGGCGTGGGCATGATTGCATTCCGGGATCTGCACGGCATCCGGCCATTGGTATTCGGCACGCGAGGCCACGGCGAAGAAGCTGAATACATGATCGCCTCAGAGAGCGTGGCGCTGCAGATAAGCGGTTTCGATCTGGACCACGATCTTGCGCCGGGCGAGGTGATCTTCATCGATATGGCGGGCACGGTCCACCGGCATGTGAGTCCGCAGGCTCATGAAAAGACTCCCTGCATATTCGAGTTCGTCTATCTGGCGCGGCCTGACTCGGTGTTGGATGGCGCGTCGGTGTATCAGTGCCGCATCAATATGGGGACGAAACTCGCGGAGAAGATCAAACGGACGTGGGCGCATTTGCCGATCGATGTAGTGGTTCCCATTCCATCTACGAGCCGGATTGCGGCGCAGGAGATTGCAGCGCGATTGACCCTGCCGTATCGCGATGCGCTGGTGAGGAACCGCTATGTGGGCAGGACATTCATCATGCCGGGACAGGCGCTGCGCAGGCAGTCGATTCGCCGCAAACTGAATCCGATTCCTTCGGTGTTTCATGGGAAAAATGTGCTGCTAGTGGATGATTCGATTGTGCGTGGCACTACGATTAAAGAGATTATCGCGATGGTGCGGGAGCAGGGAGCGAACAAAGTTTATGTCTGCTCGGCGGCGCCGCCGGTGCGTTTCCCTAATGTGTATGGAATTGATATGCCGGCGCGATCGGAGCTGATTGCCAGCGGACGGAATGTGAAGGAGCTGGCAAAGGAAATTGGAGCCGACGAGTTGATCTTTCAGGACCTGGAAGATTTGAAACAGGCAATTGGCGATGTTTCGCCTGGGCTCACGCAGTTCGATACGGCCATCTTCGATGGAGTTTATGTCACCGGAGATATTACGGAAGAGTATCTCAACACGCTGGAACGAAAGCGGAACGACGCTGCCAAACACACTGAAGATGTCACAAGCCACATTACAAGGAATCTTACGGCCCACATCTGACGGCGCGACGGTGCGGGTGCTGCCCGGCCCGTCGGCGCTGACGGAGTTCGAGGCCGCGCGGACGGCCGCCAGATTGCGCACGATCGATGCAGGCGTGGCGGCGGTCGAGGCGTCGTATCTATACTTACTGCTGCTTCGCGAAGAATCTGAGAGCGGCATCGATCACCAGAGACTGAACGAACTGTTGGGCGCCGGCGTGGAGATAGCGGCGGGACAGCGCGTGTGGATTGCGCCGCGCGTGGGTACGCAGTCGCCTTGGTCGAGCAAGGCGACAGACATTCTGCACAATTCGGGATTTGGAGCGATTGAGCGGATCGAGCGCGCGCGCGTGGTGCGCATCGTTTCTTCCGGCGAGGGAGGCGCAACAGATCTTCGCGCGCTTGCTGGGGCGTTGCACGACCGCATGACCGAGAGCGTGTTTTTCGAAAGCGCCGACGAGTTGCAGACGCTGTTTGCGCCGCGGGCGCAGAAGGAACTTGGGCATATCGACGTGCTTGGCCTGGGAGCGGCAGCGATTGCCGCGGCAGATCGCGAGCTGGGGCTGTCGCTTGCGCCCGACGAGATGGAGTATCTAGCCGCGGAGTTTACGCGGTTGGGGCGCAATCCGACCGATGTCGAGCTATACATGTTCGCGCAGGCCAACAGCGAACACTGCCGGCACAAAATCTTCAATGCAAGCTGGACGATCGACGGGGCGAAGCAGCCGCAGTCGCTGTTTCAGATGATTCGCAATACCAATGAGGTATCAGGCGAGAACGTGCTTTCAGCTTATCGCGATAATGCCGCGGTGATTCGCGGCGGGCGCGGTGGAAGGTTCTTTCCTGAACCCGGTAGTGCGACATACGGATATCACGAAGAAGATATTCATATTTTGTTGAAGGTGGAGACGCACAATCATCCGACGGCGATTTCGCCATGGCCGGGCGCGGCGACAGGATCGGGCGGCGAGATTCGTGACGAAGGCGCCACCGGGCGAGGAGCGAAGCCCAAGGCTGGGATATGCGGGTTTACGGTATCGAATTTGAATCTGCCGCAGGCGCTGCAGCCGTGGGAACGAGTGTATGGGCGGCCCGCGCATATTGCTTCGCCGCTGGAGATCATGATCGAAGGGCCGCTGGGCGCGGCCGCGTACAACGACGAGTTTGGCAGGCCGGCGCTCGGCGGATACTTCCGCACCTATGAGCAGACAAGCGCGGACTCTGAAGGTCAGCGCACAGTCTTCGGGTATCACAAGCCGATCATGCTGGCGGGCGGGTTGGGAAATATTCGCGCGGGACATGTCGAGAAGGGCGCAATGAAGGCCGGCTATGCGCTGGTTGCGCTGGGCGGCCCGGCGATGCTGATTGGGCTTGGCGGCGGGGCGGCTTCGAGCAGCGTAGGCAGCGGAAATACAGATTTGGATTTTGCCTCGGTGCAGCGCGATAACGCCGAGATGGAGCGCCGCGCGCAGGAAGTCATCGATCGATGCTGGCAACGCGGCGATGCGAATCCGATTGCGTTTATTCACGATGTGGGCGCGGGCGGGTTGTCCAATGCGTTTCCTGAACTAGTCAAGGACGGCGGCTGCGGCGGAAGTTTTGACTTGAATGCGGTTCCGCGCGGCGAGGCTGGGTTGAGTCCGCTCGAGGCGTGGTGCAATGAAGCGCAGGAGCGCTACGTGCTGGCGATTGCGCCGGAAAATCTGAGTGCGTTTGAGGCCATCTGCAAGCGTGAGCGGTGCCCGTTCGCTGTGATCGGGACGGCGCAACAGGAGCCGCGCCTTACACTCAGCGATAGCACGGCATCAGCGGATGCGGCCGCGATCGATCTTCCGCTGCACGTTCTCTTTGGAAAGCCGCCGAAGATGGAGCGTGAGTTTTCGCGGACAAAGATTGCCGCCGAGCCGCTCGATCTTGGAGGCGTGACCATTGCGGATGCAGTGGAGCGGCTGCTGCGGCTGCCGGCGATTGCGTCGAAGTCGTTTCTGATTACCATTGGAGATCGCAGCATTACCGGGATGGTAGTGCAGGACCAGATGGTGGGCCCGTGGCAGGTTCCGGTGGCTGACTGTGCGGTCACGCTGGGCGCGTATAAGACGCTGTGGGGCGAGGCGATGGCCATTGGCGAAAGAACGCCGTTGGCGGTAATCGACGCGGCGTGCTCCGCGCGCATGGCTGTGGGTGAAGTCATCACCAATATGGCCGGTGCGGCGATCGGTTTAGAGGAAGTTGGCAGCCTCGGCGACATCAAGCTCTCGGCAAACTGGATGGCGGCGGCGGGGGAGGGTCAGGAAGATCAGAAGCTCTTCGATGCTGTTCATGCGGTCGGAATGGAGTTTTGTCCGGCATTGGGAATGACGATTCCGGTGGGCAAAGACTCGATGTCGATGAAGACGAAGTGGGTTGGCGAAGACGGCGCTACGAAAGCCGTGGTGTCGCCGATGTCGCTCGTTGTGTCGGGGTTTGCGCCGGTGAGCGATGTGCGCCGAACGCTGATGCCGCAGTTGTGCGAGGGCGATGCGTCGCTGATTCTGATCGATCTGGGTGAGGGAAAACAGCGGCTGGGCGGATCGTGTTTGGCGCAGGTGTACGGGCAAGTTGGGGACGAGGCTCCTGATGCGCCGGTGGCTGAGGTGATGAAGGCGTTCTTCGCAGTGATGCAGCAGCTTAACCGCGAAGGAAAGCTGCTGGCGTATCACGATCGCAGCGATGGCGGGTTATTCGTGACGCTGATAGAGATGGCGTTTGCCGGGCGGATGGGCCTCGAAATTGATTTGCCGGCTGTGGGGCTTGCAGAGCTTTTCAGTGAAGAGCTTGGCGTGGTCGTGCAAGTTGCGGCAAAAGATGTTGCCGATGTGCTTTCGCGGTTGAGCGCTGCCGGACTTTCCGCGCAGATGGTCGGGCGCGGCGCGCCGGGCAATGAGATCGTAATTCGCGGCGGCGGCGAGATTGCGTATCGCAACACACGCACGGCGCTGCACGGGATGTGGGCC
>Ga0255353_1000669_pt1 | contig 21331 bp, 11 predicted proteins | sample HBST25metaG_FD_189941 | JGI IMG/M metagenome (GOLD analysis project Ga0255353, IMG submission 189941) | Peat soil microbial communities from Stordalen Mire, Sweden - H.B.S.T25 | ecosystem: Environmental > Terrestrial > Soil > Wetlands > Peat | place: Sweden: Norrbotten County, Stordalen Mire...
GTCCGATACCGTCCACGACTTGATCTGTGCCATCCTGAACCGTATCTTCACCCAACTTGCACCCTCTGCTTCCGGCTATTTGCCTGCACGTATCAGGTTCGACACTATTTACGGATAAGTTCTTAGAGTTGCCGTGCAAGTCGTAGACGTATATCTCGCTAAAGCTCTGCATCAAGCTTCGCCGCATTCCTCGAAATGTCTCGTTGGCGAGGTAGCCATGGTTGGTGATGAAGGCCAAAATACCGTACCCCGTCTTCTCAATGCGCCACTGCGCAAAGCGAATGAACTTTACGTAATCGTCCTGCAACCACTTTGGATTCTTCTCCTTTAGATCGGCTCCATCAACTTTCTTGTAATCTTCAATAAGTTGGCCAATAAACGTGAGATTGCCTTCGATGTCCCGGCTCCGATTGGCGGAATGACCGGAGTACGGAGGATTTCCAAGCACTACCATGATCTCGTCTTTGTTCTTGATTTCGGACGCCTGGTCCGCCTCATCTGAAATGGCCTTTGCAACCAACCTTTCACTCTTCTTTGCTGCCTCTTCAAGGGTGTTGGTCAAATAGATTCCCAACCGCTCGTCATTCTTGAAGACAAAGCCTCCCTTTTTCCCTGGCTCGGTTGGCAGCCCTTCAAGTTCCAAGGACAACTTGAGGTGAGCAATTGCGTACGGAGCCATCAGCAGCTCAAAGCCAAAAACGCGCTTTAGAAAGTGATCGGAAACGTATCCTGGCCATGCCCCCAACTGGTCTGCCATGCTCGCGTAAATGTTTTGGATGATGACATAGATAAATGTCGCCGTGCCGGTGGCAGGGTCCAAGATAAAGGTCTGCTCATCCGCAAGCCCCTTTGCCTTATTGAAGTGAGTCTTCAAGAGCTCGTCCACCGAGCGGACGATATAGCCAACAACCGGTTCAGGCGTGTAGTAGACGCCGCGCCTCTCCCTCAGCGCCGGGTCGTAGGCTGCAAGAAAGGTCTCGTAGAAATGCACGACGGGGTCGTCTCGCCCCGTTACGTGCCCTATGTCATGCAGGACGCCGCCCATGTCCGCATACTCAAGCAGGCGCACAAGGTCGTCCACTGCCCAGGCGAAGACATCCGGCATATCCGCCCCGGCCATCTGAGAAAAAATTGACCGCAAGAACGGGTTCGATTTTGGGACTGCAAAGACCGCCTGTTCGCGGCTAAAGCCTGCGCCCAGCTTTGCGGTCTGGATGCGTGCGGCAAACAGACCGTAGGCAAGCGTCTGCGCGAAAATGTCCGCGAACTCCCCTTCCTTCAACTCGGGCAGGAGGGTTTCGCGGAAACTGGCAAGCCACTGGTAAAGCCAGCTCTTTTCGTTGGAAGTCCCAGATTGGAATGCGCGGTCAATCACTTCGCGCAGCAAATGAGTGATTCCGGCCATTCGTGTAGCCAGTTCCTTGGCCGTCTTAACAGTGATGGCTTGCAGATCCAGAAACCCACGAAGCAGGCAAAAAACCTCTTCCGCGCCGTCCGGCGTTGCCTTCAGCTTGTTCTTTCCGTCGAGCGTGGCCAATCTTGCCGTCAGCCGTGGCTTGGAGTCGCCCGCAACGTACCAGCGAAACTCCAGATAATCGGTGAGCACCCAGTTGGAAAGCCCGCCAAGATAACGCTTGAACTGCTCGCCGTGGGGGCCTTTTCCGCGCTGCACCTCGTCGAGATTGGTGCCAATATCCTTCGTCTCGATATGGCCGATAGGAACTTTTCCCTTCCGAAGGCTAAAGTCCGGCGCACCACAGGCAATCCGCTGCGCTTCGTTTACGGCGATATAACCCGGAAAAGTAGACTCAAGCAAATGCTGCAAGGCTGCGCGGTGCGTATGCTCGGTCGAATCGCCCTGTGCAAGGTTAGCCCGCAGCGCAGAAAGATACTCAGTGAAAGTTTTCATTTCCAGAGAAGTCTAGCAGGGCTCGCCCATGGCCGGGCGTCCAAGGCCGCAGCCTGAGAGCTAGGATCAGTACAGAAAAGTTGGCAACGGCTTGCGGATTCCCAGCCCGACAGCGTAGGTTGGCGAGAACAGGCCTTACCACTTTCCGATTCCGTTCGCTACCATTTTGCCGCCAGGTTTTGATGGTCGCCAACGACAGTCGCCAAATCGGAAGTTACTACTTAACCAGCTATCGAGTACGCCCTGGGCGTGGATTTGGCTCGCTAGAGCATTTTCCCTGATGGTGTAGAGGGCGGAGCGCTCCCTCAGGGGCTAAAGCCCTATCATTTCGACCTCTTTACGGCACGGCTAAAGCCGTGCCCTTTCAAAGCCACTCTACACCTACTAGAAAAATGCGCTAGACACACTTTGAGAGAATCGATACTTCTTAAGCAATTCCCCCCTCAGGGGGGCTGATAAAATTGAAGCAAAGAGATGCTGAAGAAAAGATACGCACGATGGATGTATGAGTGGGAGACGGCGCTGACCACGCGCGACGAAAACCGCGTGGTGCGCCCGCTGGAGTGGGGCTTCGAGTGGATTGCTCCCTTTCTGGAGTCGCACGGCTTTGCGGATGCGTTGCCGAGCCCGGAGGCGGTGCGTGACGATGCGGCGGCCGAGGCGGCCATGGTGCGCATCAACCAACTGCTCATTCGCCACAGCGACAAGTTTTTCGGTTACGAGCGGCCTACGGATTTCCGGCTGGAAGAGCGGTACCCGCAACTGTATCCGACCAACGTGCGGCCGGAGACTCTGGCGGAGGATGCCGCCATCAAGCAGCAGGCCGCCGAGGGCAAGATCCAGAAGGCGCAGTATTTGCGCTTTACCTCGCCGGAGCGGACGCCTTACGCAGAAAACGATCTGGTGAACGCGCGCTGGTATCCGGCTCCGGCGCACAAGGATCCGAAGCGGCCGAAGCAGGCGATTGTGGTGCTGCCGCAGTGGAATGCGGATGGCTTCAGCCACAACTCGCTGTGCACGATCTTCAACCGCATGGGCATTTCGGCGCTGCGGCTCTCGATGCCGTACCATGACATTCGCCGGCCGGCGGAGTTGGAGCGCTCGGACTATAACGTGAGCGCCAACATCGGCCGGACGCTGGCGGCCTGCCGGCAGGCAGTGGTGGATATCCGCTGCTGCGTGGATTGGCTGGAGGAGCAGGGCTACGAGCACTTCGGCGTGCTGGGGACCAGCCTGGGCTCGTGCTATACCTACTTGGCCAGCGCCCACGACGCACGGCTCAGGGTGAACGCGTTCAACCACGTTTCGACAGCCTTTGGCGACGTGGCCTGGGCCGGGCAGAGCACGCGCCACGTGCAGCAGGCGCTGGAAGAGGAGGGGCTCACGCAGGATCGCCTGCGGGAGTTGTGGTCGGCGGTCAGCCCATGCAGCTATTACCACAAGATTGCCAGCCCCGAATCCGACGGACGCGGCAAGCGCGTGCTGATGATCTATGCCAACTATGACCTGACCTTTCCCAAGGAGTACTCGCTGCAGGTGGTGAACGCCTTCAAGAGCCTGGGCCTGCACTTTGAGCCTAAAGTGCTGCCCTGCGGCCACTACACCACGGGAGAAACGCCGTACAAGTTCATTGACGGGTGGTATATGGGGTCGTTTGTCTACCGCGCGTTCAAGGCCCTGCGCAAAGAGAAGGCTGCCCGGCCGCATCGGGCAACGGCCCATCTGCACGAGGCAGAAGAGGAAGCGGTCTCGCGGTAAGGGACTGCGCGGTGCGCGTTTCCGGTTTGCTCTTCGACGAGCTTGCGCCCGTTTCCACCTGTCAACGAAACCCGAAAAGGGGATAAAATTCTAATATGACCGATCGCATGTCTCTCACCCTCGCCCAGGCCGACCCCGAAGTGTCCGCAGCACTTGACCACGAAACCCTCCGCCAACACGAGGGGCTGGAGATGATTGCCAGCGAGAATTTTGTGTCGGAAGCCGTATTGGAGGCGGCCGGCTCAATTTTCACGAACAAATATGCCGAGGGTTACCCTGGGCGGCGCTACTATGGCGGCTGCGAGTATGCCGACGTGGTGGAGAACCTGGCGCGGGATCGCGCCAAGCAGATATTCGGCAGCGAACACGTGAATGTGCAGCCGCACTCCGGTTCGCAGGCCAACGCCTCGGCCTATGCGGCGGTTTTGCAGGCCGGCGACGCGATTCTGGGTCTGGACCTGGCGCACGGCGGCCACCTGACCCACGGGCACAAGCTGAGTTTCAGCGGCAAGCTCTACCGGCCCACCTTCTACCACGTGCGGCGGGACACCGAGCTGATCGACTATGACGAGTTGGAAGCGATTGCCGAGCGCGAGAAGCCGAAGGCGATTATCGGCGGGGGCAGCGCCTATCCACGGCTGTGGGACTTTGCCCGGATGCGGCAGATCGCCGACAAGGTGGGCGCGGTGTACATCTTCGACATGGCGCACATCGCCGGGCTGGTGGCGGGCGGCGTGCATCCTTCGCCGGTGCCCCACGCGCACATTACCACCACCACGACGCACAAGACGCTGCGCGGGCCGCGCGCGGGATTGATTCTTTGCGGGCAGGAGCTGGCGGTGGCGGTGGACAAGGCGGTGTTTCCGGGCCAGCAGGGCGGCCCGCTGGTGCATATTGTCGCGGCCAAGGCAGTGGCTTTTGGCGAGGCGCTGCGGCCGGAGTTCAAGACTTATGCGGCGCAGATTGTGGCCAACGCCAAGGTGCTAGCTCTGGGCTTGCAGGAAGCTGGGTATCGCCTCGTTTCCGGCGGCACGGACAATCACCTGCTGCTGGTGGATGTCTTCCAGAAGGGCATTCTGGGCTCAGAGGCCGAACTGGCGCTGGGCAAGGCAGGAATTACGGTAAACAAGAACACGATTCCCTACGACACCAATCCGCCGCTCAAGGCTTCGGGCATTCGCGTGGGCACGCCCGCGCTGACCACACGCGGCATGAAGGAGCCGGAGATGCGGCAGATTGCCGCGTGGATCGCGAAGGCGCTGGAGCAGCGCAACGACGACGCGGCTCTGGAGCGGATTCGCGGCGAAGTGGCCGAACTGGCCAACCGGTTCCCGCTGTATGCGTGGCGGCGTGCGCAGGTGGGCGTGGGAGCTTAGGCAGGCTTGTGGTAGAAGTCCGTTGCGGATTCCTCGACTATGCTCAGAGTGTCCGCAACCCCAACCCTCATTGTCCTGGATCAGAGCAAGACGGTCCTCGGTGCGTGGGTTGGCAAGCTTTCTTCGGATGATGAGGACAAGGTACTGCACTTGGTTCGCTCAGGCTCCCTGTGACGCGCTCAGAACCTTTTTTGATCATTGTTGGAGGAGACGGATTATGAGGCAAGCAGCACTAGCAAGTTTTGCTGCGGTCATCGCGGTGGTAGGGGCTCTTTCGGCGAGCATCTCGACCGCACAGCAGCCCCAACAGGCAAAGCCTTTGCAGTTTGAAGTGGCTGCCATCAGGCCGGGCACCCCGAAACTGGGGGAGAATTCGCATTCTTCGAGCAATGGGAGTCAGTTTCGGATGGAGAATTCGCCCTTGAAAGAGTGGGTTAAGATGGGGCTGTCCGTCAGGGATTATGCCCTGAAGGCACCCTCGTGGCTTGATACAGCTCGGTTTGACCTGAACGCAAAATATCCTGAAGGCATTCCTATCGACCAGAAAGCTTTCAACGAAATGATGAAATCGCTCTTGGTCGAGAGATTCGGAATGAAATGGCACGAGGAAAACGGAACTGTGTCCGGTTATGAGTTGGTGACCGACAAGAAGGTCTTGGCCCAGCCCGCGACCCTGCTCGAACGACTGCAAGGTGTTCATGGATCGGCCTACGGCCCTACGTCGATTCAAGGCACAAATATGCCGATGTCAGAACTGGCGAAGAAGCTGGGAGAGGCGCTCGGTAGGCCCGTGGTAGACGCAACGCACCTTACCGGTGGATATGACTTCAATTTGATGTGGCGTCCGTTGGATAATGCTGCGCCGACAGAGGATTATCGGCGATATTGGAAGCAAAAGGGAATCGATGTCGACGACCTTCCGTCTTCACTATCTGCCGCGTTGCAGGAGAAGTTAGGGCTGCGGCTTCAGAGCGCCAAGGTTCCATCGAGAGTCATTGTCGTGGACCAGATCAATCGCCAACCTACCGCGAACTGATCTTCTCGTTGTTGACCACATTGAGTGGCCGTCGGACAACCGAGAATCGTCCGTCTGGTCGCGATGTCCCTCGGCCCTGAAGGAGGGTAGACGCGTGGTTGGTTGGTATCTCGGCTGGATAGGATCGAATGCAATGTGCACGCCGTCCGGCCCAGTTCGATCCAGGTTCGAGCGCCGTTCGGCATTCGTCCAGCGTGTTGGCCTTAACCTAGCGAAGGCCGAAAAAGCAGCAAAGTATCACCCTGGCCTGCGGTCGGCTGCTTGAGCGGGAGGGACTGCCGCATATCGAGGGTAAAGGTACCGTAGGGATTGATGTTCTGCCACTGATCCAACCTTCAAATAGTGTGATTGCTTCCCACCCTTGCGCTTGACCACCCCACGGACAAAGACCTATCCGTGGGGACCCCGGTAAAGCGCAAGGGTGGGGCACCCGCACATTTTTGGGTGATCCGGCACGCTCATCTCTGGATTTAGAGCATTATCACTGTTCCTGTAGGGTTGAATTCGTGGTTTCCCACCCATTTCACAAAGAACGTGAAATGGATGGGGCACGGAGCTTCCTTACACCATCCGTGAAAATGCTATAACGCGCGAGTCGAGTCGAGTCGCTCAGGGTGATAGCAGGGATGGGCACCCCTTCAATGCGGGAAATTTATCGCGCCGTAACTTGCGCCGATGCACCGGGTTGCATCTAAAGTAGCTGGTGATGATCCGCCAAGGGAACAGGCTCGATGGATGAGTTGTTCTTCATGGAGGCATCTGGAGGAAACGATGAAGTCCATTCAGCTAGCTTTGGCCACTTTGCTTGTTCTTGCCGTTCCAGCGTTTGCCCAGCATCACGAAGGAGGAGCCCGGTCCACTGGCGGCGGAACCCATCAGGCGCCCCCCAGGAGCGGACCTAAGATGACCGCGGGCACACCCCACGCGGTCGAGCCGAATCGCAACTACAGCGACAAGGACGGCCACCCCAACGTGCCGCACGTGGATGGGAACAAGTGGGTGGGCCACGACACGGGACGCGCAGACGCTAACTACCATCTCGATCATCCCTTTGAACACGGTCGCTTTACCGGCGGTTTTGGCCGCGGGCATGTGTGGCGTCTTGGCGGCGGCGGACCTGGCCGCTTCTGGTTCAATAACTGGTACTGGGATGTTGCGGCTTTTGACCTTGGCTACTGCGACGGGTGGCTTTGGGATACCGACCAGATTGTGATCTACGAGGATCCGGACCACGAAGGCTATTACCTGGCCTACAACGTGCGGCTGGGCACCTATGTGCATGTGGAGTATCTGGGTATGTAAGGGCTAACCTAAGCGGAAAATGGCTTAGACGACAAAGGGGACAGGCCGCGAGGCTTGTCCCCTTTGTCTTTGTGCGGGTTCCGGCCGGCGCGGGGCGCAATATACAGGCTGGACTGCGAGGCGCTACAATTGCCAGTCTGCCCGGAGCGGCCGCCAACACGCAATGAAACGCGGCAACGACTCCAATCCTATTGCACATTGTTGAGGGTCTGGAATGAAGCATCTATTTGTTTGCCTGTTAGCACGCGTCACCAAGCTCAAGTCCGCGAAAATTGTCATGGGCGCCGCCGTTGCGGCTCTATTGGCCGCCAGCGCCGCCTGGGCCGCGCCCGCACCCACTCCCGCGCCGATTGTGATTACCGGAGCGGACCGCCGGCCGGCTACCTCGCTCAATGGCGACTGGAGCACGATTGTCGATCCTTATTCGAATGGGTTCTCAGGGTACGCGCGCAATCAGAAGGCTCAGCCCGGCGACACGAGACCCACCGAGTATGACTTTTCCAAGTCGCCCAAGCTGAAGGTGCCCGGCGACTGGAATACGCAGCGCGAGTCGCTCTTCTACTATGAGGGGCCGATCTGGTATGAACGCGACTTCACTTATCAGCCGAAGGAACAGACGCGGATCTATCTGCATGTGGGAGCGGCCAACTATCGCTCGTGGTTCTGGGTGAATGGGCAGAAGGTCTGCGAACACGAGGGCGGATTCACGAGCTTCAACTGCGACGTGACGGCGACGGTACATGCCGGCGCAAACTTTGTGGTGGCGGCGGTGGATAACACGCGCCACGAGGACGGCGTTCCCACGCTCAAGACCGATTGGTGGAATTATGGCGGGCTAACCCGCTCGGTCTCGCTGATCGAGGTTCCCGAGGCCTTCATCGATCAATATGACATTCACCTGAGCCGCGGAGAAGGCTCGGTGATTGAAGGCTGGGTGCATGTGCAGGGCGGCCAGGCGGGCGCGAAGGCCGAGGTGGAGATTCCCGAGTTAGGCGCAAAGACCTCCGCACTGGTTGGCGAAGGAGGGCGCGCCGAAATTCGTATGGACGTGAAAGGCTTGCAGCGCTGGTCGCCGGAGACGCCGAAGCTCTACAAGGTAAAGGTGAGTGCGGGCGCGGATGCCGTGGAAGACTTGATCGGCTTTCGCACCGTGGAGACGCGCGGAACCGAGATACTGCTGAATGGGAAGCCGATTTTTTTGCGCGGCGTTAGCATTCATGCGGAAGCGCCCTACCGCACCGGTCGCGCCAACACAGACAAGGACGCCGAGACGCTGCTGGGCTGGGCCAAAGAACTGGGGGCAAACTTTGTGCGCCTGGCGCACTATCCCCACGACGAGACGATGCTGCGCGCGGCCGACAGAATGGGGCTGCTGGTGTGGTCGGAGAATCCGGTTTACTGGGCCATCCAGTTTGACAATCCCAAGGTGCTGGCCCAGGCCACGCTGGAGTTGGACGAGGAGATAGGAACCTCGCGCAACCACGCGGCGATCATTCTGTGGTCGATGGCCAATGAGACACCCAACAACGCCTCGCGGACGCGGTTCATTGAAACGCTGGCCGGTCATGCGCGGGAGCTTGATCCTACGCGGCTGATCACCGCGGCGCTGCTTGTGCGCGGCGAGGGACATACCAAGATCGTGGACGATCCGCTGGGTAAGACGTTGGATGTGATCGGCGCAAACGAATACGTGGGCTGGTATGAACAAAAGCCGGAGAGCGCCGACATAACCGACTGGCGTGTCGACTATGACAAACCCCTGATCATGAGCGAGTTTGGCGGCGGCGCGAAGGCTGGACTGCATGGCGGCGACAACGACCGCTGGACCGAGGAATACCAAGCCAATATCTACCGTCATCAAATGGGAATGCTTAACCGGATACCGCAACTGAGAGGAATGAGCCCGTGGATTCTGATGGATTTCCGCTCGCCGACGCGCATGCTGGCAGGGATTCAGGATGGCTTCAATCGCAAGGGACTTATCTCTGACCAAGGGCAGAAGAAGGCGGCCTTCTTCGTACTGCAGAAGGCTTACAAGGAAAAAACCGTAGGCAAGCCGGAATAAATGGCACTTCAATTGCGCCGGTAAATGGGCGAAATTTCCACGGCCGGCGCATATCAAATGCGAAATCAGCTTTGACGGGCAGGTTGCGTTTCAGGCTCGTCATAGCAAGAGTCAAAGAATGATTTTCCTGCTCAGCGGTGCGGAAAGTGCGCCGCTGAACCGGAAAAGAGGATTGGTTCCGACCGTCTCATATCAGGGCTAAGCGCTGACATACGATTCTTACCTTTGAATATTGCGAGATTTTATTTATTCATCCAGCGACGAAATATCCGCTCGAATTGTGCAAATGTGGAATTCTGAGTTATTCTTTACTTATGGCTATTGATTCCATTCTTGCTCAAATTGACTCGGAAATCGCAAGGCTCAAGCAGGCTCGCTCCCTGCTGGCCAACACCGGCAAAGTCGCCGCCAAAATCATCGAGCGCACAACCAAGAAGGCGCCGGCCAAGGTCAAGACCAAGACCGCCAAGGCCAGGAAGACCCGTGTGTTGAGCCCCGAGGCGCGCAAGCGGATCGCGGATGCGCAGCGCAAACGCTGGGCCGCACAGAAAGCCAAAGCCTAGGTCTCTGACAGCACGATCTTGTGCGTTGCGATGGAGTGCTGTGGTATCCCACACTAGGCGCAAAAACAAAGGCGCGCCGAGGGTGGGGCACCCAGCATTGGTACAACTTCAAGCGGTCAGAAATCTAGCTCAGCCCTGTCATCACCAACATGCGCGGCTCGGTCATCTCTTGAATAGCGGAGCGGATGCCTTCGCGGCCCAGGCCCGACTCCTTGATGCCGCCGAAAGGCATGGGATCGAGGCGCCACGTGGGGGTGTCGCCCACGATGAGCGCGCCCACTTCGAGTTCACGATAGGCGGTGAGGATGCGGCCGGCATCGCGGGTGAGCAGGCCAGCCTGCAATCCATATTTCGAGTGATTCACGTCGGCCAGCGCCTGCTCGAAGTCGTCGTAAGGCTCAATGACCACGACCGGACCGAAGGCCTCCTCGTCGCACACCTTCATGCCGGGCTTGGTACCGGTGAGGATTGCGGGCGTCACCATGGAGCCGCGGCGCTCGCCACCAGCCACGAGTTTTGCGCCGCCTTCGACGGCTTCCTTGATCCAGGCATCAACGCGCTCCGCATCGCTGAGCCGGATGAGCGGGCCCACATCGGTAGCTTCATCGGAAGGGTTGCCGGCGATGAGCTTGGCCGTATGATCGACGACCTTCCACAAAAAGGTCTGGAAGACGCTGCGCTCGACAAAAACGCGCTGCAAACTGATGCAGGATTGCCCGGCAAAGCCGAAGGCCGCATGCACGGTGCGGACGGCAGCCTGGTCAAGGTCGGCCCAGTCGCTGTGGACGATCAGCGCGGCATTGCCGCCCAGTTCCAGCAGGACGCGCTTGCGGCCAGAGTGGGCCTTCAGCTCCCAACCCACCTTGGCCGAGCCGGTAAAGCTGACCAGCTTGATGCGATCTTCCTTTTCGGCCAGCCAGGCGGTGTCGGCATTGCTGAGCGGCAGAATGGCCAGCGCCTCCTGGGGCCATCCGGCTTTTAGAATTACCTCGCCCAGGGCCAGGGCAGTGAAGGGGGTTTGCGGGGCGGGCTTCAGAATGAGCGGGCAGCCGGCGGCCAGCGCGGGCGCCACCTTGTGAGCCACCAGGTTCAGCGGGAAATTGAATGGCGTAATAGCCAGCACCGGACCGACCGGGAAGCGCTGCACCAGTCCCCAACGGCCCTCGTTGCCCTCGGTGAGGTCAAGCGGCAGGCTTTCGCCGCCCAGGCGCGCGGCCTCTTCGGCAGCGGTCTTGAAGGTGAGCACCGTGCGATCCACTTCGGCGCGGGCCAGACGCACCGGCTTGCCGGCTTCGGCGACGATGAGCTGCGCGAAGCGCTCCTTCTGCTCGATGAGCGCGGCGGCCACGTCTTCGAGAATCTCGCGGCGCTTCCAGCGAGGCAGGGCGCGGGTGCGGCGCAGACTGGCCACGGCGTGGTTGACGGCCTGGCGCGCATCGGCGCGGGTGGCCACGGTGACGCGCCCCACCAGCCCCTGGTCCCACGGGGAACGCACCTCGAATGCTTCACCGTCGATCCACTCCTTGCCGCACAGCAGAAATCCCGTTTGTGTTCCCGGCCGCATCTTCATGGCTTTGGCGCTCCTCGTCCGTCTCTGCCCTTGATGTTACAAGGGCAGGGCGCGGGTCGTGAATGGAAACAAAAAGAGTGTTTACTGAACGGTTCCTAATGAACGGGGCTGATTGAGTGCTGTGCGATCCCACCCTAGGCGCAAAAAACAAAGACGCGCCGAGGGTGGGGCACCCACGCATTTTTGGGCGATTCGGCGCGTTCATCTCTGGATGGAACGCCCGGCGCGAGTTGGGCTGCCCAGGATGAAATGCCGGGGAGGGTTCGTTCAGGCCCTCAGGACGAATCGGGAACGCGTATCTTCGCCATTCCACATGATGTAGTTGGTGCCCCAGGCGTTGTTGAAGAGGCAGGAATGGACGCCGGCGCGGAGGTCGGGCTGGGTGTTGGAGAAGAGCAGCGGCGTTCTTTCACCCAAGGCTACTACGGGTGCGTCGATGGTCTCCACCGAGAAGGCGTGTCCGGCCTTCCTGTATGCGAATCCCTTTGACAGGGCGTGCATGTGACGGTTTCCGGAAGCTGCAACGTCGAAGGGCGAGATGGACTCGCCGGATTTGTCGAGGGTCCAGCCGGTTTGGTCTTCGGCGATGGGGTTGAAGGTGAGCCAGAGGGCCTCTGGGAGGCGGGTTGCGGGCTTGCCAAACCATGACAGATTGAGATGGATTGCCGGCTCGGCTTTGGGGAGGAGCAATTCGAGGGAGATTTTGCGCGGGAAGGAGGCGCGACCGGATTGGAAGGCTTCTTCGTCGTGGATTGAGAGGGCGATAAGGATGCGATGGGCGCCGGGGGTCTCTTCGACGTGGACGGAGGCGATGGAGGGATGCCACTGCTGGCTAACTGCGCCGCATCTCTCGATGTTGGGCTTACCGAAGTCTTTCTTTGCCCAATCGGCGGTCGTTGTCAGATAGCTCGAAAAGAAGCGGTCATAGTCGCCTGGCGAAAGCGTTTGATAGGTGAAGAGCGCGATGGAGTTGGCGGGGCTGGCCCATTCGCGGCCCGTGGCCTTGTTACGGAGACGGACGATGGCGCCGGTTTGGGGATCGATTGCGAGGAGGAAGTGGGTGGTTTCGATGGGCTTTCCGGCAGGATGGGAGATAGCTTTGGCGGACAAAGTTGGCTCGGTCGGGTTGAGGCTCTGAATTGCGCTTTGGGCTTGATCGCGGAGAGCCTGGGGCAAGGTGGCAATGCCGTCGAGCAGATCCTGGCGCTTCTCTGCCCAACTGAACTGGACGACCTTGTAGTTTTTCGTGTCCAACATGCGGGCCAGGTCAGCAGGCTTTAGGTTGTCAAAGTCGAGCCAGGTTTTAGTGTCGGTGCCCCAGGTGTGCTCGGCCTCGAGCAGCAGATGGCGGAGCAGGGCCAGGTCGGTTGCGTCCCCGGTTTGAAAGGCTCCCTGGGCAATCCAGGTGTCGCGCAGGCGGGCTATTTCGCGATAGCGGGCAACTTTGAGCGGGTCGCTGGCAACCCCGTAAATCCAGGTATCGCCGATCTCCTGGGTCACAACGGGTAGGCTGGCGCGATGCGGAGCGATGGCCGCGCCCATCTCGGAGAGGGTTGCGGCGGCGATTTCGGCGTTGGGGAAACGGCGCTGAAGATCGGCGTAGATGGCGACGATTTCATCGGGCGTGTGCGGGCCGCTGTTGTCTCCGCGCACGTTGGTGACCAGGGCGAGGTCGGAGCCGGGGATGCGGGCGATTCCGCTGTAATCCCAGTGATACATGACGGGAAGGCTTGCGCCGGAGGGATCTCTCCAGAGGAAGATTGGCGGCAACTGCGCGGCAGTTGAGCCGCCATTGACGCCGATTTCAAGGAAGTTGACGCCGTGCTTGGCCAGCGGTGAGATGATGCCGCGGGTGTGGCCGGGAACGTCGGTCATTTTGGCGCCGGTGGTGACAAGGCCGAAGCGGCGGTCGAGAGTCTGCGAGATGGCGAGAGCGCCTTCGATCATGGATTGGCTGAGCATCTCGGTCTGCCAGGTGAAGGGCAGAGCGTGCCAGGCGATGTCGCCGCGGGCAATGGCCTGCTCCATCGTCTTGCGGTCCTCGGGCGAGGCTTGTTCGAGATATTCAAAGAGCAGCCAGGAGCCGGTGGTCCACACATAGCGGCGTTTGCCCAGGGCGTTCTGGGCGCGGGCAATCTGGATGGCATTAGGAAAGTATTGAGTGAAGTATTTGTGGACGACGGCGGCCTGGGTGTCAATAAAACCCGCGTCGAAGTGGCACTTGAACATGACCAGGACGCGCTTGACGGCGGCGTCCGGCTGAAGTTGCTGGGCGGCCAGGGGGAACGGCGAGCCTGCGCGGAGCAGCAGGCCGGTTCCCACGGCGGAGATGGACTTTACGAAATCGCGGCGTTTCATTAGGAAGTTCCTTCCTGTATGGGTTCGCACGGAGTGTACCACTCGCCGGGGACTTTGCAGAACCAATGCTGGATGGGACCAGGGTAATCGCATGAAGGGTGATCCTGCTCTTGGGCCGGGTTCGGTCCGCCCCTACGGGGCGGAATCATTCAGCCAAAACAAATTCCCAGGGCTTCGCCCTGGGCTATTGTCGCCGCCTCCCACCGGGAGGCACGCAAAAACCCTCCAGCTTGAATGGCTTGCCGAACCGGATTCTGCAACAAAGAATGTTCATGCGATTGCCCTGTGTATGGGACGCGCCCGGTGCGATAGACTCCTCCCATGATTCATGATGGCCGCAGCCGGAAACTACCCTTTGACCCCGCCGAGGCGCTGGCGCATTTGAAGGCCAGCGACGCCAAGCTGGGCGCGCTGATCGATCGCGCCGGCCCGTTCACGCTGCGGCTTGATCCCTTGCCCTCGCCCTTCGAGTCGCTGCTGGAGTCGATCCTCTACCAGCAGTTGCACGGCAAGGCGGCGGCCACGATTCATCGCCGGGTGCGCGAGTACTTTGGCGGCGATCCCGCGCCGCAGCTTCTGCTCGATACGCCGGATGAACCGCTGCGCGCCGCCGGCGTCTCCGGCAACAAAATCAAGGCACTGCGCGACCTGGCCGCCCGCACGCTGGACGGCACGGTGCCCACGCACGCGGCCATTAAAAAGATGACGGACGTGGAGATTGTCGAGCGGCTCACCGAAGTGCGCGGCATTGGCCCGTGGACGGTGGAAATGCTGTTGATTTTCCGCATGGGCCGGCCGGACGTGCTGCCGGTGACCGACTATGGGGTGCGCAAGGGATTCGCGCTTACGTTTCAGAAGGTTCCTAAGACGCGCCCGCTGGAGGCCGCGGACCTGCCCAAGCCGGAGGTGCTGCTCAAAAGGGGAAAGAAGTGGGCGCCGTTCCGCTCGGTGGCCAGTTGGTACCTGTGGCGCGCCTGCGATTTGGCCAAGAGCACAGCGCCCGCGGGACGATCGAGCCTACAATAATCAATCATAGCCGGGTCATGCTCACGAAATACCGGCACGAGATTGGAAGACTCATGGCCGCAAGGTTGCGTTTCGTCTGCATTCATGGTCACTTTTACCAGCCGCCGCGGGAGAACCCCTGGTTGGAGACGGTGGAGACGCAGGACAGCGCCGTGCCCTACCACGACTGGAACGAGCGCATCTGCGCGGAGTGCTACGCCACCAACGGCGCGGCGCGAATCGTGAACGACAAGAACCTGATCATCCGCATCGTGAACAACTATGCGCGGGTGAGCTTCGACTTTGGGCCGACGCTGTTGAGCTGGCTCAAGGAGAATGCGGGGCGCACCTATCGCATGATTTTGGATGGCGAGCGGCGCAGCCGCAAGAGCTATGGCGGCCACAGCTCGGCCATGGCGCAGGTCTACAACCACATCATCCTGCCGCTGGCCAGCCGGCGCGACCGCATCACGCAGATCCGCTGGGGCATTGCCGACTATGAGCACCACTACGGTACGCCGCCGGAGGGCATGTGGCTGGCGGAGACCGCGGCCGACGCAGAATCGCTGGAACTGATGGCCGAGCGCGGCATCAAGTTTACGGTGCTGGCGCCGAACCAGTGCAAACGCATCCGGCTGCTGAAGGACGGTGCGGGTTGGAACGACACTCCAGGCGCCGGAGTGGACACCACCCACCCCTACCTGGTGCGCTTCGCCTCAGGGGCCTCGATTGCCGTGTTCTTCTATAACGGCTCCATCTCCAGGGCGATCGCGTTCGAGGGGCTGCTCAACTCCGGAGAGAACTTTGCCGCGCGGCTCAAGGCCGGCTTCAAAGACGGCTCGCAGCCGCAGATGGTCCACGTGGCCACCGACGGCGAATCATACGGGCATCATCACAAGCACGGCGAAATGGCGCTGGCCTATGCTCTGCGCTTGCTGGAACAGGACAAGACCGTCAAGCTGAGCAACTACGGCAGTTTTCTGGCGCAGTTTCCGCCGGAGTACGAAGCTGAAGTCGTCGATAACACCTCGTGGAGCTGCGTGCATGGGGTGGAGCGCTGGCGCTCGAACTGCGGATGCAACGGGGGCAAGCCGGGCTTCAATCAGCTATGGCGCGCGCCTCTGCGCCAAGCCCTGGACGAACTGCGCGACGCTGTGGCCCCGCTCACCGAGCAGGAGGGCGGCAAGCTCTTCAAAGACGTGTGGGCCGCCCGCGACGGCTACATTGAAGTTGTGCTCGACCGCGGCACGGAGTCGATGGAGCGCTTCTTCCGCGCGCATGAGAGTCACGCACTGTCAGAGGCGGAGCGAGTGCGCGCGCTGGAACTGATGGAGATGCAGCGCCACACCCAGCTCATGTACACCAGTTGCGGCTGGTTCTTCGACGATATTTCAGGGATTGAGACCGTACAGGTGATTGCCTATGCGGCGCGGGTGCTGCAATTGGCGCGAGAGCTTTTTGCCGAGCAGGCCGAATCGCTGGAGCCCAGGTTCATGGCGCGCATGGCGGAAGCCCACTCCAACGTGGCCGGAGCCGGCGATGGCGCACAAATCTACAAGGCGTGCGTGGCCGCCAAGGAACTGGGCCTGGAACAGGTGGCGGCCCACTACGCCATCAGCAGCGTCTTCTCTTCGTATGCCGAAGAGACGGAGCTGTTCTGCTACCACGTCCGCCGCATCTCTTATGACATTTACACCTCGGGCCGGGGACGCCTGGCTCTGGGTCGCGCGCACATTGCCAGCGCCATCACTGGCCAGCAGCAGAGCTTCTCGTTTGCGGTTCTGCACTTCGGCGACCAGAATATTACCGCCGCGGTAAAGACCTACAACGAAACCGATGCAGCCGACTTTGAAGCCTTTGCTCGGCAGGCCTCCGAGCATGTGCAGCGCGCCTATTTCCCTGAGGTGATCCGCCTGCTCGACCGCTACTATGGCCGCGTGGACTATTCGCTTACCTCGCTCTTTACCGACGAGCAGCGGCGCATTGTGCAGCTTATTCTGAACTCGACGCTGTGGGACATCGAGAACTCGCTCAAGACCATCTACGAGGATCACGCGAGCCTGTTGCACTATCTGTCACAGGCGGGGCTGCCCAAGCCGCCCGCGCTCACGCTGGCCGCCGGCTATGCAGTCAATGCCGGACTGCGCCGGGCACTGGATGCCGACACCATCGACCTGGCCCAAATGAGTTCGTTCCTGTCGCTGGCCAAGGCCGACCAGGTTCCGCTGGAGACGGTCAACCTCAGCTACATTGCCGACCAGCGCATGAAGCGCGCCATGGTCGAGCTGCAAATGTCCTCGGGCTCGCTGGAGATGCTGGACCGAGCACTGGCGCTGGGCCGCACCCTTGTGGAATTGCCCTTCGAGCTGAACCTTTGGCAGGCGCAAAACATCTGGTACGAGATTCTGCGCACCTCAACCTATGCGCTCACCGCCCTGGCCGATGCCGACCGGCCGCGCTGGGAAAAGGACTTCGGCGAGCTGGGCTGTTGCCTCTCAATCGACTGCCAGGCGATTACCGCGGACGACCATTCAGTTGTGACTACGGGGGATTAGTACTACAGTTGCAGATCGCAAATTCCGGAGGCAGCAGCGGGCTTCGGCCGCCTGAAAAATGGGTCAAATATCGAGGCCTTTAGGCCCGGATCGGGGCGATCCGAAGCAGGGTCAGCTCAAACATTACTTCTTTCACTTTGGGGAACTGTTCCTGCGGGTGGGCTCCACTGTGACTATACTGAACCGTGCCGGGAAGCTCTGGTTTTCTTGCATTGAATCCCGTGACCGTGAGAACTCTGGATGCCAGAATAAATTCGGCAAGGCAGATAGGATAAGCATGAAAACGAAAATCAATTTTGCACTTATGCTCGCACTGGCGCTTACGCTGATTGGCGCCACGTTGACGATTGCGCAACCGGCTGGGACGGGATCCAATGTTCCTCTGCCCAGGCCGATAGGCCCGTGTGACATCTACGCCGCCGCCGGCGACGCCTGCGTGGCCGCCCACAGCACCACGCGCGCGCTGTACGCCTCCTATAACGGACCGCTCTATCGGGTTCTGCGCCAGTCCGACGGCAAGACTCTGGACATCGGCGTCGTCCAGCCCAACGCATCAGATGCCGGCGGATACGCCAACGCCGCCGCGCAGGACGCCTTCTGCGCCAACACCTACTGCTGGATCACCACCGTCTACGACCAGTCGCCCAAGCACAACAACCTCACCCAGGCTCCACGCGGCGCATTCAGCGGCCCGGCCCTGGGCGGCTTCAACAATGTTCCGCTCGCCGACATGGCGCCCATTACGATCATGGGCCACAAGGCTTACGGCGTCTTCATCGAGCCGGGCATGGGCCTCCGCAACGACGACCCCAGGGGCACCGCGGTCGACGACCAGGCGGAAGGGCAGTACTGGGTCGTTAACGGCCATCACTTCAACAATGGCTGCTGCTTCGACTACGGCAACGCCGAGATCGACAGCCGAGACGACGACAGCGGCACCATGGAAACCACCTACTTCGGCGACGCCACTCCCTGGTATCACGGCAATACTCCTGGCCCATGGGTGATGACCGATCAGGAGAACAACCTTGTCGGCTGCGTCAACCCGGATGGATCCAAACTTTGCGTAAACCTGCCCAACATCACATGGCGATTCGTGACCGCGATGGCCAAGGGCGAGCCGCACCACTGGACATCCATGGGCGGCGACGCGCAGCGGGGCGCCCTGTCGGTCATGTTCAATGGGCCGCGCGTCGACGCCACCTATGACCCGATGCGCAAGCAGGGAGCCATTCTGCTCGGTAACGGCGGCGACAACAGCAACGGCTCGCAGGGCACCTTCTATGAAGGCGCAATGACGGCCGCTGGCACCTTCCCGGCGGACGCCACCGACCAGTTGGTGCAGGCCAACGTCGTGGCCGCCAACTACGGCGTACAGCGGCTGAGCCTGACGCCAGCGTCGGCAATTGCCACTCCGCCCGGACTCCAAACGTTCGCACCGGGATCCTCGCAGGACACAACCCTGACGTTCACAAATACCACGGGAGCGCCCGCTGTGGGCGTCAAGTTGAGCATTTCCTTGCCCAGCAAGCAGTGGACTTCCTTCGTTTCGGGCGCCACCGAGACGTCGAAGGCATTCGCTGACCCGGTCGCGCCAGGTGCCAGCGTGAGCGCGACCTTCAAGGTCACCTCGGGGCCGGCGCCCTTCAACGGCGACCTGGTAGGCAACGCCCGGTGGACGAACCCGGCGAGCAGCGGAAAGCAATTCGAGACAACGGCCGAGAAGGTGCGGAACGTCAGCCCCATCAAGATCAACGAATTCCGCATTATTGCCGGTCCTCCCAGCAACCCGACGAACTCGTTCATCGAGATCTACAACGCCGGCGCACGTAGTGCGGACATCTCCAACTGGACCCTGACCGAACACGCCGCCCAGCAAGCCATCTTCTCGGCGGTAAAGATTCCGGCCGGAACCAAACTCGCGGCTGGCGGCTTCTACCTGCTCGGCCTCTCCACCTCCGGCCTAGCGGTTCCCGCGCGTGAGGGCGACTCCGCCATTTACGTCAGGAGCACAACCGGCATCTCCGCCGGCGATACTCTCAGCATCGGCGCTGGCGCCGCCGCCGAGACCCGCAAGGTCGCAAGCATCGGCACCGCCGCCGGTAACAGCACGACGCTCTGGCAACCCCTCCCCGACGGTCCAATCATCACCATCCCCGTGGGTTCCACCAACGTGCCTGTCACCAGCGTCTCCGGCTTCGCGGTCGGCGACAAGATCGCTCTCGGCTACGGCGCTACCTATCCGGCAGTCGCCCGGGATATCGAGAAGTACGAAGTGGCCACGGTTACCGCCGTCGGCAAGCCCGGCACCGAAGCCCTCCTGGCGGCGGAAGCGCCCGCAGGCTCCACCAACCTCAAGGTGACCTCCGTCAGCAACATCTCGGCAGGTGACAAAATCCGTCTGGACATCGACAGCGTCGGCCACGGCATCGAAACCGTCACGGTTACGCACGTCGGCACGCAGGCCAGCCGCGCCAGTCTGGTGGCCGCTGCCGCAGCCGGTGCCACCAACATCAAAGTCCGCGCCAGAAGCGCTTTTGTCGTGGGCGACAAGATCGTCGTCGGTTCTGCCGCGAATCGGGAGTCCGTTACCGTCACCGCTGCCGGCGCGCCCGCCATGGAAGGCTCCAGCGTGGACTTTACGCCGGCTCTTGCCCAGGCTCACGCCAGCGGCGAGGAAGTGGCGGCTCTGGGCACCGGCCTCGAACTGGCCGCTCCGCTCAAGTTCAGCCACTCGGCCAACCTGCCCTTCAGCGACCGCGGGACAGGCATCAGTTTCAAGCCCGCCACGGCCTTCGCCCACTCCAGCAACGAGCCCGTCCAGCCGCTGCTCGGCGTGGGCATCGCTCTCGACAGCCCCCTGGCCAACAACCACGCCATCGATGCGGTTGTGCGCGACGCGCAGGTTACAACTGCCGGCTACCAGGGGACACCAGCGCCCAACCAGTGGTTCGGTGGTCCCGCCCTCTCGCCCGGCTCCGGCAATATAATCCTGCGCGACGCCGCCGGACTGGTTGTCGATAGCCTCAACTACGGCGGCCTCGTCGATCCATGGGCCGCGCAGGGCTACCAGGCCTTCTCCGGCCCGGAGGCTAACGGCTGCTATGCGCCCGCTGCCGGCCCGGCCAGAGGTGGCTTCGGCCCGCCCTCCGCCTCAGCCGGAGCGTCCAACAAGAGCGTGGGCCGCTTCCCGGACGGCGCTGACACCGGCAGCAACTGCGTCGATTTCCTGACGCAGGCCGCCACCACCCTGTCGGCCGCCTCCGCCACCGGCCAAACCAACATCAAAATCGCCGGCGTTGCCGGCTTTGACGCCGGTCAGACCATCATGATTGACACCGGAGCCAACCAGGAAACCGCCGTCATCGCCACCGTTGGAACCCCGGGCGCATCCGCGCTCGGCGCAGCCGTCGAGGCCGGTGCGACCTCAATTCCTGTCGCCAACGCCAGAAGCTTCCGCGAGGGCCAATCCATCGTCATCGACAGCGGCGCAAACCAGGAGACGGTGGTTGTCGCCTCCATCGCCTGGAGAGGCTCCTCGATCACCCTCGCCGCGCCGATCGCCCGTGCCCACGCCTCCGGCGTACAGGTCTCCGGCTCCGGCATCACCCTCACCACTGCATTGACCCAGGAGCATGCCAGCGGGGCGCTGGTCACCGACAATGTTTCCACGCCCAGCGCTCCCAACCACTATTCCAGGAGAGCTCATTAAGAACTTATCCGTAAATAGATATGGTCTGTCTCCAGCAAATCAGGGCTGCGGCTAAGGAAAGCAAGGCGAAGTAGCTGGCCTCCGATTTCTCGAAGCTGACCAGAAGTTTGCGATAACGATTG
>Ga0255353_1000674_pt1 | contig 21215 bp, 12 predicted proteins | sample HBST25metaG_FD_189941 | JGI IMG/M metagenome (GOLD analysis project Ga0255353, IMG submission 189941) | Peat soil microbial communities from Stordalen Mire, Sweden - H.B.S.T25 | ecosystem: Environmental > Terrestrial > Soil > Wetlands > Peat | place: Sweden: Norrbotten County, Stordalen Mire...
GAAAGATGGGCGAGGGAACAGCGTCTGTGTGGGCGGAGCAGCTTTCTATGCGCAATGCGGCGGAGGCTCTGCTGCGCTATGGCAAGGCGAATGGCTGGCTGGACGGACAGCCCGCGATGATTTCGCGGCCACTGGGAAAAGGACGCATCAGCTATCTTGGCGCAGTGCTCGATCCGGAGCTGATGCGGCGCGTGGTGGAGTGGGCCACGCAAGACGCCGGAGTGAAAGCGGAGTTCGAAGCGCTGCCGGAGGACGTCGAAGTTTGTCGGAGAACTGGAAGCCGGCATTCGGTGTTTGTGCTCATCCGTCACGGCGGGCATGGCGCAAAGACGGAAACCGTGACGCTGCCGGCGGCGATGCGCGATGTGTTGCACGACGGACGATTGATCGACAAGGTGACGCTTGAGCCCGAGGGAGTAGCAGTGCTTGAAGACGACATGCCACGCACGGCGGCAGGCGAGGAAAGAGCGAAATGAAGCGCGTGATAACACGACGGGAGTTTACTGCTGGATTGGGACTGACACTGGCCGCGATGCCGCTGGCAGGTGATCTGAACGCGTTGGAAGAGGAATTCAGCAAGCCGGAGATTGCTCCGTTCCGCACACCGTATAAGTATGGAAAGCTGGTGCTGGCAGCCTCGGGAATAGCGGGAACGTTCGACGAGAAAACGGTCGACGATCCGTTTGTGTTTTATCACGATGGCGCGTTTCAGATGCTCTACATCGGATACGACGGGATCGGCTACCAGACGGGGCTGGCGAAGTCGCCGGACCTGTTGCACTGGGAGCGCGTCGGATGCGTGGCGCGGCGCGATCCAAGCGCGAAATACACAAAATACAACCTGGCGCTGGCGTGCATCGTACGCGAGAACCAGCTGATGTCGGCAGGAAGACTGAAGAAAGTGCATAGGCGGTATCTGGGTGCGTGGAATGCGTATCCAAACGCGGGATTGGAAGAAGGAGCTGCCGTCATTGGCCTGGCGTGGAGCGACGATTTGCTCCACTGGGAATTGACCGATCCGATTCTGTTTCCGTCCGACGGCGCGCCGTGGGAATACGGAGGACTCTACCGGCCAAACCTGGTGGAACAGGACGGAGTCTTCTATCTGTTCTATAACGCCAAGACCGATTCGCTGCCCAAGGCGCAGGGCGGTGGATGGCGCGAACAGAGCGGCGTGGCGACATCGCGGGATTTGAAGACCTGGACGCGTTATGCAGGCAATCCGATTTTGACAAACGGCGGCCGAGAGTCGCGCGATGCTCGGTTTGCCAGCAATCCGTTTGTTGTGCGGTACAAGAACCTGTGGGGAATGTACTACTTCGGTTTCGATCTGCACGGCAAGGCGCGTGAGCTGCTGGCACTGGGACACGACCCCTATCACTTTACGAAGGTGGACGAGACGATGGTCGATGTGGGAGTTCCGGGAAGCGTGGACGAGACGTTTGCCCACAAGACGTCGGTGATTAGCCACGACGGGGCGCTCTATCACTTTTACTGTGCGGTTTCACACAAGTGGCCGAACGAGGTGCGGGGCATTTCGGTCGCGCGCTCACGGGATTTTACGGAAAAGGAACGTCGATGAGGAAGGCTGAAGTGCATTTGGCGCGGTTTCGTTCCGGCTTGGTGTGGATGGCCGTCGCGGCTTTGCTGGCAGGTGCAGGAACGGCAGGAGCACAACAGAAACCGCTAGTCGTCGAGCAGCAGCTCAAGCGTGTGCAGACGGGCGTGAGCAGTGGCCCATTCACGGCGGATTGGGACTCGTTGGGCGCGTATCGTGTGCCGGAGTGGTTCCGCGACGCGAAGTTCGGGATCTTTCTGCATTGGGGCGTGTACTCGGTTCCGGCATTTGCCAACGAGTGGTATCCGCGCAACATGTACATCGAAGGGAATGCCGCCTTCCAGCATCACGTGGAGACCTACGGGCCGCAGTCGAAGTTCGGCTACAAGAACTTCATCTCGGAGTTCCGCGCGGAACACTTCGACGCGGATGCCTGGGTCGACTTGTTTGCGCAGGCAGGAGCGCGATACGTGGTGCCGGTGGCGGAACACTGCGACGGATTCGCCATGTACGACTCCGGAATGAGCGAGTGGACTGCCGCGAAGATGGGGCCAAAGCGGGACGTGGTGGGCGATCTAGCAGCGGCAACGCGCAAACGCGGGTTGCACTTTGGTGTGTCGTCGCACCGGGCCGAGCACTGGTGGTGGTATGGCGGCGGAACGAAGTTCGACTCCGATGTGCGCGATCCACGCTATGCCGGACTCTACGGGCCTGCGCGGCCGATGGCGTTGGCCGGAGACGATGACAACAAGGAGCCGGATTCCTCGCACCTGGAGCGGTGGCTGGCGCCGGACCACGCGTTTTTGGACGACTGGCTGGCGCGCAGTTCGGAGATCGTCGACAAATACCATCCTGACTTTCTCTACTTCGATTGGTGGATCGGCCAACCAGCCTTCCAACCGTATTTGAAGCGGTTCGCTGCCTACTACTACAACGAAGCGGCGCAGCGGCGGCAAGGTGTGGTTCTGACTTATAAGCAGGACGATTTTCCCGCCAACGCCGCAGTGCTGGATATTGAGCGAGGAAAGCTGGACGCGATCCGCCTGCTGCCGTGGCAGACCGATACTTCGGTTAGCATCCACTCGTGGGGGTACGTAAAAAACGATGAGTACCGCGACGCAAAGTCGCTGGTGGATGAGCTGGTGGACGTGGTAAGCAAAAATGGTAATCTGCTGCTGAACGTAGGCCCCAAGGCGGACGGCACGATTCCTGATGAGGCGCGCACGACTCTGCTGGCGATAGGCGCATGGCTGAAGACCAATGGCGAAGCGATTTACGGATCGCGGCCTTGGCTGGTGTTCGGCGAGGGACCGACAAAGGTGGACAGTTCCGCGCTGAATACCGATCGGCAGGCGTTCACGGCCGGCGATTTGCGTTACACGATGCGCGGTACGACACTCTATGCCATAGCGCTGGGATGGCCGGCGGACGGCGATCTGCGATTGCATACGCTGTGGAAGGGAAACCCTTACCTGGCGGGTCCGGTCTGCTCGATGGAACTGCTGGGTGCGCAAGAGGCAATCGGCTTTCGGCAAACTGAAGACGGGTTGCACATCCAACTGCCCAGGAACAAGCCCGATGAGCCGGCCTTTACATTTCGCATTCGGGTGAAGAAGAACACATGCGGCGACACGCTGGCGGCATATTGAAACATCACATGGAAGGCATAGTAGCCTGTGCGGTGCTTGCGGCAACGGCAGTTGCGGCTCCGGCACAAAGTTTTCGCCTGGACCCGGCGTCGGACCCCGCGGTGTTGGTGCAATCGGCACACCGGCCGCTGGCGGAAGAGTACATCTGGACAGCGGGCGATGCGGCGGCGATGCGCGCCGATCACGCGAAGTTTAACTACCGCGACCGTGAACGCAAAACGGAATTGCATATGTTCCGTACGCAGTTCGATGTGGACCGGATGCCCGCGGCAGCCACGCTGTATGTAGCCGGGCCACGCACTGCGAAAGCGTATCTGAACGGCTCGCTTGTCTTGGATGCAGAGAGCGATGCACTGTCACCGCTGGCTACGCATGTCTTCCGTGCTGAGGTGCGAGCCGCTCTGCACAAAGGACGCAATGTGCTGGCGATAGAGGCGGTGCGTGGACGGGAGATTGTAGCTGCCAGCGATACGGCGGCCGTGCAGCAGTTGGCGTACGGTGAAACGCTGGTGGCAAAGATCGTTGCCGCCGCGCCGGGAGTCGACGCGCGAACACTGGTGACATCGGATGGCACATGGCGCAGTACAACCTCAGCTCCGACGGGTTGGCAGTTACCAGGGTTCGACGATACAGCATGGCCGCGCGTGCAGGCGTTGGGCGCGATCGAAAGCAGGCCGGAGTTTTTCCAATGGAACCTGGACGCGGGACTCTACGACTGGCCGGGATATATGGGCATGTCACCTTACCTGCGCACGTATGAGCTGCGCGCCGCGGCAGTAACCCGCCGGCAAGTGGGAGCGGGCGAATTTCTGCATGTGGATGCGCTGACGCGCGGAGCAGTCCACACATCGCAAGACAGACGGAGATCAGCGGAGTTCGCCGCAAGGCTGCCGGACGGTTCCGCGCGCGAAGGCGGAGCGCCATCGCTGTTGCTGGACTTTGGGCGCGAGGTGGCGGGGCGTTTGCTGATCGAGTCGGCGTGCGACTGCGAAGCGCAAATCGAAGCGAGCTACGGTGAGTCGGAGTCCGAAGCTACGAGCGGAAAACATTACCTCGGCACCTTTCAACTGCGGATTCCACCGCGCGGAGTGGCGCGGGGACCGAAGAGCGGTTTTCGCTACGTGTACCTGCGCTTCGTGGACGGCGCTCAGTGGACAGCATTTCGTGCAATCCGGTTGGAAGGGATTGCTTATCCGGCAGAGTACAAGGGGAGCTTCCAGTCGTCCGACGCGTTGCTGAATCGTATTTGGGAGACAGGCGCGTACACGGCTCATCTTTGCATGCAGGACGGCATTTGGGACGCGCCGAAGCGGGATCGCGGATGGTGGGCTGGCGACCTGGACGTGATGGGGCCGGTAATCGGCGACGTGTTTGCCGATAGCGCGCTGCTGAACGAGACGCTTACGCGGCTGATTCCGCCGCGCGGGCAGCATGTAAACGGGATACCCGGATACACGGCATTGTGGATCACTGCGCTGGCCGATCTCTACCGGCGGAGCGGCGACAGAAGTCTACTGGCAGAAAAACACGCGGCGCTCGAACAGTTGCTGGCGCAGATGGACGAAGAGTTCGACGATGCTGGAAACTTCCTGAATAAAGGCCACCATTGGATGTTTGTGGACTGGTCGGCAGGACTGTTCGCGTTTACGCCGGAGGCTGCGGAAGGAACGGAGCTGGAGTTTGTGCGCGGCTACCGCGAGGGCGCATGGCTGCTGGAGGAACTGGGAGACACGGCCGGAGCCGCGCGGTATAGGGTGCGCGCTGACGCGCTGGCGGCACAGGCGCGACAGCAGTTTGCCGATGCGCAAGGCGCAGGACAGCGGTGGCAGATCAATGCAATGGCGGTGCTCGCGGGCGTAGCGAGCAGCAAGGACTATCCCGCGATTTGGACCGAGTCACTGAGCCGAACCGGCAAAGAGGAGACGCAGATCATCAGCCCGTACTTCAACGCGTATGTGCTGGAAGCGATGGCGCGTATGGGATATCGGCGGGAAGCGCTGGATTGGATGCGGACCTACTGGGGCGGTATGATTGCGGAAGGCGCAACGAGTTTTTGGGAGGCCTATGACCTGCACTGGCCGAAAGACGATCCGCATCGATTTCTGGAAGCCGATGGCAAAACGGGCTATTTTGTGAGTCTGGCGCACGGATGGTCGAGCGGACCAACGGCATGGCTGATGGAACAGGTGCTGGGGATTCGTGCGGTGGAGTCGGGTTACAGCAAGGCAACCATTCGGCCCGATCTGGCAGGACTGGCCTGGATCAAGGGAAAGGTCCCGACGCCGTACGGGGTGATCCGCGTCGAGATGCGGCAGAGGCCGGAGCCGCGGATCGAGATTGAGCTGCCCGCGGGGATAGAAACCGAATTGATTGCTCCGCTGGCGCACGATGGCGCGGGTATCGAGGTGAATGGCAGGGATGCGGCATTTGTGCCTGCGGAAAGTGGAACGCGCGCAACGCTGCAGTTACGCGGGCCGGGACGATTCACAGTTACGAGCCATTGAATGCGTCGGCGACTGCTGGCGGCTGAATGGCCAGTGGAAACTGCGCCACGCCCAAGCTCTCGCATCCCGCCGGGACGCGTCGTCCAAAGCCAAATAGAGCCTGAGGTCACGTACTACTCACGAAGTACTATTTCTTGTGACCGTCTGTAAACTATTGAAAATAAATGGTGGAGGCGGCGGGAGTCAGATTCCAAGATCGTGTTGATTCTAAGAGCCTGTTTACGATTTTCTGAGCAGCAGCCTGAGAAAGGCCAAGTGGACCATTTGCAGACTTGTGTTCAGCTTTCGTTCGCAGTTTTTCCATAGTCGGCGGCACTTTTCCAGCCAGCCGAAGGAGCGTTCTACGACCCAACGTTTCGGCAACACGACAAGCGTATGCAGTTCATTGCGCTTGACGACTTGAACGGTGGCCTTGAGCCGTTCCATGACGCCATCGGCAAAGGACTGCCCCGTGTACCTGCGCTGCCGTTTGGCCCTGATCAAGTTGGCGAAGTATCAAGGCCCGCCGCAGCACACGCGCCGATTCCCGCCCCTTCGTCAGCATCATGGAAATTTGCTGCCGATCCTTCTTCCCCAACTTCACATGGATCCGATGATAGCTCGTTCGCATCTCTTCACTATGCGACCAACCCACGCTCTCCATAAGTGCCTGATTAGGTACATCATACGTCGGTCAGAGACCTAGAGATCAGCAACGTCGGTCATTCTATTGCGCCAGCGAATCGCTCATTTCTGTGGCGTTATGAAAGGTGATGGATTTCCCGTCTCCGGTGCGAACGGATACGCTGGCGGCGCTCCGGGGAAGACGATCATGATGTGCTCAAACACAAGACTTGGATCGCCGTAGAACAAACGCAGTGTGTGCTTGCCAGCGGCGAGATGGCCGAGCGGAACGCTCTGGATCATCGAGTTGCGTAGCACATTCGAACTCCAATCCGAAAGATTATGCTTGTGTTCTTCCGCCCCGGCAGCATCGAGGGACACAGGAACTCGACCGTCGATCGAGAGGCCATAGCGAAGCCGATGATCTGAATCGATGGGAAACGTTGGCAGCAGATAGATGAAACCGGTTGCATCGCCGCTGCTCGTGGTCGTGAAGACATAGTCGAGGGAAGGCGTCCCGATGATCGTATCCGGCGATAGGGCCTGAACTGGCAGAGTCCATGAAGCTTCTCTTGCTTTGCCCGGATCTGCGATGGAAACCGATCCGTCGGAGAGGCCCAGGTCTGGCCAGACCTGCCATTGACCCTGTTCGGTATCGTGCTTCGATTGAAAATGTGTAGCGTTGATCGAGACTGTGTTGTTCTGCTCGCTAAAACCCGGCGCTTGTGCAACTTGGGGCTCCGCCTGACCTGCGCTCCAGTTTTCGGGTAGCTGGACAGGCACTGTGGCGAGAACAGTAGCAGTCTCCGGCATCTCAAAAACCCGACGATCCCGAGGATGTGAAGACATCATGCCCTCCCATTTTCCGCTCACCAATTCATTATATTGACGGGTCAATACCTGCACTTGGTCATATGCTGCTCGCGCGGCTTTTGCATCGCGCTCCATGCCTGGATAGTCGTGCCGGTGCTGATCAAGATAGCTGCGATCGTTCCAAAGCAGCTTCAGGTTGTGAGCGCCGGCTGCTTCCACTGGATATCCAACAAGCTCGAAATATGTGTTGCGATATTCTGGCGGCAACTGGGCTGCAAGACTCTCGGCCTCCCCGGTCAGGTGCTGCCATGCCTTCACTCTTTGTTCATTCTGATCGCCCCACGCGAGGGGATTGAAAGCGGTATGACGGATCTCGTCATCGTTGCCGTTAAAACCCATGAACTCCGGCTTATGAATGAAGTTCAGGTGGTAATACTGCTCCATGATCCGGGTAATCTTACCTGCGATGCTCACCGGAAACTGTTCTGCGTACCAACTTTGCATGTAATCGCGCTCTGAGACATTTCGCAACTCTGGCTCTTGCCATGCCATCCTGAGGAAATAACCGAACACGCATGCACTCGACGCTTGGCTATCGCAGTCCGGCTGAGTTCGAACAACTCTGGCAGCAGGAACAGCTCAAAGCTGCCACATGAAAAAGGCTATGGGAGTGTGGAAATCGCTACGCGATTCCCACACTCCCATAGCCTCGACGACGACGGGGATGAATGAACATCCCCCAAAACCGGCCGGTTAAGGGATACGCATTCTGAGGGCAAAGTCAGTTTTGCACGTTGGAATGCCGCTGCCTGACCGTGACGGATGCAGGGTTGAAAACAAGCCAGAATACCTATACTATATATAGTAGCTAGTTTGGAGGCATCGATGGTGACTGTCACATCCGTAGAGGCACAGAACCGCTTTGGCCAGTTGATCGACGGGGCCCAGCGGGAGATCATCACCGTTACACGGCATGGCCGTACGGCCGCTTTCATCGTTTCTCCGCGCGATATGGAAGAGTTGATGGACGTCCGGCGCAGGCGCAGCCAGGCCGTGGCCGAGATGGAAGCGTGGAGCGCCGAAGCCAAGAGAAGCCAGTCACCCGAGCAGGCCGCCGCCGCTTCGAAGTTGACGGACGAGAAAGTCAATCGCATGGTACATGAAGCGCGATGACCGTTCACCGTGTGGTATTCGATACGAGTACGCTGGTTTCGGCCGCCTTGCGACTGGACTCGATCCCTCATCAGGCATTGCTCCAGGCCATGCGCTTTTGTGACCTTTGCGCTAGTGAAGCAACCTTGAACGAGTTGAAAGAAGTTATGGCCAGAGCGAAGTTCCACCGTTACCTGACGGATGCAGCTCGTGAGAAGTTCGTGCAAAGAATCGAGAACAACGTGCGCCGGTTCGTGGTGCAGGAGGATGCTCTTTCGCTTGATCCCGCTTGCCGCGACCCGAAGGACAACAAGTTCCTGGCCCTGGTCGCGAAGTCCGAGGCGGAGGTCCTGGTCAGTAGCGATGAGGATTTGCTGGTGCTTGATCCGTGGAAGGATGTGCGCGTGGTGCGGCCTGCGGATTTTCTGAATCTGGTTGGATAAACTCGAAGAACAGCAGCGAGGGAATGGCTTGGTCGATGGTGCACAGAGCCTTTTCCTTGCCAGTGGTAAATGCTGGAGGTTGAAATGAAGATTCAGGACTTTTCCTTTGGCTCAATTCGGATCGATGGCACCGTCTATGAGGACGATGTGGTGATCGATGGCGGCGCGGTCCGCAAACGCGAGAAAAAGCCATCCCGAAAATTTCGTGCTGATTATGGGCACACCCCATTGTCGGCGGAAGAAGACATTCCCTGGAATTGCTGCCGTCTGGTGATCGGCACGGGCGTAGACGGGAAAATGCCCGTATTGCCAGAGGTGATGCGCGAAGCGGAACGGCGCAAAATTGAAATCCTGGTTCTTCCAACCGCCAGCGCAATTGAAGAACTGCAGCAAGGCGGGCAGGAAACGACGAACGCAGTTTTGCACATCACTTGCTGATTGAGCCGACGTTCACTGATACGGATTGTGGGCGCATTCAAGTTCTAAGTGCAACACGGTTGATTGCGTTTGGTGTTGACCAGTATTTTTTGAAGTCGAAGGCGCCTTTTGGCAGGAAGAGTTCAGCAGGCGCTTTCCAGCCCAGCGACTTCCTTGGTCGCGCATTGAGGCTTGCCGCGATGTCGTCGAGCTGTTGCTGCGAGTAGCCGCCGAGATCTTCTCCTTTAGGCAGATATTGGCGCAACAGGCCGTTGGTATTCTCGTTGCGGCCACGTTTCCCACGGGCTGTGCGGATGCGCGAAGTAGACCTTCAGGCCAGTTCGATCACTGAGTAACTCGTGCCGCGCCATCTCGCACCCCTGATCATATGTCATGGAGAGCCGCATCGCGGCATCGAAGCGGTTGAGTATCTCCGCGAAGCCTTCGGCGGCGGTCTCGGCCCGGCCGTTTTCCAGCTTCACCAAAGCCACATAGAGCGTAGTGCGTAGTGCGTTCGACCAGTGTGCCTACCTGGGATTGATTGCGTTTGCCCTTGATCAGGTCTCCTTCCCAGTGGCCGGAAACCAACCGCTCCAACACTTCGATGGGGCGATCATCGATCAACGTCATGTTGGGTATGGACTTACCTCGGTCCTTGCCCGCCGAGCGCTTGCGGCGATGCTGATGAGCGCGGCGCAGCAGCGTCAGGATGCGGGCGCGCAGTTGACCGCGCGGCATAGCGTAGAGCGCTATGTAGATGGTCTCGTGCGAAAGGCGCACCGGTTCATCCATAGACCCCAGTGTGAACGCAATTTGCTCTGGACTCAAGCCGTCCCGTAAGTGTTCGACGACTTGCAGGAAAAGTTCGCTGCCCACCACCAGTTTGCGCACCACGCGCGGCTTCGAGGTGAGTGCGCCGGCACGCTCCTGTGCGGCCTCAGCACGATAGCCGCCAGCTACCTTGGGGCGTCCGCGCAGGGCGATCTTCGGTTCAGGCTGCCAGCCGTTGCGTGCCATCTCGCGGGTGATGGTCGAGCGTGCCCGTTGGAGTCCGACGGCTATAGCCGCCGGACTCCAACGCAACACCAACTGTGTTTGAAGCAAAGCCCGTTCCACTAAACTCAAATGCTTATACGACTTCCCCATGCAACATTATCCCTTTTGGATCTGTTGCACTTCGAACTTGAGCGCGGCATTCCGGTTGAACTCGACCTGCGGCGCAATATCGTAAAGCGAATTGCGGAGTTACTGGAGACCAAGCACATGAAACGTGTCCTCATCCAGTACCTCTGAAAAACTGCCCGGTAACTTGAAGACCGCCTGAGACGATAGCTGTTGAAAAAGAGACATTAACCGGGAACTCGGGAGTCGAGCAGGCCGGTATCTATGGCACGCATAATAGATTATATCGCATAGAATCAGCACCTTGCCAACGCTTTTCGCTCTTGTATCTATATAAGATGATTCCCATTAAATTCTTGTTACACAGCATGATTTAGCTAGACCTTTCAAAGCGCCCCGACTATATTTGCTCTTTGCAGCGAATGAGTCTTTTCTGTTCTCATCTCCTGCACGCATCGCGTCAAGGAGCCTTCCTTCGTGTCTACATCCATCAAGATCCCTGGTTTTGCAAATTGCCGTCTGTCTTTGCTTATAACTTGTGTCGCGCTTGTAGGTTTCTGTTCAAGCGCGGCGGCGCAGGCTGCACCGCAGCTTCTGCCCTATACCGTGAGCGCCGCGGCCGGTGGCGGAACCTATGGCACGACCTACGGTTCTGGCGCAAAGCCCTTCAGTGTTGGCCAGGCCTGCGCAACTGGTAGCACACTTACGGCAACGAATAAGGTGGGTGATGGCTGTCTCGCGACCCAGGTTCTGTTGTCGACGCCGCGTGCCGCCGCGGCAGACAGTGAAGGCAATCTGTACATCGTTGATTCGAACAACCAGAGCATTCGCCGCGTCGATGCGCACACCGGCATTATCACGACTGTCGCTGGCTCTGTTGCTGGGACTGCGACGGTTACGAGCGTTGGCGGCACCTGCCCCTCCGGTTCGCTGCTGGCAACCGACACCGTTGGTGGAGGCTGCCCTGCGACCAGCATCATCCTGGCTGCGCCACAGGGCATCGCGGTGGATACACAGGGCAATGTCTGGTTTACCGACTATACCCAGGGAACGGTTCGGGAGGTCAGCAAGAGCACCGGCATCCTCTATACGATCGTCAACACAACGGGGAGTTCCGGCTACAAGGCAGACAATGTCAACTACACGGCAACAGGGATTACAGCGGCCAACGGCAAGCTCTATCGTCCATACGGCCTGACATTCGACAAGAAGGGGAACCTCTACATTGCCGACAACTACAACAATGTTGTCGATGTGGTGAACCTGGGCAGTGCAGCCACCACGATTGCCGGTTATACGGTTCCCGCCGGTGAAATCTTTACCATCGCCGGTGCGGGATGTCCTTACACAACCACCCCTGGATGCACCAGCAGCTCCTACTACGGCAAGAGCAACGGCACCGGCGTTTCAACCAGCGCCACGTTGCATGCCCCCTATCAGGTCGCGGTCGACAATACAGGCAACATCTACATTGCAGACGAAGCCAACGACTCGATACGTGTTATCAATACGAGCGGCGCCATTAGCACGTTTGCGGGCGTACTTGGAAGTTACAGCGCCACACTGCCGTCGCATGTTGCGTCAACAACTGCTGTGGAAAATACATACGGTGTTGCCAATGATTCATATGGGAACGTGTACTTCACCTCCTCCTACAGCACCACCACCAATTATTTTGCCCGGGTAGATATTGCCTCCAACATGATGTATGTAGTTGCAGGGCAGTCGGGCACGACATATTGCTCAGCCAAGACGGATTCGGTTGGCGATGGATGCCCCGGCCTGCAGGCGACGCTTAGCAAGCCGTACCAGTTGTCCGTTGATGCAGCCGGAAACGTCTATGTGACCGATCAGGGCAATAATCTGATTCGCAAGGTTTCAGTCGGTACGCAGTTCCCCGCCACTGCCGTTGGTACGCCGGTTACGCAGAGCATCGATATCCATTTTGGCGTTGGCGATACGCCCGCCGCCACCTCGGCTTACGCATTGCCCAGCGGATTCACTGATTTCGCGCTCGGCACGGCATCCTGCACACCGAACTCGGACAACACCGATGATTGCGTGCTACCCGTTACCTTCACTCCCTCTGCCGCCGGCATTCGCACGGCGCCGCTTACCGTGACCAGCGCTGGCGGGAAGGCATCAAACTTTTCGCTGACCGGCACCGGTCTTGCGTCTGTGCTGGCGGTTGATCCTGGCACGGAAAGCACGCTGGCCAATACGAATCTGACGGCCGTCAACAGCATCGCTCTCGATGCCGCCGGCAATGTCTACGCTTCGGTTCCCGGTTCCAGTTCCATCGTCGCGGTGACCTCTGCCGGGGCAGAATCGACCCGTGGCTCCAGTCTTTCGGGTGCCAATGCGGTTGCGGTCGATGCAGCCGGCAACATTTACGCGGCGCTTCCCAGTGGAAGCGTTATTGAAATTCCTGGGAATGGCGGAAGCCAGTTCGCCATTGGCAGCGGCTTCACAAACCCCTCCGGCATTGCCGTGGATTCCTTCGGCAATGTTTATGTGGCGGATTCGGCCGCCAACAGCGTCAGCGAAATTCTGGCGGGTACGGGTGCGCAGATTTTCCTGGCCAACCAGACCACGGTGCCAACCCTCAGCGGGCCGACCGGCGTGACGGTTGATTCCTATGGCAACGTCTTCGTCGCCAACACGGTGAATAACAACATCATTGAACTTCCCTTTGGTGGTGGCGCCGCCCTGACGCTCGGTTCCGGCCTCTCTTCACCGGTTGGTCTGGCTGTTGACCCGGCTGGCAGTCTTTACATTGCCGATAGCCGGAACAACCGCATTGCCTTTATCCCGAACGAAAACGGCGTTCTCACCACAGCCGATCAGATGGCCATCATCACGGGACTCGGTTCGCCGACGGGGGTTGCCATCGCGGGCAGCGGCACGGTTTACGTGGCGGACAGCTTCAACAATGCGATCTACACATTCGTTCGCAGCTCCGCGATCATCAACTTCCCCAACGCCGAGAAGACAGAAAATGGCAGCACGCCTGCTGAAAGCTCCAACCCTGTCGCCGCCGATATCATCAGCATGGGTACAGAACCGGCGACATTCGGTGCGTCGTTTTGGACACCGGGCGGCAGCGCCCCAGGGGACTTTGTTCTCTCGCCCTCTACGCTTCCCACCATCACCGAATTTCCCGGCGCGGGATATGGCGTGTCATTGACGGCCATCTTCACCCCCACGGCAACAGGGAACCGGAGCGCCACGTATACCTATGACTCCACCATACCCGTCATCCAGCCCACGCTCACGTTGAACGGCACTGGCGCCAATCCTACCAACGCGACCACAACAACAATCGCCGCGACAGCACCGAGCGGGGGCTGGGTCTACGGGGATACTGTTACGGTGAACGTTACCGTGACAGTATCCCCGGGCCAACCGCCACCGACGCCGGTTCCGACAGGGAATGTTTCGGTTTATGTCGACAGCAACGCGCCCATTAACGCAACGCTGACTCCAGGAACCACCAATTCGATTGCATCGGTGCAGCTTCCAGGCCTCAGCGCCGGTGGACACAGCATTTATGTCACGTTTGGCGGTGACTCGGAGTCCGTGACAAGCACAAGCTCCACCTTGACTCTGACGTTCGCACAAGCGCCTCTTACCGTGACGGTCAACAACGCATCCGTGAACTTCGACGCTCCAGTACCCAATCCCGTCACTACCGGAAAATTGAGCGGCGTTCAAAACGGCGAGCAGATCGGTATTTCCTATAGCACGTCGGCCATTGCGGGTTCACCGGTGGGCCAGTATCTGATTACGGCTCAGGTGACCGGCAGCGCCCTCACCAATTACACAGTGACCGTTGCTAACGGCGGTCCCAACGGTGTGGCCGGCGGTACGCTGACCATCGTGCCGGACAACACTCTCGTCACGCTTGGCACGTCTGCCAGCAGCGTCAACAGCACCACACAGGTCACCTTGACAGCCACTGTCGCCAACCAGACGGCATACGCCATGGTTTCGATTCCGACAGGCAGCGTCAGCTTTTTCAATACGGTTGGCACGACCAAGACACTGATTGGAACGGGCCAGATCGATTCCACAACCGGCGTTGCCGCTTATGTGACGACGTTCGCTGCTGTCGGAGCGACAACAAACAATGTGGTGACCGCGACCTACAACGGAGATACAAACTTCTTGACCTCGACCTCGGCTCCGGTCACCGTCGTGTCGGGAGTTCCCACGTTTGCGCTGACTCCGCCGACAACCACGTCCGTAAGCGTGGCGCCGGGCCAGAGCGGTCTGATGTCCTTTACGCTTACCCCTGCCTATGGCTACAACGGAACCATCAGCTTTAGCTGCACCGGGGCTCCAGCCAAGGTCAGTTGTGCTTTTTCGCCGTCAACCATTTCTCCGAATGGTTCCAGCACACCGAGCCTGGTGGCCCTCACAATTAACACCACGGCGGCGGAAACTCCGATATCTTCCAACAAGCCGCCAGCCGGCTTTTTTGGTTCGCGCGGAGTTCCGTTCCTCGCCGCCATTCCAGGGCTCGCTCTGCTGTGGGGGTTCAGCCGCCGGCGCCGGAAGTTGCTGCGCGGTTATCGCTCCCTGCTGCTGTTGGCGCTGTGCCTGCTGGGCATTGGCTTCACGGGATGCGGCGGCAACTTCGCCGCCGGAACGCCAACGGGGACAACCACCATCACCGTAGTCGCTACGGGAACAGCTGGTTCCTTCACCAGTGTTACGCAGCAGTTCAATGTCACGCTGGTTGTGCAATAGCCGGCGCGAATGATCCCTTGCAGGAGCGGGGAAGAGAGCCAAGCGATTGCATCTCTCCTCTCCGCGCCTGACACAAAGTTGCAAGCTGTATACGCACGTTTCATTTGGCTCTTTAGGAGAACGAATTTGATCGCCAGCCGCTGTCTCATATCTCATCCGCTTCGGTTTTCGCTTCTGGCTGTGTGCCTGCTCTTTCTTTCGCCGTTCCTCGCGCATGCGCAGTCGGCGACCACCGGCGCCATCGGTGGCACGGTTTCCGATACGAGCGGAGCGCTTCTGCCCGCTGCTACCGTTACCGTGAAGTCTGCCGACACGGGCGCTACGCGTACCGTCAAGAGCAATGCCTCCGGCGAGTACATCGTTCCCCAGTTGGAGCCGGGCAACTACACCGCAATCTTCACCTCGGACGGTTTCGAGACCTATCAGACAAACGGGGTTGTTGTCACTGTCGGAAGTCTTTCCACGGTTGCGCCACAACTGAAGCCGGGTTCTGTGACCAACAGCGTCACAGTGGTCGATGAAACGCCGCTGTTGCATTCCCAGTCCAGCGACATTTCCACGACTCTCGACCAGACATCCATCGATAACCTACCGCTCAATGGCCGCCGCTGGTCTGACTTTGTGCTGCTTACTCCTGGTGTCGTCTCCAACTCCGATGGCTTTGGCCTGCTCAGCTTCCGCGGCATCAGCTTTCTGCTGAACAACAACACGGTGGACGGCGCCGACGACAACCAGGCTTACTTCTCTGAAGCGCGTGGGCGTACGCGTGCCGCCTACTCGATTACGCAGGTCGCCGTTAAGGAGTTTCAGGTCAATACCTCGAACTACTCTGCCCAGTACGGCCGTTCGGCAGGCGGCGTCATCAATACCGTGACCAAGAGCGGCACCAACCAGTTGCATGGTGAGCTGTTCTTCTACGACCGCGACAACGATCTGGGCGGCGCCACCAATCCTTATACCCTGCTGACTGTCGCCAACAGCTCGGGTTCCTATAACAGCGTTCCGTATAAACCCACCGACTGGCGCAAGCAGTGGGGGTTCGGCGCAGGCGGTCCGCTGCGCCGCAACAAGCTTTTCTGGTTCTATGCCTACGATCAGGGCCGGCGCAACTTCCCCGGCACTGGTCGCGCTCCTGACCCGAACAATACTTTCGCTCCTTCCAATGCAACGCTGCCTTCCGGCGAAACCTGCACCACGAAAAACTTTACCACCACCGCTGTTACGCTGTCCGCGGAAGGCGACTACAACGCCTGCGCGATTGCGGCTGCGTTCGGCACGACTTTCCAGGCAGGCTCCGCCTACTACCAGCAGGGGCTGGGCATCATCAGCACCTTCCTTGGGAAGGTGCCGCGCATGATGGATCAGGTGATCAACCTGCCCAAGCTCGACTATCAGATCAACGACCGCAACCGCCTCTCGTTTATGTACAACCGCATGCGCGAGTCCTCGCCGAATGGTTTCCAAACGCAGAGTTCCGTTTTCTACGGGCGCGGCTCATTTGGCAACGACTTCGTCAAGGAAGACTTCGGCATCGTGCGGCTTACTTCGATTCTCACAAATAACATCGTCAACGAGGCACTTGTACAGTACGGACGTGACCTGGAGTACACCCTCTCGGATCCACCTCTGCCCAACGAAGTCCCGCTGGCCAACAATACCTTTGGAAGGCCTGCGGATATTACGATTGGCTATGAGTTTGAGCAGGGATTCGACATCGGGAAAAGCGAAAATCTGGACCGCGCAGCAGACCCCGACGAGCGCCGTTTGCAACTGCTGGATGGCATGACCTGGAGCCACGGGAAGCACGTCGCAAAGGCCGGCCTGGAGTTTAACCGCGTCGTAGACCACGTGAATAACCTCTACGACGGCAACGGAAACTACAGCTACGACTACTCGTACGATTTCATCGCGGACTATCTGCACACCACGCAGGGACTTGGCGGAACGAACTACAAACCGCTTTATTACAGCTACGGACAGTCCTTCGGCAATCCCGTTGGCCAGATTGCCACGCGCGAGTACGGAGGGTATGCAACCGACGATTGGCGCTTTTTGCCGAATCTGACACTGACCCTCGGCGTGCGTTACGAGTACGAATACGTTCCACCAAATCCCACGCCCAACACGGGGAACCCTGCACTGGTTGCAGCTTTTTCCACCACCAGTTATGCCGCGGCGGTTGCCAGCGGCGCTGCCCTTCCGCAGACCGCTTACCGTCCCGATGACCGCAACAACGTGGCTCCGCGCCTCGGCTTTTCGTGGAACGTCTATGGCAATAACAAGACAATCCTGCGCGGTGGCTATGGCATCTACTTCGGGCGCATTATCAACTCCAATATTCTGCAAACCTACGTGGATTCCGGCGCGACCAATGCGCAGATCAACCTCACCAGCAGCGGCGGAAACAACGCCAGCCTGTACTACGGACACTGCGGGCCAACCTTCCCGAATCTGGTCAATAGCATTACGGACGTTTACAACTGCTTTGCCGGCCTGAAGGCTTCCGGCGTAGCGGTTAGTCCGCTGGGCGCACTGTCCACGGCAACCCCGCCCACCACCACCGTTGCTTATCTCGACCCGCACATGCAGAATCCGCAGGTGCATGAAGCCGATCTCGCCATTGAGCAGGATCTGGGGCACAATACGGTTCTGGGCCTTACCTACATGATGTCGCTGGGGCGTGAACTTACCAGCGCCATCGATACCAACTTTGCTTCTGGCGCGACCTACAACTACACGTTTACGGTTGGCCCGTACTCGTCAACCGCTGCCGGCACTTCCTATCCGATCAGCGCCACATCGACGGAGGCGTATTACAACTATCCCCAACCGGCGCAGAGCGGTTACATCACGCTGCCGCATGGGGGCAAGAAGCTTCCCCTTGCGGAGGGCGATACATTTACCACCAAGGTTTTCCTGCAACCGGTCGGAACATCCAAGAGCACGCGGCCCAATGTGGCTTACGGCGAGATTCTGAAAGTTTCGAGCAATGTCAACTCCAGCTACAACGCTCTTGCGGTTCAGATCAACCATCGCTACGAGAAGGGCTTTTCGCTGATGGCGAACTACACCTGGGCGCATGCGCTCGACGACAATCCGTATATGTCCACTGTGGTTCCCAGCTACAACGCATTGGATCCGACCAACCTGCAACAGGAGCACGGCAACAGTTCGCTGGACGTTCGGCAGCGCTTTGTCTTTGCAGCGGTTTATCAGCCGCAAACGCACTTCCACGGCATCAAGGACTACCTCCTCGGCGGATGGCGCTTTGCACCGATCGTGCAGTTGCAGACCGGGCTTCCCTATACGCCTTACGTTTCAGGCTCCGTTGCGGCTTGGAGCAGCTCCAATCCCGGCGGCCTGACGGTTCCCATCGGAACCAATGGGTGCACAGCGTTGGCTGTTACCGCGACGGGATCGGGGGTGTGCGCGGTAAACCCGGCGTATGGAGGCTTGAACGGCTCCGGATCGAGCGCGTACCGTCTCCCCGCCGTTGAGCGCAATACCTACAACAGGCCGAAGACCGCGGTCTACGACATGCGCGTCGGCAAGAACTTCTATGTCAACGCTCCGCACTTTGAGCGCGTTCGGCTGGAACTTTTCGCCGAGATGTTCAATGTGATGAACCACCAGAACATCACCGGCGTTGAGAACGATGCTTACTCGCTCAGCAGCACCACAGGCACCACTCTGACGCCGTATACCACCTTCGGGCAGTACACCAACTCCAACAGCAACTACACCTACAGCCCGCGTCAGATGCAGATCGCTGTCCGTCTGCACTTCTAGGTTTCTGGCAGCTTGATTTTGTACCACCGCTGGGTGCCCCAGGTCTTGATTTTGAGACCTGGGAAAGCACGAACTCAATGGAACTTCTTCATCCGGTCAAAGACCTAGCTGCCCCTTCTGCCCGTTGAAGCGTTTGTTATGCCACTACTTTTGCGGAGTGGCTGCGGAGGAAGCGGCTGGAGCCGCTTGCGCCGCAGGAGTTACGGGCGTTCCAAGTATCCGGTTCAGCACCCGCGCCAGCCGCAGGCCGCCAAGCGCCAATTGCGCATCCACAACCTTCGACTCCTCGGTGACATACTCGCGCGTGAGCAGGGCGCCGTTCGGAGCCATGGCCAGCACCGCATAGTGGTGCGAGATGTTGGCCCAGGTCGTCGGCTCGCCGCCAGACATCCGCTCCCATTGGTTGTCCTTGATCTGCTTGAGCAGCGACTCAGTATGTTTCTTCTCGCTCAGTCCCTGGTCATCGATGATCATGTCGTCCCAAACGCCGTGCAGATTGCAGCGGTATGTGCCGCACGTGCTGGAGCCGAGGAAGTTTACGGAGATGTCGTTGCCTCCGCGCTCATCGCCCAGGGCATGGAAGGGCTGGTGGATATCGCCCAGCAGATGCACAACAAATTTCAGCGCGATGGCGCGTTCTTCCGTGCTTAGCGACTCATCTCCAAGGCGTCCCTCGAAGTAGAGAATGCGATCGGTGATGCAGTCGCGCCAAGGCGATTTGGGGTCCGATGCGGAAACGGGGCAGTCACGGCTGCGATCGAATTTCGCTGCCGTTCCTGGGATATCGACGTAGTGCCACTTGCCGGTTTCCGGATGCTCCGAGCGATAGCCATCGGCCCATGGCGCAATGTCGACGAACGTCTCCTTGCCCAGCAGTTTGGCTATCTGCTCCTTTGTCTCCGGCGTCAGATACTGCTCGGCCACCAACGCCGTCAATCTGTGACCCTCGCGGCCCCACGCCCAGCTTTGCGGGACCGCCACGCACAGCAAAAGCGCACCGGCGGCCAGCCCAAGAATCGCGCCCTTGCTCTGCTTTATCTTTGCAAATAATGTTCCGTTCATTCGCGGCCTTTCGTCACTAGAATGAATATACTGAAATGCTACGTGATTTTTTGTAGATTGAGAGTGCAAAATGTACGGGTTGCGCGGCATATCTTCCCAGCATTCAGGAAAAGAACTGCTGCGGTCCGATTCTCGCAGTTTTTTTTGAGAGGTATAACTTGCCGCCATTGCCCATCTTTCGACGTATCCATAACTACGGCTTCACATCCTTCAGCCTAGCTATTCTAATTGCCGTTGCCGCGGTTTTAGCGCCGCGCCTCTGTGCGCAGGCATCCGCTCCGGTACCGGCGCCCAACGCGCAATCCGAGCCCGCTCCACAGCCGTTTGCGTTCAGTCTGGACGTGCGCCTGGTCGTGCTCGACGTGGTTGTCACCGACAAGGCCGGCAAGCCCGTGGACGGCCTCACCGCCAGGGACTTTCAAATCTTCGAAGACGGCAATCTGCAGCGCATTCGCACGTTCGAGCCGCCCTCGGTCCATGCGCTGCCGCCGGTCTCAACTGCCGCGGGCAAGTCCGTCGTTTTCGACCCCGCACAGCCCGCCAGCTTTGGCCACTCTCCGGTCAATATCCTTGTGCTCGACCAGTTGAATACGCACTTCGCCGACAGCTCGTTTGCGCGCCGCTCACTGCATGACTACCTTGCCAGCCAGCCTGCGCTTCTTCCGCAGCCCACCACGCTGCTTACTGTTTATGACGATCACTTCAAGCAACTCCAGGCCTTCACCCGCGACCGCGATGTCCTTCTGCGCGCACTGGCCGCCGCTCCCGCCAAATATCCCTGGAAGCTGGAGGTAAACGGCAAAGCGGAGTTTGGTCCCATCGAGCGCCTCGACCAATCTCTGCGCGCTCTCGAAGAGATTGCCCAGAGTTATGCACGCATCCCGGGCCGCAAAAGCCTCCTCTGGGTCGGTGGTGGATTTCCGACCATCAATCCCACCACCATCGACGGCGACGACGCGCAAGAGGTCAAGAACGCGTTGCGGCACGTCACCGACGTGCTGATGGACACGCATGTCACGCTCTATGCGGTCGATCCCTCCAGCACCGCCGCCGGCATGACAGAAATCACCGATTCCTCGCAAATGGAGTTCGTTCAAGATGCCGGCGATGCGCTCACCGGCAGCTTCGATCCCTTCGGCGCCAGCAATGACTTCAACCGGCTTGGCCCTGTCACCGGCGGTCGCGTGGTCCGTGGCAAAAACGATATTGCCCTTCAGATCGCCTCATCGATTGACCTCGGCTCTCGCTTTTACACCATTGCCTACTCGCCCGCTTCCAGCAGCGAAGCCGCGGCTCAGTACCGCAAGATCCGCGTTGTCTGCCTGCGACCGGGCCTGACCACGGCCACCCG
>Ga0255353_1000676_pt1 | contig 21166 bp, 19 predicted proteins | sample HBST25metaG_FD_189941 | JGI IMG/M metagenome (GOLD analysis project Ga0255353, IMG submission 189941) | Peat soil microbial communities from Stordalen Mire, Sweden - H.B.S.T25 | ecosystem: Environmental > Terrestrial > Soil > Wetlands > Peat | place: Sweden: Norrbotten County, Stordalen Mire...
GATATGAATAACACCTCCACGCAGCCTGCGCGTGGAGCATTAAAGCCAAATATAAAAAATCGCGACCCACCGTCCCGGCCTTGCCTTGGGTCTCTGGTTTCCTGTCCGCATCTCGATGCGGGGGCGCCGGGGCGGCGTATGTCACGATTGTTTTGAAACTAGTCCTGCTCTTTGCGAGCCTTCTTGCGATTCCGCTTGCGTGCCAAAGCCGCTTTAACGCGCTTCTTTTCACCGGGCTTCAGATAGTAGGAGTGACGCTTGACTTCCTTGATGATGTCCTCCTGCTGTACCTTCCGCTTGAACCGGCGCAGCGCATTTTCGAGCGGTTCGCCTTCTTGTACACGAACCTCTGCCAAAGGGATCCCACCTCCAAACCCGCCAACTGGCTTCTTCTAGAATAACGGAGAGAATCGGCTGCGGAGCAAACAAAGACACTCAATCGGGCAAATTTCTCCTCTGATGGGGAGAAATTTCCCAAAAATCGCCTGAATCCACACATTTGAACTGGGCACCCCATCCACACGCTGGAGGACAGCCCACTTTTGTTACACCAGTAGAGGATTCCGTTCAGTGAACTGCCGCTGATGCCAGTAGGGATAGATGGGCGTCCGCGCACTGGCCTTGTCCAGCGCGGCCACCTGCTCAGCGGTCAGATTCCAGCCTGCCGCGCCCAGGTTCTGCCGCAACTGCTCCTCATTCCGCGCGCCAATGATGACGGATGAGACCGTGGGCCGTTGCAAGAGCCAGTTCAGCGCCACTTGAGGAACCGTCTTCCCGGTCTCGGCCGCCACTGCGTCCAGCGCATCCACCACGGCATAGAGAAACTCGTCTGGAACCTGCGGACCTGCGTCGGCGGTCTTGTGCAGGCGGCTCACCTTGGGCAGCGGCTGGCTGCGGCGAATCTTGCCCGTCAGACGACCCCATCCCAGCGGACTCCACACTAGCGCACCCACTTTCTGATCGAGGCCCAGCGGCATCAATTCCCACTCGTAGTCACGGCTGATCAATGAGTAGCAGACCTGATGGGCCACAAAGCGGGTCCAGCCATAACGGTCGGCCATAGCTAAAGACTTCATCAGGTGCCAGCCGGAGAAGTTCGAAGCCGCGATGTAGCGCACCTTGCCCTCGCGGACAAAAGTGTTGAGAGTGTCCTGTACCTCCTCGACGGGCGTGAGGGCGTCAAAGCCGTGCAGGTGGTAAATGTCCACATAGTCGGTGTTCAGACGGCGCAGGCTGGCTTCCAGAGCGCGGCGCAGGTGGTAGCGCGAGGAGCCAATGTCGTTGGGCCCGTCGCCCAGGCGGAAGGTGGTTTTAGTGGAGATCAGCACCCGTTCGCGCTTGCCTTCGAGAGCCTTGCCCAGGACCTCTTCCGAGCGGCCGTCGGAGTAAGCGTCTGCGGTATCAAACAGGTTGACGCCGGCTTCGAGACAGATGTCGATCAGCCGGCTGGCTTCGGCAACGTCCGTCGAGCCCCATGCCTTGAAAAACTCGTTGGCGCCGCCAAACGTTGCGGTGCCAAAACTGAGAGCGGGAACTTTGAGGCCAGAGCCTCCCAACAGTCGATATTCCATGCTTTTTGGATGCGGCAGGCGGCGTGTAGATGCAAGGCAACGAAACGGCCCTGGAACGCACCTATGTCCTAAAATGACTAGGGAGACCTTGAAACCATGATCCGCAGCTACCAGGGGCGGCTTCCCCAGATCCCCTCCACTTGCTACGTTGACCCTTCCGCGCAGCTTATCGGCGACGTGACCCTCGGTGAGCACTCCTCGGTATGGATGAACGCCGTCCTGCGCGGCGATGTTAACTCGATTCGCGTCGGCTCCAACTCCAACGTCCAGGACTGCGCTGTGCTTCATGGTCAGCGCAACCTTTATCCGGTCATTGTGGGCGACTGGGTCACCATCGGCCACAACGCCACCGTCCACGGATGCGTGGTCGAGGACGCGGTTCTCATCGGCATCGGCGCAGCGGTTCTGAACAACTGCCGCATCGGCGAAGGCTCTCTCATCGCCGCCGGCGCCGTGGTTCCCGAGGGAACTCACGTTCCTCCACGCACGCTCTGGGCGGGTGTCCCCGCCAAACTTCGCCGCGAACTCAGCGACGCTGACCACGCCAAAATCCTCGAATACGCGCAGAACTACCTGGACTATGTGGAGATTTACCTCAAGGAGCCTGCCGGCTGAGCGGGCAGCGGTCAAGTCCCACGCTCGACGAATCCATGCTCGACGCCTACGGCGTCGTAGAAGGCATGGCCATCAACGCGTAACGCGGCTGAAAGCAGGCTATGACGTCAAGTACCCTAAACGCGTCTTTTAGATAAGCACGGTGCGGCCCTTGCCGAGGTTGCAGTCTTGGCAGAGGGTTTGCAGGTTTTCCAGAGTTGTTTTGCCGTCGTTCGCCACTGCGAGAATGTGATCGGCGTGAAGTTCAACGTTCAAATGCGTTGCAGGACTCCTGCCGCAGGCGAGGCAGCGGAAACGATCTCGCATGAACACCTTGAATCGAAGGCCGGGGCGAACCTCACGACAATCAGCTTGAGCCCTTTCTGTCCTCTTCGTCGGTTCCTGAACGACACCCGCAACCGCTTCCGGTTCGTCTGACTTTTGCGATTCACCATCAACGTTGGCCCAATCCACGAAGGCTTTGAGCGTCTTCCGCCACGTTCCCCATCGTGTAACGTAGGTCTTACCTTGGATACTTGATGGTGCTTGGAACATCTCCCGATATTGCGGTGGGCGCCCATAGCGCGTCCAGACCTCCGCGATGTTTTCAAAGCATTCTTGATCGGTGAACTGTCGCATCTTGAACGGATGATTCGGGATGCCCGCCGCGTCCAGCCCTTTGCGAAATGTGCCAAAACGCCGTCGAACGGCTTCCTCGCTTGTCACAGAGTGGGCATTGAAGTCATCGGAGGTAAGCCACTCTGTACCGACGAGCGCATGCACTCGCTTGAGTTCTGAGATCAAATCGGCGTTCGACATCTGCTTTGCGGGTTGTGACCGCATCTTCTGCGACACCGGGTGGCCTGAATAAAGATGTCCGAGGCTAGAGCGCTCCAGTGCTTCCTTCCATCCGCCGAATCGCCGCCGAATAGTCGAGTGCGCCACCTTGGGAGAACGAAGATTGTAAGCTGTCTTCGTGAGCGGTTCACCGACCGGCAAGAGGGCAGCAATTCTGCGTACCTCGTCCAGTAGCCCTTCGTCAGTGTAGTCATCGAGAAAATCGATCTCGAACTTGGGCATTTTCGCTTTGTCTGTCATGTTCAACGCCCTAAACAGCGCATCACGTTATAGTTCCGTGGACTGGCTCTCCACCAGCGCCTTGCACTTGGCGATAAACTCCGCCAGCGGAACGGAGCCCTGGTCGCCCTTGCCGCGGGTGCGGACGCTGACTGCGTTGGCTTCCTGTTCCTTGTCGCCGAAGACCAGAATGTAAGGCGTCTTCTGGTTGGCAAAGTCGCGAATCTTGCCGTTCATCTTCTCGTTGCGGTCGTCCACTTCGACCCGCAGGCCCGCGGCCTTCAGTTCGGCCTCGACCTTCTTTGCGTAGGCGTGATGCCGCTCGCTGATGGGCACCAGGCCCATCTGCACCGGCGCCAGCCACAGCGGAAAAGCTCCTGCGTAGTGCTCGATCAGCACGCCGAAGAAGCGCTCGACCGAGCCGAAGATGGCTCGGTGAACCATCACTGGCTGATGACGCTCCCCGTCCTCGCCCACGTACTCTAGTCCAAAACGCGCGGGCAGGTTGAAGTCGAACTGCACGGTGGAAAGCTGCCACAGGCGGCCGAGCGCGTCGACAAGCTTGATGTCGATCTTGGGGCCGTAGAAGGCGGCTTCGCCGGGGATGGTTTTGTAAGCGATTCCTTTCCGTGCGAGAGCCTTCCGCAAAGAATCAGTGGCAAGGTCCCAGTTCTCGTCCGAGCCGGCGTAATGGGCGCGGTCGTTGGGATCCCACGTGGAGAGCTCGACCCTGAAATCGGGGAAGCCGAAGGTCTTCATGACCGCCTCGGCAAAGTCGATGCAGGCCACAACCTCATCCTCAATCTGGCCGGGAGTGCAGAAGATGTGCGCGTCGTCTTGCGTAAAGCCGCGCACGCGCATCAGACCGTGCATCGTTCCCGAGCGCTCGTAGCGGTAGACGCAGCCTAACTCGGCCAGCCGCACCGGCAATTCGCGATAACTCCTCGGCGAATTCTTATAGATAAGAATGTGGCCGGGGCAGTTCATCGGCTTCAGCCGGTACTCCGCGTCGTCCAGCTCCATGGGCGTATACATGTTGTCTGCGTAGTAGCCGTCATGGCCGCTGATCTTCCACAGTTCGCGGCGCATGACGTGAGGAGTGAAGACCAGCGAGTAGCCACGGCGGAGGCATTCCTCGCGCATCCAGTCTTCCATCACCTTGCGGACGATGCCGCCTTTTGGATGCCAGAAGATCAGCCCTGGGCCAGCCACATCCTGGATGCTGAAAAGGTCCAACTGCTTGCCCAGCACGCGATGGTCGCGCTTGGCTGCCTCTTCCAGACGGGCAAAGTGCGCGTCCATCTCCTTTTTGCTGAAGAACGCGGTGCCGTGGATGCGCTGAAGCTGGGGATTCTTGTCGTCGCCCAGCCAGTAAGCGCCAGCCAGGGTGGTCAGCTTGACGGCCTTGACGCGGCCGGTCGAGGGCACATGCGGCCCACGGCAAAAGTCCACGAACTTGCCGCTGCGGTAAAAGCTGACCTGGTCGCCGGGAGCGGTGAACTTGGTCACGAAGTGGGCCTTCATGAAGTCGCCGTCACGTGCAAACTCTTCCAGCGCCTGTTCACGAGGCTCATATTCGCGGACAAATTTGTCGTCCCGCGCGACAACCTCGGCCATCTTCGCCTCGATCAGCGCCAGATCATCGGGCGTGAAGGGCTTTTCGCGATGGAAATCATAGAAAAAGCCAGAGTCGGTGGCAGGGCCGTGGCCCAGCTTGGTCTCAGGGAAGAGTTCCAGCACGGCCGTGGCCAGCACGTGAGCGGCAGAGTGGCGCAGCACCTTGAGCGCCTCGGGATCCTTCTCGGTCACCAACTCCAGGCGCGTGTTGACAGTAAGCGGCGTGGTCAGGTCCACCAGACGCGGGGCAGCCGCGTCCTCGGCAGCATACATGGCGGCTTCCGACTGGCCATCAGAAGCTGAACTTTCCTTCACCGCATCGCCGATGGGCGTCAGCCGCGCGGCCACGGAGGCCGCGGCCAGCCGAGGTGAGATGGAGTTGGCAATATCGAGGGGCGTCGTGCCGGCGGGTACTTCTCGAATGCTCCCGTCGGGCAGGTGTATGGCAATGGTCTGTGAGCTCATGGGCATAGGTCCTGGGATTTCCGGCCGCGGAGTGGTCTGGAGACGCGGCAACACTCCAGAATATACCGAAGAGAGCCGGAACCATCGCCCGCCGAGGCGCGTATCGGCTTTTCATGGCTTATCTTGTATTGAGTGGAGTGTGCGCTTCCTCCGGCGCTGCGTAGAATTAAAACAATTTTTCGAGGGAGAGGTTTCCTTATGAATTGGCATTTGCGGGGCTTCGTGCTCCTCGTCCTGTTTGCGGCCTTCGGTCTTGGCTCAGCTCCGGCTCAACCCGCCATGCAACCCACGGTGGACATTACCCAGGTCCCGGCCGCGGCCCAGCCCTCGGCGCACTTTGATGCCGACGCGGCCACGGAAGCCTACATGGCCATGATTCCGCCCGCGGCCACAGCCCGCTCGAACGCTTATTTCGAGGGTAGCTATTGGCTGATTCTCTGGGACTTTCTGTACGCCGCGGCTATTGCGCTCCTGTTGCTGAATCTGCGCTGGTCAGCAAAGATGCGCGATCTGGCCGAGCGCGTCACGCGCTTCCGGTGGCTGCAGGACGCTCTTTACTGGGGACAGTATCTTGTGTTGACCTCGCTGCTGGGATTTCCGCTGGGGTTTTATGAAGGCTACGTGAGGGAACATAAATATGGCCTGGCCACGCAGAGTTTTGGCCCGTGGATGGGTGACCAGTGCAAGGCTCTGCTGGTCAGTCTGGTCCTGGGCGGTATTATGGTCATCCTGCTCTTTGCCATTGTGCGCAAGCTGCCCCGCACCTGGTGGATTTGGGGATCAATCGCCGCGCTGGCGCTGATGGTGGGGGCGGTCGCAATCAGTCCTGTCTACCTGCAACCTATTTTCAACAAGGTGACCCGGCTGAACGATCCGAAGATCACGGTCCCGATTCTGCATATGGCTCACGCCAACGGGATTCCCACCAACGACGTGTACCAGATCGACGCCAGCCGTCAGACCACGCGCATGAGCGCCAATGTGAGCGGCTTTGCCAATACCATGCGCATCACCATCAACGACAATCTGCTGCGCCGCGGCTCGCCCGAAGAGGTTCAGGCCGTGATGGGCCACGAGATGGGCCACTATGTAATGAACCACATCCCCAAATCCATAATTTTCCTGCTGGTCGTGATTGTGGCCTTCTTTGCCTTCCTGCGATGGGCCCTGGACTGGACCTTGGCGCGCTGGGGAACACGCTGGCAGATTCGCGGCGTCGGCGACCCGGCCGTGCTGCCGCTGGTGCTTCTGCTTGCCGGCATCTTCTTCTTTGTGCTCACGCCGATGATGAACACCGAAACCCGCACGCAAGAAAAAGAGGCCGATATGTTTGGCTTGAACGCCGCCCGCCAGCCGGACGGATTCGCCCAGGCAGCGATTCACCTCTCGGAGTACCGCAAGATGCGACCCAGCCCGGTGGAAGAGCGGATCTTCTTCGACCACCCCAGCGGCTACGACCGCATCCACTCCGCCATGGTGTGGAAGGGCGAAAATCTGGAACTGTTTGAGAAGACACCGGCGCAGCCCGCAGTGCATTGAGAGTGGAGATTCCAGCGGACTGAAGACTGACGCGAAGCTAGCACTGTGATGAAACGGCGCATTTCGGCGAATCTTTGCCCTTCAAGTGGAATCATCTCTCTTGAAGTACGAGGATGGTCGGAATGCGCTGGATATCGTTGGTTTGCTGGTTTGGGATTTGTTTTGCAGTAGCGGGCGTGAGCGGACGCTGGACAGCGGGCGCGATTCCGGGATGGTATCGAACGCTGGTGAGGCCGGCGATCTCTCCGCCGAATTGGATATTTGGCCCGGTCTGGATGCTGCTCTACACGTTGATGGCCGTGGCCGCGTGGCAGATGTGGGAGTCGGCTGCCTCGCCGCTGCGCACCTGGGGATTGGGCCTGTTCCTGGTGCAGCTGGCCCTGAACTTTGCTTGGTCGTTCATCTTCTTTCGCCACCATGCTATCGGGGGCGCGCTGGTGGAGGTGGTGGTGCTGTGGGCGATGATCGGGGCCACGACGCTGGTCTTTGGCCGCGTGACACCCACTGCGGCCTGGCTGATGGCGCCTTACTGGGCCTGGGTGAGCTTTGCTACGGTTTTGAACGCTGCTTTCTGGCGGTTGAACTGAGCGGAGCGCTCACTGCGCCGCTTTCTCTTCGTGATACTCCATCTCCGTGTTGATGGCCCAGATGTTGTCTTTGGCGGTGATGCCGTTGACGATGTTTTCCACGGCGGTCATGGCGGTCAGCATCGAGTGATCCTGGTTGTTGTATTTGTGCATGCCGTTGCGGCCCACAAGGAAGAGATTCTCAAAGCCGTCGAGATAATTGCGGATCACGTCAAAGCGGTCATAGCTGCCGAAGTAGGCGGGATAAGTCTTGGGAACGCGGACGACGTGGGAGTCTTCCACATCCTCGGCCTTGAGGATGCCAATTTTCGCGACCTCGGCGACGGCGAATTTCGCCATTTCCTCATCGGAGAGCTTCCAGAGTGGGTCGGTATCATTGCAGAAGTATTCCAGGCCAATCCAGACTTTGCCGGGGCTGGCAACCAGCCAGGGACTCCAATTATTGAAGATTTGCAGCCGGCCCACCATTACATCCGGCTCCTGAATGTAGATCCAATTGTCCCTGAGCGGCGCGCCGTCTTTTTCCGTGACGGCAAGCCGGGAGGCAAGCAGGCCGACCGTGATGAAGTCGCGATACATCAGGCCCTCAGCGACCTCGGTCACCTCGGCGGGAACCGGCGTGGAGAGGTCGCGCACCAGATCGCGAACCGGCATGGTCGAAAAGAAGTAGTCACCGAAATATGTGACGCGCTCTCCCGCTTCGTTGATGCCCTCGACCGAGAGTACCTTGTTTCCCTCCACATTGACGCGGTCAATCTGGGTGCCCAAGTGAATTTCGCCGCCACCCTTGCGAACCAGATCGGCTGCATGTTCCCAAAGCTGGCCGGGGCCAAACTTGGGATAGAGGAACTTCTCGATCAGCGAGGTTTCGGTCTTCTTCTGAGCAATTCCGCCGGAGTGTCTGGGGCCGAAGGTCTTCTTGAGAAAGTGCGTCACCACCGCCTTGAGTGACAGCCCCTTGATGCGCTGGGCGCCCCATTCGGCGCTGATCTCGTGGCAAGGCACGCCCCAGACTTTTTCGGTGTAGGACTTGAAAAAGGTGAGGTAAAGCTGTTTGCCGAAGCGGTTGATGATGAAATCCTCCAGCGTATGCTCCTCACGCTGAGGCAGCAGCGCTGAGCGCATATAACTCATGCCGCAACGGAATGTGCGGGCGAGGCCCAAATTCCTGAAGGTTGCCGCAGTCAGGCTGATGGGATAGTCGAAGAAGCGGCGCAGAAAATAGATGCGGCTCTTGCGTTGGCGGACCAGCATGACCAGGTCTTCCGATTGCGGATCGTGCGCCACGGCGGAGGCGGGCACATGGCGCTGCTGGCCCTGATAGTGCAACTCTCCCTCATCTGCATCATCAGCCCCGCCGCAGGGCGCGACGGGCATCAACTCCAGCCACCAGCGCATCACCCGGTCCGACTTCGAGAAGAAGCGATGGCCACCAATATCCATGCGGTTGCCCTTGTATCGGATGGTGCGCGAGATGCCGCCGACCTGCTGGCTTGCTTCGACGAGGATGGGTTGAATCCCCGAACGCCGCTGAAGCTCGATCGCAGCCGTGAGTCCGGCTGGGCCCGCTCCGATGATGATCGCTCTCTTATCTGTCAGAACATTTCCTCGTTTGAAGGAACGGGTTTGAATAGAAGAGCTTCTGCCCGGCAGGCAATTGCCCGGTACGCTCTATCCTCGCGTTACCGCCTTTGTGCGCCAGATGCCCGCAGCCGCAAAAATGCATACGACGGGCATGATCGGCAGGCGATAGCGCGCATCTCCTCCACCTGGGCCTCCACCCGCGGCCGAAACAGCAATGAGGTAAAGCGAGATGCCCAGGAGCAGCCAAATACAGGAGTCTTTCCGGTTCAGTCGCAGGAAGCCGCGCACTGCAAGTAAATAGAGCGCGTCAAGGATCAGGATGAAGATTCCCTTTTCCGCCGCTTCCCATGGGCGCTCACGAAGCAGAGAGAGAGAGGCACGCACCGCACCGAAATCGACCCGGCTGTCAACCTTGGGTGGCGAAGAAAGAGCAAAAAAATTATTGAAGTACCCGACACCGGGGTAGAACAGCGTCTGTACCATCGGTGTCACGCATCCTTTCATTGCCAACAAGGGATGCGCCGCGAGAATGCGAACGGACTGCTCGTGTAAAAATGCGATACGCTGCGTCTGATTCCATCCAATCTGCTCGGGATGGCTTTTCAGATAGGTCGGTGTAAGGTAAACCATGCCACTGTATTCGTTAAAGAGATGCCAGCCCAGGGATTGATAGAACTCCGAATAGCTCTTGTGTTCGAGGTGCGCTGTAATCATTGCCGCATTGTAAAAGTAAAGGTTCACATCCCCGACGCTGGTGAAGCCGCCGAAGCCCGTTTCCAACTTGTTCCGGATCTGCCAAGCGGCCAGCCAAGGCACCGTGGCAAGGAGCAGCACGGCGGGGGCTTTCCAGCGCAGACGGGGAATCCGAGCAAGAACGATAAAGAGACCCAATGCGAACGGCCAGACGAGATAGTAGGTGATGGGGCGGACGTATGTCGCGGCGGCAAGCAAAATTCCAGCCAAGGCCAGGTCGGATAGACGATGTTCTCGCAGAAAGACGGTCAGTCGCTCCAGAACAAAAAGAAAAATCACGATGAAAAGCGGCTCGGATAGCAGCACAAAGGAGAAAAGAATCGATATCGGCTCACATGCAAGAAGCCAGGCTGCACCGATGGCAATGCGATCGTCACCAGTCACGACCCGTCCCAGCCGCCATACCAGAAGCACGGAGAAGAGCGAAAGGATCAAGTTTGCAACTGCCGCGGCGGGCAGCCCCGCAAGGCTGGTAATACCAAGAAAAAGGGGATAACCCGGAGTACGGACCAGGTCGGGAACGCCCTCTGCAAAAAAACGGCCGTGCAGCAGCAAGTTGCGCCCAGGGTTGAGATATGAGATTGTGTCGCCCTGGATTAGGGCGCCAGTCCCACTTCGGGCCAGCACGGCAACCAGCAGTGCCAGGCGTACAGCAGTGGCTGCAATGAGCGGCCCAGCGAGCCGAGGTGTCCACCATCCAGACCCTGAGCCGGGATTTGCGGCCAACTCTCTCAATTCAAGACTCATATCGGCGATGGTACTCTACAAGACTTTATAGAGAAAACTGAACCGCTCTGGCTGGCTTGCCGAGCCTTCACGCGTTGACGCCTTGCCGCAGCCATCAAACAACACTCTGTGAGCCACAGAATCGGACGGCGCAGAAAGCAAACGAGGACTGGGAGTAATCCCAGCCCTCGTTTGTGTTTGCTAGATTCTGCCGGAATCCGGCTCATGGGTTTAGAGCGGCTGTACGTCGGCAGCCTGCCAGCCCTTGGGCCCCTTCACCACGTTGAACTGCACGGCTTGACCTTCCTGCAGGCTCTTGAAACCGCTGGAGCTGATTGCAGAGTAGTGCACAAAAACGTCTTCGCCGTTCTGGCGCGAGATAAAGCCGAAGCCCTTCGCGTCGTTAAACCACTTCACAGTACCTTGTTCCATTTTGCACGTGTTTCCTAAATTGAATTGCGCTGGATGAATCGGAGCGACCACTGGCAGAATCTTGCTTGGTTGGGCGAGTGCTGCTCACGCCCGCTTCGGTCTAACGCTGACAGCAGTGTAGCATCCCTTTTCAAAAAAAAGGAGCGAAAATTGGCGCGGTCTGTGACATTTTTTTTATTTTTGGATTTTGGAATCGATTGAAATGGAACACCTTAACGTCGTACCCTTGTGTGTTACCGAAAGAGGTTCCCATGCCCCAGGATCCTGTCCCATGCTTGTTGTCCAACGCCACAGCGCTGCTTGAAAAGCAGTTCGGGGCTTTGCCCGCCTTCGAGCCGGCCTTGGAGTCCGCAACCGACCAGTCGGCGATGGCGCGGGTTCTGGAGGACGTGGCGCTTCGGATGGGCGACAACTACCCCTACTTTCACCCGCTCTATGCCGGGCAGATGATGAAGCCGCCGCATCCGGTGGCACGGGCCGCCTATGCGCTGGCCATGACGATCAACCCAAACAACCACGCGCGCGATGGCGGCCGGGCCAGCTCTGAGATGGAGATCGAGGCCGTTTGCGGCATTGCCGGCATCTTCGGATGGACGGGTTTTTTGGGCCATCTGACCTCCAGCGGCACCCTGGCCAACCTGGAAGCACTGTGGGTGGCCGGGAAACTGACGCCGGGCAAGCGGATTCTTGGCTCCGAGCAGGCACACTATACTCACCAACGCATTTCAGGCGTGATGAAGCTGGATTATGCGTCCATTGCGGCCGACAGCCGCGGACGTATGAGGATGGAGGCGCTGGAAGCCGAGCTACGCAAAGGCGATGTGGGCACGGTGGTGGTGACGCTGGGCACGACGGCCATGGGTGCGGTGGATCCGCTGGACCAAGTGCTGGCGCTCCGTGAACGGTACGGCTTCCGCGTGCATGTGGACGGGGCCTACGGCGGCTACTTCCGGCTGATTCCGGAAGCCCTTGATGAGCCGGCGCGGCGGGCGTACGCAGCGGCGGATGGGGCCGACTCGATCGCGATCGACCCGCACAAGCACGGCTTGCAGCCCTACGGCTGCGGATGCGTATTGTTCCGCGACCCGGCGGTGGGGCGCTTCTACAAGCACGACTCTCCGTATACCTACTTCACTTCAAATCAGTTGCACTTGGGCGAGATCAGCCTGGAGTGTTCGCGAGCCGGAGCCGCGGCAGTGGCTTTGTGGGCCACGCAGCAGCTTTTACCGCTCAAGCCGGGAGGCGAGTTCGCCCGTGGGATGGCTCGCGGGCGGACGGCGGCTATGGAACTGGACCGGCGGCTGCGTCAGAATGCAGCGCGGTACTTTCAGCCGCTTGCAGCCGGATCGCCGGAACTCGATATTGTGGTCTGGAAGATGAAGGCTGAAACGCCGGAACGGGCCTCAGAACTGGCGCGCAGCGTTTTTGACGCATGCGCCGCGCGGGATTTGCATCTGGCGCTGGTCGAATTGCCGCTGAGATGGTTTGAGCCGGCGGCCGGGGCTGAACCGGAAGCCCACGCGGCAAACGGCGCCGGGTTGGTGACTTGCCTGCGCTCGGTGTTGATGAAGCCGGAGCACGAAGCGTGGCTGGACCGTATCTGGGAGAAGTTGACCGCCGGCTGCGCGGATGTAATGGGAGAATAACGCGATAACCGGATGCAAGTGGAACTGGAACCGCGAAGGAGTGCGCTCTTTTTCGGCCGGATATGGGCCACCGCGGGATAAACAGCGGCCATCCAAGGGTTCTCAGAAGCGTTCCTTGATAAAATCGAGAGGAGTTTTGTCCCGATAACGGCCAGGGAAGAATACCCATGCCTGGCTGGATCGTACAGTATTCTCTATTTCCCGTGCGCCGGTTCCAAGGTTTGGAGCGCCGTGAAGAAACGAAGGCTATGCAACCGACAGCATCCGCACCATTTTCCTATCAATCCTTCCCCGCCTACGGCCATGTAGCGTACTTCTCGATGGAGATTGCGATCAACCCCGCCATGCCCACCTACTCTGGTGGCCTGGGCATTCTGGCCGGGGACACACTGCGCTCCATGGCCGACCTGGGCGTTCCCCTGGTGGCCTTCTCGCTGGTGCATCGCAAGGGGTACTTCCAGCAGCATCTGGACATAACCGGTATGCAGAGCGAGGACATCCAGCCGTGGAACCCATCGGACTTCTGCACTGAGGAAAAGGCGCGGGTTACGGTTTCAGTGGAAGACCGCATTGTGACAATGCGCTGTTGGCGCTATGACATGGTGGGCTGCAGCGGACACGTGGTGCCCATCTACTTGCTGGATACGGATCTGGAGGGAAACTCGGGCTGGGATCGCGGCCTCACCGATCATCTGTATGGCGGCGACACCAACTACCGTCTGCAACAGGAGATTGTGCTGGGCATGGGCGGGGTGCGGATGGCTCACGCGCTGGGCTACCGGATCAATGTGTACCACATGAACGAGGGCCACGCGGCACTGCTGACGCTGGGCCTGCTGGAAAGACAGCTGGGCGGCGGACCGCTGGGCGGAGCCACGGAAGCTGACATGGACCAGGTGCGCAAGAAGTGCGTCTTCACCACGCACACCCCGGTTCCAGCCGGCCACGACCGCTTCTCCACCGAGCAGACCATTCGCATCCTGGGCGGCGACCGGGCGGCGCGCCTGGAAAAGCTGGGCTGTTTCCGCGATGGAATGTTGAACATGACGCTGCTGGCGCTGCGCTTTTCGCGGTATGCCAACGGGGTGGCGATGCAACATGCAAAAGTTTCCCGCGCCATGTTTCCGGAGTTTCAAATCGACTCGATCACCAACGGCGTTCACGCGCCCACCTGGGCCTCCAAGCCTTTCCAGCAGTTGATGGATGCTCACTTCTCCTCGTGGCGGCGCGACAACCTCTATCTGCGGAACGCCATTGACCTGCCCGAGCAGAAGATTCTCTCGGCTCATGCGCACAACAAAGATGCATTGCTGAACGAAGTGGCTGAGCGCACCGGCCTGGTTCTCAATCCCAAAGTGCTCACGCTGGGATTTGCCCGGCGGGCCGCCACCTACAAGCGCGCCACACTACTGTTCACTGATCCCAAGCGGCTGGCGGAGATTGCTACCGCGGCCGGTGGCTTGCAGATTATTTATGCCGGCAAGGCCCATCCCCAGGACGAGCCAGGCAAGGCGCTGATTCAGCAGGTCGTGGCGAAGGCCGCCGAGCTCTCCAGTGTTGTGCTGCGTATCGTTTACCTGGAAAACTACGACTGGAGCTTGGGCGCGATGCTCACCGCGGGCGTGGATGTGTGGGTAAACACACCGAGCCGGCCCTACGAGGCCTCGGGAACCAGCGGCATGAAGGCCGCGCTCAACGGCGTTCCAAGCCTGTCTATTCTGGATGGCTGGTGGATCGAGGGCTGCATCGAGGGCTTCACCGGCTGGGCCATCGAAGACGGCGCCGATGATGCCGCAGAAGCCAACTCGCTCTATCAGAAGCTTGAAACCGCCGTGGTTCCGCTCTTCCGGGACGCGCCGGAGAAGTGGGCCAGCCTGATGCGCACCACTCTGGCCTTCAACGGCTCCTACTTCAACACCAACCGCATGGCCAAGCAATATACCCGCAACGCCTACTACCCGGTAAAGCTGATCGAGAAGGCAAAGACACGGGAAGAAGCCTCCGCGAGTTGAAGCGGGAGACGCTACCCCTACCCCATCGGCTGGCACAGGGTCGATTGCGGCGGGGTTCTTCTTCCTGCCGCAAACCCAACGCGGCAATCTCTTCACTCGTCGAGAAAGTGCTTGTTTCCCGATGAATCGGGTAGTCCCTAACCCCAAACTCCTGTTCCCGGCCCTTCCGCAATTGCTAAACTGCCCGAATCCACCTACAATAGGAGCATTGCAGGAAAGGTCTGTCTAGAGCGATGCCGAAGGAAAAGATTCATCCCAACTATGACGCGGTGCGGGTTTTGTGCGCCTGCGGAAACAATTTTGAGACACGGTCGACCCATAAGGGCGACATTCACGTGGAAATCTGCTCGGCTTGCCACCCGTTCTTTACTGGCAAGCAGCGCCTGGTGGACACGGCGGGCCGTGTCGAGCGCTTCCGCCGCAAGTATGCCAAGTCCGACGGGGCACAGGCAGCAGCAGCCGCAGCAGCAGCCAAGTAATCGGCACGCGGCCAGCAGAATTGAGGCCTCCGCCACGGCGGAGGCCTCGTTGTGTTGCAACAAGCACAAGAATGTTCCGTGCCATACTTCCCAAATCAGGGGTGTGATCAGCCATGCCACGCGCTAAACGTTCGATTCAGTTCGCAACGAAGATCGACGGCGTCCCGCTTATCTGGCGTCTGCACCGCGAGCAGCAATGGAGTACTGCTGACGGGTGGAAGGGCGTGGCTATTCATGTCATGGTTGCCGAAGGCGCGCACCGGGAGCTTTATCTGGAATACCCAGCGGTCAAGACGCCAAAGGTCGGCTTTGCGAAGACTGACTTTGTCCTGCAGAGTATCGCGTCCGCAAAGGTAGAGGCTCATATTCGGCAGGCAATGAATGCGGGCTGGGACCCGGAGTCGCGAGGCAAGCCGTATGTCTATGAAGTGAATGAGCTTCCCGGCTGATCCGGGGCTTGTTGCGGATGAGGTTTATATGGCGGGCAAGGGCTTCACCATGAAGAAAAACTGGGACAACCCCAGGGAGTACGCGATGCCCGCGGAAGCGCGAGTGCCGGCAGAGATGCGTCTGGGAACTGTAGTGGTGGCTCCGGCCACCGTGCTGGCTCCGATGGTAGGGGTTACGGACACGGTCTTCCGGCGGTTCATCCGCCACGCCAGTTTGTTCACCGCTTCCCAGGTTTCAGAATCGAGACCTGGGGCACCCCTGAGCGATACGGGCTCGTCCATCGACGCAGCTGTCACCAATGAGCAGTCCGGCTGCGGGCTGTTGATGACCGAATTCACCTCGGCCGATGGCCTGGCCCGGATGCGGGAGACCAAGCGCCAGCGCTATTTGACCTTCTACGAGGACGAGCACCCCATCGGGGCGCAACTGTTTGGGGCCAATCCGGAAACGCTGGCCGAGGCGGCGCGGATTGTGGAGGAGACCGGTTTCGACCTGGTGGATCTGAACTTGGGCTGCCCGGCCAAGCGGGTGGTGGGGTCGAACGGCGGCTCGGGCCTGCTGCGCGACCTGCCGCGCATCGGCGAGATCTTCCACGCCGTGCGCAAGGCGGTCACAATTCCCTTCACAGTGAAGTTCCGGCTGGGCTGGAACGACGCCGAGATTGTTTGCCTGGAGTTGGCGCGGATGGCCGAGGCCGAGGGACTGAATGGGCTGACGCTTCACGCCCGCACCCGCGAGCAGGGCTATAGCGGTCAGGCGCGCTGGGAGTGGATTGCGCGGGTGAAGCAGGCAGTGGGAATTCCGGTGATCGGCAACGGGGATATTTGTACTCCGGAAGCCGCTGCGGCCATGGTGGCCGAGACCGGCTGCGATGCGGTGATGATCGGCCGGGCCGCGCCTGAGAATCCGTGGATTTTCAGGCAGATTGCGCAGTACACAGCCACCGGCAGCTACGAGCGTCCCACGGTGGAAGACCGCTACCGCATGATTCGCGCCTACTTTCAGATGCTTCTGGACGAGGCCGAAGCCACGAAAGACCTGCCCAAGGCCGCGCGGCTGGGCGAGACATCTGGCAAGATGAAGCAGTTTGCCACCTGGTTTACGCACGGCGTACGGGGCGGGGCCAAACTGCGAGCCGCCATCTACCATGCGCGGACCGGGGCCGAGGTGCTGGCCCAGGTAGATGCGTTCTTTAGCGCCCAAGCTGCGGGAGGCGCGGACTCCGGTCAAACGTCTGAAGAGGATAGAGCGGAAGGCTTCCCATACGAGACGCCGTTCTGCGATTGAAGCGGAATCTGGTAGATAGCGCTTGGATTGCGATTCTCCCGAGAATCTTGATTCCGCTACAACCGGTTAAATGCGCTCGACGGCCATCGCCACCGCATTGCCGCCACCCAAGCATAGCGCGGCGATGCCCCTGGTCTTGCCGAGGCGGCGCAAAGCGTAGAGCAGCGTGGTCAGCAGGCGCGCTCCGCTGGCGCCGATGGGGTGGCCGATGGCAACGGCTCCGCCCTGCACGTTGACCTTCGCCGGGTCGAGGCCCAGGTCGCGATTGACGGCCAGCGCCTGCACGCTGAATGCCTCATTCAGCTCAAACAAATCGACGGTTTCAAGCGGCCAACCTGCCTTTGCCGCCACCTTGCGCACAGCTTCGATGGGCGCCAGGCCAAACCACTCCGGCTCGCCGCCACTGGTGGCCTGGGCACGAATCACAGCCAGCGGCGCGAGACCCAATTCCCGGGCCCGCTCTGTGCTGGCGACCACCAGGGCCGCGGCGCCGTCGCTCACGCCGGGAGAGTTGCCGGCGGTCACCGTGCCTTCTGGCTGAAAGGCGGGCTTGAGCCGCGAAAGAATTTCTAAGGTTGTCTCGGGGCGTACCGATTCATCAGCATCGAAGAGCACCGGAGCGGCACCTTTTTTAGCCGGCGGAATCTCGACAGGCAGAATCTCTTCCCGGAAGAATCCCTCTGCCGTGGCCGTGGCGGCGCGGCGGTGCGACTCGGCCGCAAAGGCGTCCTGCTGCTCACGGCTGATGCCGTAGCGGGCCGCGATCATCTCCGCTCCCACGCCCATGTGGAAGTCGTTGTAGACCTCCCAGAGACCGTCCTGGATCATCGCATCCACCAGGACGCCATTGCCCATGCGATAGCCAGCCCTGGCCTGGGGCAGCAGATAAGGCGCATTGGTCATCGACTCCATGCCGCCGGCGACAACCATCTCGGCGTTTTCTGTTTGGATAGCCTGCGCCGCCAGGGCCACGGCCTTCAACCCCGAGCCGCAAACCTTGTTGATGGTAAGCGCACCCACTTCGGTCGGCAATCCACCGAAGAGCGCCGCCTGGCGCGCGGGGTTCTGGCCCAGACCGGCCTGCAAGACGCAGCCCATGATGCACTCATCAATTCGAGAGGATTCGACGCCAGCGCGACGCACCGCTTCGCGCACCACAAGCGCCCCCAGCCGCGAGGCAGAAAAGGTCTGAAGCGAGCCCTGAAACCGGCCCACTGGGATGCGCACCGCTGAGATAATCGCAACTTCCTTCATATTGATGACTCCCGCCGGCCAGAAATCTGCCGGGACGGAAACGCCTGAGGAACGCAAGGTCTCCCGCCAATCCAGGAGATCCTGACACGTCCATCGAATAGAAAGCCGGTTGCGCCCGGCGATGGGCCTCCGTCGTGGCTCGGGCGGTCAGTAGTACCAAAAAGTGAGATAGGCCAGCACACACACAGCCGCAACGGCTATCAGGAGCATGGTCATCACGATCTTGAGTGCGAGGTAGTTCTCGGATCGAGGGGGAGGAGCATCGGGAGGCGGAATCAGCCGCGCCATCTCGATGCCGACGTTGTCGTGTCCGCCAGCAGCCAGAGCCAGCTCGAGCAGATTATGGGCTGCGGCTTCCACTGTAAGATCGAGGGTCTCCGCCATCCGATGGATGTCCCTCTCCGGAACAAATCCCCAAAGGCCGTCAGAACAGAGCAGCAGCGTATCTCCGCTGGCGAGCGGGAGTTCCTCGATGTCGATCTCGACCTCGGGTTGATGGCCCAGGCTGCGGGTCAGCACTGTGGAGTCGGGATGGTGCTGCGCCTCTTCCGGGGTGATGAGGTTGCGGCTAAGCAGGACCTGCGCGGCAGAGTGGTCGATGGTGAGACACTGCATGCGGCCAGCGCGCACGAGATAGGCGCGGCTATCGCCGATATGGCCGATCCAGGCGTTGGTTCCAGCGGCTTCCTGTTGGATCAGGGCCAACACCACCGTAGAACCCATGCGCGTGTACGGCGCATCGGGCGCTTTGGCAGCCGCAAGGATCTTCTCATTGGTGCGTGCAATAGCCTCGCGAATGGCATTCCTGACCGGGTAGTCGCGCGGAAGAGCCGCCAGATGCGTGTAAAATTCCTCCACCACCATCCGTGATGCCGTGGCGCCTCCCTCGTCGCCGACGCCATCGGCGACGATCAGCAGGTCGCCCAAGGCGATGTGGACATGGAGGACGGAGTTCTGGTTCTCTTTGCGCAGGATGCCGCGATCGCATTCCTCGGCGAAAAGTATGACTGGCTGCCCAGAGATGGATACCTCGCTCATGCGTGAACCTCACGTACAGGATAGAATCCGCGCTTTACGGTAAAGCGCAAACCTGTGCAGAAACTACGCAAGCCTCCTGTGAAAAACTCTCCCCATCACTTCAGCGGAAAGTTTGCGAGTTGGCCGGCCTCGTCCATGCAGTGATTGCTCAATCCGGACTTTGCGAATCGAGGTCCGGCCCGCGCTGGGCTTCTCTCATCGCCTTGCGCTCCCGCTAGCCAGTTATGGCTCATCATGAAACGTAAGAACAACAACTAGAAGGAGCAACCACAATGTAACACGGAAACTTCCTCCCTGTGCAGGAGCAGGCAATCGAAGATGGAGCTTTTTTGCGCGAAATGGGACGGCCTTACGCTTATGGACATGAAAGCCCGATTCCAAAGTGTGCGCCAACCCATCTTCCAGCGGCACAGAAATCCTGCACTGTTGCACGTCGGAAGTCCCAAGATGGGCCATAGAGAGACGCACAGAAATGTATCAATAAAGTGCCATATATCTGCAAGATACATCAAATTCGGCGCGTCGTGAATTTTCTCAGATTGCCTGTATGTTCTCTTGCGGATCCCAGCCATTTTCCCCTCCAACTACGCCATTCCAAGCTGCTCTTTCCTCTCAGATGAGTTCTCTTCCTGATTTACACATTCAAGCGCCAAGAGCACTTCTTTCCTTGTGGCCAGGGATGGCTGCGCACCACTTCGCGTAACAGAAATGCTGGCGGCGGCTGTGGCAAATCGGACACTTTCAACAAATCCATAGCCCAGCAGCAGGCCAACCGCAAAGGCCGCGTTGAAAGCATCGCCCGCGGCCGTTGTGTCCACTGCCCGCACCTTGTACGCAGGGAGATTGTGCGCTACGCCATCGCTGCCCACCAGCACACATCCGAGCGCGCCGCGCTTCAGAATGACGCCTTGCACTCCTGTGCGGAGAAGCATCGCCAACATCTCCTCGTCCGAGGAGGTTCCTTTTGCATAGAATTGCGCTTCTGTCTCGTTGGGCGTAAGCCACGTCACGGCGTTCAACACCCCTTCTGGCAACGTATGCGCTGGAGCAGGGTCCAGGATCAGCGGCACATGCAATTCAGAACATATCTCGGCAAGACATTGGATGGTTTCGATGGGGATTTCCAACTGCGCCAGAACGATTCCTGCCGTACGAAGGATCTCCTTCTTATCGCGTAATACCTCTGGAGTGAGGGACAGATTCGCCCCAGGCGCAACAACAATGCTGTTTTCAGCCGCGGCGTCCACCTGGATCATCGCAATGCCTGTGGCAGCGGGAGCCTCGCCGACATGAGTTGTGTCTACACCCTCTTTCTTCAACTGCTCCAGCATTTGTTTGCCGAACGCATCATTCCCCACCATCCCGATCATTTTTACGGGATACTCCAGCCGAGCCACGCCCACTGCCTGATTGGCGCCTTTCCCACCCGCGTGCATCTGAAAGTGATGCCCAAGAACTGTCTCACCTGCCCGAGGAATGTGCGGCACGTTTGAGACTAAGTCCATATTGATGCTGCCAACCACGACAATAGGGCGCTGATCGCTTTGCATGAAGGTCTCCAGAAATAACTAGTGGGCAATAAGCAGGGGAGCCGCGGCTATCGCGGACAGTCCAAGAAGGAAGAAAATGAACATGAGCGTCAGCAGTTTCTTGATGCGCGAGGATGTGCCTGCAAATTCTCGCCACACGAACACTCCCCACGCGGCAGAAACCATGGTTGCGCCCTGGCCAAGGGAGTAGGAAACCGCTGGACCAACAAAATGGGTTCCGGATGCGACATAGTTGAAGATGGCTCCGGTGCACCAGATCACCCCGCCAAAGATTCCAGCTATATGCCATTGCTTGGGAGCGGTGAAATAGCCCGAGAAATCGACCGCCGGCAAACCATCCACCGGCTTGCGCATAAGCAGGTAGTTTGCCGGGACCGCGCACGCTGCTACGCCGAGAGCAAAACAAAACGCCACCGCGTAAGGCCCCGGCGTTTCTGGAACTGACATCGCTTTTGCCACGAAGGGATAAAAGCAGCCCATCAGCACTCCAGAAAGAAGGCTCAAC
>Ga0255353_1000687_pt1 | contig 20985 bp, 25 predicted proteins | sample HBST25metaG_FD_189941 | JGI IMG/M metagenome (GOLD analysis project Ga0255353, IMG submission 189941) | Peat soil microbial communities from Stordalen Mire, Sweden - H.B.S.T25 | ecosystem: Environmental > Terrestrial > Soil > Wetlands > Peat | place: Sweden: Norrbotten County, Stordalen Mire...
GCCGCGCAGAACGGACATTAACGGGAGGATAGCAGGAGACCGGGAAGAGGAACCAGGAAACAAAGACTGGGAACGAGGGAATTTGTGCCAAATCGCTCACATCGGCGCAATTCAAGCTCGACGGGGAAAAAAGAAAATATTTGTTGTAACGGACAATTACTCTCCCGCATCCAAAAAACACGACTGGGTTCACGCGGGATCTTCGGGGCGCTTCCCTGATCCCGCTTCCCCTCGGCGAGTGCCTTACTGGCTCTTCCGGCAACCCCCAAAAAACGGCCGTGCGGCCGGCAACGAAAGGATGAAACGATGAAGCGTTTGATACTTGCAACTGGCATTCTGGCGCTGGCGGCTCCCCTTGCCCTGGCGCAAACCTCTGCCTGGACCACCGATCCGGCCCACAGCGGGGTGAATTTCACCATTCGCCACGGAGGCGTCTCCAACGTTCATGGGCACTTTGGCGGAGTAAACGGCACGCTGATTTTCAACGAGACCGATATCACCAAGTCCACCGTGACGGTCACCATCGACACGTCTACCGTCGATACCGGCGAGCCGGCCCGTGACACGCACCTGAAGAGCGATGCATTCTTCGACGTTGCCAAGTTCCCCACTGCGTCCTTCACCAGCTCCGGCGTGGTGAAGAACGGCAGCAAACTAACCGTAAACGGCAACCTGACCCTGCACGGCGTCACCTTGCCCGTGGTGCTCGATGTGGAAGGCCCCAGCACACCGGTAGAGGGCATGATGGACCATAAGCCGCACTCCGGTTTTACAGCCACCACCACCCTCAGCAGAACCGCTTATGGGATTGGAACCAAGTTCCCCGCGGCGCTGGTGGGCGACGAGGTCAAACTGATCATCGAACTGGAAATCATCAAGCAGTAAGGAAGCTCTGATTAGGTACAACCTGTCAGACAGTCATTCCCCCAGGGGCTAAAGCCCGCCATTTCTTGTTGCGTTTACGGCACGGCTGAAGCCGTGCCCTGACACAATGCGGCCTTTTGAAACAGCTTCTACGAGTTTTCCCGCAGCCTGTAAAGTCGTGCCCTTTCAAAACATCGACTTATTCAGGGGGTCCCTAAGCAGATCCCACCTTTGCCGCAACAGCAAAAGGCTCGGCAGGGGTGGGGCACTTATACTTGTCTGGATTTTCATAAGGAAGAATCAACCGCTCCGAACGCGGTTACGAGGAAGCTATCAATGGCAGGATTGAAGCTGGAAATTGCGCAGGAGCGTCCCTTTGCAAGCCTGGAGGAAGAGGCTCTGCTGAATCTGCTGCGCACTTCCGACTGCCTCAACCGCGCTTTCCACGTGAAGACACGCGACTGGGGCGTGACCTCGACGCAATACAACGTGCTGAGGATCCTGCGCGGGGCGCAACCGGGGGGGCTGACGTGTGCTGCTATCGGCAACCGCATGATTACTGCCGAGCCGGATATCACGCGCCTGCTCAAGCGGCTGAAGGCGCTCAGGCTCATCCGTCAGAAGCGCGACACTCAGGATCGCCGCGCCGTGCGCACCGTGATCTCCGAGGCCGGGCTCGCATTGCTGCATGAGATGGATCCGGCGATTCTTGCGCTTCCGGGGGAGTTGCTGGGGCATGTGGAGCGAAGGGAGCTGAAAGAGTTAATCCGCCTGCTGGAGCTGGCCCGCAAGCACAACGAGGCAGCGGAAGGACCGGTATAGGCTCTGAAGCAAAAGGCAGTACAGCGCAAACCGAAGACTCCGGTTATTGGCTGACCAGCTTCTGCGCCACTGATTCCTCATCCGACTCGGTTTGAATAATCTTGTTGTGCAGGCAATAGAGAGCGAGTTCAAGCCGGTCGCTGACCCCCAGCTTGTCGTATATTTTTCGCAGATAATTCTTGACCACCTGTTCCGTGGTGCCCAACTGAGAGGCGATCTCTTTGTTACGCTTGCCCTGGGTGATGCAGGTAATGATGGCCATCTCCTTGGGCGACAACCGGGGCTGGGTACGGGGGGAGACCAGGGCGGATGCCTGGGCGCGATAAGCCTCGATGACCCAACTGACCGATTGGTTGTCGATCCAGGTTTCTCCGGCGGCGATGCGGCGCACGCAGCGAACCAGCAGGTCGGGCGAGATGGAACGGCTGACGATGCCGCGAACGCCGCGCCGATAAAGCTCGACGGTCTGGCTCTCGTCGGCCGCAACGGCCTGAACAATCAGCTTCAAATCGGGGGCAATACGCAACAGATCGGGGATGGCGTTGGCCGTGCCAGCCAGCAGACTGCCTTCAAGCAGCACAATATCAGTGGGATAGCGCTCTATGGCCGAGTGCAGGTTCTCGAGGGAATCGGCTTGGGCAACGACGCGAAGATCGTCCTCGAGCGCGAATACCTTGCGAATACCCACGCGGTAGATCGCCTGGGAATCGGCAAGTATCACCCTGATGGTGCCCGGTTTAACCGGAGCGCCGTGGTTTTCGCCTTCGGGAGAGTCGTCCAAATGGTCCATCATTGCTTCTTGCCAAGCCAGAAAGTCGTTTTTGCCGGGCCCGCTCCGGCTGTCACTGCTCCGCGAATTGGTACTCGTCGATCGTAGCGGCAGCCAAATAGTTACTTTGGTTCTTCGAGCAGCGTACCACACGTCCCTGGCAATTCACCAGAACATCGTGCGGGGTACCCAAAACTGCACCTGGCATACGTAAGGAAAAATGGATCTCCAGCCCTGATTGAACCGAGCTGCTCATCTCGAAGGCAACGCCGCTGGCGGAAACATCGCGGGTGAGAGCAGCTACCTCCTTCTTGTCTAACGACAGCACTACGGGTAACTTTAACGGGAAACGCACCGCACAGCGCACTTCCTGCTGCTGAGCTGCTTTCCGGGAAGAAGCAGGCGAGGATCGTAACGCGGATTTTGAAGTTTCCATAAGTGGCATCCCTGCCCAAACGGACTACACTCACTCTACGCGAGATTCCGCGTAACTCCCATGGCACCAAAGTTTCCAACAAGGTAACTGAGTTTTGGCCCAAAACTGGAGTTTTAGATCCAGTTACCCCGAATGACTTAGTCAAGTTATTCTTAAACAACAACTTGGCGGCTTGGACGCAGGGTACTCAAGGGCGAGGATGAGCTACGGCGCGACTCGGGTAGATTGGAAAGAACGTGCCGGGAGGAATAAAGTGGATTGTTACCGGTATTGCGGGGGGGAAAAAGTGGAATACCGAGTGCTGACAGTGAACCGGGAGTTTGGCAGCGGCGGCGGGCGCATTGCGCAGACCATCGCGGAGTGGCTTGGCTGGAAACTGCTGGACCGCGACATTATCGACGCCATTGCCTATGCGGCGCATGTGGATTCGAATGTGGTGCGCCACTACGATGAGCATGTGGACTCGTGGCTGCGGCGCATCAACCAGCAGGCCATGCGTTCGGCAGCGTTGGCTGCCGGCCTGGAACTGGGTGAGAGTTCCGTCTTCGATGCGCAGGAGATGGTGAAGATCTCGCAGAAGATTATTGAAGAGGCGCACGTCGAGGGCAACTGCGTGATCGTGGGCCGCGGCTCGCAATGCGTGCTGCAGTGCAAGCACGACGTATACCACGCCTTTGTCTATGCTTCATGCCATGAGCGCGTGACGCGCCTTCGCAGCCGGCTGGAGAAGGGCGCCAATATCGAACAACGCATGCGCACCGTGGATGAGGAGCGCGCCAAGTACCTGCAACAGTACTTCGGCAAGCACTGGACCAATCCCCACCTATACGACCTAATGATCAGCTCGAGTGCCGACGAGGACTCGACCGCACGGACGATTCTGTATGCGATGACCGGGCGGGCGTAAACAGTTGAGCGTGGTTCCCAGGTCTCAAGAGCGAGACCTGGGCCACCCAGTTTGATTCGATAACTCTGAGACCGGCTATTTTTGCGGCGATACATCCCAGTCGAAACTTAGCGCGGCAATCAGCTTGTTGAGCTTGTCGACGGCAGCGTTTTTCAGCTGCTCCAGATCGGCGGACTGCTTGCGCGCATCCTGCAACGCGTCTTCGGCGCGGTTCAGCTCATCCACAAAGCGTTTGGCGGCGTCGTTGCCTTTGAGCGCGGTGAGGTTTTCGCGGTCGCGGGCTTCGTCGGCGGCAAGGGTCCTCTCTTTCTCAGCGATCTGCTCAATTTTCGCGTTCAGGCCGTTGAGCGCGGTTTCGGCTTCGATAAGCGGACGCAGCTTCTCTTCGATGGACGGGGCCATTTTACCGACCGCGAGAAGAAACGCACTGCGGTCCTCATTGGGATCGATGCGGACGTCCTCTGAGAGCATGGCGCGCTCGCGGACATGCAGATCGACGGACTGGTGCGGATCGACAGCCATGCGGAAGCGATAGGTAGTGGCCGTGGTCTCCTCCGGTTTTGTATCGGAGTCCAGCACCGCGTTGGGCTGGCGTGCGTGTTCGATGACCACCGCTCGCGTTTCATCGGCGGTGTTGTTTACGGTGTATGTACTATCGGTGACCTGGCTGGTTTGCTCCACCAGCACTCCGTCATGCAGGGCGATGTGGCGCAGGGTGCTGGTCTCCGCGGGCACGGCGCGATGGACCTTCACAGCCTGGTCGGCGGCGTAAGAGAGCAGGCGCTTTTCGCCGGGATGAATGGGGTCGAGCAGGCCTTCTCCGGCAAATTCGCCGGACTCGAAAATCGAAAAGCTGCCGGAGTCGAGCGTGAGCTTGGATGTGTTCTCGAGCCAGACCGCGCGCAATGGCGTTGGATCTTTTGCGCTCCAGAGAGTCACATGTTTTGCGGGCAATTCCTGCTGCAGGATGGGCACCATCGCCGATTCGTTTTTGTGGATGGTGACCGGCTGGGTGAGGGCGTACTCGAAAAAGTCGTCGAACGCGTTGGTGGAGACATCGCCTTCCTTGAAAGCATCACTGGCGCGGCTTACACCGCCGGAGCGAAAGATGCCGCCTCCGATATTGCGGCCAGAGCCAGGGCCGTAGCCTGCCCCACTCCCGGACCCTCCGTAGATTGACCCCGCTACGCCGTAGGCCGTTGGCGGCGCACTCATCTTGGCTGCCATCCTCGGAATACGCGTTGGCGCAGTGAGTTGGTTGTTCATCGTCTGTAGCTGCGCCTCTTCAGTCGCTTCATGCGTTTGCGGAGCCAATTGCGCTTCAGTGGCGATGGGAATCTCAACCCGCTTTGTGTAGATGGGCTGCGAGAGCGGCTGAATGAAGCTCTGCGGAGCACCGGCCACGAGCGATAACTGCACATTGTCCCAGTCCGCGCCTACGGTGTTATCAACGACAGCCCAGCCCTGCATCGTAGCGTTTCCGTTGGGCGTGAGCGGAAAGACAATGCGGTAAGTCGATTTCCAGACCGGAACCTCGCTGATGTAACTCACGCGCAGTTCGCGCTGGCCCTGGCCGAGGGCATCGAGCGTCAAGTGGCGCAGGCCGGTGGAGTGAGTGGTTGAGAGCAGTTCAAGATAGCGGTCGAGCTGGCCCTGGAGGTTGGCGTCGAGCGGGCGCACGCTCAGCGACGGCGTCAGCTCGATGACCCGGGCCGCGCCGGAGGTTGTGATCAGCGAGAGATAAAACTTCTCGACTGTCTTGTCGGCGTCGCTTCCGGGAAGTGTTTCAGTGCGCGACTCGATAGAGAGCAAGCGGCCCGTGATTGTGCCGCCCCCGCCGTTCGAGACCGGCGCTCCTGTGACTTCGACACGCTGGCCGCGCAACGCCTGGAAAAGCTCAGTCGAAGTGGGGTCGTCGGTCATGCCAAGGGAGAGCGATTTGAGCTGCTCGGAGAGCGGCGTGGTGGAGTTGTAGTTGACACCCGCGATGCGTCCGCCGCCCTGATCGAGCACGGTGAGCGACTGCAAGACATCGTTCAACTGGGACGAGGTGAAGTCGATGGCCACGCGCTGATTGCCGGTAACTGAGCCGGTGTGCTCGAAGTAGCCCACGCCGTTTTTGTAGAGCACAACTTTGCGGACCGGCAGGTTCTTAACCACCTACGGTGCGGCCAACTGCGCCTTCGGCGCCACCTGCGGCTGAGGTGACTTTGACTTGGGCTGGGACCCGGCCGGCGACTGCGCGGCGAGGGTCAGGGTGAAGGCGGCAAGAGAGAAGACGGCAAGAATTCGGCGCACAAGAGCCTCCTTGAACCAATCCACAAGAAATGCTACTTCATTGGACCCCGGCGAAGGCGAAAAGGTTCCCGATGCCTCGCGAAACCGCCGTTGCCCACACTCTGTGAACGGAGCGGGGCGAAAATCTTGCACGGCGGCATTTAACAATTTCAAGAAAAGTTTGAATCCGCGAAATCCTGCACTGAACGCCGTGAAAGGACAATCCCGGCCGCTCAGAAGGAGCAGAATGGAAGGTTGGGAGTCACGGTCATCCGGCAGCTTGCGCGGAGGCCGGATGAGGAGAAAATTGGCGATGAGCGGAACTCATACAAAAGTTGTCGCGTTGAACGGCAGCGCCCGCAAAGGCGGAAATACGGCGATCCTGCTCGGCTACGTTTTAAAGGAACTTGAAAGCGAAGGAATCGAAACAGAACTTATTGAATTGAGCGGGGCGAAGATTCACGGCTGTCTGGCCTGCCGGAAGTGTTCCGCGAACAAGAACCGCAGATGCTCGCAAACCGGCGACATGGGCAATACCCTTATTGAAAAGATGGAGCAGGCGGACGGCATTCTGCTCGGCTCGCCGACTTATGTGGCCGACATCTCACCAGAAATCAAAGCACTGATGGACCGCGCCTGTCTGGTTTCCAAAGCCAACGGCGGCATCTTCCGCCGCAAGGTGGGCGCTGCGGTGGTAGCAGTGCGCCGCGCCGGGGCGATTCATGCCTTCGATGCCCTGAACCATTTCTTCCTGATCAGCGAAATGATCGTTCCCGGATCGTCGTATTGGAATATCGGGATCGGTCTTGAGCCTGGCGATGTCGAGAAAGACGCGGAAGCCATTCAGACCATGAAGACATTGGGGCAGAACATGGCGTGGCTGCTGAAGAAGATCAAGGCGTAGAGCGGTTCCACAATCAGCGTGCCATTTCTGGCATCGTACAGGGTGGCATTTTCTTGAGGAAAATGCCACTTGAGAGCAGTGGCTTCGGGGTGCAGCAATTATGGAACCGCTGTACTGGTGAGCAAAACAAGGCATACTGTTCGCCTGCATCGAATGAGACTATCCTGAATACAGGAGTTGCCGCTACCGCCCCAAGGACTACGACCTGCCATTGGGGTGGCAGCGGCTGTTCTTACCAGGGTGGCCGAGGCGGATACTTGGAGCCTGCCCTGCTTGCCTCAGAGCGCCTTCCCTGCGCCGCTGGGGATTTTCCGCCAAGCCGGAAGGGACTCGTCTGTGACCTTGCACGGCAGCCTTGCAGATGGAGCGCCCTCCCGCGAAAAAGGAGATATCCATGGAACCAACCAAAACCGACCCCACAATAGAAAATGATGTTCTGCATCTAGGCAGCCCGAGCAAGCTGTCCTCTGAAGAGATCGCGAAAGCCCTGGCGCACCACAACCGGCACCACAGCGGGGACCAGCCGCAGCAGGCAGCGGCGAAGCTGGCAGGCGGCAAGAAGGGTAAGGGCGGCAAATAAGGCATTCTGGTCTCCCACCCTTCCGCAAAGTACGCGGAAGGATGGGGCACCCTGACTTTGGCAGGCGCAATTTGCCTCAAATGGCCACTATCGGCGATACTTAGGTGTTGTGTCTTGCGGCTGGGTGAATTCGCCTGGCCCCTCGTTGGCTGGCACGTCCGTGCCGGCCCGAAAAGACCCCCAAGAACACCAGGGTCCCCGCGGACAGGTCTTCGTCCGTGGGGTGGTGAATCGCAACAGAGCACTGGAAGCCGAAAGGAACCGTATCGCCGTGGTGATGATTCGTTTGGCGCGTGTTGGCGCCCGCAAGCAGCCCTACTACCGTATCGTGGTCATCGAAAAGGACCGCGCCCGCAATGGCCGTTCGATTGAGGTCGTCGGCACCTATAACCCCCGCACCGAGCCGGCCACAGTCGACTTGAAGCTGGAGCGCATTACCTATTGGCGCGGCGTGGGCGCGCAGTTGTCGCCCAGGGTCGAGAAGCTGGTGGCCAAGTACCCGGCTCCGGTAGCAGAGACAGCCGCAGCCTGATTTTTTGCTTCACTCCTGAAGCGCGCGGGCTTTTTTGAGCCGGCGCGCACAAGAATTGCTGACGGCGATGGGTGTGTGCTGCTAAGATGCGCGCACCGATATATGTCTCAGGTTTGGGGTCCCCAAATTTGTTATTGCCAATCCTTGAACGCATCGGTCAGGGGCAAGATCATGACCCAAGACTCTATGGTCGAAGTGGAAGAGCTGGTCCGCGAGATTGCGCGGGCCTTGGTGGATGAGCCGTCAGCCGTTGAAGTGGAGAGCGTGGGCCGCGACGAAAACACGGTTCTCAAACTCCGCGTGGCGCCAACAGACGTGGGCAAGGTGATCGGCAAGCAGGGTCGCACCGCGCGCTCGATGCGCACCATTCTGGGCGCTGTCAGCATGAAGGTGCACCACCGCTATACGCTCGACATTCTGGAAGAAGACGACGCCTGAGTTGGCCGCTGCCGAGGCATCCGGCCCCCTCCGGGAGGCAGCGATGACAGCGCCTGAAGACGCTGAAAACTGGGTCTGGCTGGCGCGGATTCGCCATCCGCAGGGCCGCAAAGGCGAAGTCATCGCCCAGATTCTCACCGATTTCCCTGAAAAATTTACAGACAGAAAACGGCTGTGGCTGCTGGCCGGCTCCTCTGCGAGCCCGGCGGCGACCTCTTCCCCGCGCGAGGTGGAACTCATCGCGCACTGGCTGCACAAGGGCGGCATCGTGCTGCATTTTGCGGGAGTGGACTCGATCTCTGCGGCTGAGACGCTCAAAGGGCTGATCGTGGCAGTTCCCCGTTCCGAGCGGGCCGTTCTTGCCGAGGATGAGGTTTATACCGGCGACCTGATCGGCTGCGTGCTGGTCAATGTGGCTGGCGCCGAGCCGGTGATCATCGGAGAAATTGAGAGCGTGGACCGGACAGCGGGACCGGTGGCGCTTCTGGTGGTCCGCGGCGCGGCGAGCGAAGTGCTCGTTCCCTTTGCCAAGAGTTACCTGCGGAGCGTCGACCTGAACGCGAAGCGCGTAGAAATGGCCCTGCCCGAGGGGCTCGTTGATCTGAATGTGCCGGGGAAAGCGGTCTAGCTTTCTATTCTGTTTCGTCCCGGATCGCCTCCAACAGCCTGCGATCTTCCTTGCTCAGCGTAGCGCCCTCCAGCAAATCCGGACGGTTAGCCAGGGTCTTGCGCAATTGCTGCTCGCGCCGCCAGCGGCGAATCTCGCTGTGATCGCCATTGAGCAGCGTCTCGGGGACGCGCAGGCCGCCGAACTCGGCGGGGCGGGTGTAGTGCGGATAGTCCAGCAGGCCGCCGGCGCCATGCTGTGAGCGCGGGACACCGTCTTCGGCGACGGCGATCTCCGCATCGGCCACGCCAAAGCTCTCAAACTCGCTTGAGGCCTCGTTGCCCAGCACGCCGGGCAGCAGGCGCATGGTAGCGTCGATCACCACGGCTGCGGCCAGTTCGCCCCCGCTCAGAACATAGTCGCCAATGGAAAGCTCCATGTCGCAATAGAGCTGGTTGATGCGTTCGTCCACGCCCTCATAACGGCCACAAACCAGGACCACGCGCTCCGTAGCCGCAAGTTCCCGCGCCAACGCCTGGGTAAAGGGCCGACCCTGCGCAGAGAGCAGGATCACGCGCGGGTGGGAGGCGAAGGAAGATTCCTGTAAAGAACTTCCCTCCGGGGCTAAAGCCCCTATTGACTGCGGCTTTATACGGGGGTTAAAACCCCCGCCTCCCTCCGACGGAATACTTTCCGCAGCTTGCGGACCTTCTTGCCGTTCCGCTTTGGGCGCGATGCCAAGCGAAGCCAGCACCTCGGCAAGTGGCTCGGGCTTCAACACCATCCCCTCACCGCCGCCAAAAGGGCGGTCATCCACGGTACGGTGACGGTCGTGAGTGAACACGCGAAGATCGTGCACCCCTACGGTCACAAGTTCCTCGGCGAGGGCGCGGCGCAGAATCCCGTTATCGAAGATGCTGGCAAAGAAGCCGGGAAAGATGGTGACGATCTCGAAGCGCATACTCCTTGATGATATAGGCAAAATTTTCCGCGCTCGGGCCGCTCTGGATGTGTTCTACTGTTGGGCAACTGTTATGGCAGACATCGATTCGTTGCTAAATCGCTGGCAAACGGCTGGCGTCCTGGATGCGGAGACGGTTGACCGCATTCGCGCCCATGAAACTGCGCAGAAGAAACCCGCGGGGTTGCGCTGGCAGGTGATCGTCGTGCTGATTCTGGGAGCCATTCTGCTGGCCTGCGGAGTGGCGCTGTTTGTCTCGGCTCACTGGGACCAGATCGGCCCCTACACGCGGCTGGCCGTGGTGCTGGCGATGGTGAGCGTTTTTCACCTGGGCGGAGGCTGGGCACGGGAGCGCTTTCACGGGCTTTCGACAGCTCTGCATGCCGTGGGAACCATCTCGACCGGCGCGGCTATCGCGCTGGTAGGGCAGATCTTCAACATCGAGGAGCATTGGCCAGCAGCAATGCTGATGTGGGCTTTGGCCGCTCTGGCCGGCTGGGCGCTGCTGCGTGACGAGGCGCAACAGACGCTGGCGCTGCTGCTCGTTCCGGCGTGGATTTTCTCAGAATTTTCGTATGCTGCCCAAGGCCACATTGGCGAGGACGTATATCTCGGCAGGTTTGTGATCGTCTGGGCGGTTCTTTACCTGACGTTTTTTCTCGGCTCGAAACGCAGAATTGTCCAAGGGATTCTTTTTGCTGTTGCGGCGATTGCCTGCGTCGTGGGAGTTGTTGTTCTGCTCGACGGTTGGCGCTCGTGGGGTAGCCAGACTTATTTGCCGCTCGAGCTCCGGACATGGGGTTGGATAGACTTTGCGGTGCTGCCGCTGTTCTTGGCGGCCCTCAAGTTCCGCAAGAGCGTGGTTCCCGTGCTGGTGGCGATTGGCTTTTCAGTTGCTCTGCCGTGGTGCCAGAAGATCGGGACTTTGAATCACATCGGCGAAGATGGCAGGCACACCTCTTACGTAAGCAACGAACCTAACCTTGCCGCGCACGCGCTGGTTGCGGCCTTCTGTGTCTTCATCATCTGGTGGGGCGTGCGTCTGGCCAGCAAGGCTCTGGTCAACCTGGGCATACTGGGCTTTGCCATCAGCGTCGGCTGGTTCTACTTCAGCGACATCATGGATAAACTCGACCGCTCGCTGGGGCTGATCGGGCTGGGCATTCTCTTTCTGGCCGGCGGATGGGCGCTGGAGAAATGGCGTCGAAAACTTGTGGCTGGCATGGGAAAAGCGGAGATTTCCGCTATGAATTCTCAGGAGGCAAAATGAAAATCTCAAAAACCTCCATCGTTTTGCTGGTAATTCAGTTGGCGCTGGTTTCGTCCATTGCAGCTAAATACTTCTACCAGCGCTCGACCTGCCCGCGAGTGTGGACGCGAACGGCAGCCTACGATCCGAACATGGTGATGCGCGGACGCTATTTGAGCCTGCGGGTTACCGTAGACGGCTGCCAGAGCACGCTTCCCTCCGCGCTGCGCGCCACTTTTCCGCGCAACGCCGACGGCACGACGAAACCGACCGGCTTCACCGTCAACAATGAACAATACCCCATTACGTTCCGCGCCAATCTCAAGGTGGAAAAGAACAAACTGCTGGCCATACGGATTCCAGAGGCCGATTTGCGCTCGAAGGGGATCAATGTGACGGCAATGCCAGGTTCGCCCTGCGATGCAATGCGCCTGCAGCAGCCGGTGGACTTTTATATTGCCGAGCACGCCGCAGACCCGACCGCGCTCAGGCAGGGTGAGGAGCTTTGGATTGAAGTGACGGTGCCGCCGAAGGGACCACCCCGGCCGCTTCAATTGGCGTTGAAGCAGGATGGCGCGTGGAAGCCGCTGGCGTTCCAATAAACCTCTTGTTTTTAGCTGGCAGCGCATTTATGAAAAGAGGAATTTGATGTGAATATGATGCAACGAATCACGGCACGGGTTGAAGTGTTGCTGCTGGCAATGTGCAGAACCGTGTACTGCTGGATATTTTTTATTTCGTCGTTGTTCATGAGCCATACAGTCTATCTGGAGATTCTAAAGATGGCGCGATTGCATATAGTTGAAAGAGGGAGCATTGTTGGCGTAACAAGCAATGCGGTCTATTCAATCATCTGGGGTATTGCATGGTGGATGATATTTAGAGGCAAGCCCACGTCAAGACACTGGGCAACTGCGGCGAATCTCGTCATTATCTTTACCTTTGTCCCAGCGCTAGTATCCTGGAATTGGCGAATCTTTCTGATATTGGAACTTGGCTCGTGGCCAACTATATTATTTGGAATCTTTGGGATTATCATCTTTAGCATCCCGTATCACGGGTGGCGAAATCAGTCGCCTATCCCGGCGAATTGCGCTTCGCAATTAAACTCTGGGAACCTTGAACAGTAGCGGAAAGCCTACCTCCGGGGCTAAAGCCCAGGTTGATTTTGCTTGCTTTTTGCGGGGGTTTAAACCCCCGCCTCCCTCCGTTCTGAGTTTTTTGCACGCGCGTTAGGCGCATCTTCCGCGTTCCTGAAATATACACATCGTGCTATCCCACCCTTCCGCAAAGTGCGCGGAAGGATGGGGCACACCCATACGTTGACGACGGGGCCGCTCGTTAGCGCACCTTGAAAGGGCGCACAGCCGCGGGCTGATCGGCTCCGGCCTGGCCGGTCTTGATGTCGGCTACGAAAAAATTCTCGCCGCGCGTGGGGCTGCCGGAGAGGCGGCGCAGCATGGCCAACTGGCCCACATGGGTGAGCGCATCGGCAATTGGACCCTGGAAAAGCTGCTCGGGCGAGGCGTGGAGCGGCGCATCGGAAGCGAGGAAAGCGTCCAGGGCTTGCAGCGACTGAAAGAAGCGGCGCTGCTCTTCGGCCCACGGACGCGGCTGCGTGGCTTGCCAGCGATCCTGCCCAATGGCCGCGCTGAGCGCCCAATCAAAGAGGTCGCCCATGTGGGCCAGAATCTGCACGGGGAGACGGCCCGCGCCGTCAAATCCGGCAAAGTGATCGGGAGCGCCTTCGAGGGCGCGGGCGGCCCGATAGGCAACGGTAGCCAGCGTGTGGCGGAGCAATTCGCGTTTCTCGTCCATACGGGAAACTATAACGCATTTTTCCGCGCTCACTGAGCCCGTGAATCGGGCTGCCTGCGATAAAGGCGTTGATTTAGAGACTATAGGGCTTCGCACAAGCGCAAAGCCCTCTCTTTTGTAGTAAACTGAAAGTTCTGAGTCCATAAGTAGGAAAATCCAATGTCCATTCATCCCGTAATGCAGCGCTTGGCCGATAAGCTCAAGCGTACCGACCTCCCGGAGTTCGTCCCCGGCGACCAGATTCGCGTCCAAGTGAAGATCAAAGAAGGCGATAAGGAACGCTTGCAGGCCTTTGAGGGCCTGGTCATCGCCATCAACAAAGGCCCACAGGGCACGTTTACCGTGCGCAAGATGAGCTTTGGTCAGGGCGTGGAGCGCATCTTCCCGTTCAACTCCAAAGTCATCGAGAAGGTCGAGAAGATTCGCAGCTACAAGGTGCGCCGCGCCAAGCTGTTCTACCTCCGCGATCTGCGCGGCAAGGCTGCCCGCCTGAAAGAAGTTGGCCGCGTTGTGGCCAAGGCATAAGCTATTCCGTCTCTCGTTCACAAACAACCCCAGCTTTGGCTGGGGTTGTTTTTTGCCGGGGAACAGTGAACAGCGAACAGCGGAGATTGGCCAGATGAGTACAGTGCGTGGGGCGATCTGCCTTCTTCTTGCGTTGTCTGTAAACGGTTCCTTATGGAATGATTTCAATCGGCTGACCACTGTTCACTGTTCGCTGTCCACTGTAAGCTGTAAAGGAGCCGATGAATACGACCGAGCAAGCCCGCCGTAACAGTTTTGAAGAGACGCTGTTGAGCGCCCGCCGCACCATGGTGCTCAGCGAGATTCTCAAGCTGGCCGTGGACAGCTTCCGCTCGAGCAAGGTGCGCTTCGCGTTGACCGCGCTGGGCATGGTCATCGGCACCGCCTCGGTGATTCTGGTAGTGACGATTGGGCTGACCGGCAAGCAATTTATTCTCCAGGAACTGCAGAAGCTGGAGACCAACTCTGTGGAACTGGAGTACAGCGGCGGCGGGGCCATGGGCGCCGAGCACACGGCCTTCAACGACTACCTGACTCGCGACGACGAGAAGGCTGTGCTGGCGCAGTTGCCCAACGTGATGTACTCCTCGCCGATAACGTCAATGCACACGCCCATCAGCTTTGGCAGGGGCGTGGTGAAGGATACGCTGGTGCTGGGCGTAAGCCCACAGTACAAGGAGATCCGCAACCTGATCACGCCCGAGGGCCGGTTTCTGGACGATACCGACGACATAACCCACCTCAAGTGCGCGGTCATTACTGAAAAATTCGCTCATGACAGATTCGGCAGCTCGGACGCGGCCATTGGCCAGAACTTCGAGATCAGCGGAATTCCGTTTACGGTCATCGGTGTTTTCAGGGAGAGTGTGGACGACATGGGCGTATCGGAGATCGAGGACCAGACGATTCTGATTCCCTATTCAGTGGCCCGCTATTTCACCGGAACCGAAAATGTGAACCAGATTTACTTTTCCATGCGCAGCATGGACGAAGTTCCCGATGCCGCCAAAGAGATCAAGCGCATCGTCCAGGCGCGCCACCGGCCTGGTTCGGTTTATACAGCACAGACCCTCAAAGAGGTTTTGACGACGGCGGCGAAGGTTGCCGATATCCTGACCGCAGTGCTGATCCTTATTTCCGCCGTTACGTTGATGGTGGGCGGGGTGGGCATCATGAATATCATGCTGGCTAACGTGCGCGCACGCACCCGCGAGATCGGCATCCGCAAGGCGCTGGGCGCCACCAGCCGGGAGATCAAGTACCAGTTCCTGGCCGAGGCGGTGATCATCTCGCTGATCGGCGGCATTGTGGGCATATTCGTGGGGTTGGCCTTGCCGTTGTCGGTTCGCGTCTTTACCAACTACGACCTGCCCATTTCCAGCTGGTCGGTGGCTATCGCCCTGGCCGCGGCCACTTCGGTGGGCGTCTTCTTCGGAACCGTGCCGGCTACGCGCGCCGCTCAACTGGACCCAGTCGAGGCGTTGCGAGATGAGGGATAAGGAGCGCCAGACAGCCGTCAGCGAGTCGCCCAAAGATTCTTCAGAGAACAAGCCCGCACAGGGCGCGAATCTCATTTTGCTCTACGGGCTGGTTGTTCTTGCTCTGGCCGCGGCGATTGGCTTTGCCCTGCTGATCGTGATGCCGTTCTACCAGCGGCGATAAGCGATTTCAGGAAATGGCCGCCGGAATTAACTCTGCGGAATCTCGTGTCCGGCAATCAGCGCCGGAATCCCATCCACAATCGGGTAGGCGCGGCAGCAGGCAGCGCAGACCAACCTTGCCTGTTCAATGCGAAGAGCACCGAGGCAGACAGGACAGGCCAGTTGGGCAAGCACTGAAGAGTCGAACGCGGAAAGAGTTTTGAAATCGGCGGGCATGGGGATCTACTGGATGGTTGCGCCGGGACTGGCGGCATGATCGGCGGTAGCGCTCTGACTGCCCTCGGGATTAACAGCATGGCTGGCTCGCCCGGGGATGGCGAACTCGGCTTCGATGCGCTGGATGGTGCCCGCCTTGGCAGACTCATAGGCCACGCGAATGCCGTTGAAGATGGCTCGGTCGTTGGAGGAGCCGTGGCCGATGATGCAGACCCCGCGCACACCGAGCAGCGGCGCTCCGCCGTACTCGCGGTAATCGAGGCGGCGGCGGAAATCGTTGAAGGCGCGGCGCGAGAGCAGGGCGCCCACCTGTGCGGTGACGGTGCTTTTCAGTGACTCGCGCAGCACATCGCGCACAAAGCGGCCAACGCCCTCGCTGGTCTTGAGCGCTACGTTGCCCACAAAGCCGTCGCAAACAATCACGTCCGCAAGGCCTGAGAAGATGTCGCGGCCCTCGACGTTGCCGATGAAGCGGATGGGCAGCGCCTTGAGCAGCGGAAAAGCCTCGCGGGTGAGGTCGTTACCCTTGCTTTCCTCTTCGCCGATAGAGAGCAGGCCGACGCGCGGCGACTCAATTTTGAGTACGCTGCGAGCATAGATTTCGCCCATCACGGCAAACTGCGCCAGATTGTGCGCCTTGCAATCCACATTGGCGCCGACATCGAGCAGGATACATGGATTGCCCGTGGAACTGGGCATGGGGGTTGCCAGCGCAGGGCGGTCAACGCCGGGCAGAGCGCCCAGCACCATCTTGGCCGTGGCCATGGCTGCGCCGGTATTGCCGGCAGTCACAAAACCCGCAGCCTTGCCCTCGTGCACCAGCTTGAGCCCCACGCGAATGGAGCTGTCTTTTTTGGTACGCACCGCGTGCACCGCCTTCTCCTCCATGCCGATGCGCTCCGAGGCATGGTGAATGACGATGGGCAGGTCTTCGTTTTCCAGGTACTCGTCCAGAAGATCGTGCAGCTCCGCCTCAGGCCCAATCAAGTGGACCCGCACGGGCAGCTCCTTGCAGGCGAGCATAGCCCCGCGAATCTCCGCCTCGGGAGCCTTATCTGTGCCTACGGCGTCAAGCGCAATATCGATGAGCATGGGCGCGGAAAGCTACTTTTCTGCTTCCTTGACAGCGATAACGGCGCGGCCCTTGTACTCGCCGCACTTGGGGCAGGCGCGATGGGGCAGCTTCTTTTCGTGGCAGGCTGGGCACTCGGATACGCCCACGGCGGTGAGAAAGTCGTGAGAGCGGCGAAGTGCGGTGCGGCGTGTGGAGTGACGCCTTTTCGGATTCGGCATGGCAATAATTCCTTTCGTTTCCCGGCCCGCTTCAAGCCGTCCCGGCCGTTTCAGGCCATACGGGGACTTGATTGCCTTGCGGCACGCGCCTTGGCACCCTCAAATGATCCAGATGTTATCCAGATGTTCGCTGGGGGCTGATTTTCTTGGACTCGATCCGGCCGCGGAGGCCGGCCAGAGCATGCCAGCGGGGGTCGCTCGGACCCACATCGCAGGAGCAAGCCTGGCTGTTGCGGTTTTCACCGCAGCGCGGGCAAAGTCCCTTGCAGTCCGGCTTGCATAGTGTCTTGACGGGCAGGGACAAAAGTACCTGCTCACGGAGCACATCCTCAAGCGCAAGGCTGTCTCTTTGATAATACCCGATTTCGGTCTCCGGCGCAGTAATGGAGCGTTCGGTGGCTTCCGAATCCGCGGCCACGGGGCGGAAGATCAGATCGAAGTCGGCAGCCAGAGGAATCTCGACCGGCTCGACGCAGCGAGCGCAGGGAACCTGGAAGTTTCCGGAGAAACTGCCCTTGAGCCGGATGTCGGCCACGATGTCCCTGGGGCCCCGGTGCTCGTGCAGCACCTCGGCGTGGCCCGAAGCAGCCAGCGGCCCTTGCTGCTCGGCCTCCTGTGTGAAATCGACCGCGCCCGGAGCCAGTTCCAAGTCGAAGTCGATGGGCTCCCGTTCCAGTTCGCTAATCTTGAATTCCATGATATGAGCCTACGGCGCAAGCGCGAGGGGAGTCAATGCGGGGTATTCGCTCGTCAGTGCCGCGAAGGATAGGCAGGCGACGCAAGCGCCTTCTCCACCGCGGCCTTCAGCGGTGGCAGATCGTCCTGTATCGTGTTCCAGACTGTTTCAACGTCAACCCGGTCATATTGATGCCGTAGCCAATTGCCGATCCCGCGAATATCGCGCCAGGGAACGCCGGGGCAGAGCGCCTCGGCATCGTCCTTCAATCGAATGGCTGCCTCGCTGATAATCAGCATCTTGCGTTCGACTGCTGCCCGAGTCTTGTCGTCCCACCGAAAAGTCTCGAGGTCCATCCCACGCACGAACTGCTCGACCATCAGCACGCTCTCTAGAATATCGCCAAGATGCGATCTGCTGTCTTCAAAAGGCATGGATGGCCTCGCGCACTGCACGCGCGCGCACTGCCTCTTTCATCGAGTCGGCTGGAGAAAGATCGACCTTCACGTCGAGCAAATCGCTGAGCAGGTTCTCCAGATGCGTCATACCGACCAGGGAAAGCCGCCTTGAGCGGTCGAGATCGGCCATGAGATCGACATCGGACTGAGCCAATTCCTCTCCGCGCGCAACCGAGCCAAACAGCCGCAGATGGAGGATGCCAGCAGCCCTTAGCTCCGGTTCATGGCGGCGCAGCGTCTCGATGACAGAACTCTTGTCCATGCCTAAACTTTGACACAAACGCCTTTCCAATTCAACAGAGCATTTTCGCTGGCTGGCGGCTCGGGCCGCGCTGGCCGGGTGCACACCCTCTATCTGTGCGGATACCCGCCAAGGCACGAGCCGTACGGCCTCCAAGCTGCCCTCTGAACGAAAGTACTCAAGTCCGGCCCGATTGCGCCGATGAAAACCCTGAGTCGCATCAGAAAGGGTTACTGCCATGCAATGGCTGCGCAATCTTCCCGTCTCCCGCAAGTTCACCGCCGCTTTCGGCATTGTGTGCGGTCTGTGCATCGTGCTCGGTGCCTTTACGTTCATCACCTTCCGGGGAATTGCCGTAAAGAGCGAGGCTGTCAGTGGAATTCATTTTCCCGCTTTGGTCCAAATCGGCGACATTCGCAACGGCGTCAATGCCGAGCGGCGAGAGGATCTGGAGCTAATGCTGTGCCAGACGCCGGCGTGCACGGCAAACCACGGCGCAAAGCGCCAGAAGGCAATTGCCGACTACCAAAGCGCCTTGAGAGCCATGGATCCCCTTATCATCCCTCAAGAGCGCGATTTCTACCTGAAGTTCGTGGCGTCAATCAAGCAGTACCAGGACGCCAGCGATCGCGGTATCGGTCTGTTGAATGCCGGCAAAGTGGGGGATGCGTTGGACCTTCTCTCCTCAGACGCCACGATGACATCGCTGGAAGAGGCATTGGCGGCGGCAGACAGTGGCTTTCAGATTCACGCGAAGTTGGGCACGGACGCCTCGCAGGGCGCAACCATCGCCAGTACCCGCGCCACCTGGGTCAACATGGGAGCCACGATCCTGATTGTTCTGCTCTGCGCGCTGACCGGCGGGTTTCTCACGCGGGAGATTGCGCCGCGGCTGGGCAGGCTGATGGCCGCCCTCGAGCATTTTGCGGCCAAGGATCTGACGGCAAGCGTGAATGTGAGCGGAATCGATGAGATTGGCCGCCTCGGTGAGGCGTTCAACACCAGCGTAGCATCCATGCGCGCCGTTCTGCAGTCGGTGGCTCACGGTGCGGACACGCTCTCGGCTGCAACCACCGAGATCAGCACCCGCTCAGTGCAGACCGCCGGCAACGCACATACCCAGTCGAGCAAAACCAACCAGATTGCGGCCGCGGCGCAGGAGATGACGGCGACCATTGGCGAGATCAGCCACAACGCGGAAAATGCGGCTGGCGCCAGCCGTGTCTCTGCCGAGACAGCCAACCAGGGCGGCGCGGTGATGCAGGCCGCGGCCGTGACCATGGAGAAGATTGCAGCGGCCACCAGCACCGTTTCGGAAAAGATGACTTCGCTGGCCCTCCGCTCGGAGGAAATCGGCAAGGTGGTGAGCGTCATCCAGGAGATCAGCGAGCAGACCAATCTTCTGGCTCTGAACGCGGCCATTGAAGCAGCTCGCGCCGGGGAGCATGGGCGCGGATTCGCGGTTGTCGCCGGCGAGGTTCGCCGCCTGGCCGAGCGCACCAAGGGCGCCACGGAGGAAATTGCGGGGACGATTCGCAGCATCCAGGAGGAAACGCGCGAGACTCTTCAGGTGATGCAGGACAGCCGCACGGCCGTGGAGACCGGCATGGAAGAGACCTCCAATGCTCGCAAGAGCCTGGAGGCCATTATCAAGTCTTCGCAGCAGGTGGAGCACCAGATTAACCTGATCGCCACCGCCGCAACCCAACAGAACGCTGCATCGGGCGAAATCTCCGAATCCGTAGGGCAAATCTCTCAGTTATCGGTGGAGAATGCGCAAGGCGCCGAGGAAGCCGTCGAAGCCCTCAAGAACCTGGCCTCGCTGGCCGGCGACATGGACGGCATGATCCGTCAGTTCCATCTGGAAAGCGATAAACAGACCGGTGGAAAATACACCGGCAAGAGCCTCCCTGCTGGACAGCCCGCGTTGCGGGCTGCGCATTCGTAGGCTCTCCAGAGCCGGCGGCAGCCGTTTCCCAGATCTGCGGACTCCAGCGACGGGTTTTTGCCACTGGGCCCACAGGGCTGCCGCCGTTTTTCTTCCGCGCTGCATGAACCGGTGCGGCGCGCCTTTTCATTCGTCCGCAATATCAAAACAGTCCAGTGTCCCCATTGATTCATCTGCCAGAATCTGCATTCCCAATCCAGCATCATCCCAAAAAATGTTGCGCTTTGAGATTGATAGGTTACTGATTGTTGAGGACGTAGAACGTTTTATTGCCGTAGGTGAAATTGATGCCTCCGACGTAGAGCTTGGTCCCGTCGCTTGAGACAATCACATCGGAAGCAAGAAAGCCGAGCGGCAGGGTGCTTGCAGAAGCGATGCTCGTTCCCGTAAGCGTCGCAAGATCGAACGATTGCATCGTCGTCATGCCGGTTGCCGGATCGGCGTACCAAACGACGACTTTCTGATGCGTCTCGTCTTTCGCAATGCCGATGGGGTTGCCCGTAAGGGTCGCCTGCTTGGCAAGGTGAAGGGTTTGAGTCGAATCGAGGGTTGCCGTAACCAGGAGCTTGTCAAAACTCGAGAGCAGGGCGACCGTTCCCGACTGGAAGAAACGGAGAGGCCAGCCGCCGGCGCCGTTGCTCTGAGCGAGAATAGTGTTTCCCCCCGTGACACCGGTAAGCGCCAAGGAAGAGATCGGGGTCAGGCTATTGTCGAAGATCCTGATCGTGGTGTCCTGTTCCGAGTAAACCGCTACAAAGTCCGTGCTACCGACGGTCGCCGCATCGATTGCCCACGGATGACTC
>Ga0255353_1000689_pt1 | contig 20937 bp, 24 predicted proteins | sample HBST25metaG_FD_189941 | JGI IMG/M metagenome (GOLD analysis project Ga0255353, IMG submission 189941) | Peat soil microbial communities from Stordalen Mire, Sweden - H.B.S.T25 | ecosystem: Environmental > Terrestrial > Soil > Wetlands > Peat | place: Sweden: Norrbotten County, Stordalen Mire...
TTTGGAGACCACCCACCCTCTCTTCTCCAGCCGATGCAAGGCGGGATAAAGAGAACCATGCTGCATCTGCAGAAACTCATTCGTGGCCCTCTGAATATGCTTGCCGATCTGATGTCCGTGCGCCGGCCCATACAGAAGCGTTTTCAGGATCATCATGTCCAGCGTTCCCTGCAGAACGGCACTGCGTTGCTTCGACTCTTTCGGCATGGAAGAGACTCTACCCTCAATAACTCCGATGGTAGTCATTCGACTATCAAATCGTCAAGATGTGTCGTGAAATGACGAGATCAGCCCTTTGCGCTCATTATCAGCACTATCTGCATTTCCCCACAGGTTCCGACGCATGACTAGCCATCCGAATCCCTCTTGAAGAGAGTAATGGTGGCCGTTAGGCCGCGTCATCCAGTTCTTCAGATTCTGCCGGTTCCTCGTCATCGTCGATCTCTGCAAATCCAGGGTCTTCGTCGGATTCGGCAGGCGTAACGCTGATTGTGGCCGCCGGTGCCGGCATATCGAAAAGGCTTGCAGGCTTCTGGGGTGCGGGCTTCGCGGGCTCAGTGGGCTTGGCGGTCGGAGCATACTGGGTGACTTCCGTATTCGGCGGCACTGTCTTGGCCGGCGTCTTCGACTTCGCACGCGCCTCGACCTGGGCAGCCTTGGAAGCCGCATCCATCTCGGCCTTGGCCTTCTCCAGGGTGTTCTTCATTTGAAGATGGGAGCCGACAAAGCTGATGATGGTCGTGGACAACTCGGCGTCGAGGTCTTCGGCAGAGCCGGTGACACTGAGTGGGGTGGTGAGAGCGTCATTGTCGCCGTCTTTGAGTTTCTTCGGCACAATGTTCACCCGAATCTGGTCTGCATCGACAAGCGTGACCGTGAGCAACACAGCGCGGTCGCGCAGGATTGGAACAAGCTGTTTGAACATAGATTTCTCTCCTGATGGAATTTGATTTCTGGATTACGGTCGCCGCGTGCGTCGCCGCGTCTGTGACCAAAGGTGTGGGTCTACAGCGAGCGCCGTCATGCGTCCTGTCTCCGCGTTGAAAAACCCGCCGTGGTGTGTGAGCCTCCCGTAGCGAAAGAGCCGCGCCAGCATCGCCAGTGCGGCCGATGCGAGAGTCTGGTTGATGTACGGCTCCTGACGGTCCAGCGCCTCAACGGCAGAACAACTGGGCAGCGGGTCTTCACCAGCCTCAGCGTCGATGATCTCTGGATACAGTTCACTGACAATGCGCAACCGTGCGGCTTTCCTTCGATTGCGCGCATTCAATGGCTGGCCGAGAACGAATTGGCCACTGGCCGCGTTGTTGCCGAGATCAAGCCAATAGGCGGTGCGGTTCCTGGCCTTGGTGAGTGCGCGCGCAATGATGCTTCGCGCCGCTCTGGTGTCTACGCTCCCGATCAGTAGATCGATTGACCTGTCATTGATCCGATCGAAGGTCTGCTCATCAAAGTAAGTCGGCTCGGCCCGCCACCGCGTTCCCCAGAACAGGTTGATGCGATTGATGAGGACAGTAGCTTTGTTCTGCCCGATGTCGGAGACCGAGAATGGTTGGCGCACACAATTCGTCTCAGAGACGGTATCGGCATCCATCATGACCACTTCCAGCCCCGATGACCGGCCCCAGACCCGCATCGCCTGGTCGAGATAGGGCAGGCCCATCACGATGGCGCTGCCGGTCCCGCCCGCGCCGACAACCAGTACGCGCACCGGCTTTTGGCCCAACAGATCGCTTGGAATCGTGTGCTCGATGCGCATATCATCCTCTCTCTCCACGCACGAACTGCGTGAGCGTCTGCGGAAGCGTGATGAGTGTTTCGACGGTGAACTTCTGACGCTTGCCAATCAGGGCACTCCACAGCCCATCGAATCCACCCTCATGGCGCGTGAGGCGGCCAACATTGGAGTGCGTGAAGGCGCTCTCGTAGAAGCCCCGCTCCCAGGCCGGAATCGACGCGACAGACGCGCTGTCCGGGCGTCGCATGGTGCCGGTGCAAACGCGGCCATCGTCCGAGAGATTCCAGAAGGGCGCAACGGCAAGTTTCGTTGAACTATCGGGCCGCTTGTTCCCAGTGAGCGCACGAATGTTGAGTTCTCCATTCGATACCCGCCAGACCAATGGAGGTTGCGAAAAGATGCAGCCATTCAACTCCGCTGCCTTGCCTTCGGAGTTTTCGTAGAACATCTGGCGACGCCTTGCCGGTGTCCACCAGACAATCATGCGGTCCGACTTGGCAAGTACGTTGGCCGGCAGTACTTCGGCCTGCACACTACCGCTGAGGGATCGCGTCAGAGACTCGATGAACGCTACAGTGAGCGGTTGCGCCGGACCGAGCGTGGGCGGCGCGTTCTTGCAGGCGGTCACGTCGTGGCGGGTAATGAAACTGCTCTGCCGGTCGCGATAAATAAGCAGCGCCTCATGCAGCTCGAAGCGATGGTTCTCCCCTATCGACAGATGCACTTGCATTGCATTTCTCCTGAATCTCCTCGATCAACAGGAAGAGTTCACAATTGAGCGCTATGAAGCGATCCGCAATGCGCAGTGCCTGCCTAACTTCATCTGGCTTGCGCGGCGAAAAGACAACGCACACGGCCGGCTCTGCGGAGCCCTCCATCATGGACTGGCCCTCTTCATCGAAGCAGGCGGTAATGGCGTCATGCTCTTTGAACGTGACAAGCAAAGACGGCAATGGCGGATCGTCGTAGTAGCCGGATTCGAGGATCTCCCGCGACTGCTTGAGTGGAAGTCGCGACAGGCACTGAATGCGCCGCAATCTCGAGAACCATGAGCTGAATTTGCCATTGCGAAACCTTCGCAGCAGATCGCGGTCGCGTGCTTTCCAATCAGGAGATTCGCGTTTCTGCGTCTTGCGGATGCACTCCGGCAGCGCCTTCTCCACTTCTGGAAACTCATACTGACCTTGGTTCTCTGCTTCGTCCTCAGCGGCATAGTCGCGCATCCGCTCTTCGTACATCAGCGCATTGTCGTGGTTATAGATCCACATCACGCGATAGAGCGCGAAGGTCAGCGCCCAATAGAACGCTGCGCCCAATCCATCGGCCTCAGCCTCCAGCGCATCAAGCGCTGGTCCAATCCTGAAGTACCCCGATCCACCACACTCTACGGTGACAACCAGTTGCCCACTTTCGAGTTCCGTATCGCTCCCAGCGCGGCCGAGTTGATCGCTCACTTCAAGGTGATACTCGACATTGCGTTGCAGCAGATCGCAACGCTCAGGGCCAATCGCGTTCATCATGGCGTGCTGCGCGAATGCAAGCGCGTTATTGCCAGATTTCTTCCAGGTCTCCGCAGTTCCCAATCCCTCTCTCACCAGTGCGGCGCAGAGTTCATAGACCAGTTCGGCATTCACCTCATGGTTATACTCAGCGCGAACTTCGGCGAGCGATGGCAATGCCTGACCGAAGGCTGGTGCGAGCGTTGCTACCCCAGTGGCAGAAGTAGTTCTTGCGGCGTCGGGAGCCGATAACTGCCCTGTGCCACATAGTGCCTGATCGCTTCTGAGACGGCGCGCGCGAGATCGCAGGATTCTTTGCATTGAAGGTGCCTCGCCAGGATCAGGTTGGCCTCTGGTGGTGGTTCCGCAGCCTTCTTGAGAAACAACGCCACCAGTTCTTCTTGCGACAATGCGGGCGTGGGCACGGTTCACCCCTTCGAGCCAATCGCTCGATTGAAGGTGTAACGCAGCGTGGTCCCGGTGTCTTCCGGGCCGGTGAGGGTTGCGGTCGCAATTTCTGGAAATTGTGGAGTGAGGAGGTCGCGAACCTGCTCGACACTTATCTGCGGTGCCGGATCGGGAATGCGAACGCCGTTGTAGTTGAACTCTCGCAACAGAATCTGTGCTTGAAGTTTGGCCATTGCAGTTTGTCTCCTTGTCTGCGGATTTCGAGATGAATCGATATTGTGGTTAGAACAGGCTGGCTTGCACAGGCATCCTTGTCCTGGCTACTTCTTGTGCGGCCGCGTGTGGAATTGTCGGGGCCGGGTCAGCCTTTGATTGATGGCTGGCTATCGTTCGATACTTCGCTTCAAGCCGCTTGAGCGTTTCCATCTCGTCGGAACGCACAGCCTCGGCAGCGCGCAGTTCATAACGAGCAAGATAGTTGCGCTTGCGCACTTCCTGCTGGATCGCGCGTTCCACATCCGAGAATGTGTACTCCGGTTCACCCCAACAGGGCCAACGCAGGGTGTGCTCAAGGAAGCGCAAACGGTCGCTGTCAGAGGTAAACCAGGTTTCGTAGAATGTCGTCCGATCGTAATTCGCATTATGCAGTGCACCGCATAATGCGAATTATGTGGAGGGCGTGGTTATGCGGAGTGCCAGCGTCAACACACTGTGGATACAGGGTTCGACCACCGGTTCGCTATGCATAATCCCCACTACTTAGCTCTCCGCAGCCAGCCAACTTCCGGATGGGCGGTCACCCTACCGGAACGTCAAAGTTTGTATTTCAGCCGCTCGATTCGCGTCCTTGCAATTTAGCGTGAAGCCAGAAATGGTCACGTCGAAATCGGAGTTCTTCTTTACGAACTCGTAGCGCAAACAGTGGGATTGCGGATTTTACGGCCCTCGGGAAAACTCGCGTATAAAAGGCTCCACTCTGGCTCGCGGGAAGCGTGCACCGAGCCGGGCGCCTGGACGGTGCGCTCGGCACACCACCAGTCCACCACCAGTCTTTTCCAATCCAAAGATGAGCCTGAAGGAAGCGAAGGGTAGGCGAAGCGGGTTTTGTCCTTTCGGGATTTGAAATTGATTCATGCTAGCAGCCGGGGCGGAGGGAATGTGGGAATCGCTGCGCAAGATCTTCATGTTCCGATGCTCTCTCCGAGCGATTTCCAAGGTTTGTGGGAAGGGCGGAAAACAGCACCATCGTTTTCCGGGCTTTCCATAAACCGCCATTTCCTCCGCCCTGTTTCCCATCCGTCAGTCCTACGCGGTGAGCCGCATCTGCTCAAACAGTTTCGCTTTGGCTTGTTGCATCCGCCGCGCCGCATCGGTATCGCTGATGGCTGCGGCGACCCTTTTGAGCGCGTTCATGCTCAGTCCATCGCGCAGGTACTGTGCTGGTTCATCCAACAACGACAGAGTCTCCAGCGGAGTTTGATAGCGCTTGTAACGGATGTGCTTGCGGCCCTTCTCGTCGATCTTCACGTCGGCCTGAGCACAGGGACGATGATAGTTCAGATACGGATTCAAGTACTCACGGTAGAAGTCGTTGATCGCATCGGCGTGTTTGGCGTCGATGTATCCGTAGCCGATGTGTTTGCGGATGACGGCGCCGTTCTTGGTCTCCACCAGGCCGTTGTCGCCGCTCTGCCGGGGCCGGCTCTTGGTCTGTTCGATGCGCAGTTTTTCCAGCAGCCGGGCCACCATCCGGTTGATAAACTCGCTGCCGTTGTCGGTGTGAAAACCAAGGATGCGAAAAGGAAACTGACGCAGCATGTGCTCTAAAACCGGCTCCAGATAGGCCTCCGAGATGCGCGGCGTTGAACAGGCGACCTCCCACTGCGTGATCTCATCGACAGCGTTGATGTGATAAACGCCCTTCTCTGCGCCCTCCGGCTGGTCGCCCTGATGCACCGTGTCCAGGCGCAGAAACCCAGGCTGACCTTGCGGCTGAGGCTTGCGCCGCTCACCGATCGCAACCGCCGTGGGCCGCGTCCTGGTGTAGTTCAGAAGCCGTTCCCGGTAACGCTGGTGGTGGCGCAGGTTATACAGGTGAGCGACAGAGATGGCAGCCAGGCGCGCGTACTCCGGTCGCTTGTAGAGCAGGTGTTCGCGCTCCAGGATGCGCCGCGTCGCCGGCCCGCTCAGCGTTTCGTGCGCCTCGTCAACCGAAGCCAGCAACTCAATGTCGGCCCTTGTGTAGAGCTCGGCGAAACGCCGCCGCCGATAGACCGTCACCTGGACCCGTCCGCTGGCCATGTACAGAGCGATCAGCCGCGTCACCTGCGCCCGGCTCAACCCCGTCATCTTCTCGACATAGCGCCGCAGCAGGCCCCGAGCCGCCTTGCCCTGCTCAGCGTACTGCTGGCCGACCAGCACCCGCTCCACCCAGCCATAGAGCTGACGGCGGTCCGTGGCCTCGAACCGGACTTCCTCGCTGGCCAAGACAAACCGGCCAATCGACTCCAAACTCAACTTCTCTGCGTCGTCCATGCGGATGTTCACTACCCAGCATGACCGCCCCTTCAGGCTCATCTTGTATTGGAATCAAACTCCCCCTTCAGGCTCATCTTGTATTGGAAGAGAGTCCACCTTGACATCGAAGCAGAACGGGTGTCTACTGGAGCGTTGGTTGTGGTGAAGGAGTTCACCCTTAACCGCTGTCCATTCCAATAGGCCGGACAGATGATAACTCCTGACAGGGAATCCTGTTGCGGAGTTGTGTCCCGGCCGAGTTCCCTGAACGACAATCTAGGAGTTTGTGCTCATGGCAAACACTTGGGCTCTTTGTGCGCTCTGGGTGGGTCTGGCGTTGGCGGCGACGCTGTTGGCGATCTGGTTCAAGATCTCGACGGCGCTTTCTGAGATTGTGGTCGGCACCGTGGCGCAATTGGTCATTGGAGTGTTCCTCACCGGGCTCTTTGGTTTTGCGCAGGGCGGGTTGGCCGGCAATACGCAGTGGATAACATTCCTGGCTGGGACGGGTGCAATTGTCCTAACGTTCCTCGCCGGCGCGGAACTCGATCCGGTCATCTTCAAAGCCAAGTGGCGTGAAGCATCGATCATTGGCTTGGCTGGATTCTTTGGTCCCTTTCTCGGATGCACGGCGATCGCTCATTGGGTGCTGCATTGGGCCATCATGCCCAGCTGGCTTTGCGGAGTTGCTCTTTCCACGACTTCGGTGGCTGTCGTATACGCGGTGATGCTGGAACTCGGTTTCAACGTCACCGAATATGGCAAAGCGATTCTGGCCGCATGCTTCATCAATGACCTTGGAACCGTGATTGCGCTGGGACTGATCTTTTCCCCGTTCACAATCAAGACGCTGATCTTTGTGGTAGTTTCCATTGTGGTGTTCGTCGCGCTGCCCTTCCTTACGCCGTGGTTCTTTAAGAAATACGGCGGGCGCGTCTCCGAACTCGAAGCCAAGTACCTTCTCTTCTTCCTCTTCGCCATGGGCGGACTGGCTGTGTGGGCTGGAAGCGAAGCGGTTCTTCCGGCGTACATGATCGGCATGGTTCTGGCGGGAACGGTCGGAAAAGACCATTCGCTGATTCGTCGCCTGCGTACACTTACGTTTGGACTGCTGACACCGTTCTACTTCATCCGAGCCGGATCATTTGTCTCTGTCCCGGCATTGATGGCCGCTCCCGTCACGCTGCTTGTCCTCTTTGGGGCGAAGTCGCTGTTCAAGGCGGTTGCTGTGTATCCGGCAGTCAGGATTCACAAGTATGACGGCAAGGCTGGGGCCTACTACACGCTGATGATGTCAACCGGACTCACTTTCGGTACGATCTCGGCATTGTTTGGCCTCAATCATCAGATCATCACGCAGGCGCAGTATTCCTACATCGTGGGCACCGTCATCGCCAGCGCGGTCATACCCACCATGATTGCGAACTCGTTCTTTCTTCCCCGCCATCTTCTTCCCCACTCGCAAGCAGGCAAGAAAGCAGGACAGGAGACTATGCGGCCAGTACCCGCAGAGGAAGGCTAGGTGATCGCTATGGGAAGTCCGGTTTTTGTTGGAATTCAAAGAATACTGATTGCGTTCGACGCGTCTCCGCACGCGGAGCACGCTTTGGATGTGGCTCTGTCAATGGCTGGCGATATGAAAGCCAAGCTCTTTGTCATCTCGGTGATTCGGCCGCCCGAACCCGCCGAGAGCGCGGAGTTCCACGCTGTGCTTGAAGACGGGCAAGAGCGCTATGAGAAATGTTTCATCCCATTGCGCGAACGAGCCAAACAGAAGGACATCGAGTTGGAGACGGATATCGTCCTGGGCCATCCGGCAGAGCAGATCATTCACAAGGCGGACACGATCCAGGCCAGTCTTATTGTCATGGGCAAACGCAGCCACACGATTCTTCATCGCTGGATGCTTGGCTCGAATTCCGAGCGAGTGCTGAGGTATGCCCACTGCCCGGTCATGATTGTTCACTGATCTGGAAGAAAAGCTATGAGCATTTCGAAACACGCAAGCGGTGAGGCACAGAAGAATCGAAACTATCAGCAATTCTGGTCTCGGATGCCGCTCAACAACAAATCATTGAAGTCATCACAGCAGGCGGCCCTGTGGCCGAGAAAAGGTAGTCATCATGTCTGAAATCACGAAACTTGAAGCACTCGAAATCCTCGACTCCCGAGGAAATCCCACCCTGTCCGTCACTGCAACACTAGCCAACGGCGTGAAGGCCACGGCGAAAGTTCCCTCCGGCGCATCGACAGGCAAGCGCGAAGCGGTCGAACTCCGAGACGGAGACAAAAAGCGGTACGGGGGTAAGGGCGTACTGAACGCAAGAAATCACGTGAACGGCGAGATCCAAAAGGCCATTCACGGATTCGATGCCAACGACCAGAGGGCATTGGACAAGAAACTGTGCGAGCTCGACGGGACGCCGAACAAGGCGCGCCTTGGCGCGAATGCAATTCTGGGTGCTTCTCTAGCAGTCGCACGGGCGGCTGCAGCAGACCATGGTCTGCCTCTTTATGCATTCCTTGGAGGCGAGAAGGCCAATCTGATTCCGGCCCCTTGGTTCAATGTACTCAATGGCGGAAGCCACGCGGACAGCAATGTGGACTTTCAGGAGTTCATGATTTCCCCCGTGGGCGCGCCCAGCTACAGCGAAGGCTTGCGAGCGGCAGCTGAAACCTTCCATACACTCAAGGCCGTGCTGCACAAGAAGGGGTACAACACAGGCGTCGGCGATGAAGGCGGATTCGCACCACAGTGTAAATCCAACGAAGAGCCCATCGAGCTGATTCTTGAAGCCATTCAGAAGGCTGGATACAAAGCGGGCAAGGACATTGTCCTCGTGCTTGACCCCGCCACCAGTGAACTTTTTGAAGACGGTGTCTATGCGTTCGAGAAGTCGGACAAAAGCAGAAAGTCTCCGGAGCAGATGGTCGAATTCTGGAAAGGTGTGCTCGACCGCTATCCAGAGATCTGGGGCATCGAAGATGGCGTTGCTGAAGACGACCGCGCAGGCTGGCAGCTCATGACAAAGACGCTCGGTGGCCGGATTCAATTGATCGGCGACGACAACTTTGTCACCAACCCGACGATCTTCCGCCAGGGCATCAAAGACGGAATCGCCAATGCCATTCTGATCAAGCTGAACCAGATCGGCACTCTTACGGAAACGCTCGAATGCATGCAGATTGCTCGCGAGAATGGATACGGCGCAGTCATCTCTCACCGTTCCGGTGAAACCGATGATACGAGCATCGCCGACCTGGCCGTGGCTGCCGGTATGGGGCAGATTAAGACAGGCTCGACCAGCCGCGGTGAACGCATCGCGAAGTACAACCGCTTCCTGGAAATCGAACACGAACTCGGCACAAAGGCACGCTATGCAGGCGCCAGTGTGTACGAGCGCTGGCACAAACTAGTGAAGGCATAGCAGGCAACTGTGGGTGTTGGAGTCCACCTGAAAACGGCTCAACTGGGCAGATGACTCCTCGAAGCTGAAGAAAACTTGGAGGAGTCATGCCCGAACGCGGACCACAGATCGTAAGACCACGAGAGCGAGGTACGCTCAACGATGCGCAGCGGCGGCGACTGAGCGTCACTTGCAAGTACATCGACAAACTGCTGTGCGACATCGAGCAGGCACTCCATTCCGCCGAATCTACCTCTCCATTCGCGCGCCATGTTGTGGATATTACGCCTGCACAGACGCGGGTCATCGAAGACCATATTGGCCGTCTCCGCTCCCAATTGTTGCGCGCATTGGACTGGCAACACATGAAGCCCGATCATCCAGAGATTCCGGTCACTCGGTCGGTGATGACAGATCTGGCATTTGTGGACATCGCAATTGAAGAACTCAGGCCAAGCTATATGAGCGGCTGTGGAGCGGTCCCAGAAGATGCGGTTGGCGAATTGAATGGTGTCGTCCATGAGCTTCGAACTCTGGTCGGAAGCATGGAACGTTATCTCCGCCAGGATCTGGGAACGAATCTGGAATCGCGTCTCCGGAAGCTGGAAGAAACCGGTAATGACGTAGGCCTCTTGCAGTGTATTGAAAAACTCGTCTCGCGCCATGGACTGGTGGAGTTTCGCCCGCGCATAGACTCCCTTGCATCCCGCTTGGAGGACAACAACCTGGAAGTGGCGCTGTTTGGACGAGTCAGCAGCGGTAAATCCTCGCTGTTGAACGCGCTCCTAAGCACACATGTGTTGCCGGTTGGCATCAATCCAATCACAGCGGTTCCTACCAAGCTGGAATATGGACCAACATTGCGTGCTTTCGTCACCTATGGCACGGGACGAAATGAGATCGTCACAGTTGAAGGGCTTGGCAAACTTGTGACAGAGCAAGGGAACCCTGGAAATCTGCACAACGTCACACGAGCGATGGTCCAGGTCCCATCACCGCGCCTCAAACAGGGCATAGTGCTCGTGGATACGCCGGGACTTGGCTCCCTGGCCAGACGTGGCGCCGCGGAAACGCTTGCCTACCTTCCATCTTGCGATCTCGCGCTGTTGCTAATTGACGCTGGAGCGACGTTGAACCAAGAGGACATAGGAACTCTGCGCCTGCTCAACGAAGCCGCAATTCCCGCCATCGTTTTGCTCAGCAAGGCAGACCTGCTGGCAGAAGGCGATCTCAATAGAGTCACCGGTTACATCCATGAACAACTGCAACGGGAACTGGGCGTGACAGTGAACGTCCATCCAGTCAGTTCGCTGCCTCAACAAACCGCCTTGCTCGATCACTTCTTTGAGCAGGAATTGCTTCCCCGATTCAATCAAGCACGAATTCTCCGCTGCAATTCCGCTGCCAGAAAGATCGGTGCGTTGCGCGATGCGGTTATAACGGCTTTTGAGACTGTGCTCGACCAGCAGAACCGCAGAGGCCGCGGTCTCCCAGCCGATGTCCATGATCTCGAAGAGCGACTGCGCGTTGTGACTGGAGAAGTAGGAGAGCAGCGTACTGTTCTAGACCGAGCTTTCTTCACACTTGGGGAAACGCCAGAGACAATCCTGAATCACGCCGCGGAAAGCGTGTTGACCTGGATGCGATCCAATTCCAAGTCTCGCGTTACGTCGGCACAGCTTTTGGAGTGGCTGCATGATGCGGTTGGAAATTCTGTAGAGCAGATTACCGAAGGCGCACGTGGCTTAAGCAAGAGTGCAATCGACAGGTTGCAAGCCGTGGCGCAGGAGATGGGTCGATCCGACATGCCCGAGCACGATGAGGTGGAGACTCTGTTGCGCGACATGCCGCGCTTTGAGTTAGGAACGCTTCCAGATGACATCAATATGACCGCCTGGATGTTTTTGGGTAACGGTTTCGTCCGGTCCAGGATCATGAGCAGCCTCCGGCAAAGCGTCCGCGGTGACCTGAAGCAGGCGCTTCATTTATACGGGAATGCTCTGTCGCAGTGGAGCCGCCAATACGTAAGCAGGATGGTGCTTATGGTCAGCTCTCATGCCGATGCTTATCGGGTTCAACTTCAAAGGATCGCTGGAACTTCCACCGAGCACATCGATGTGCATCAACTTGAGCAGGATCTGGCCATTCTCAGGAATTGGACTGCAAAGGAGCGCAGCGGTGAAATGCTGCACCACGGGTAGGAGGGATAGGGTTGCAAAAGTATTTTCTCATCGCGTTCGGAGGCGCACTCGGTTCCATGGCGAGGTACTGGGTTGGCTCGACGATTGCCAACCGGATGGGAACAAAGTTTCCTTACGGGACTTTTGTCATCAATATCACGGCCTGTGTAGTCATCGGTTTCTCGCTCTCGTTCCTTGCAAAACGAGCAGACTTTAACCCCGCCTGGAGGTTCCTCGTGCCAGTCGGCTTTATCGGCGCGTACAGCACGTTTTCTACCTATGAGTGGGAGACCCTTTCCACGATTCGAACCGGCGCTTTCCTAATGGCCGTTCTCTATGCAGTCAGCAGCCTCGTTCTTGGCCTGATTGCCGTGTGGTGCGGTTCTGTTGTTGCGGAGATTATTTCATGAGAACACATAGACAACTGGTTCTCTACCAATCAATTCTTCAGGTACTGCAGGAATCCGGATGCCCGTTCTGTCGCTTTCTGAAGGAGTATCAAACAGCTCGCCTGCAGAACCATCCGAAGGAGAGCATTCACCGACTGTGCAACTTTCACACCTGGGGTCTGGCCGCCGTTCAAGACGCTCCTGCGGCAGCGCAAGTGTTCATCAAGCTGGTCGATGAATCAGATCTCCTCTCCAAAGCCGAATGTGACATTTGCGGGGAGGTACTCGCGGAAGAGGATCTACGCATCCGCGAATTAGTGAGCTGCCTGTCCAGAACAGACGTGTCTCAATGGCTGCGAAGTTCTGCTGTACTATGCATCCCACACGGGACCAAGCTGCGCCGGCAAGTCCCGCCGGTGCTCGCTGCCCGAGTTGACGCCATCATCGAGAACTATCGCCAGCAGATAGCGGAAGAGCTGCACCATCTGCGCGATGAACCAGAACGAGACAGAGCCGGCTGGGGTGCGCTCGGCCGAGCCGCCGAGTTCCTTGTGTCACAGCGCGGACTACATTCCTGAGGGAGGACTTATGTTGAGTGCCGGAAAGGCATTGAAAGTTTGCATTTACTTGAGCGAGGGCTCGACGCATCACGGCGTCCCCACGTATTCGAGCATCCTCGACTTCCTTTTCTACCGGGGAGTTTCCGGAGCAACCGTCCTGAAGGGGATAGCGGGCTTCGGCGCGGATCACCACATGCACTCCGCCAGTGTTGTCGAAATATCCGACCACCTTCCATTGAAGATTGAATTCATCGAATCTCGCGAGAAGGTAAACGAGATTCTTGGAAAGCTGGAGGAGTTGGCCGGAAGCGGGATGATTGAGGTACAAGAGACCACGCTCGCGAAGCCCGCCCAGGTCTCAAAACCGAAGAAGGCCACTCCACCAGCACATCTGAAGATGGAAGGCAAGGCAAAGATGATGCGCATCTATATCGGCGAGGCCGATCAATGGAGGGACAAGCCACTTTACAAAGCTCTCGTCGAAGCCATGCGAGCTAACGATATTGCCGGCGTCACTGTCTACCGCGGTATCCTCGGTTATGGCGCACACCGGCGGATTCACAAGGACAAAGCACTCCACCTCTCCCACGATTGCTCGATCATGCTCTCAGCCGTCGATGCGGAGGAGAAGTTGCGATCCTTCTTACCTCTCGTCGACCAGATGGTGGAAGAGGGTCTCGTCGTCCTATCAGACGTGGACATCATCAAGTATTCCTACCGCACCCTGGATGTTGATCTGCCAGATGCGCAGGCAGGAAGTGTTTCTGCGTGAGCGGAGGCTCGACAATGAAAGACCAATATCAAGCGCGCATGTTGCGGATTCACTTCGGCGAGGGTGACAAATGGCAGGGCAAGCCCTTGCACGAAGCGATTGTGGCGAAATGTATGGAGCTGGGGATGGCTGGTGCGACCGTGTATCGCGGAATCGAAGGGTACGGGGCAAGCACCAGAATTCACCATGCCAGTCATTGGACGTTCTCGAAGGACGCGCCGATCATGCTGACTGTCATCGACCGTGAGGAACAGATTGACAAACTGATTCCCCATCTCGACGTGATGGTTGAGGAGGGTCTCATCGCGATGTCCCGCGTCGAGGTCATTCGATACTCGCGGGCTTCAACGAGCGAACCGGCGAAGGTCTAACAGGTCTGAGATGGAAACGATGGCTCACTTGACGACTGATCGTTGGGCAGAGAATCTCGTGCCTATGGACGGCGCTTCCCGTCTGTCGGGACTCGGCAGATTGGCCCAAGAACTTGGGGCTGAGTCTGTTGCCGAGGAAGCAAGTGAGCTTGCCGAGCGCGTTTCCGAGGGACGTTTTTATGTAGCTTGTGTCGGCCAGTTTAAGCGGGGCAAATCCACCCTTCTCAACGCTCTGGTCGGCCACGCGGTTGTTCCAACCGGGTTTGTTCCGGTTACTGCGGTGCCCACTGTGATTCGATTCGGCGACGAACTTCACGCGCGCGTTCGCATGCGTGACGGCTCCTGGCAGGACATTGGTATGTCCGACTTGAAGGAGTACGTGACTGAGGAACTAAACCCCGAGAATAAAAGGGGCGTGGACGGCGCAGAAGTGTTCGTTCCCAGCCAGTTGTTGTCCTCTGGCATGTGTTTTGTGGACACGCCGGGTTTGGGTTCGGTCTTCACTGGAAACACAGCAACCACGCAGGCATTCATTCCTCACATTGATGCAGCGTTGGTTGTGGTCGGAGCCGATCCTCCGATTGCCGGCGAGGAGTTGGCACTCGTGGAGTCAATCGGCACGCAAGTTCAGGATTTGATCCTGGTAATCAACAAAGCCGACCGCACCAGCGATCCGGAACGCGCAGCGGCGGCTAAGTTCACACGCGAGGTCCTGGAAAAGCGGCTGCATCGCCCGATGGGCAATGTTTTTGAGGTGAGTGCCGCCGAGCGGCTAGAAAAGCAGGGTCCCCTGCGGGATTGGGAAGAACTGCTGGCGAGCTTGCATGACCTTGTTGAGGACTCGGGCAGAAATCTAGTTCGGGCGGCTTGCGACCGGGGCCTCCTGCGCTTAAGCGAACAACTGCTGGCTATCATCAGTGAGGATCGTGAGGCGCTTCTGCGACCCATCGAGGAATCCGAGCGGCGCATCGAGCTATTGAAGGAAACCATCAACGATGCTGAGCGCTCGATGCGCGAGCTGAGTTTTCTGTTCATGGCAGAGCAGCATCGGATTTCGGACCTCTTCGGTGACAGGCACAAGAAGTTCTTCAGCTCCGCATGGAACGACTCTGAATTGGAATTCAATAGGGATCTAACGTCGGTGCCCCTCGGCTTTGGTCCGCACTTTCGACGGCGGGTGATGCACCTCGCCCAGAAGATCTCACGCTGCAAGGTTATGCCCTGGCTCAAACCTGAGCAGGAGGAGGGCGAGCGCCAATATCGGGCCGTGGCCACTCGATTTGTGGAGATGGGAAACAACTTTCTGAAAAAACTCGCCGGTGCGGGTCTCAGCGAACTGACGCGGATGCCCCATGCGCTCGATCCGGAGAGCGGCCTCCGCGTTCGTTCCAGGTTCGTTTTCGAGGACTTCATCGGAACTGCGCAACCTCCATCGCCCTTGCGCTGGCTCGCCGACGTCTTTTTGCCGCTTGTTGGCGCACGCAAAGTAATCACGAACGAGGCCCGTGAATTTCTGCGGCACCTTTTGGAAATTAACAGCGCACGTGTACAAAACGATGTTCTTAATCGCATTCAGGACAGCCGGGGGCGCTTGGAGGCCGAGATCCGCAAGCTGCTGCATGAAGTCAGCCGCATTGCAGAACAGGCACTTGACCGGGCACGAAAAGTCAAGGAAGAAGGAACTCCTGCCGTTCAGTCGGCAATTGGACGGCTCAATCGAATTGAGAAAGATGTTTCGGCGCTCGTCTAGTTCTGTTCATGCGCTTCGGACAGGAGAGCATCCGAGCAAGCCATCAACGTTACATGAAGTGCAATGCCCTCTAATTAATCCCGGAGAAAGAGGTCCCGCTGCGATGCCTTCGTCTTCTGCCCAGCGCGAGCCGACCGTTGAATATCTGAATTGCGTTCAGCGCGAGGAAGAATTGGGCCGCCTTCGGAACCAAGCCAAGATACGTAAATCCCTTCTCGTCTTCGGACCCGAGGGAGTTGGCAAATCGCGTCTGCTACGCACCTTCGTCGAAAAGCAGGCGCTCGCGCTTTACGTCGAGCAGATGCGATCACCGCGCGAATTTGTTCTCGCGTTGCTCCAGGCATTGCATTCAGCAGACCACAACCTAAGAATTCCCGAAAAACTCACTGCTCTCTCCACATCCGGATTGAAGGGCATCGTAAACCGGGCGCTTGATACGCGGCCCTTTTTGATGGTTCTGGACCATCTCAACGCGCCCTCCCGAGTTGTTACCGGGATGATCAAAGATTTGCACTACTACGGGCGTACCCCAGTGATCTTTGCGTCGCGATCTCCCCATATGGAGGACATTGGCGCGCTTCGCCCTCTGTGTGCGGGCAAGTCAGAGCGCCTGGAACTAAAGGACCTGCCGCCGCAAATCGCTTTAGAATTTGCCCGGCGCGAATCCGAAAAGATCGAGCTGTGGGCGTCCAATTTGGAAGCGATTCTGCCCTCGCTAGTTGAATGGAGTGATGGGAATCCCGGCGCGATTCTCAACATGTTGAAAATGGCTCAACTCCCGCAGTACCGAGCGGGCGACCAAATCAAAGCTCACATCCTATACGTGGACTATCGAATGGGACGCAGATAGCTGGAAGGACTTGATCCCCTTCGAATCAGCGCTCTGTGGGGTAATCCAATGCTCTAGTGCCATTGTTTTGGTTCGGCTCCCGACCCAGGAAGCGTTCCGGGATCCACTCGGTACTCGGTTAAAACCCAGGGGCATCTTTCGACCACAGCCCGAGGCACTTATTCAGGTGGGCTGGAGGTTAAAATGCCGGTTCCGGGCGGATGGTCATCCGGAAGTGATAAATGTGGCGACATGGTGTCTCCTAGAGGGCAAAGGAGACAACATGCTCGAAGACTATGTGAGTGCAAAAATCACCCGGAAGCGACTAAATTCAGGTCCTGCCGCTAGCCATATCAATGATTTCTCGGATTGGCTGTATGCCCAAGGCTATACGAAACGAAGCCTCTTTCGAATGCTTCAATCTTTTGCTGGATGGACCGATTGGCTGACAAAGACTGGAAGAACTGCTGAAGACTTCGCGGAAGGGCTACTGGAATGCATAGAGCATTTCAAATCCGCTCCTCATATCCCATATGAACGCGGCCCCAGGCGTGAATCTCTCAGTGTTGCCCGGCATTTCCTTCAGTTTCTAGGGGAACGGGGCCTTCTCCCACATACAGCCGGCGCTGATTCTCTCGCCTGCTGCGCTCCACTGCTCCACGAATTCTATTCATGGATGCTGGAGCAAAGGGGCGTGACGCGTGTGACCTTGGATGTTTATCGCAGAGTGCTGGAGGAATTCATCGTAAAGGTTGGTAGCAATCCACAGGCTTACAGTCCCCAGTTGTTGCGTGAGTTTGTTCTGACACGGGGGGTACGCCATGGTCTCTCCCACGCGAAGCTGGGAGCCACTGCCGTACGAAGCTATCTCCGATTCCTCGGGGCTACAGGGCGGTGCAAGAGCGGGCTGGAGTACGCACTGCCTCCATATGCTTCGCAAAAACTATCATCAATACCAAAGTATCTCGCGTCCGAGGACGTAGATCGAGTCATCGCGTCATGTTCGACCGACGGGACGGGTCTGCGAGACAAAGCCATAATCATGCTCCTTGCCCGCCTAGGGCTGCGTTCAGGTGACGTTGTCAAGCTGCGATCGATTGATTTTGACTGGACAAACGGGACGATTAGAGTCTGTGGCAAGGGACGGCGTCACGATCTTCTGCCTCTGCCGCAGGAGGTGGGAGCCGCAGTCCTGCGATATCTGCAGAAGAGTCGTCCTGCATCCCGTGCGCCGGAGATGTTCGTTACAGTAGTGCCCCCGTTCAGGAGGCTGAGCTCTCAAAGAGTGGGTGGGATCGTTCGGGGAGCATTGGACCGTGCCGGAGTCAGCTCACCTGTCTGCGGAGCTCATGTTCTCCGGCATTCAGCCGCAACAACGATGCTGCGTCAAGGTGCATCTCTTGCCAGCATCGGCTCTGTCCTTCGCCATCGTTCGCCTCAAACAACGGCTCGGTATGCCAAGGTGGATATCGGCATGCTGTCCACGATCGCACAGCCGTGGCCGGGGGTGGCGTCATGCTAATGAGCTCGGTCAAACGATATATTGCAATCCGCAGGAAACTCGGTTATGGCCTTCTGCAGACAGACCGGCTGCTCACCGCGTATGCCGAATTTGCGAGATGCCAGGGCGATACTCACATCGGGGTATCAACAGCCGTAGCATGGGCCACCGCAGCGTCTACCCCAGGCATGAGGTACGTGCGCCTCAACGCGGTCGCGCTGTTTGCTCGTTTCCTGCACGCGGAGGATGCAGGACATGAAATCCCTCCGTCTCACCTTTTTCCACCTCCGCAGGGCCGATTAATGCCCTACATCTTTTCTTCGGAAGAGCTGAGGAGAATTGTCGCGGCAACGGAGAAGCTTCCTAGAACTTGCTCTCTTCACCGCGCAGCATACGCAACACTCTTCGGGCTGATCGCCTCTACGGGGATGCGCATATCGGAAGCCCTCAACATACGCCTGAGTGATGTGCAACCAGACGGTGTGCTTCTCATTCGCCGGGGCAAGGGCGGCAAAAGTCGCTTGATTCCTTTGCATTCCACGGTTAAAGAGGCCTTGAACGCATATCTTGACTCCCGCGTAGCCATTCCAGCGGTAGATGATCATTTGTTCCTTTCTTCGAGGATGCGTGGTATCAGCTCGAAGATGGCAGAATACACATTTCGTCGGTTGACTCTCCATGCAGGGATCACTCAAACGGGGACACGCCTGTGTCGAATTCATGATATGCGGCACACATTCGCAACCCGATCTTTGGAAAAGTGCCCGACGCGACGCGAAGATGTTGCTGCTCATTTTGTGGCACTGGCAACGTACCTTGGGCATGCGGATATCACCCATACCTACTGGTATCTCGAGGCAACTCCAGAACTGATGACAGATATCGCTGCGTCCGCCGAAGCTCTGGTTGGCAAGGAGGTCGCATGACACCTATCGCGCCCCTCATCACTGCTTTTCTCCGGGAGCACATGCCAATCGAGCGCGGCTACAGTCCGAACACCTGCGAAACGTATGCCTATGCGTTCCGCCTGCTGTTCGAATTCGCCGCTGGGCGTCTCGGGACGAGACCATCTCAATTGTGTATAGAACACATCACCGCAACACTGGTGCTCGACTTCTTGCGACATATCGAGAAGGCTCGATCAAACACCTCCGTCACCCGCAACTCGCGCCTGGCGGCAGTCAAAGCCTTCATGCGATATGTCGAATTGCGCGTGCCCTCTTCGCTCGAACAAGCACATCAGATTCGAGCGATTCCAACGAAGCGGCATGACCAAGCACTGGTTCAACACCTCACGATGAAGCAGATGCGGGCGATCCTGGACGCACCAAACCTCGCGTCCCGCTTAGGAATCCGAGACAGAGCAATGCTGCATCTTTGCTTCGCTTGCGGACTTCGAGTGTCCGAGTTAGTGGAACTGCCACTTGAAGGGCTTTCCTTGCGTCATCCCCCGAGCATCCGGGTATGCGGAAAAGGTAGGAGGGAGAGATGCCTCCCGCTCTGGAAGGAAACTGCCACCGATCTGCGAGCGTGGTTGGCTGTCCGTGGTCCCGTCCGTACTCCCGAGCTATTCGTGAATGCTGCAGGGGATTCCATGACGCGGGCGGGCTTCGAGTACGTCTTGGAGAAGCACGTCCTGGTCGCATCGGGAAAGCTCGCGGATCTGAAGGGACGTTCTGTCTCACCTCATCAACTCAGGCACAGTTGCGCTGTGATTATGCTTCAAGCCACTCGCGATATTCGAAAAGTCGCTCTCTGGCTGGGGCACAGCGACATCCGCACAACCGAGATCTATCTCCGCGTCGATCCGTCCGAAAAACTCGAAGCAATGGAGGCAGTTCTCCCGCCAAGCCTGCGTCGCGGGCGATTCAAGGCTCCTGACGCGCTGATCGCCTCTCTCCAAGGGTCACCGTAGACCCCACTCTGCATCTCACGGCGGACTATCGTCCCTGCTGCGGGCCCTGCGCTCGCAGCAGGGGATTATGCAGAGCGAACGAACATCAGAACTGTGGATCTACGCGGCGATTGTGTGAACACTCCACATACTCGCGCCCTCCACATAATTCGCGATGTGCCCAAAGCAGCAGGAGAGGCGATGATAGAAGTCTTTGGTGAAGAGAGCCTGCGCCCATTCAGATTCGATGAATCGCAGAAAATGGTTACCGAAATCCGCCTTGTCTGCATCCGTTGAGAACTTCGTCGGCATAAACTCTGCGGGAAAAAAGGGTCCCTTCGGCATGATCTGCCTCCGAAAATGTTGAAGGCCAGCTTGCGCCGGCCTTCAGCATTGCCTTACTTGCAAACCGGCTACCACCGGTCTCGTAGAAACGTATTCTCCCTGGTGGGAGAGTAACATCGCTTGCTGCGATTGAGAAGAGTGTTGCCGGAAAAATGGTCATCCATTCCCCCGGTAATGTTCTATTCGTCGGCTCGCTGACCGTTTTGTCCACTCGCCTTGAACTGTTCTTTCAATTCGTGATGAAGGTCGTTCAGTTCATCTACCGCGTCGGCCCCGCTGATCTGAGCATCTTCCTCTTTGCCCAGCCAGGGGAATCTCTCTTCGAGCAGGTTCAGCACCCACTCGACAAAAGTCTGTTGTGGGCGATTCTCTTGAGTCACGAAATCACCTCGATAGGCTGTTAGATTGAATGGGAAGGGCCTCAGCCGAAAAGGCTGAGTTGCACTGCCGCCCCTGTGTCCGTGGACCACGGCGAGGACTTCTTGCGCACCTTTGCGCCCGCTGAAGGATCAACAAGATGAATGCCAGCGCGTTCGACTGCTGGACCAATCGGTTCGGTGGCAGACAAGTCGAAGACTGGATTGTCGTCTTCCTCAGCCTTCAACGCAGGCGGCTGCGGCAACACCCGCTCCCGTTCTCTCTCTAGTTCGCGCCACATCTGATCGGCACTTGCCCCAACTCCAGCCTTCTCGACCAATTCGCGCGCCATCGCGCTCATCAGATCTTCGTCAGTATCGAGTGATTGCAGACCTTCACCAGAGAACTTGCCCTCCATCA
>Ga0255353_1000695_pt1 | contig 20783 bp, 16 predicted proteins | sample HBST25metaG_FD_189941 | JGI IMG/M metagenome (GOLD analysis project Ga0255353, IMG submission 189941) | Peat soil microbial communities from Stordalen Mire, Sweden - H.B.S.T25 | ecosystem: Environmental > Terrestrial > Soil > Wetlands > Peat | place: Sweden: Norrbotten County, Stordalen Mire...
GCCTACGAGCGCCTGCAAGCCATCGATCCCGACGACCTGGCCGCCCACTATCAGCTCGCCATCCTCTACCGCCGTCTGGGCGAAAAGCAAAAGGCGGCCATCGAATCAGCAAAATTCGCCGACCAGAAAGACGACCCAAATGCCTCCGAGTACGCGCTCGAATTTCTCGGCAAGCACCCTGAAGTCGCCGGCGAGTCGGTCATCTGGCACACGCACGACATCACCGGCGACCCGGTCAAGCCGCCCCAGAAAATCGAGTACAAATACATCCCAGGGGCTGGAGAATAGATTCGATTTTCCTTGTTGATCGTCAGGAGCACCTATCATGGACGGATGCGCTCCTTCCATGATGCCTGGCTTGCTTTATTGTTGATCGCTGCGCCCTGCTGGGGCGCCACTCCGTACTGGGTCCGAGTCGTCGATGCAGAAACCGGCTGTGGCGTTCCGCTGGTCGAGCTCCGCACATTCAACGCCGTCCAGTTCTGGACCGATAGCAACGGCGTCGCCGTCATTGACGACCCCGCCCTCGTGGGCCACGACGTGGCTTTTATCATTCACAGCGACGGCTACGAGTTCCCGGAAAAGGTCATGGACGACCCAGGCAAGATCCTTGACGTCCAGCCCGGCAAGCACGACGAGATCAAGATGCACCGGCTGAACATCGCCGAGCGGCTGTACCGCGTCACCGGAGCAGACATCTACCGTGACACCGTACTCGCCGGACTGAAGGCGCCGATCGCCCAACCCATCTTGAATGGAGGAGTTATCGGCCAGGACACCAATATTGCGGTTCCCTATCGAGGGAAGCTCTTCTGGTGTTGGGGCGACACACAGGGAACCGCACACTTCAACTTTGCTGTCACCTGTGCCACGTCCAAACTGCCTGCCAGCGGTGGGCTCGACCCATCTGTGGGGGTGGACCTGACTTACTTTACCGACAAAAGCGGCTCCGCACGCGCCATGCTGCCCCTCGACCGGCCGGGCCTGGTGTGGATCGAAGCCCTCTTCACGCTGCGCGACGACCAGGGACACGAGCGGCTCCTCGCAACCTACACGCGGCAGCCCAGCGTGGCGATTCCGAGCGAGCGTGGAATTGCACTCTTTGACGATGCAACGGAACAGTTTCACGTCCTCGCGCAATTGACCTTTATGGGGCCGCATCTCTCCTCTCATCCGTTTCGGGTCACCGAGCATGGGAAAGATTACCTGTACCTGCTTGCCCACCTGCGCGTCCCCGCGCAGTGGAAGGCGGTGACTGATCCGATGAGCTATGAGTCCTATACATGCCTCGAAGCCGGCGCGCACTTCGACAGCGCCAAGCCGCGTCTGGAAAGAGACCCCTCCGGCAAACTCGTCTGGGGATGGAAATCCAACACGGATTGGATCGGTGCACACGAGGAAAGAGGTTTAGTCGCTCGCGGACTGATGGCGAAAGAGGAAGCGATGTATCCACTCCTCGATACCGATTCCGGCATTGCCACCGAGGCAAAGCCCAGTTCAATCACATGGAATGAATACCGGAAGAAGTGGATCCTGCTGTCAGAGAAGACCGGCGCGGTCTACTACTCCGAGGCCGACGAGCCCATCGGCCCCTGGCGTTCGGCAAAGAAGATTCTCACCCATAAGGCCTATAACTTCTACAACGTCGTACAGCATCCGTTCTTCGATCAAGAGGGCGGACGCGTCATTTATTTCGAAGGGACCTACACGTCATCGTACAGCGACGCCAAACAGGACACGCCACGATACAACTACAACCAGATCATGTACCGTCTCAGGCTCGACGATCCACGAATGCTCGCTCCTGAAGCAGTTCACTGATCTTCACAATTCGGGCGCCGCACGCTACTCGCAGAAGGAGGGCGTCCGGCCCGAACGCACAATCCCGTACTTCCGATCCAGAAACTCTTGTAGCTCTTCCGGCAGCAGCGCCGCCAGTTCCTGCCACGTCAGCACCTTGCACCGGACACGCATCTCGGCATTCTTCACCGCCGCCATCACCGCAAACCACGCTTCCCGCAAATCGGGCCGCCGCTCGTCGTGCAGCACGCAAAAGCTGCACCCCTCGGCGTAAGCAGCCAGCACATTGCGAATCAACTGGTAGCTCGCATATCCAGCTTCGGCGCTCTCCGCCGCCCGCGCACGTTCGACGATCCCCTGCTGAAACTCCCGCGCAGTCGCCTCGTCCGGTGTTGGATCTTCCCATTCCTGCGTGAACTCTTCCGCAAACTCAACCGCTTTCCGCCGTCGCGCCGGACGCAATTCCACCCGCGGCAGGCGCTCCCTGTCAAACACCGCATCAAAGTCCCGATAGCCCTCCACAATCGCGGCGGTCCGCGTTTGAAAGTCCCTTTCCGTCAGTTTGGCCTCCACCAGCAGACCGCCCCAGCGCATATCCACTTCAGTGCGATCGACGCGCCCGCTCGTCAGCGGGACCCGCGCCTTCCAACCAAACTCCATCGCATCCACTCCATCGACGCCCAACGCCCGCTTCACCGCCTGCGATTCCCAAACGCCGGGCGCGCAGAAGACATTCATCAGCAGCGCATCCGAGCTCATCGACGAGTCCAGTTCCCGCCACCGCCTGCCAGACGCTGCTTTGGGCAGTGCCCGTCCCTGCGCATGGATCTTGTTGAACCGCCGCATCCATCCGGGCCGCGCCGCAATCGCCTCATAGGAGGCATCGAAGAAGTTCCCATGTCGTGCGCTTACCTGCGCAATCCCCGCTCCTACGGTGGTCTCCTCGGGCAGATACACAATGACAGGCGAGGTTCCGTAACTCTCGACGTGCGCCCGGCCTCGCGCCCAGCACCGGTTACGCGCCCCAAGCTCCAGTCGCAATTGGCCTGCGTACCAGCCCGATCCGATCGTCATATCGACCAGTACCCGCCGGTCCAGGTGCTACCGCAGCGCAGCGCCTGCCGAACCCACCCAAAGAACGAGCTAAGCCGTCGCTCCGCCATGAGAAAATCGACTCCGTGATCGTACGCGTGATTCCTGCCCCGGTTCTTCTACTCGTCCTCGCGCTTGTCGCTGCAGCCCCCGCCGTCGCCGCCGGTCAAACCAAGGCCGACGAGCAGGCCGGCGCGCTTCTGTTTCGCGACAAGGGTTGCGCACATTGCCACGGCGAAGGCGGCGTCGGCACCAAAAAAGCCCCTTCCCTGGTGGATCTGCGCAAAAACAAGCTGTGGCCGCCGGCCAAAATCACGGCTCAGATCCTGAATGGCGGACAAAAGATGCCCCCGTTCAGCGACTCGGTCACCGACCAGGAGGCTGCCCAACTCGTGGCTTACCTCCGTGCCAAACACCGCCCTGTTCCACCGCCAGCTCCCGCACCGATACCATAAGCTAACGCGGCGTACAGGCCCGTCTTAAATCAAAATCGGGATGTTCGCCACGCCCGCGGTGCCGAAGATGCGCCGGTAACGCTCGATCTCTGCCTCCGGCCCCATGGCTTTCGCGTAATTGTCTGAGAGCTTCACAGCCGGCCGCCCTTCTACCTCGTTGATCTTGCAGACCAGGCTCAACGGATCGAAGCTCTCATCGCCATGCGGGTTGCAGTTGCGGAAGTCGTTGGTCAGGTAGGTTCCCCAGCCCGCGCTGAATCTGATGCGGCGGCCCGGCGCCCATTTGCCTGCATCTTCAAAGTCGCTCGCACGCTTGAAGTCGGCCGGAGTCGCGCCATTCAGCAACGTGCCGCCAAAATACGCATACAGCCCCAGAATGGCGTCCACATCCAGCGCGTCTGAGGCGATCAAACGCTTGTTGCGAGGATTCCGCCCCTTCTTCTGCAGCCACTCGATATACTCATCGCCCGCAATAAACGGGTCCTTGCTATCGATGCGCTGGCCCGTCCAATTGGCCACCCAATCCGGCGCATCGCGCAGGAATTGCGTGGTGCCAAACGTGTCCGGCAGCAGGATCAGCAATTCGCCCTGGTAGGTCTGCTGCCACAGTTCCAGCAGCCGGTATTGCGCGGATTTCACTTCCTCGTCCGTGTCTGCCAGTGCAGCCAAAGCCATGGGCAACTCGTGCGCGTTTGTGCCGATGGCTTCAAGATCGTGCTTGTAGGCCAGATAAACGTTGGAGCTTCCCGCAAAACTCGACCCCAGCACGTCGCTCATGGCCTTCACCACATATTCCTGCCACAAAAAACTGTGTCGCCGCCGGGTGCCGAAATCGCTTACGTTCAGCCCCGGCACGCCGCGCATCCGCTCCATCTTCTCCCACAGGCGGGTCTTGGCGCGGGAGTACAAAATGTCGAGTTCAAATTCCGTCAGGCGCTTCAGGTGGGCGCGCGTCCTCAACTCGTCAATGGCCGAAAGCGCGTAAATCTCCCACAGCGTGGTCGCGGACCACAACCCGTCGAAGCGCAACGAGAGTTGCCCGTCCTCGACCGAAAGTTCGAAGTCGGAGAGCTGGAAATCGCGATCCAGCCACTCGATGAAGGCCGGCTCAAAGATCCCGCGCCGCCCGAAAAACGTGTTGCCTGCCAGCCAGATCAACTCGGACTTGTGGAAGCGGAGCTTCCTGGTCTCTTCCAACTGCTCGCGCAACTGGTCAATATCCACCATCTCACCCAGCCGCACGGCCGATGTACGGTTCAACAGCGAGAACGAAGCATGGGTGGTTGGAAAGTGCTTCCAGATGAACTGAAGCATCAGCAGCTTGTAAAAATCCGTATCCAACAGGGAACGAGTGATGGGGTCCATTTCCCAGTTGTGATCGTGCGCGCGCCTGGCAAGGTTGATAATCACAATTCCATTATCCAATGCACTGGGCGGGTGCAGCTCACCCTTCTGCGCTTGTCCGTCCCAGGTGTGCCCCGCACGAACGACGCACGACGAGCCTGGTAGGCACCAACACATCGCGCACCGGCAGTTCCGGGTGTTCCAGTCTCTCCAGCATGGTGGCCATGGCCACAGCGCCTATGCCCGCGCAATCCTGGTGGATGGTTGTCAGCGGCACCGGCAGCAGGCTGGCGTATTTCACGTCGTCCATGCCCACAATGCGCACCTCTTCCGGGATGCGCACGCCCAAGCCCAGCAGGGTCTGCATCAGGCGCGCCGCGGTCAGGTCGTTAGCGCAAACAATGCCCTCCGGACGCTGCACATCCATCAACTGCCGCACAAAGGCCTCATCGGTCGGGCTGCCTCGCCACACCGGGTCACGCTGCGGAAATACACCGTACGAACGCAGCGCCCCCAGGAATCCGCTAATCCGCGCCTCCACCGTATTGGCCGCATTGCCCTCACCAAGAAACGCCAGTTGTCGCACTCCCAGCCCCAGCAGGTGCGCTGTAGCCATAAACCCGGCGCGTCGGTTGTCGACACCAACCAGGTCATGCTGCGAGCGCTCCGGATAGGCCATGTAGCAGCGATCGAGCAGTACAACCGGCATCTGCGCCCGCTCCAGCGCCTTGACAATGCGCCGGTTCGCCGCATCCTTTTCGTCAATCAATTCCAGCGGCGCAAAGAATATCCCATCGACCTTCTGGACCAGGAAGGAATTGAGCATCTGCTCGGCTTCCCTGGCGCTCTCTCCTACCGATGTCGAGGCGCTGCCCCACAACAGAGCGTCCGGCCGCGCAACCGGCGACCGCATCATGCCATGGCAAATCGGTTCAAAAATTTCAGTAAGCCCCAGCTCGGGAATTAGCAGGCCGAAAGAGCGCCCCGCGGCGCTGTGCTGGCCGAGCACATGGGTCCCCGCACCCGGCCGACGCGTTACCAGCCCCATACGCTGCAGGTCCAGAACCGCCTTGGCCACGGTAATACGCGAAGCACTGAACAACTTGCCCAGCTCCGCCTCGCTGGGCAACCTGTCGCCCACCTTCAACTGGCCCGACTGGATGTTGGCGTGAAGATAGTCGAAAACACGCTGATGTTTGGCAACAGGCGGCGTGTTCTCGTTTTCGGGCGGCGGCGCCAACTGGATTGTGGTCTTGCGCGGTCGAGCCATGCTCTTGCCTCTCTGCCCGGACGGCGCCCGATGTGGGCCCTCTCAAAAATGCAGTGTATTCGAAAACTCTAAAAGGGCGCCTGACATTTGTCTATGCAATTGCGCTGGAGATGGCTCAAAGCTGACCCGACAATCGAACCCGTACCCCTGTGAACCAAGCGGTTTCCCACGCTGATCTTCCTGTATCTGCGGTGTTTTCAGTTCGCGAGTTGTCCGAATCAGTGGGCGTGGTCGTGCATCGGCTGCGCAATCTTTGTCTTTCCAATCTCAAAGGGCTTCACTTCCACCGAGTCAAGCACGTCCCGCCCCTCACTGACGAGAAATGTTCGGTCCACTGCCACATTGCGGAATTTTTGCCGTATCCCTGAAACGGGCCACCAGATTTCGATCTCCCGGATGGCGGAAGCCTGCCCAACGCCGACGTGTTGCCGCATCGGATTGCCACCGAAACTTGAGACTGAACCAACCGCCCGGTAGATCGACCGCTGCCGCCCATGGTTTTCAATCGTCACTTTAATGCGCGCGCCGTAAGCTGCCCGGTTGGTCTTCACTCCCTCCAGAACCAGCGTTACCCAGTGGTTGCCGTGGCCCGGATTGTGGTAGAGCGTCGGCATGAAAATGTCTCCTGGAAATGCCCCACCCAGCTCCTCAAACACGTCCTCATTGCCGTTATTCTCAATGTCCGCAAAGGCGATTCCATGGCCCTTTTGCAGGTTGCCGAAGCCTCCGGCAGTGGTCACGTCCTGAAAGTACCGCCCCTGGTCGTTGCGGAACATGCGCTTGGGCAGCAGCGACTCATACGACGACTCGCCCAGTCCCAGGTACACATCGAGCCAGCCGTCGTTGTCCAGGTCGCCAAAGTTCGCGGCCATGGTGGTGATGGCCCGGTCCAATCCATCCGCGCGAGGCTCGTCGGTGAAAGTGCCGTTGCGATTGTTATGAAACAGGTGCGACACGGAGCCTTTGTGCGGCTTGCCCATCTGGAACGCCCCCACGTCTTCGGTCGACGTGGTCGAGTATCCGCCGGCGAAAATGTCCAGCCAGCCGTCATTGTCGTAGTCGAAAAACCACGTCGGAAAGGTGTGCCGGTTGCCGCCCAACCCTGCCTGCTCGGTCACATCGGCAAAAGCCCAGTCGCCGGTTTCCGGGTGTTTCGAGTCGCGCGGCCCGTCGTTGCGATACAAAAAACTCGCACCGAACATGGTCGACACGTAGAGATCCGGCCGGCCATCGTTGTTGTAGTCGCCCCAGGCCACTCCCTTCACAAACCCCAGGTTCACGCCCAGTTTGCCTGCTGCCGCACCCGGCGCCTTCACCGCGGTGAAGGTCCCGTCGTGATTGTTGTGGAACAACTGGCAGGGGTGCACGTCTCCGGTCTTCGACTCGTGGCCCACAAACAGGTCCAGCCAGCCATCGCCGTCGTAGTCCGCCCAGGCCGCGGTCTGCGTAGGGCCCGTCGTCAACAGGCCGGACTCCTCGGTCACGTCGTCGAAGGTGCCGTCCCCGTTGTTTCTCAGCAGCGACAGCGGGTACATCCCGAACTTGCCCCACCACGCCCCGCGCAGCACCAGGACGTCCGGATGCCCGTCGTTGTTGTAGTCGGTGAGCACCAGGTTCAGCCCGCCGATCTCATCGCCCAGGCCCGCCTCTCTTGTGCGGTCGCTGAAGGTGCCGTCGCCGTTGTTGTGATAAAAGTGCATCGGATTCAGGGGTCCCGACGAGGACACCATCACATCCAGCAGCCCATCGCCGTCGAAATCTTCCACGATAGCCCCGCCCGATAACTCCATGTTTGTCATCCCGGCCAGTACCGCCACTTCGGGGAAATACCCGATGTCGAACTCTGACGCGAACATCTGCGGCGGCGCGAGCCATTTCTTCGGCACGTCCTGCGGATACCGCCCCAGCGCCTGGTAGGCAATATTCAGCAGCCAGCGGCACAGGTTGCTCTCCGGGTTCAATTCAAGAGCCCGCGTGTACTCCCGCACCGCGCCTTCGGCCCCGCGCGTCTTCTGGCGAACCGCGCTGCCATGCAGCGGGAAATTGCAGGAAAGCACGTTGTGCATGCCGATGCAGTTTTCCTGCTCCGCCAGCCGCAGATAGGCCAGCGCCAGTTCCTCATGAATCTGCGCCTGAATTGCGATCGGTACTTTATCCAAACAAGGCTGTATCCGCTTGACGAGTGTCTCCAGCGTATCGACTGCCCGCTCGCTTCGACCGGCGCGCATCTGCTCGTTGCCCAACTCCATACGCACCGCCATCTCGTCGGGAAGCGAAAGCTTCCGGCTAAGCAGCGCCTGGTAATAAGGGATTCGCTCGAATGGCTTGCTGGGATCGGCCCGCCAATCATTGCCGTCAAAGATGGCCCGCAGCCGTTCGCCCATCCGCCGCGCCCCTTCGCCATGAGGCAATGGAGCCGAACGCACCGGCACTTGGTCGATCACCGCATCCTGGCTCAACACGGCATTTTCGGCTTGACCCTGTGCCGGAATCTGGCTTCCCATCCCGACCTGTGCTCCCGTTGGGACGGGAACCTGGGTGGAATTTTGCGCTGGGCCTTGGGCCAACGCACCCGCGGCCAGCAGCAGAAAGCAAGCTGCCATCCACCGCGAGAGAACCTGCCCGGTGCCCCAGGTCCGGGGTCTCCACGAACAGATCATCGTTCGTGGGGTGGAGGTCTCGCTTCTGAGGCCTGGGAATGAATCCGCCTCAATTTCCATGCGGATCAACCTTCGATCGTCGCGGAGATCCCCGCGCGCACGGCCTCCGGCAGCACTGGCATGGCCCCGGCCTGCGAGGCGATCCACGCGCCCCAGCGGTTCCCTGCCTCGTTCAACGCGGCCAGATCCGCCCCGCGCAGCAAGTAGTGGGTCATGGCTGCCGTGAACGCATCGCCCGCGCCGATGGTGTCGGCCACGCTGACTGGAACGCCGGGGTGCTCGTGCCACTCCTCGCGCTTCACCAGCAGGCTGCCGTGCCCGCCGCGCGTCACGGCCACCATCTCCAGCGAAGGAAACTCTTCAAGCATGCGCTCGGCACCCAGGCGCAAATGGCCCGGCGCTTCCGGCTCAAAGCCCGGCAGTCCCAGCAGAGCCAGGACCTGCGGCACCTCGGCGTCGTTCATCTTCATCACCGTGGCCAACTCCAGCGACTCCTGAATCACCTCGCTCGAGTAGAACGGCGTGCGCAGGTTCACGTCGAACACCCGCACGCAGGAAGACGAGGTCTGCGCCGCGAGCGTCTGGATGGTCTGCCTTGATTCGGCTCCGCGCTGGGCCAGCGATCCAAAGCAGATGGCGTCCGCCCTCTCGGCCAATTGCACCCACTCGTCGGAAAGCTCCATGAAGTCCCATGCTGCCGGCTGGTGAATTGTGTAGTGCGGCTGCCCGCCCACAAATGCCACCGTCACCTTGCCCGTTTCATGCGCCGGGTCCACTTGCAGGAAACTCGCATCCACCGGCTGCGGGTTCAGCAATTCCACCGCCTTGCGGCCCAGATCGTCCCGCCCAATGCGACTCAGAGCCACGGCGTGGTTGCCCAGCCGCCCAGCCATCACGGAGAAGTTGGCCGGCGCGCCGCCCAGTTGCGGCCCCTCCGGCAGCAAATCCCAAAGCAGTTCGCCGATTCCCAGGATCAGATGCGGTTCTTTCAAAGTCGTGCTCCAGCGGGTGCTAGTTTCCCATGCTTTTGCTTCCAAAGGTCCGTGAATGCCAGCGGATTGCCTGCTCACGGGGACCGGAATGTCTGACGTCATGTGCCGTGGCAAAGGACTCTGCCGGCTACCCTCGTAACAGCTTTCTCCCTGCGTGCCTATCTCGTCAAATGTTCTTTGAAAACCGCACGGTTCAACACGATCCGTTCGCAATCCCGCGGTTCCACGAATTCGCTAGCCATGCTCGCTGCCCCAGCGCCACATCGAACAATCCTCATAATTCGCCGATGCGTACTCCCCGTCCGGCTGGTTGGCCAGAATCTTGTGGTCCGCAATGGCGTCCGCGCGCGACCGGCGCACCTGCCCCTGAAACAGCCGCACAAAACCCGGCTGCCGCTCCAGTTCGCCTTCCTGTTCGTTGTTCACATACAGCAGGTCGAGTTGCCCGGGGCGCTCCGCCAGGCTCTTGCGCCAAGCCGCGAGCAGCCGCCGCATCACCGGCGCGCCAAACGGATTGAACAGGAACGCCAGGCAACGCCCCTCCGGCAGCGGAAACTCCACCGCATCCCCCCCGACAATCTGCATCGGCGCCAGCGCGCGCCCTTCCTGCTGCCAGACGGTGAGGTTGCGCCGTGCAATGCGAGCCAGGGCGGCATTCAGTTCCACACCCACCACCGTGTGAAAGGGCATGCGGGCGGCCAGCAGCATCGCACGTCCCATGCCGGCGCCCACATCGATAAAGGTGAACTCTTCCACGCGTGCAGTCGGCTTGCTTCTCTGCCAGCGCTTCATCAGCGCCTCGAACACCGAAGGCGCAACTCCGTAGTAAGCGGTGTTATGCCGGTCGTGGCGATGCCCGCTCTTCAGGTTCCGCCCAGCCACAAGGCCGCTGGTTCGCACGCCGAATTCTTCGTCGAACGGGTGCCGAGTGAACCCTTCGCCAACCCTGAGCCCCGGCAAGAGGCGTTCCCTCTTACTCGCCGCGACTTTCACTTGCTCCCCATCTTTCACCGTTGAACCTTAGCACACTCGATGCGGGCCGATCCTTACGGTCAGTTCTTGGGCGTCGTTGTGGCCGGGGCGGCGGGCGCCTGCGCTGGTTTTGCAGGCGTCGCAGGCTTCTTTCTGGCCTTGCGCGGCGGGGTGGGCGTTGCGCAGGCAGGCGTTGCAGGCGGAGCCGGACATTTGATGGCCGCTTGCACCTTCACCGTGCCGCGCAGTTCGACAATCTGCTTTTCCTGCGCTGCGACCGCCTCTTGCAAACGGTCGTCCAGTATGCGGCGCGCACCCCCAAGGTTGATCAGGGCTTGCTGCAGTTGAACGATCTCGTCCGCCGGCGCCGAGACGCGCGCTGCCTCGACGACCCGCAGCAGCACGTCATACAGTGAGTTGATATTGCGGGAGACCGGCAGCACACTGCTCACGGTTCCCTGGGCCGCATCGGCCGCGCCCAGCAGCGGCGGCAGTGTCACCTGCACATCGCGCAGTATGGCATTGATGTTTTCGCCCGTCTCGTCGCGAACCGTGCCCCGCTTCCATTTATCCAGCCGCAGCGTAGTGACTGTCTGCTGCACGGTGGTGAGAGCGGGCTGAAGCAGCCCGGATGCAGCAATCGGAGGGATCGGCCCAGGCTGCCCTGCGGACGCCTTCGGCGCCGTTTGGGTCGGCGTGTTGACCGCCGCTTGTCCTGCACCGGCCACGGAGGACAAAAAGAAAATCGCCGCAGTCAAAAACCCGTCGGAAATCCGCATTCGTGATCCCTCCCTGAGGTCCTACATTGGGCGCCAAAGGCAATCCTTGAAAAGCCCCTGCGAACATCTACTCGCGGCGAAGAGTCCGCTCCAACATCGTCACGCCGCCGAGTTCAATCAGCATAACCGAAATCTGCCCCAACTTACCAAGTTTCCTGGCCCTTAAGCTAATTCCGTTGTAGCACTTACAAGCCACGCAGCAATCGAGCAGGTTTCCGGCCTGTCTCCGCCCACGACTGACGCCCTCGCGACAATCTTTGCGTCATTCCCGCATCCATTCCGTGACAGTCTCCCCTCAATCGCGGTACCCTGATCAGTATTCGCAACAGGCGCAACCAAGGAGCACTTTCACCCCCATGCCTATCCAAATCACTTCCAAAATCTGGCACAACGGCAAACTCATCCCCTGGGAACAGGCCAACATCCACGTCATGAGCCATGTCGTCCACTATGGCTCCAGCGTCTTCGAGGGGATTCGCTGCTACAAGCAGCCGCAAGGTTCGGCCATCTTCCGCCTGCCGGAACACATGCAGCGGCTGCTCGACTCGGCCAAAATCTACCGCATGGACCTGCCTTTCACTCTCGACGAACTGTGCGCCGCCGTGGTGGATGTGGTGGAGGCCAATGGCGTCGCCCCTTGCTATATCCGGCCCATCGCCCTGCGCGGATACGGCGAAATCGGAGTCAACCCCAAGGGTTCTCCCATTGAGGTCTACATCGCCAACTTCCCCTGGGGTAAATACATTGCAGGCAACAGCGGGGCGGACGTCTGCATCTCCAGCTGGAACCGCCTGGCGCCGAACACCATGCCCGCTCTCGCCAAGGCCGGCGCGAATTACATGAATTCGCAACTCATCCACATGGAGGCCGAGGTCAACGGGTACGCTGAAGGAATCGGTCTCGACGTCAACGGACTGGTCAGCGAAGGCTCCGGCGAGAATGTCTTCGTCGTCCGCAATGGCGTTCTCTATACGCCGCCCCTGGCCAACTCGGCGCTCTCCGGCATCACCCGCGACAGCGTGCTCACCATCGCCCGCCACTTGGGGCTGACAGTCAGCGAACAGGCCCTGCCTCGCGAGTTGCTCTATATCGCCGACGAAGTCTTCTTCACCGGCACCGCCGCCGAGGTTTCGCCCATCCGCTCCATTGATCGCATCGTCATTGGTGACGGAAAGCCCGGCGAAATCACCAAGAAGCTCGCCGATGAATTCTTCGGCATCGCCAACGGCCTCCGGCCCGACCGCTTCGGCTGGCTCACACCCGTCAAGCTCAACGCGACCGAGCCGGTCACCGCCTAAGTTTTTTCATCCCGACCAGCGAGGGCGGCTTCCATGCGAAGCCGCCCTCGCTGTTTCCGCGCTCAACTCTCCTCACAGGCCTCCGTAACCCAAACTGTAACCTTCTCTATTTACAATCCATACATGCAATCGTTCACGCGCTCTGCGTCTGCCTTGGTTTCTTCTCTTGTCGCTCTGCTGATTCTGTTCTCTGTGCCCGCATGTTCCACGGCCCAAGCCTATGTCGGCCGCCCCAAACTGATCGTGATTGTCGTCATCGACCAGTTCCGCGGCGACTACGTCGAGCGCTATCGCACCGAGCTCAAGGGTCGCGGATTCCGCCTGTTTACCGACGAAGGCGCGTGGTTCACCGATTGCTACTACGACTACGCCAACACCAAGACCGCGCCTGGCCACGCCACCCTCGGCACCGGCGCTTATACCGACGGCCACGGCATCGAATCCAACGAATGGTGGGACGCCTCGCGCTCCTACGAGCACCGCGTCTCTTCGGTCGAGGACGAGCGCTACCGCTTGGTCGGCCTGCCCGCCAGTTCCCTTCCTGCCAATCGTCCCGGCGCTCCTGCCGATGCGCCGACGTTCGTGATCGGCGCCTCTCCGCGCAACCTTCGCGCCACCACTTTCGGCGACGAACTGCGGCTCGCCACCCAGGGCCGCGCTCGGGTCTATGGCGTCTCTCTCAAGGACCGCGCGGCCATCCTCCCCGCTGGTCAGGCGGCCAACGGCGCTTTCTGGACAGACGATGCCAGCGGCCGGTTCGTCACGTCCACCTACTACATGGCGGCGCTGCCGCAGTGGGCGGAGGCATTCAATACCGGCGGGCGCATCGCCGAAGCCGCGCATGAGGCCCACGTCGAAGGCGTCTCCCACTTCCACGAACTGGTCGAAAACACCCCGGCCGCCAACCGCTATGAACTCGACTTTGCCCGCGCTCTGATTGACGGTGAGCGGTTGGGTCGCGGTCCGGTTACTGACCTCGTCACCCTCTCACTCTCGGCCAACGATTTGATCGGACACGCCAAGGGGCCCGACTCCGAAGAAGAGCACCAGATGATTCTCGGCCTGGACCGCGATCTGGACAGCTTCTTTTCCTGGCTCGACAAGACCATCGGCCTCCAGAATGTGTGGATCACACTTTCTGCCGACCACGGCGTGGCTGCCGTTCCCGCGCAGGCGGCCCAACTGGGCATCGACGCCGCGACGCCGGACTTTGCAGCCCTGCGTGCGCGGCTCAATCTGCTGCTCAATGCACGCTTCTCTCCGCAGGAAACCAAGAACTATCTCCTGGCCTCAGGCGATCTGCCTTACCTGACCCTGGATCGCCGCGTCTTTGAGCAGGCGCATATCGACGAGAGAACCGCCGAGGACGCTGCCGCGGAGTTGCTGCCGCAAGCCCTGGCGCAGCTCGCGCCGCCCTCCGCCGCCGCCCTGCCATCGGACCACCGCCTGCCGCCCACGCCCACAGTTGCCGGGGTCTACACGCGTCTCGAATTGACCCGCGGCCCGTTGCCTCCCAGCGAGCTGGGCCGCCTGCTGGCCCACAGCGCCTTCGATCACGGCAACTGGTATGTGATGCTCATGCTGGGGCCCTACCAGATGCAGAACCTGCACTCCCTCACCGCGACGACCCACTTCAGCCCCTGGTCCTATGACCGGCATGTGCCGCTGGCCTTTTATGGTGCGCCGTTTCTGTCGGGCGCGTATCATGAGCGTGTAGCGCCGGTCGATCTGGCGGCCACTCTGGCCTCGCTTGCCGGCATCAATCAGCCATCGGCAGCGGTTGGACGCGTGCTCACTGAAGCGCTCAAGACCGGCCACTCACCCACAAAACAGCAATAAATTCCATCGTCAAGGAAGACTGCGCGTGAAACCCGATATGAAAGTGTCCCTGGCCGGCCTGGAGCTGTCCAGCCCGGTGATCGCCGCCAGCGGCACCTTTGGTTACGGCATTGAGTTTGAAGAGATCGTCTCGCTGGAGCGGATCGGTGGATTCGTCACCAAGGGCATCTCCCTGACTCCCATGGCCGGCAATCCGGCGCCGCGCATCATTCAGACAGCTTCCGGCATGTTGAACGCCATCGGCTTGCAGAACGTCGGCGTGGAAGATTTCGTCACCCGCAAGCTCCCCGAGCTCCGCAAATATCCGCGCTGCAATGTGATCGTCAACGTCTTCGGACATACGGTGGGCGATTATATCGGCGTCATCAATCGCCTCAACCAGGCCGAAGGCATCGCCGCGTACGAGTTGAATGTCTCCTGCCCCAACGTCCAGGCGGGCGGAATGGCGTTTGGCGCGGATCCCGGATCGCTCGAATACCTGGTCAGCCGCGCTCGCAGCGCCACTGCCAAACCGCTTTTCGTCAAGCTCTCGCCCAACGTCACCTCCATCGGCCACATGGCCAAGATCGCCGCAGCAGCCGGCGCCGACGCCATCAGTCTGGTCAACACTTTTCTTGCCCTCTCCATCGACACGGAGACTCGCCGTCCACGCCTCTCCAACGTCACCGGCGGCCTGTCCGGACCGGCCATCAAGCCCATCGCCCTGCGCATGGTCTATGAGGCCGCGCACGCCGTCACCATCCCCATTCTCGGGATGGGCGGCATCGTCACCGCCGAAGATGCTGTTGAGTTCCTCCTCGCCGGCGCCACCGCCGTCCAGGTGGGTACCGCCAGTTACGCCGACCCCCGCGCCGTCGAGCGCATCACGAATGGCCTCGAATCCTGGTGCCGCAGCCACAACGTCGAGCGAGTTACTTCCCTGACCGGAGCCCTCGAAATTCCGCATCCATGAGCTGCTGACCACCCGTCAGCAGCTTTTTCCGCCCACTCCCCAGTCAGTAGGCTGGTTCCCCAAATCGAAGCGCCCTCTGTCCTTAGGCTCCGTCGATCCATTGCGTTTCCTCCGCTGCTGCCTGTGCCCCCAAAATCCCAATCACGACCAAGTGATGCAGATCACAGCGGCCTCTTTGTTCGCTGAGTACCTTCGCACCATCCACGATTGAACCTTCGGCGGCCAATTAGAGCGATTGCTCAACCGCCTCTGGTTCTCTGGTGCCTGCACAGTGAGCGAGGTTAGCATGGGTCTTTCAATTTGGAATTCGATGCAAAAAAAGGGCTACAACCGCAGAGATTTTCTTCAATTCTGCGCTGCAGCCGCAACCGTGGCCGGGTTCGGTCAAACCGGCATGGCCCAAGTGGTCTCAGCCTTCGAGAAGAAGGAGAAACCGGCCGTCATATGGATGCACTTTCAGGAGTGCACCTGCTGCAGCGAGTCCTTCCTGCGCGCCTCCCACCCCATCGTTGTCGATGCGCTGCTGGACGTGATGTCGCTCAACTACAGCGAGACCCTGATGGCCGCCTCCGGCTTCCAGGCAGAGAAGAGCCTCAACGACACCATCCAGAACAACAAGGGCAAATACATCGTGCTGGTCGAAGGCGCGGTACCCACGGGCGCCAACGGCGTCTATTGCATGATCGGCGGCAAGACGGCTGAGTCCATTCTGCAAACCGTCGCCAAGGATGCGGCTGCTGTGGTGGCCTGGGGCAGTTGCGCCTCCAATGGCTGCGTGCAGGCAGCCAAGCCCAACCCCACCGGCGCCACGCCGATCCACAAGCTCATCGACAAGCCGGTCATCAATGTTCCCGGTTGCCCGCCGATCGCCGACGTGATGATGGCCGTGGTGACGCATCTTTTGGTTCTCGGTCAGATTCCGGCGCTCGACTCGCAGGGCCGGCCCAAAGAGTTTTATGGACGCCGCGTTCACGACACCTGCTATCGCCGCGCCAACTACGATGCCGGCCTTTTCGTCGAGTCCTTTGACGACGAGAACGCGCGCAAGGGCTATTGCCTTTACAAGATGGGCTGCCGCGGCCCGGTCACCTACAACGCCTGCTCGGTGGTCAAGTGGAACGAGGGCACCAGCTACCCCATCCAGTCCGGGCACGGATGCATCGGCTGCAGTGAAGAGGGATTCTGGGACAACGGCCCGTTCTATCAGCATTTGGCCGCCTTCCCCGGCTTCGGCATCGAAAGCACGGCCGACACGGTGGGCAAAGTTGTCGGCATCGCCACGGTGGCTGGTGTTGCGGCCCACGCCGTGGTCACCAACATACGCAAGCGGAGCGTGATTGCGGAAGTCCACGCCGAAGATCAGAAGGAGTCGTAGCGCGCCATGACACGAATCGTCGTCGATCCCGTAACTCGCATTGAAGGCCATCTGCGCATTGAGGCAGTGGTTGAAAACGGCGTCATCACCGACGCCTTCAGCGCCGGCACCATGGTGCGCGGCCTGGAGAAAATCCTCATCGGCCGCGATCCACGCGACGCCTGGGCCATCACGGAGCGCGTTTGCGGCGTTTGCACCAGCGTCCACGCCATTGCCAGCGTTCGCGCCGTCGAAGAAGCCATCGGAGTCGCCGTCCCGCCGACGGCAGAACTGATTCGCAACATCATGTTGTCCACACTCTACGTCCACGACCACGTGGTGCACTTCTATCATCTGCACGCGCTGGATTGGGTCGATATCGTGAACGCCCTCAAGGCCGACCCCAAGAAGGCCGCCGAGTTGGCGCAGTCGTACTCCAAGTGGGACAAGAACACCCCTGCCTATTTCTCCGAGGTGCAGGACAAGATCAAGTCCTTTGCCGTCAGCGGCCTGGGCATCTTCGCCAACGGCTATTGGGGCCACCCGGCGTACAAGCTGCCGCCCGAGGTCAATCTCATCGGCGTGGCTCATTATCTCGACGCTCTGGAATGGCAGAAGGAAGTCGTCAAGATTCACGCGGTGTTCGGCGGCAAGAACCCGCACCCGAATTTTCTGGTCGGCGGCGTTCCCTGCTCCATCGACGCCGATGAAGTGGCTGCCATCAACTCCGAGCGGCTCAACCTGGTCGGCCGCCTCATCAGCCAGGCCGACGAGTTCGTCAATCAGGTATACATTCCCGACCTGCTCACCGTCGCATCGTTCTATAAGGATTGGGCCAGTTGGGGCGGCGGGTTGAAGAACTATCTCAGCTATGGCGAATACCCCACTCAGGGCTACGGTAAGCCGGAGTCCTTCAAGTATCCGCGCGGTGTAGTGCTCAATCGCGACCTCAGCCGCGTGTATCCGGTCAATCCCCGCGATTCGCAGGAGATCAAGGAATACATCGCCTCGTCCTGGTACAGCTACGATGGCGGCGACAAGGAAGGCATCCATCCCTGGGCGGGCGAAACAAAGCTCAACTACACCGGGCCCAAGCCGCCTTTCGAGACCCTTGAGGGATACCAGAAATATTCGTTCCTCAAAACTCCGCGCTGGAAAGAAAACCCGATGGAAGTCGGGCCGCTGGCGCGATTGGTGGTCGCCTATGCCTCCGGCCGCACCGATGTGCAGGAACTGGTCAAAGACACGCTCGGCAAGCTCAACGTACCCGTCGCCGCGCTCTTCTCGACGCTGGGCCGCACAGCCGCCCGCGGCCTGGATGCAGCCTTGGCAATGACCTGGCTCAAAGAGTTCTACGCCGAGCTAATGGAGCGCGTGAAGACTCGCGAAACGTCCACCTTCAACGGCGAACGCTGGGAGCCGAAATCGTGGCCCATGGATGCCCAGGGAGTTGGCCTGGCCGAGGCGCCACGCGGCGCATTGGCGCACTGGATCAAGATCCACGACGGCAAAATCGACAACTATCAGCTCGTGGTGCCGACAACCTGGAATGGCTCTCCGCGTGACGTCAAAGGGCTGCGCTCATCCTTCGAGGAGGCTCTCATCGGCACGCCGGTGGCGAACATCGAGCAGCCGGTCGAGATTCTGCGCACCATCCATTCCTTTGACCCGTGCCTCGCCTGCGCCGTGCATCTGTACGACCCGCAGGGCCGGCACATATCCCAGGTTTCTTTCGAGTGATGCCCATGAGTGCTCCAGTCATCGTCAAAGGCAACAGTTCGCCTGCGGCTCCCGAACATCCGGTCGAATACCGGCGCATCTACGTGTGGGAACTGCCAGTGCGCGTCTACCATTGGATCAACGCAGTGGCGCTGGTGCTGCTGTGCATCACCGGCTACCTGATCGGCGCCCCCATCCGCGCGTTTTATGCAGCGGAGGCCTACCAGCAATACTGGTTCGGGTGGGTGCGGTTCATCCACTTCCTCTGCGCGTTCGTCTACGTCTTCAACTTCATGGCGCGGCTCTACTGGGGCTTCGTCGGCAACAAGTACGCGCACTGGAATGCCTTCTTTCCGTTCCAGAAATGGCAGCGCCAAGAGATCGTCGACGTCATCAAGGCCGACGTACTGGAAACCCAGCTTCACGGGCCAATCTCCACCGGACACAACTCTTTGGCCGGCCTAATTTACTTCTTCACCTTCCTGGCATTCGTCTTCCAGACCATCACCGGCTTTGCGCTTTACTCCAGCATGAGCAACTCGTGGCTTCCGCACATGTTCGTCTGGATCGTGCCGTTGATGGGTGGCGAATTCGGTGTGCGCTTCTGGCACCACCTGTTCCTGTGGTTCTTTGTCACCTTCATGGTGGTTCACATTTATCTTGCCTTCTATCACGACTACATCGAGGGCCGTGGCACTGTATCCTCGATCATCGGCGGATGGAAGTTCGAGCGGGAGAAGAGTGACAAATAGCACCGAAGTTCAGATCGAAAACAAAACACTGGTGCTGGGCCTGGGCAACATCATCATGGGCGATGAGGGTGTCGGCGTCCATGTAGTGCGAGCCGTTGAAAAGCATCTGGCCGTGCACCCTCTGCCCGGCGCGGTGGAATGTCTCGATGGCGGCACGGGCGGATTCATACTGCTCGAGCCGCTGCAGAGCGCTGCACGCGTAATCCTGATCGACGCGGCAGCCGATGGAAATCCCGAAGGAACCGTCACCCGCACCACCCCGCGCTTCTCGCACGACTATCCGCCCACGCTCACGGCCCACGACATCGGCGTCAAAGACCTGCTGGACGTGTTTTACATGCAGGGCGGTGGTCCCGACGTCGTCCTCTACGCCATCACCATCGATCCCAATCAGCACATCTCGATGGAACTGTCCCCGACGGCCACCAAAGCCGCGGAAGAAGCGGTGCAGAGAATTGTCGCCGAACTGACAGCCGACTCCTCGCTTTCTACTTGATTCGCCCCAAATAGAAGCCCCGTGCCCCATCCATTTCGCAGGTTTTAACGCGAAATGGGCGGGAAGGCACAGCACTCCTTAAGGGTCGGATCAATCGATTTGTGAAGGGCCCGTGAGTCCGCGTTCCTGCGCCAACCATCCGGCTTCGTCTACCATCGAAACAGCCCATGCTCATCAAACCCAAGCTCGGACAAAATTTTCTCGACGATCCAAACGCCGTGGAGCGCATCGCTTCCTCACTCGGAGACCTCACCGGCCGCACCGTGGTCGAAATCGGCCCCGGACGCGGCGCCATCACCGGAGCCCTGGCCGCTCGCGCCGCCCACGTACTGGCCGTCGAACTGGACGCGGAACTCGCCGCGATCCTGCGCACGGAATATCCACCCGAGCCTTCAGGCCGCGTAACCGTTCTTTTGCAGGATGCTCTGACCTTCGACTTCGCGGCCGCCTCCGTCGCTGCCGGCGAAAGACTGCCGGTGGCCGGCAATCTCCCTTACGGAATCACGTCGCCGATCCTGCTGAAGCTGGCCGCCAGCCATGCATCCCTGGACCGCGCCGTTCTCATGGTGCAGCGCGAAGTGGCCGACCGGGTCACTGCCAAGCCCGGCTCGCGCGACTACGGCCTGCTTTCGATTACCGTGCAGATGTACGGGCCCGCTGAAAAACTGTTCACCCTTCCGCCTTCGTCCTTCTCGCCGCCGCCCGACGTGCACTCCACCGTCTTCCGCTGGCGGTTTGCTCCGCGCTTTCAGGAACTCGAAGTTGAGGAAATTGGCTTTCTTCGCTTCGTGCGCCAGTGCTTTGCGCAGAAACGCAAGACCTTGGCCAACAACCTTCGTGCCGCGGCAATTGCGCCCTCCACTGTTGCCGCCGCCCTTGCTCAGGCTGGCGTCGATCCTCAGGCGCGCGGCGAGGCCTTGTCTATCGAAACGTTTGCCGCCCTTTGGCGTTGTCTGCAAACGAAAGGGGCCACATCGCCTGGCGACGCAGCCCCATCTTCTTCCGACCC
>Ga0255353_1000699_pt1 | contig 20734 bp, 23 predicted proteins | sample HBST25metaG_FD_189941 | JGI IMG/M metagenome (GOLD analysis project Ga0255353, IMG submission 189941) | Peat soil microbial communities from Stordalen Mire, Sweden - H.B.S.T25 | ecosystem: Environmental > Terrestrial > Soil > Wetlands > Peat | place: Sweden: Norrbotten County, Stordalen Mire...
ATTTTCCCGTTTCGTGAGCGAGGTCCCGTGATGGCTAGTGATTTTGTTACACTTGTGCTAGGAAAAAGGCGAGAGGATGGAACCCAGGCGCAGGCCCAGGGATGCTCCTTGCCAGACTTCCCTCCAGAGTACACTTGCTACCGTATCTCACAAGAGGTCCGTCCATTGGCTAAGCCAAACTGTAATCCGAAATCTGGACCTTCGCTCTTCTTTCATGTCTGCTTTCCAATCATACTTGGCGCAGGGATTTATAGTTTATGGCGATCTAAGCGGTTGCTGGTATTTACCTGGTACGGATGGCTTGGATTGCAGGCACCATTACTTGCGCTTAGGGCGAACCTAGCGGGCGTACGGCATTTTCTTCCAGATTTTGTGCTTTATTCCCTTCCCGATGCTCTTTGGGTCTACTCTTTCACGTTCCTAATGCAGTCGGTGTGGTTTCGACATTCTAGGAGCTACGGGCGGACCTTTTGGATTCTCCTGCCTGTATCGCTAGCTGTGGGCGCGGAAATTGGGCAGTATCTTAAAGTTGTTCCAGGCACCTTCGATCTCATGGATATAGCTGGTTACGTTGCAGCCTGGGCTGCTGCCTCGATGTTCATAAGAACCTGCTGTCGGAGGGATAACCTTGAAATCAGAGCGTAAGGCACACATTGTCTCTTTTCTCTTTCTGGCGGTTTTCTGCATCCTGGCGGCAGGAAGCATGGATACCCCTGCTACAACCGGGACCGACTCCTCCCCCGCCCGAGGCCCTGCACAGAATGTAAGCGCGGAACGTCTCTTTCTGGATTATCAGCGAAACGAGGTCTCCGCAGACTCAATGTATAAGGGAAGGACGCTGGCTGTAACGGGGACTGTTACCAGCATCAACAAGGACTTTACCGACAGCGTTTACCTAATGCTTGAAACATCCAACGAGTTTATGGGAGTTCACGCAAATCTTCGAGGGAGCGAGGTCTCGAAGGCATCTACTCTTTCAAAGGGCAGTACTGTAACTGTTGTTTGCGAGGGGAGCGGAATGATTGTCGGCAGTCCAATGCTGACAGACTGCGTGATCCAGCCTAACCAGCAGCAGGAGCATGGGGTGGAAAATCAGCAGGTGCAGGGTTCCAATCTGTCCGCTGATGGGTCTGAGGCTCCTCAGCAACAGGTGCCTGTGCCGGTGGAGAATTCCAACCCGTCCGCAGCTCAACCAGAAGTTCCGCAAGAGTCCGAGCCTGTGCCAACGGAGGTCTCCCGCGCCCTTGACAATTGGGCCAAGGCTTACGAATCAAACGATGCGACCCTAATTGCTAACTGTTATGCAGACCAAGTAGACCGTTATTTTCTTCGCCAGAATGTTACCAACGCATTCGTGCATGACTATATGGAGGCTTGGTTCAAGGACCACGACAGCCGTGTGACCATGTTCAGAATCAAAGATGTGGTCTTCCAGAATGAGACCTCCACGACTGTACAACTCAGGCTTGCCAAGGAAGTGGTAACAACGAATTCCAAGGGCGCTGCGGAACGCTTAACCCCCTCCCAGTTGTCCCTTAAAAAGGTAGCTGGAGAATGGAAGATCACCAGCGAACGAGATTTCAAATGAAACGCCAGCTTCACTGGTCCCCGGCCTTGGCCTCTGGGGAGCAATGGAACAGCCAACCGACTTAACCCGGTTTTCTGTTCCAATGGACCTGGAACCCCTATATCCAGCACACCGCCGAGCGCCTTCCATCATTCACAGCCCCAGGTTGTCATTGACGGCGACGGCAATCTCCTGCTCGGAGCCGAGGTAGCGTTCAGTGGTTTGGATGGAGGCGTGGCCGAGCAAGAACTTGATCTGCTCCAGGTCGCCGCCGTTCTTGCGGCAGAGTTTCGCGCAGGTGCGGCGCAGATCGTGAGCGCCAAAACGCTCGATTCCGATGGCTTTCGCCGATTGCTCGACCACGCTCCACACTGCCCAGTCGCTCAATTTCTCTCCCACGACGCGCCCACCTTTGGAGACCGGCCGGAGCAGCCGTCCGGCACTGTGGCCGGCGGAAGCCGTCCAAGTGTCCATCAGGAGCTTGACCCACATGGGGATGGCCACCGTGCGAATGCGGCCACCTTTACCGCGGAGATCGGCGATCACCCAGCGGCCTTCGCGCTGCTGAATATCCTCCATCGTGAGCGTGGCCAGCTCGGCCCGGCGCAGCGCGCACCCCACCAACAGAGCCAGAATAGCGGCGTCGCGCTTGCCTTTGAGGGTCGTGCGGTCAGGAACGGTGAGCAGTTCCTTGGCCTGGTCACGAGTAAGCCAGTTGCCCAGGCGGGTTCCCTGCTGTGGGATGTTGGGAATGTCGGCCATCTGCGCGGCCTGCTCTCCATTGAGGATGCCGTTGCGCTTCGCCTCTCCGATCAGCTTGCGCACCGCCGCGAGCCGGACATTGATGGTCGATGGACTCAGCCCCCGTGCGATCATCTGGGCGCGGTACTCCATCAGAAGATCGCGGGAGAGCGGCTGCTTGCGCAGTTCGCTGAAGGCGAAGACCTCATCAAGCGCCTTGGCATAGTTGCGTCGCGTGTGCTGTGAAACTACCGCTTTGAGAACCATCTCACACAGAGCGTTGATGCCGGCGTTTGGCTCTGGGGAAGAAACGGCAAGCGCAACGCTCTCCATTAGGTTCCCTCACGGTCCCTTTGCTGCTTCATCTCTTTGCGCAGCTTGGTGACGACGGCTTGCAGATCTTCGACAGTCGGCAACTCGTCCCGCACCGGGCTGGGGAGTTCGCGCGTTACGCGGTAGGTGGAGACGCCGATGGGCTTGGCAATATCGCGCAGGGCGTATTCGGCGACCGGGTTGTTGTGGCTTTCGCAGAGCAACAGGCCGATGGTGGGGCCATCCGGCGCAGTGCGTATCAGATCGTCAACCGCCGAAAGGTAGAAATTTAGCTTTCCGGCCCACTCTGCCTTGAATTTTCCCGTCTTTAATTCGATGACGATAAAAGCATGAAGCCGGACGTGATAGAAGAGCAGATCTATATAGAAGGTCTCTTCGCCGATCGGAAGCGGCACCTGGCTGCCGACGAAGGCAAAGCCCCGGCCAAGTTCGAGGAGCAGGTCGCGGAGGTGGATCAGCAAGCCCCGCTCAATCTCCCGTTCGTGCGCGTCTTCGGCCACGGTCAGGAAATCGAAGTTGTACGGGTCTTTCAAAATCTGTTCAGCCAGATCGGAACCGGGCGGGGGAAGTGTGCGCTGAAAATTGGTCAGCGCCTTCCCTTCCCTCTCGTGCAGCCGACTGGAAATCTGGAGGACGAGAATGTCCCGGCTCCAGCCGTATTCGAGCGCGGCGCGGAGATACCATTCACGCGTGGGACGGTCCTTGATTCGGTCGAGAACGCGGATATTGTGGCCCCAGGGCAATTTTGCAACGAGCTGTTGCAAAATCTCCGGCTCGGGCCAGGCTTCGGCCAGGGAGCGCATATAACGGAGATTGCGCGGGCTGAAGCCCTCGACGCCGGGAAACTCGTTCTGTAAATCGTGGGCCAGATGGTCCACAATCTTGCCGCCCCACCCCTCGCGCCCGAATCGTTCGCTGATGTCCTTGCCAATCGACCAATAGAGCAGGACCAGTTCATGGCTGACCGCTTGGGCGGCGCGAACTTGGGCGGCGTGGATGCGGGCCTTCAACTCCTGGAGGAGTTCGGCGTAACCGGCGGGGGTTTGAAGAGCGTTTGCCATCTCGATACGCAGTTTATCAGGCGCGGGCATAGATTGCAATGACAACCAGTATTGTCGTGGGTAATAATATAACGCTCCCGACCCTCTGAATATGACAATTACTGCGCTCATGCGCAATAATACCCCAGGCTTGAAAATCTCTCCAGACGGCTGTTTTTGTTGGGGATGGCTCACACGGCCGGGAAAGGAACAGGCTCATGGCGCGTCCGGTTTCGTGGCTTCCCCGACTCCCTGCCCTGGCCCGCGCTGTCGGCGAATCGGTCCGCTCCCACTACGCCTGCTCCGATCTCGAACGTCTCTTCGAGGTCCAGCCGCGATCTGCCCAGATGCTCATGAACAACTTGCCCACAGTCCGCATCGGCAAGAGCCTGCTCGTCGAGCGCGAGGCGCTGGCCGGATGGTTGGGCCGGCTTGCCGATGCTGAAGACCCCACCGCCGAACTTGCGTCCATGCGGGCCGAAGGCAAGCCGCCCGTTGTGCGGCGCAAGTTGCGGGAGTTGGTTCAGCGGGATGTCGCCGCTGGCGAGAGTTCCCTTCCCGCGAATGTTCACCTTGAAACAGGTTCGCTTGCGGTGACATTCACGACGGTCGAAGAGTTGGCCACCGCGCTCTGGCGGCTGGCCATGCTCCTGGAGGAGGACTTGGACGGGTTTGCTCTTCTCTATGAACCCGCGCCCGATACTGAGGACGATCAGGAGGAGGACCGGATGGAGCGGGCCGATGTAGCCTACATCCGAGAGTGGCTGGCAGCCCAAACAGCAGAGGGTTAATCCTCATCATTTGCTCACACCTGTTCGTGTTGCTGAATTACCGCGTTACCGCGCGCCATACTTACGGCGCTACCGAAGTACAGCAAAACGGGCAGGAGAGGGCATAAAGCATATAGAAATACCGCATTACCGAAATACCGAATTCGGTATATACCGCAGAACGTAAAGAAGTATATACCGAAATAAGGATTGCGGTATATGCCGAAATACTGCTATGCTGCCTTACAGCAGTGCCGCGTTACCGCAGGGTGTAATTACCGCGATACGGCGATGCTGCAAAACTCCTTACGGGACGGGACGGCACATGATTATCACACTTGCCAGTTTTAAGGGCGGAGTAGCTAAATCAACTACAGCTATCCATCTCGCCGCGCTACTCCAAGAGTCAGCTCCTACGGTCCTCGTGGATCACGACCAGGAGAATCGATCGGTCACAAAGTGGTATCAACGCGGCAACGGGGAAGGCCTCAAATTTCGCGTCATTGACCATTTTCTTCTTGGCCGTGAGGGCCGGAACTACACTCACATCGTCATCGACACAAAAGCCGCTCCCGGCAAGGAGGACCTCGAAAATCTCGTCAGAGGTTCCGACCTCTTGATTATCCCTTGCTTCCCGGAAATCATGGCGCTCGACACGATGGTCGATGCGGCGCAGATCCTCAACGGCTTAGGGGCCAATTCCTATCGCGTCCTGCTTACCAACGTGCCGCCCTCTCCACAGAAAGACGGCCTCTATGCTCGACAGGCGTTGCAGGAATTGAACCTGCCGCTTTTCAAGTGTCAGATCAGGTCTGCGAAGGCATTCAAGAAAGCCTCAGAACGCGGCGTGACGGTTGACCAGGTGCGGGACTACGACAACAATGTGGTTGCATGGGGAGATTACGAAGCTCTCGCCCAAGAAGTAAAAGACATCGTTCTCGCGCAGACCACCACAACCAAAGAACAGGTGACCGATCATGAGTAAAGCCAGTCCTTTCGCGTCACTCGCCACAATGCCGGCTAGAGCAAATCGGCCCGATCCAGAGCCGGAACGATATTCCTCTCCAGAACCCAAACCAACCGGTTCAGCAGAATTGCGCATCTCGCCGCCGAGCCAGACGATTTCGGAACGCGATCAGGAAGTCTTTTCAGCGCGCCCGGTCGCGGCAGTCTTGCCGAAACCTCCAACAGATAAATCGATGCGAGAGAAGCGCACCACTCGTATCGATCCAGGAGTCTACGATGCAGTCGAAAGGGAACTGAAGAGGCAAAAGCGTTCGCGCAAGCGGGCCTCAAGCACACTCAGCGATTTATTGGATGAATTGCTGCGCAACTGGTTGCGAACGCACAACGTCGAAATCGAGTAGTTTGCAGGCAGTACCAGTAATGGACAGCCGCCCGCCTCAACCCGCCATCGATCAGCAACCCTACTTTGGAGTAGCGCAATGAAGGGAAGGGCTTTTCGCCGAGCGCAATGGGCTGTTGGCTACAGTTGACTTAGGGCTATCATGTGGATTGTTTCTTGCTGTCTGCGCATTTCTTGAGGAAAGTCAGATATTCCTCCGAGTTGGAGAAAACTCGGAGGCCACTATGTTCGATCATCAAGCGATTATATCTGTGGGCATCATCGATAGAAACGTTTCTACTGATCCCTGCGGTCGGAGTTGACTTCTCCAGATATAGCATCGCTTGTGTCGGGCTGAGTGGGTAGTAAAGCTCCACACGCTCAGGAGCATTGAAGCCATGCGGATCGGCAAGCATGTTGATGATCGGTTGATCGGACGTAATGAACGGGACCAGCGATTCATTTTCTAGAACCAGAATTTGAAAATTACGGCGATCAACGAAGAATGATCCACCCATCTGAACCGCGAGGATGCGGCTGAGTACGTCCCATACGCGCTCCATATCATCGAAAAGCACGCTTGTGTTGTGGAGTGCGCGTATCTTCACGGCCTTTGTTCGCATGTACTGAGCCGAAAGACCATGAAAAAAATCTATTGCTTTCGTGGGATCTTCGTAGAAGCTAAAGTCGTGCTTTTTGATCAATTCGAGATAGGGCCAGAATTTGCGTTCGATAGAGGCATGGAAGTCTTCATTGAGGTTCGAGATGGCTACATCAAGTAAACGTCTTGTCTCAGCGAGCAGTGTTTTGTCCATTTTCTTGCCGCTCTCGGTGACACGTCGTTCCAGGCGCTTCTTGAGCTGCGTGGGTAGTACATACATTTCTAAAAACTCTTTATGTACTTTTCTGCTCGAATCAGGCAAACCATCTATAAATAGCTTTAGGCAATCTACATCTTGAACCGCAAGTTCTTTCAGCTTATAGAAATCGTTTTCGCCTCCGACGACTGTAAGGCCAGACCTATCTACTTTGCCATACCCAAACCAAGCAATACGCTCGTCCACATCTGCCCAAGGCAAAAGATATTGGCGCGGAGTGTGGTGGTGATAGATTTTTACCTGCTCGTTCTCCATTGAATAAGCTTAGCTCCAACCAGACAAATTAGGGAATCCGTTTTAACGAGGCAATGACGGTAAAGTGAAAAAGGGTGTCGAGTGATAAAAAAGTCTCATCCTCAACCAATCTGACCGGCCAACTGGCTGCGCACGGAGTCACCGAGCGCAATGGGCTGTTAGCGTAAACCCAGAATCCCGCGTGGGCCGATTCGAGAACGATGGGCCTCCACCTTTTCGGCTGGACAGAAGGCGGGAGCCCGGTGGTCTGTTATCCTTTCCTGCATGAAGCTTAAGCTGCTGCAACTCGGACAGAGAATTCAGGAGTTGGAGTCAATTGCCGACGAGGTTGCGGGTCTCGCAATGAAGCAAGGCTCGAATGAAGCTGTACAGCCCGAGTTAAACACCAAGGGGCAGCGATGGTATCGAGGGGCAAGGGAAATCTTGGTCCAACAGAAATCCTCCAGCCTTCAGGAATTTGACGCTCTCTACGTTCAGGTCATCAAGGATGTGATAACCGGCAGCGTCTACGCTGTGGGAAACTCGGAGATGTACAGGGAATTTGTTAGCACGCTTGGAGCCGCCCGTGCGCTGCTTATTGCCGTTGCCGAAGAGATAGAGTCGCGGGATCTCCCCCTTAAAACACAGCTCAGTTTCGCCGTTTCAGCAGATGAGTTCGAGCGAGCTTCGGAGCTTGTCGAGTCGTCCGGTGGCGATGAAGCCATTCTCAGGGCAGGCGGCGTCGTCGCAAGAGTGGCCCTTGAGAGACATCTCTGGACCATTGTTGATTCGTATGGATTAGCGGTTGTGAAAAACCCGCCAGCCAAGAAGAAGGCAGACACACAGGATCTACTCACTACTCTCGTGAAAGCGTTCGTTGTGACTCCTATTCAAAAGTCGGAAATGGATTCGCTGTTTACTATCGGCAACAACTGCGCCCATCCGAAAGAGGTGGTCGTAAAGACAGATGTTGAAAGACTCATAAGCAGGGGGCGAGAACTAGCGTCAGTAATCCTCTAGCTGGGGCAGCGGGGAACCGCATTTAGCGATCTTCTCGTTCAGGATTGTCAGGAGTATCGTTCAGAAGACCGTAGGCAAGTCGGAACGAACTAAACGGGGCCATTCTCATCAAAATACTTATCCCAATTTGGCACGTTCTCACCAAGCAGTCGCAGCAACATCAAGCCGCGAGGAGTCAGCCGGGCACAGTAGTCTGTGATTGGAACTGATCTCGATTCACTTGTGATTACTTCCGCCAAACCAAAGCCCTGGAGCCGAAGGCAAAGTCCGAGACCTTCCTCGCGGCTGAAGGTATTGCCGTGTGTTTGCCTGTTGGTCTTTCCGAGTGCAAGGGCCATTTGGACCGCAAGCTCCTGGCGGCGCTGCAAGAACGTATTTGGATGCAATCCCACCGCAGTCCTGTTTACATCATTCCAATCGCCTTCTTTGTTCATCACAGCGTTAAGAACCTTCAATGCAGTGATGTCGGATTCGTTGAGTTGGTCAATGTCTTGGATAAAACTGACCAGATCGCCCACCTTGGTCGGGCAAATCGTTGCGCCCGCAATCGCGTTGACGAAGCGCTCTCGCTTTCGATCATTAAAGGTCGCACCATCGCTGACGACGGCAAGCTGAATCGAGGACTTCAAATCGTCAACATCAACTCTTAACTGCTTTTGTTCCTTATCGAGCTGATCAAATTCAGGGTTTAGCGCTCGAAACCGTTCCACCAGGAGAGCTAAAGTTTCCTCTATACGATTCCGCCAAACGTTTTGGCCAGTCAGCCGATCCCACACAGCCACTAGGGCAGACGGCACTGCGAGATGTGGCACGCCAGCTAGTGTCGCCAACATAAGCGCCGTGCTTGTGACTCCGCTTACGACATGCTGGGTGTTCGGTTCGTCCTTGGGATATTGTTTATCGACGGCTTCAAACTGATCGTCGATTGCCATTGGTCCCTCACTGATCGATATTGTAGACCTGACAATTTAGCAAACGCCCTTGTAGACAGAATAAATTCCGGATTTACGCAAAATCGCCTTCCCGCTCAAGAACGGTCCAAGAGGGTGTTTTTACAGCGTTCTCAGCACTCGTATTGCTTGACCAGAGGGGCTTGGCAAAAATATATCCCGTCGTCGCCGAGGCGGTGGGAATGTGTGAAATCGCCGCAGCGATTTCCAAGGGCGGTGGGAAGCGAGGAAAACAGTTTCATCGCTTTCCCATGCTTTCCACGGACCGGCATTTCCACGGTCAACGTGGTTTTCAACCGATACCCAGGCGGCAGTACACTTGAGCATGATGACGCTGCCAAATCAAAAAAGCGCCGATGCACTTCAGATCGCGCTACGGGCTGCCCGCGAGAACGAAACAAGGTGGATGGAAATGTCCCCGGAATTCTCTGGCGACGGCGACCGGATGGTGCAGTGGGCCAGCACAGCTAAACTCCGGCGGCTCGAAATCGAGCGGATCGAAACACTCCTGGCCGAAGTGGCAGATTCAAGCCCAGGCCCTACGCTGCGCTAGGGCTGCGCAAGAACAAGATTGTCCGGGCGAGACCACATGGCCTCAAAGTCTGACTCAAACGCCTTGACTGCCTGCGGAAGCTGGATATAAACCACGTCATTGTCCTGATACGTCAGCCCAGATCGAGACCAGTTTGCCGAGCCGGTACGGAGGAAACTGTCGTCCACTTCATAGCTCTTCAAGTGCATCAGGTCACGTTGAGACTTGACGCGAACTTCTACGCCCGCAGCTCGCAAGATGGAGCTGGTAGTCGGGCGGCCAGCCGCTCTGGACTGCTCTTGTGCGTACTGATCCGCGTCACGATAGACACGGATTCTGATGCCGGCCCGAGCTTCCGAAGCCAAGGCATTTGCGACATCCAAGTCCGTAAACGAGTACATCGCAATGTCGATCTTTCGGCGAGCCTTGGCCAGAATCGCAATCTCTTCCGGCTCCAGATTGCTTGAAGGGGAATAGTCCTGATGCTCAAGATTTGATGTGGCTGGGCCGCCAGCCTCAGCGCCCGATGAAGCGGGCTGCGAAAGCGCAGCGTCAGCCGCCACAGGAACGGCCGTATGGTTGAAAGACCGCCCGATGACGACCAGCGTCACCATGAACAGCGCGATCATCACCAGGCGTTGAAATCGTCTTGACCGCACTCGACTCAGTGGGGACGGACGCGTAGCGGCAATGGGGGCTTTCGGTGAATCTCCGAACACAAAAGCATTGATTTGGTCAGTGATCTTCCGGTAATCCAAAGCCCCCTCCATGCCCACAAAAGCGGTTCCGCATAATTTTACCAGCTACATTTTTAGGCGGTTACCGAAATGCGCGACTGCACGGATGGCTGAGGCTATTGCGAGGGCAGCTCGTGCGGTTGATTACCGTCGTTACCGCTGCAATCCATCTCAATACCGTCCACTAGATCTGAAATATGAACCTCGTACAACCGGGCAATCTTGTACAACGTTTGCAGCGACATTGTTTTGCCGCGCTCGATTTTCCGCCAATGTGAATCGTAAAAATCTGTGTGTTGAACGACATAATGCTGCGTCCATCCGCGGTCCACGCGGAATTTCTTGATCCGAGCACCAAGGGCAATCAGAAAACAATCGTATCCATTCATCATGTGTTTTTGGAGATTCCATCTCATTTTGACTTGCCGTTTTTGAACAGTACAACGGAGCGCATTATACCTCACCAACTAGTCTCCGTCCATCTACTTTGCATACGCCTATATATTTACCGGCCTATTATATTCCGCCTATTTGACAACCCGGTTACTAATTCCCGATACTTTGTGTGCGGGTGGTAATCACCCGTAAACCAAATCAGAGGCAAAAAACAATGACGTGTCATGCACCTGCACTTCGGGAACGAGCGTCACAAATCGCGCGACGTAGATTTCCCATCTCTGCTGCAAAGTTGTCAGCACTCGTTGCTGTAGCTTTGCTGATTTCAGCCACACAAGCGCACGCATCACCGCTCAACTCCACGGGCGCGATCATTCTCACGCCATTCGACAACTTCTTTTCCTCGTTCTCAACGTTCATGACCGGGACCGTTGCGCGAGTCGGCAGTCTTGCCGCCATCGTGATTTGCGGCATTACCTATGCGACCGGGGAGCCAGGGGCCAAGAAAATGGCCGTTGGCACGGCAATCGGTGTCGGCATCGCAAACATGGCCGCATCATGCCTCACTTGGTTCAGCACGTAGACAACAGTGCTGTGCGTAAACCAAACAACACACCACACAACGATCAGGAGGGGTTTGGAATGACTACGGAAGAACGTCGAAACCGCGTCTACAAAGCGTTGCACAAACCCCTGCTGATCTTTGGGATTGAACGAAAGATATTCGGTGGCGTGGTTGCAATCGCATACCTGATTCACTACGCAACGCAGAGCTTTCTAGCCGCAATATGCACGTTCGTTCTCTGTGCAGTCATCGGCTATATCGTGACGAAAAAAGACCCGATCTATTTTCAAGTTCTCATGCAATCGTTCAAATTCAAAACCATCTACGACGCGGCCAAACACGAAATGCCCAAAGTGGAGATTCGTTGATATGTTGAACCTCGCAAAGATTGTGAAGCCTTGGCAGGAATCAGGATCATTGAACGCGCAGATGAACCTCTACGGTTTCTGGAACAGCAACACGTTTCTGACCAAATCCGGCGACATGGCAACAGTTTTGAAAGTTGAAGGAATCGACTACGAATCTCTTGACAAGCGCACTCAGGCTCTTTCCGTGAAGCATCTGGAGGCCGCGCTCAAGTTTTTTGGTCCCGATTACCGCATCTATCAGTACCTCTTCAAACAAAACAACCCGGAGATTCCATTCGAGACATACGGTGATGAGCTGATAGACGCCGCTGTCGAACAGCGCAAGAAGTTCTTTGAGGCGAAGGCCGACAGCCTTTACCAGATCGACATTTACTATGTCGTGATCCATGAGACAAATCGCGCCAGAACCGGACTCGGCAAGGCTCTTTCCTACCTAATCAACGATCCGAAACGTTCGATTCAAGAGTTGAAGGGGCTGTTCACAGGCTCCCACATGACAACCCTCTTGAGAGAGGAATTGAGCATTGATGCGGCCAAACTTCATCAGCGCGTGAGCGCGTTTATCCGCCATCTGCAACAGGACACGGAGATCGAGGTTCTGAATTCGGATCAGCAATTCACGTTCTTGCGGCGCCTGGTCAATTTTGACAATTTCAGAATTGTTGGGAGGCCGAAGTCGAGCCAGTACCTCGATTACCAGATCGTCAACTCCAGCATCGAGGCCGAGCGGGATCATCTGCGAGTAGGGGACCACTTCGTGCGCGTCCTCACCATGAAGGAGGCCATTTCAGAGACCCGCCCAATGGTTCTCGACAAACTGCTCAAGCTCGATGCGAATTTCATGGTTTGCATCGAATGGCACGCCCTCTCCCAAGGGGAGGGGAAGAAGATGGTCGAGAGCCGCCGCCGACACAACAACGCCGCAAAAGGTGGCCTATCGCTCTCCAAGGATAAGGTCAGCCAGCGCGACGAGCTGATCGACGAAGGCCAGCAGGCAGACGTAGAACAAATGGGTTTGGTGCTGCGTCATCTAGGCGATGGAGAGTCGCTGGGCGAAATGAGCCTTTCTGTCGTCCTCTCCTCAAAATCTCTCGCCGATCTTGAGAACGAGGCTTCCAAGTTCGCAACGATCATTGCCAATGCAGACGGTGTGCTGTTCCCAGAGACCTACAACCTCATCAATGCGTTTCTGGCAACCGTTCCAGGCAACTCGGTACACAACCTGCGCAGGTTGCTGATTCTCAACTCCAACTACGCCGATATGTCTTTCCTGTTCACCATCCTCACCGGCGAAAAACGCAACAACCATCTAAATTGCGAATATCTCGCGGTCCTTGAAACAGAAAACAAAACTCCCTACTACCTCAACCTCCACAATGGGGAGATTGCTCACACGCTGATTTTGGGCATGACCGGCAGCGGCAAATCGTTTCTCTGCAATTTTCTCCTCAACAGCACACAGAAGCTAAAACCGCTGACCTACATATTCGACATCGGCGGCTCTTTCAAATCGCTCACCGAGATGTACCACGGAGCGTATATCAACGTCGGCCAGGAGTCGAAAGACTTCCACATCAACCCGTTCAGCCTGGAGCCGAACGAGCAGAATCTTGAATTTCTTTTCTCCTTTTTCCGAGTCCTGATTGAAGGCAACAAAAAATACGAACTCACGCTGGAAGACGAGAAACAACTCTGGCTTGCCATCAAGAACACGTACACGGTCCAGAAACAGAACCGGACCATGAGCACCTTTGCCAACCTGATCGGGCAGCTAAAACCGCGACTCGCGCGCTGGACGAACGGAGGCCAGTACGGTTGGCTGTTCGATAACGCCGAGGACTCGCTCACGTTCTCGCAATTTCAGACCTTCAATTTCCAGGGATGGGGCGATGCCTCAGACGTACTGGCGGCGTTGCTGTTTTACGTCCTTCACCGTGCCAACAACGAGATCGTGGACATAGCGAAGACGGCAACATTCAAGACATTTCTCTTGGACGAAGCATGGTTGTTTCTGGGCAACGAGACCATCCGTAACTACGTGACCAAGGCTCAGAAGACTTGGCGCAAGCACAATGCGGCCATGATTATGGCCACGCAGAACGTCGAAGACCTCCAGAAGTCGGGGATGCTGGGGCTGGTATCGACCAGTTGCCCAACCAAGATATTTCTCGCAAACCCCGACATGGACCGCGATCTGTACGCCGATGCGTTCCATTTGAACGATACCGAGATTGAACTGATTGCCGGGCTGATTCCTCCCGGAGAAATGGTCATACGAAGAGCCAGGTCATCCAAAAAAGTTCGTCTGGAGGTTGACTCCGTGAGCTATTGGATGGCCACAAACAACGCCAAGGATAACGTCAGGAAATACGAGTATTTCAATCGCTTTGGTATTGCCCAAGGGATCAAGCAACTGGCAATCGACTACCCTTTCAGGCCACATGGAGAAGTCGCCATGTCAACACAAAAACCCGCAGCAAAACTTGTTCATGCACGTTAAGGAGAGACAACGGTGAAAAAATTCAGCTTTCCCATTCTGCTTTTATTCGGCGTACTGGCTGTCGGCAGCGCCATCGGACAAGAGACCTCGTCCGCGCGAACTGTCCAGTACCACACCCAGGACATCATCCCCATTCACTCCAAAGTGAATTTCACCACTCTCATCACGTTGCCGGCATCCGAGGAGATCCTTGACGCCGCAGTCGGCGACAAGGATTTCTGGATTGTCGATGTGGTCCACAATTTTGTTTTTGTGCATCCGGCCAAGAAGAACATCGAATCCAATCTGAACCTCATCACCAACAAAGGGAACATCTATTCGTTCACCCTCACCGACGTTTCCGGCACTGCCACGCCGACCGACCTCAAGGTGATCGTTCAGCCTGCTGACCAGTCTTCCATCATCGCATCTACTGGAGCCATCCAGTTTGTGCCAGCCGAGCAGGTGGCGGCCACCACCCAGGCAGCCACCCAGGTTGTCGCGGCCGTCAAGCAGCAGGCAGTAGAAGCCGTCGATGCGTACAAGGCCGCATACCCGTCAAAACTGGTTCTCGACTACAGCTTCAAAAAAGATAGAGACCCGTTCTACATCGCCGCCATCTACCACGACGACAAGTTCACCTACTTGAAGGTTGACCCGAAAAACCAGGAAAAGTTCGCCATCTATGAGATCAAGGACGGCAAGCCGGACCTCATCAATTACGACCTCAAGGATGGCGTCTACATCATCACGCACATCGTGGACAAGGGATACGTCCGGGTTGGCAAGAAGCAGCTCGACTTCGAGCGGAAAGGATAACGGACAACCACATGATTGACGATCCCCACAACACGCCCGATGACGGTCTACATGGTCCAAGTTTCAATGAAGATCATGCAGGTTCCAGCGACCACCATGCGCCGCAACTGACGGACAAAAAGATTCTGCCCCAGGGTGTAGTCAGCAAGAATCTGAAAGTGGTCCTCTACATGGTTGCCGCTGCAATCCTGGTCATAGCAATGCTATTTTCAGGCGGCAAGAAAAAGCCCTTGAGCAAGAACGACTCGGTAGCCCAAGCCGCGATTGCTACCAGTTCTCAGCAAGACCCGACGCAAAACGCATCGCAGTTGAAGTCTCAGGTCAAGGACGAACGGGTGCGCCAGCGCCAGGACGAACTAGCCGCGGCAGACGCACTGGGCATAGCGCAGAGCGGACAGGACACCACCCCTCTCTATGATTCCAATGGTCAACTGATTCCCGCGTCCTCTCAACGAGCCGCCTATGGCAGCCCCACAGCTTACGGCAGTGGCGGGGCACCCCTACAGCAGCCCAAGACCGCTACCGAGCAACAGCAGGAGGAGTTGAAAAAAAAGGAGCAAGAGCTTGAGTTCACAACGAGGTTCCAAAGCAACCTCGTTTACCGAGCCGAACTGGTAAGGCAGCCTGCTACTACGTCAGGCGAGAACCAGCAGCAAACCGCTCTTGCGTCCGGCCAGCCCGTCTCCTACTCACCCCAGCAGCGCCAAGCACAGGCCGCTCCAGGGGCAGCACGGCCACCCATGTCACCGCAACAGCTACAGGCGGAACTTGCGGCCATTGAACAGACCGCACAGCAAACCCCCGGCCTGCCCCAACTGCCAGGCAGCAAAACTGCCACCGAAGCGCAGAAAGACAAGCCCGAAAAAGAGAAGCGCGTCGAGGTCAACATAGACCGCGCAACCGGCAAGCCTTATGTGATCTATGAGGGTTCCTTTCTCGACACGGTTCTAGTCAACCAGCTTGACGGCGATGCGGCGGGGCCAGTCATCACGATGGTCACGCAGCCTCTCTATTCCCACGATCATCAGCGCGTTCTTGTCCCGGAAGGCACAAAGATTTTCGGTGAAGCGAAGAAGATCGGCGGCACCGGGTTCGGGCAACAACGGCGCATGGCCGTTGTCTTCCATCGGCTCATCATGCCCGATGGATATTCGGTCGATCTCGACCAGTTCAGCGGTCTCAATCAGATCGGAGAGATGGGGCTGAAAGACAAGGTAGACAACCACTACGTCGAGATATTTGGCACCTCTATTGCACTGGGCGTAATCGCCGGCGCAGCCGAGATGACCCAAGGCGGATCAAGCATCAACAGCAACGGCAGCCAGATGCTTGTAAACGGGGCCGCGTCCTCGATTTCAAGCACGTCTGGCACTATTCTTGGCCAGTTCATGCAGATTCCGCCGACCATCACGATTCGGCCAGGGCACAGGGTCAAGGTGTTTTTCACACAAGATATGCTGCTCCCAGCATATTCAAACCACACCATCAACCAGGCATTCTAAGGAGCGACAGTGTTTAGACGAGCAGCATTTCTACGAATTCCGATCACCGCCGTTTGTGGACTATTGATGCTGACAAGCGTTGTAGGCTGTGGTCCGAAGCAAAAGCCTCTTTGCGATCCGCAAGACGCGGACGCAAAAACAACGGATGCTTGCGGAGCATTTCAGGAGTGCCTTGATAGCACGAACCCATTCACCGGCAAGAAATCTACGTTGAACGAGTGCCGCGCCAGGGAAGCACAAGTCCGTCAGGCTTCTAAGGATGCCACCGAGAGTCTGAAAGAGGCAACCGGCGGAACAACAACTTCAACTCCCACGACCCCGAAATAGGAGGATACCAATGTTCAAAAGACTGTTCCTGCTCGCCGTTGCCATCACATTGACGTTGGCAACGTGCAACGTAGTCCATGCACAGATTGCGGTCGTAGAACCCACGCTTGACGGTATCTATATCGAAGAGCTACCGCTTCAACAATACGACGCACAGGCCCATAGTCTCAGCCTCATCAACCAGGCCAAGGCGTACTTGCTCGACACGCAGCAGTTCATCACGGAATCCGACACCTACGCAACTACGGTGCAGATCTACACGACCGCGCAGCAAACCTTCAAAGAAGCGGTGCAAGCGTACAACCTTGCGTATCTGGCCATGTCCGCACCAACCATTCTCTACGACACGATGAAGACTTTGCCCACCACCTACAAGTCGGCGTTCACGCCGCAAGCCGACACGTATGGTCTAGCGGCAATGATGGTGCAAACGGTCAATCTCGGCTCGGCAAACGCATTGCAGTCCTACAGCAACATGAGCATGGCACCTGTGAGCGTCATACCGACCAACTACAACCAGTTGAGCGCGCCAACACAGAAGCAGCTACAAGCCCAGGCGTCCACTATGTCTGCAAACGATTCGCTGATTGCAACATCTTTGCAGCGCGCAACAGACGTGCAGAAACACACGCTGGCGGATCAAGTGACATTGCAGCAACTCGAAACCAACACGTTTACCACCGACCCGGCGCAAAAGACGGAACTTGCAACCTTGCAGCGCATCAACACGGCCCTTGTGCTCTTGGTGCGCGCGCAAGAAGACTCGAATCAGATGGCAGCGGCCAACCAGTTGCAACATCTGATGGACACAAAGCAAGACCTCGATGCGCAAAAAGCGAATGTTTACGCTGCTCAGGATTGGCAGAGCGGCATGACCCAACTGCAATCCGAGACTCAAGGCGCGGCAGCGATTATGACCTACGCACCGCCACCGACAAACTAACTGCCACAGTGTAGAGAAGGGAGGTATCCAACATGATGGATGTTTTGTCCGTGATCTCACAGGGATGCACGAACATCACTGCAACCAGCTCGCCCGGTATCACACATATAGGTGTGCTGCTGACACAATCACTCGGCACGTCCTTGATTGTTTATGAGGGCGTTGTGGAGTCGCTCAATTCAGCTACCGGACGCGGTTTCGATCTCGCCAAATTCGCGCGAACCGTATTCCTTGTAATGGTCACATTGGCCTTCGTTGAATACTACGATTCAACGATACCAGGGATGAACTACTCACTGAAAACGGTCATCAGCCAAGGAACAGCAAGCCTTGTCCAAGTCATCGGCAACAGTTCAGCGCAAACGATGATGAACGACATTACGAACGTGCTGTCGAACGAACAAGCCCCCGGACTTCTCAGTTCTGCGATGAAGCCGGTACAGATGATCGTCTACGTCATCATCGTCCTCTTGCTGTCATTGCTCGAAGCGGTCATGGTGTGTGTCATCGCATATGGAGCGGTAGCGGCGGCGATCATGGGTTTACTCGGTCCGCTGTTCATTCCGTTTCTTCTGTTCAGCAAGACAGAGTGGCTTTTCTGGGGATGGCTCAAAGCGTATCTGGGTTTCAGTTTCTACCAGGTAATATCAGCAGCCGTGTTCGCGGTGATGGGACAGCTATTCGTGCAGTATTTCACAGCGAGTAAACTCGTTACCGCGATCGGCGATCCGGCTCAGATGATTGCCTTCTTTCCACTGCTGCTGATTCTGATTATCACGAACATCTACATCATGTTCAAGGTGCCCGACATGACAGCATCGCTGTTCAGCGGCAGCACAGGTGGTCACGACAGCGTAATGGGTATGGCTGCTGGCATGGCGGCAAAAGCGGCGATGGCAGCTTAACGACTTTCGAGACCAACACCCTCTCGAAATGCTTAACGGGAGCAGCACACCGTCTGCTCCCGTTCACCCCATGAGGAAACGATGCCGAAAGAAAATGTCACACCTATCAAGTTCCCGGAAATCACTAAGGCCGGCGAACGCTACATCGAGCAGTACGGCGATCCACTTGTCACAAACACATACCTCAAAGTGACAGTTCTTATCCTCGCTTTGGTCATCGCAGCGATGGCGGCTGTGATGCTCAAAGAACTCAAGGCGCTGGCCGACATCCGGCCCCTGATTATCCGCATTGACGACGTGGGCCACGCCGAAGCTGTGGACTACAAGAACTTCGCCTACAAGCCGCAGGAGTCCGAGAACAAATACTACCTCACGCGCTGGACACAGTTGCTCTTCCAGCGCAACAAGTTCACCATCGAGAACGACCAGACGCAGGCTCTTTATTTCTTCGACAGTGCAACATCCAAGGCCGTCATCGAAGATGAGCGGAAGACCAAGTACATCAGCTCCTACCAGTTGGACAACACGCTTCCCTACGTCGAGATTCAAGTCACGAATATAATTCTTGGCGACCTGACAACCGCACCGTACACCGCACAGATCGAGTTTCTGAAACTCTACAAAGATCCCAATAGTGGCGCAGAGTTGCGGCGCGAACGTTGGACGGCATCGGCAAACTTTATCTTCCGCGACACAGTACCAAACAACATGGTTTCAATCAACCCGTTGGGGCTGACCATCATTCATTACCGCGTTGACCAGGCATACAGTGTGCAGCCATCGGTTGCAGCGCCATCCGCGCAAGCGCCCGCAGACAAACTCCAGCAAGTGCTGCAAGGGAACGCAAGATGAGCGAACAACTTGCCGTGACTCCCGTCAACAACCAGAACCGCGGAGCCTCAGACACAGACTTGTCCGTAATCGCGTCTTTCCTGACACCGATTGCACACCTGCTTGCAGACGATGAAGTAACGGAAATCATGGGCAACCAGGACGGCAGATGGTTCTACGAAGCCAAGAGCATGAAAACGATTCAGGAAGCGAAAATCAAATACCCCAACTCCGATCTCTTGACCGCAATGACCGTCATCTCCAATATGCTCGGAAAGCCCTTCACTGAGGAATCACCGATACTCAGTGCGCAACTGCCAGACGGCAGCCGTCTGGCAGCAACACGGCCACCGATCACAAAGCCGGGTTTAACCGTGACCATCCGCAAATTCCCGAAGGAACGCTACACAATGCAAGACCTCATCAGCTTCGGAGCATTGTCGGAAGAGCTTGCGGAGAAAATCAAATTTCTCGTCAACTCAGGAGGAACATTTCTCATCAGCGGGTCAACAGGCTCCGGCAAGACGACATTGCTCAACGCGATGACAGACTACATACCGGAGCACGAGCGCATTCTCATCATCGAAGACACGCGCGAGTTGCGCATCAACAAACCAAACATCGTGTGCATGGAATGCCAGAACGACACGTACACGGAGGAGGCGCGTGTCACGTTCGACGATCTGTTGAAGCACGCTCTTCGTATGCGCCCAGACCGCATTGTCTTGGGCGAGGTCCGCAGCAAAGAGGCGCGCACTTTGTTGGACAGTTTCAACACCGGCCACGGCGGAAGCATTGCAACCATCCACGCGACCTCAGCCGTACTCGCACTCAGCCGCTTGGCAGAACTCGCCATGCGCGGCCATCAGCAGAGCAACAAGGACGACATCTCGCAGGAGATTGCAGCAAGCGTCAACTACGTCATCCAGGCGAAGCGCATCAGCGCAGGTAGAAGAGTGACCGAGATGATTCAGGTCACTGGATATGACAGAGCCAACAACCGCTTTGAGTACGACACAATCTTTGCACAACCAAACGAACTCACACATTCACACTGAGGAGACAACACATGGCAGCACTGCTCGTAGTAAAGAACACCACCACGCAATCGGCAATCATCGCAATCAACTCCGACATTGCGCACAAAGTGAACGCCTACTCTGCATTCACCGATGCACACCCAGATGCAGTGATTAGTGCTGCACTTGAATACGTATTTGCAAACGACAAGGAATTCCAGACGTACTTGCAGAGCAACAAAGAAGTTCCGCAACTGTTGGCAATACGTAAGCCGCGTACTCCGATTGCAGCTCGTCGGAAGAAGAAGCAGGCATGAGTAGTGCATTGCTCACCTCAAGTTTCATGGGGTTGGCATGGGTGGCGCTTTGCGCCAGTTGAAGAGAGACACTTCACCCATTTCATGCTTGCGTGTGTGAGCGAAATGCTTCCATG
>Ga0255353_1000703_pt1 | contig 20579 bp, 26 predicted proteins | sample HBST25metaG_FD_189941 | JGI IMG/M metagenome (GOLD analysis project Ga0255353, IMG submission 189941) | Peat soil microbial communities from Stordalen Mire, Sweden - H.B.S.T25 | ecosystem: Environmental > Terrestrial > Soil > Wetlands > Peat | place: Sweden: Norrbotten County, Stordalen Mire...
GATTCCGGCTTCGCCGCGAGCCAGATCTGCGGCGGTCCCACCGTTTTTGCTGGCATCCTTTTGGAGGTCGCGGATCTGGTTTTCCGCGTCGGCGCGAATCCGCGCAAAGCCCTGCAACTCTCGCGACGCGCTCCGGCCCACGATGTCGTTCACGCGGTCGGTGAAGTTCTTGTTCAGCTCTCCAATCTGCTGCGCAGTCTGTTTGTTGATCTCGTTGATCTCGGCCAGGCGCTGGCCTGGATTGAGGTTTGTGCTGGCATAGACATCGTTGATGCGGTTCTGGCCTTCCTGCTTGATGCGCGCCGTGCCGGTGAGTCCCGCGAGCTGGGTTTGCTCGTGCATCTTAGCCACTTCACGTTCCTGCTCGCGCAGCCGGTCCATCTCCTTGTTATGGAACGTCGCGTGAACATCTTCGACGGCCTGGGCTGTGGCGATGTGCTTGCTCTTCAGATCCTCGACTGCCGCTGATTCCTGTTCGTGATAGAGGGCGGAGCCGCGCAGACCGGATTGCAGGGCCTGCTCGTGGATGTGGGCCAGCTCCTGGGCCTGCGCCTTCGCCTCGTCACTGTGATGCTTTTGCGCATCGGCAAGCTCGGCATCGGCCTTGATTTTCGCGGCCGCGATGGTTTGGGCCTCTTTCCCCGCGCCCGCGTCGCGCGGAACGGAGTTGCCCAGCATCCCTTCCTGCTCTTTGTCGTATCGGCGCTCTTCCGCTGCACGATCTCTAGCCTCTTTGATTTGCGCGTCATGCTTTGCCTGCGGATCTTTTAATGCGGCGTCCCCAGCGTGATCCAGGGCGATATTGCCCAACCTCTGCTCGTGGTACTGTTGCCCTTCGTTGACATGGTTGAGCTTGTCGAGTTTCTTTTGCCCTTCAATAGCTTGATCGTTCTGCTCTCCTCTATCGTGCGAATGTTGCCAAGCATCACCCACTCCCGGCAAAAGCAAATCCAATGATGTGCGCCAGCCCATGCCGGTCTGCGGACCGTTCGCCTCATCGCGGTACCTTTTCACCGCCTCTGTAGCCTCGTCGATGCGCTGTCTGGTGGTCTCAATCGAATGGGTATTGCCGAAATCGTCTTCTTTGGTCTTTGCGACCTGGGCCTGATAGTCCTGGACCGACTTTGGCAGAGAGGTGAGAGCATCCCAAAGTTTCTCAGCGCCTCGAATTGCGGCCTCGAAGACCATCGCGCCGATCTGGATAGTGGCGAAGCCTATCATCGCGCCGCTGACCGCGCTAAGCGCGGCCTGCGCGCCTTTGCACTGTGAGATCAGCGAGACCATGGCGCGCGGGAGGCGCACGCCCATCTCTTCAGAAGCCAGCCGCGTCCTTTCCGTCGCGGAGAGTATCTCCTTGCCCGCGCCCTTCATGCCTTCTTCGACTTGTTTGCCAGAGCGAGTCCCGGCCGCCCCCAGCTTGGTCAGATTTTGCTCAACGCCCGCGAGCACCTGGCTGGAGGTGTTGTCAGTGACGTTCACCGAGATTTGAACCGCGCTGGTCTCTACCGCCATGAGCTATTCCTTCTTGCGCAGAGACTTGCTTCCGCAGCCGGGACATGCGGGCGAGAAGCGATTCTGCTGGCGCATTCCGCAGGCGCTGCACGCCGGATGCCGCGATTCAAATGCTGAGCGGGCGCGGCGAAGAGCGAGCAAGCCCTCCGCCTCACAGGCTGCAAGATCCGCCGATGCAACTCCAATCCCGGCTTGCTGGAGAGCGTCGAGGTGCAGCAGATGTTCGCCAAAGCTGTAGTAGCCCCACGCCAGAGTGCGCGGTGGAACCTGGCGCTCCATGCGCTCGACCGTATCGGGGCTGGCGCCTTCTTCGCGGATGCGGCTGCGCACGAAGTCGCTCTCGAAGATCTCTTCGAGAGCCATCCGCACGCCTTCCGCATCTTTCCAGACATCGATCATCTCCCGGGTCCTCGGCGAGCGGTCTTTGCTCGCTGGGGTGGTCACTGTTCCTCTTCGACTTTGGGCGCAGCGGGCGCGAAGAGCACGTCAACGGCCGCAACCTTGTGGTAGGTGTCCATGAACTCGACGATGGCATCGCGGTCCGGCTCAACGCCATCCACCGTGTAGCCCTCGACGCTCACGATCAGCTCATCGTAGATTTCGGCGAGAGTCGCCTGCGCGCCCAGCCATTGTGTCTTGCCGTTGCGGCTGCCGCCCACCACGCGCGAGCGGCTGCCGTCGCGCGAGACGCGGCGCTGCTGCTCGGAGGTGGGCGATTTGAAGTTGTGGCGCAGTCCCTTGAACTTGCGCATCACCCCTTTTTCGTCGGCGCTCCATACCGCGTCCAGGTACACCGATTCAGTACCGAGCGAGATCGGATCGTCGTCGGATGGCTCGCTGGCCGAAACGGAGATGATGGCGTTAGCCACGCCCAGACGATGCGAGAGAGGCAGCATTCCCTTCCAGCCATCGAGCTGCTCGATGCTGGTTTTGCCGTCTGGCAGCGGATAGCCGCTGGCGGTGACGAGGCTTTGTTCCACCAGGTCAAGCCGCGCGGCGCTCGAATCGAAGCTGTCCACGCGCTTGCCGCCCTGATTTTCGCTGGTCGAGAGAATCCCCTCGAAGTAGCGCAACCACAGCTTTTTCGCGATGCGCGCGAGAGTGAACGAGTACTGCTTGCCGCGATCTTCGATGACAATGACGCGGGACTGTTTGAGTTCAATAGCTGACATAGGTTCCTTCTTTCGTGTGGGATTTTGTAATGCCAGAGGGTTGAAGGAACCCTTGAAGCCGAAGTCCCGCGCAGGTCATGCGGAGCTTCCAGCCGCGCCGAAGGGGTGGCGCGGGTAGTGCGGAAAAAGCAGGGCGCGCTGCCTTGGAGCGCGCCCCGGAGGAAAAGTTAAGCAGCGCCGATCAGATATGCCGGAACCGCGTTGACAACGCCAACAGAGATCGGAGGAGCGCCGGCCACTTGGTAGCAACTAGATTCGTCGCCTTCGAGCTGCCAGACCGTCATTTCGCCGTCGAAGCCGAGCTTGGTGGTTTTCAGGTGGACCTGGGGGAGGGAGACTGTGAGCTGAGCTGTCGCGCCGGAATTGACCGCGAGAGAGTAAGCGCAGGCCGTGTCGTTGGTGAAGAGCGTGTAGATGTCGTCCGTGTCCTTGGCCGCGATGGTTGTCGCGATCGAGAACTTGGGATTCTGTTTCTTGACGAAGAGGCCGTAGAGGCCGCCGCCTGGCGCGCGATGCACCTGGAGCTGGTTTTCGAGTTTGAGCGTAGTGCTCATGTGACGGCCGATCATCGAGGCCGGCGAGCCAACAGGGCCAAGAGTAAGCGCCGCGTCGGAGCCCAGGATATAGCTCTCCGCAGCCAGCGCGGGTACCGCACCCAAAGCGCCCATGGTCTGGTAGCCCGTACCCTGCATTGTCATCTCCGCCATGATGGCGCCGATTTCGCTGATGGTGATTGTGACATCGTCGATGCACATGTCCGGGCAGAGGTACTTAACGGCCGCAGTATCTTCGAGGTAGATCGTCGTGGGCACCGCGGTGCGCGTGGTCTCGTCGAAAGTAAAAGCGTGCGTGTACGGCGACGCGCTGCCGGTCACCGTGTCAGTGCCCATCAGGAAGGCGAAAAGCCAGCCAGCGAGCCAGGGCGAGAGTTCCGCCTTAAAACCGGTGAACTTGGCGTCTATGCTCGTGACCTGGCCGTTGGTGGCGAAGGCCGTGCCCTTGCCGGCGGAAGCCAGGTCGCTGCGCCGCGTGTGGGTCAATTCGAGGACCGCGCCACCGTCAAAGCGTTGGCGTTGAGTCATGGACGCCTGCAGCAACGCGCCCTGCCATGCGGATTGGGAAGCCGCGCTGAGCACAAGGTTTCGAGCTTCTTTCCACTGCGTGAGGAAATTGTAGGGACCTGCCATCACTTCACCTCGGGATCAGCGGCACTTGCAGCGGCCGCAGTTTGCGTTGCTTTGGTTGACTGCTCGGGTGCATCCGTGTGGCTTGCGTCCGGAGAAATGGTGCGCCCAGAAGATGTCTTCGCAGCGCCGGATGCGACTTCAAAAATAGGCTGCCCGTCGCTCATCTTGAGCGAGAGAGAACTCCGCCACTCGCTGGTGAGCACCTTCACCGATTGACCGGGCGTGAACGCATAGGCGTAATGCCCGTTGGCGACAACCACTTTTGCACCCGCGCCGGCGTAGGCGACGCCTGTGGCGGACAATTGCACCTGAACAAAATCGGGAGTTTCTGTTGCCATCAGAGTGAACCTCCATTAGGACCATCGAATTGCGCAATGCCGCCGATCAGCACGGTGATGGCGAAGAGCTGATCGACCGGACCTCCATCGTTGGGAAGCACAAGAGAAACGCGCTTGATCTCCACCGGCATCGAGAAAGTGCCATCGGCCAGCGCCAACCGCGCGCCCGCAAGTTGATTCAGCGTAACGGCGACCAGGCCGAGAATTTGCAGCCGTTCATCGGCCTTGGAGCGCAGGTTGGATTCAAAGCAGAGCACGTCGAAGAGCAGCCCGGATTGATATGTGAGCCGCTGGTTATCGCGCAGGTTGCTGAAATCGGCGTCGCTGAACTGGACGCGCAACGACGGCGGTTTGAGCGCGAGCTGACCCTGAGCGTTGAAGTCTTTGCTGTTGACCGAATTCACATCAACCGACGCGGGCGGATAGGTGACATTGCCTTGGCCATCGGTAACGCCGTTTGGATTAAGAGCCAAGCCGTAGGCCGCAGGCATGGTGCTGTTGAGCAGCGCGATCAGCGCTGCCTCGACGAAATCAATGCGAAATTGCGAGGGAGCGCCCATCACTCGCCTCCCAGTCCGGCCGCGGACCGCGCGCGGCGGATGTAGCCATTGACCAGGCCCTGGATGCGCTGAGGATCTTCGGGCCTGAAGACCAGGTAAGGCCGCGCCGGAATGTTCTGGTGGCGCGTGTGGCCGGCGACGTTGATCTTCACCTGGTTGCGCGGGCCACGGATATTCAGCGAGCGATTGCCGAGTTTGCCTTTGCCGAGCGCCGCTGAGAGCCGCGCGTAGCTGTGCTCTTTCACCTTGACCGTGGCGTCCTGCATAGCCTTGGTGCGCGGGCCGGCTCCTATGCCTGCGCGATCACGCGAGCCGAACTGATGCACGGCTGCATAGACCAGGTTGGTGCCGATGGTTACGCTGTTCGGGCCGGGCTTGAAGCCGATCGAGGCGAGCAGATGCCCCGAGTCGATGAGGAGCTGGTGACCAGTGCCGTACTTCTTGGGGTCACTTTTGATGGTCGAAGGCGCGAGCGGCATCCAGGATCTGGCCGGAGATCCCTGTTCGCGGAAGGTGCGCCGGACCGAAACCAGCATGGCCGCGCCGATCTGGAACATCAGATCGTCCTTCTGCGCCAGCGAGAGGCGGAACTTTCCCAACGCGACTTTCACGTTGGCATCATCGACCTGGATGACTTCCGCGCTCATACGAATCCTTCCAAATGGTGATCGCTGAATTGCAGATGGCGGTCCTTGCGGGAGATCTCCGGGCCGCCCAGCGAAACCTGCGGCTGGAGAGCCGTGGAGGGTTGATCGAGCGACGCCTTGGCTGCCGCGATGTCCTTCAGAAAAGCAATCGCCTGGTCGAAGCGCTGCTGCACCGTTTCGCCGATGGTGGTTTCGCGCCGCCGGCTGAAGAGCAGATAAACCGCGATGTCCAGCGTGAGCGCTTTCACGTCGTCCGACTGCTGTAGCGGCGTGATATAGCGCATCCGGCAATAGCTCTCTACGCGGCCCGACGCCTCTTCGAGCGCCGCCGTGACAATAGCGGTGTTGATCTGCCCGGTATTGTCGTCGTCGGTCAGTTCGGTCAGATCCTTCGTTGTCATGCGAAGGGGGACCAGGTCGGATTGGGCTGCGTAGGCCATTGTTCTCCGAAGCTACTTGGCTACCTTGACAGGCTCGACGGTTTCGATCGCTTCGATTGCCTTGGATGCGAGGAGCGCCTTGGCATCCTTATCGCTCAGTTCGATAGCGGAGCCTTTGCGGAAGAGCTTGAAGGGATTCAGGCGTGTCGCTGTGCCGTCTTCTGGCTCGCCAAGCACGTTACTGAGTACGCGGTAACTCTTCTTCGCGCGCGGAGCCGCAGGCTTCTGTGGATTCTTCTGGTCAGTCATTTGTTCCTCTCTTTTGACCCGTTGCGTTTTGCATGAGGCGCGCATCACCTGGATGCGCGCCTCGTGCGGTATACGGCCCTTCGCCGTCTGGTTTAGCCTTCGATGTCGCCTGCGATGGCGCCCATGCTCACCGGCGGATAGGTGCCGAGGCAATTGAGAATCGGAATGCCCGCCTCGGGAGCCGTGGCGCGCAAGTCGTAGTACCAGTCAACCGACTGCCAGTACTTCTTCTCGCTCAGATGCGGCTCAAGCCATTCGAGAACGCCATAGCCGTCCACTGTGGAGGGAGGCCCGGAAATCGTGCCGCCGTTGCCATCGTTGCCGCCCGTCCAGGTGAAGGTCTTGGCGCAGGAAATATCCTCTTGCGTCGGAGCCTGCTGCGCATAGCCGAGGAAGCAGTTGTTACCCCAAACCCACGACGGCACATTCTGCTGATTGAGGCTGATGGCGCTGCCCACGATCACCTTGACACCGAAAAGCTGGCTGAGCATCTCGTTGGTGATGATGCCGCCGGCGTTGGTGAACTTGAAGCGGTCGATGGTGTCGGGGTGATTGCGCAGCACCAGGGCGACCGGATCAGAGATCAGGAGCACCATATCCGCGTCCTGGATGCCAGCCTGGCGCAATACGGACTTGTATTGCTCGATGAGGACCACCGGATGCGAACCGCTGCCCGTTTCCGCCACCGCTGGGTAGTTGTCAAACTGGTTTGCCGCCACCAGGCTCACGCCGTTGGGGTAGTTGGCCGTGCTCGTGAGCAGGCTGGCGATCCGGACCTCGCGGTCAAGATGGATCTGCGCGATGAGCTGCTTGGTGAGAGCCTGCCTGGTGCTGAATCCCAGGCCGAGACCGTAGCTCTCCGACTCGAAAGGCACGAAGCTCTCCAGCGCATGAGACTGCGCCATGTACGGCGCAACCGAGTAGCCGCGCCGCGTGCTGGTGGGCCGGTCGCCCGGAGCGCGGAGCGTTGAGCCAGGCACGCGCCAGTCGTCGCGGTTCCACACCACGTACTGAAAGCTCTGGCGCGCCACAGGAACCTTGGGCGCGAAATAATCTCCCACCAGAGCGTTGTTGGTGAACTCCTTGGCGAAGTTCGAAAGGGCAACATTCAATGCGCCCACCGGCATCAGTCCTGCGAAACCGCCCATAAAACTGCCTCCTGCCGTTGCTTGAACGGCCCTGCCTGAAATCTCTAAACCGTTACGCCTGGCGCGGGCCGTCCAGCCGCGCGCCAGGCAATCAGATCTGCCTTAAGTGAGCGCCGCCCCGCCGATCAGGCCGCGAACGTTCCATACGCCACCAACCGCCTCGACCTCCAAGGCATCGCCCTGGGCGGCAAAGGTGCAGATATGCTTGTTCCCGTTGATCCCGTTCGCGGGAGTGGTGATGGTGTGAGCGTGCGCCGTCTCCGCCGTGATGAAGAGGTTCGCGCCGTCCTGCAGCGCCGTTGGCGCAGGCAGGGTCATTGCCAGCGCGGCCGCGCTTCCGAGGCCATAGCAACCCGTTTGCACGGGAATCGCGCCGGCCACGATGTAATGCGTAACAGCATCTCCCTGGTTATAAGAGGCAGGAGGAGTGACGGTGGCGGTGATGAAATCGCCCACGTTCGGATTGCCATCGAGCGCGATCGCCAGCACCGGTTGCCCCGGTCCAGCGGGAATCGCCTGCCCGGCGGCATTGTTGGTAAGCGCCTGGCCAGGAGTCACAGCGGCGCCGATCTGCACCACGGTCTCACCGCGCTCGATGATCGAAAGCGGCACGGTGGGCGCGGTGGCGCCCTGACCAACCGTTTGATCTTCCTCGATCACGCCGATGCAGCGCTGTCCAGCCGCTGTCGGCAGTGAGCAGTGATTCGCGTCCGAGCCGTTCAGATTGCCGGGAATCACGAACAGCCCGCGCGTGTAGCCGATTACCGCGAGCGCGAGCAGGCTCTCTTTTTCCTGCGGCCCCTTCGGATATTTGTTTTCGACATTGATGTTTGCCATGTGCCCTCCTTGGGGCTATGAAACTTGGTGTTGCCCTCGGGCTTCCGCCTGGCACTATTCCCGAGGTGCCGCATTGTCCATGGGCGTTACTGCGTCGATGTGCCCACCAGGACCGGACCTTTTGATTTCCTAGACTGCGCCGCCAGTAGCGTTACCTGCCACTGTCAGCTCGGGCTGCTCTTCGGCGATTTGCGCCAGCGCCTCGCCAAAAGAGATGTTCTTATCCTTCTGGCGCGCCCTGGCCGCGTCGGTGAGAGGATCGCCGCTGGATGCCTTCCCTTTGCCTGTGTGAGCTGCGCCTTCCACAACGCGGCCGCCGGGCACAATCTTCGGCAGCCCTTCGAGGAAGAGCACCAGGGTTTCCAGCGTGGTGAGCTTCTTCTTCGCGTCGCCCTCGCCGAATTCGACGGTTGCGGTAGACTTGGCCAGTTCTTCGAAGAGCGGGCCGAGGCCCATCTTCTCGAAGGCCGGAATCCACTTGCCCGCGCCCTTCAGGCGATTGACGGCATCCACGGCGCGCTGCTTCACTTCCCCGCCGGCGATGGCCGTTTCGCGCTCGGCAAACTTGGTGGTTTGCGCCTTTAGCTCGCCTTCTAGAGAGGTAATCTTCTCCTGGAGAGGCGCGGCTGCTGCGGTGGCTGCTTCCGTGGCGATGCGTTTGGCGTCGTCCTCGCTGAAAGTTTTGGGTTGCGCGGAGGAGCTGAACATCTCCGCGAAGAAGGTTTTGATACCTTCCTTGATCTGATCGGGAACGGATTTCTCTGCCACTGCTTCCTCCTCGCCGAAGTCCACCTCAATGAACTTCTGGGCGTGATCGTTGAATGCGACATCCTGCAAGCCCTTCACCTCGGGAATGCCGGCGCCCAGCCACGCAAGATGCCGCAAGCCTGTAACCTGGCCGTTTTCGTCGCAATAGAAAGCGGCCGAACGCTTTTTGAATTTCCCCGCTCTGCGCGCTTCCTCGAACTTCGGATCGACCTGCCGCTCTCTGGCTAGCAGCTTGTCGCCGTCAACAGCCAGGGCGTCGATCCAGCCGTAAGCGGGCTGATCGTCGGCGCGGTGTCCGAGTGTCTCCGGGGCTTCGTGGTAAGTGGGATCGTAGTTGCGCACCACGCGGCTCAGGTCAGCGGCGGTGATGACGCCCTTGCCAGCCTTGGAATAATCGCCGGCGCGAAAGATCTCCATCCAGGGGCGCGGGGCTTCGCCGTGCTCGACGCTGGAGAGATAAGTCTTGTGGAAGTTTTCCGTATCGAGATTGTGCTTTTTGGCTTCCGCCTCGATCTTGCGCGCCACAGCGGCCTTTTTAGCTTCAGGCACATTCTTTTCGTGGCCGAACATCTTCAGAGCGGATTCGATGTGATCGTCATCAATGGGCAGATGCCAGGTGGAAATATCCTTTGCATCGCCGACGTAGGCAAACTTTTCCGCTGGGAGCGGTTTGCCATCCACTGTTTTGGTGAGAGCGTCTGCCATGCAACCAACCTACCGGGCCGCGACGCCTGTCCGGTAGATAGCTGAGACGGTTGCGTAACATGGAATGCTTACGCTCCAGATAGAGGGTTGAAGTCGAATTTCGGATCGGCAAGCCGCAGGCGCGTGAGGAGCGGGAGCCGCTCCAAGCCGCCTTCATCGCTGCCCTCTGGCGCATCTTCGGGAAGAACGGGAATCACAGAGCATCTGCAGTTGTAATCCCATGGCGCGTAAATTTGTCTCCAGACCGGATCGATGGCCCGCGCGCAGAAACCATCCAGCGCGGCGTGCGACGGCCGCACGCGCAGATCTCCGGCTGTCCAGTATTGCCAATAAGGCAACGCCTCCATCAACCCCGGCTCCTGCATCTGTTCGAGGCGACCGGCGCCGTAGGCTTTGCCCGCGTTGGTTTGGAAGACAGTGTCTAACTCGAAGGCCGCGAGCTGCTCGACACCAGCGTCGGATGTCAACTTATCGACGGCACGGTGGAAGTCTTCGTGTGTTCCACCTTTGGCCAACGTCTCTGAGAGCGCATCGCGGATCTTCTCTATCAGCCGCTGATCGCTCACACCGGCAACCGTGAAAGCGTCCTTTCGGTATTGGCTTGTCAGTCCGTCGAAGAGATCCTTCGTGACTGGCGTCAGGTTGCGCAGATAGTTCACCGCGCCCGTCGGCGGTATCTCGAAGCTGAAGCCGACATTGAAGGTGTCGGCCTGGGCGTCGTCGTCCGCAAAGTTCCTCAGACGCGAGCTGGTGGCCAGGCGCACGGGCCGATGCAGCTTGACCAGGCCAACCTTGGTGACGTGCAGTCTGCCCAGCAGGTTCGCCGCGGCCAGGTGCCGAGCCAGCAGATCGCCGAGCTTCACCTGCTCTGCGTGTTGGGAGAGCAGCGTCATACCTCAGCTCTCGGAGGCACTACCGTGGAGGCGATCTCGTGCACGCGCCGCGCGAAGATGCCCTTGGCTTCGCCCTGCAACTGTTCGAAGAGCTTGTCGTACTGCGCCATCTGCGCGAGCGTCCGCGCCTCGTCCTGCCGCTCGGCGAATGTCGCGGTCGAGCGATCGGCGATCTTCACCTGGGGAGCCGCTCCGGCCTTTGGCACCAGAATGTCATCCGGGTTTTCGCCATTCTCGCCGGCGGCCAGTGGCACATCGTAGCGGTCGGAGACATAGCCCACGGTGAACTTCTTGCCCATGCTTTGCAGTCCCATGTCAACGCCGAGCCGTTCGTCGAGATCCTCGCCCGCCTTGATTTCGATCTGCCACTTGGGCATGGGCGCGCTGGGACCGTAGTTCCACAGAACGAGGGGACGGACGAGCTGATCGTTGACCACGGACATGACGGCTTTGCATAGCGAGACAGAGCGCGTATCAAAGGTGTCGGCATGAGTTTTGCCCTGGGCCTGCGATCCTTTGCCATCCTCGCTGCCGAAGCTGGTCAGCGTTTCGCCCTGTATCCGGCGCACGATGGAGAGCTGCATGGTGTTGAAGAACGCCTGGTAAACCTTGGGGTCTTGCGCGCGGGCGATTTTCAGCATCTCCGGCTCGAACTCGAAGCCCTTCGGCACAGCAACCGCGACATTGTCGATCAGAGCCTGCGCAATATCTACGGCCTGTTTGCGCTCCGAATCACTGTCAGCGTCGTTGTAGTGGACCACGGCCGTGCCGGGCCCCTTCTCGGCGAATTGCATCCACAGGCGCTGAATGTTGCGCTTGAACCAACTCGGCCAGAAGACGTTCTTGAGCAGCGGCCGGCCCATGCGGTTGCGGCTGCGCTTGCGGTAGCTGAAGATGAGGAACTTCTGCTCGGGGACTTCCTTGCCTTCCGAGGCCCAGGGATTATCGAGCAGTTGCAGATTATTCACCTGCGGATAGGAGCGGTTGCCAAAAAGAAAAAGCTCCTGCGGGCAATCGCTGATGTCCACCAACTCCGCCTGGCCCATGGAAGTGTCGAAGACCATCTCCTGAACAGAGAAGCCGTAGCCGGGCGCATCGAGCACGCAATCCAGCACCTCGTCAAAATTCACGCACTGCAGTTGTGTTTCGATGAATTCTTTCACGTCTACGGCGAGCGAATCCTTGTCATTGGCCGGCAGCACAGAGGTGGCGCGCTCCATCACGCTCAGCTTCAGGCCGTCCAGGGCGTTGCCTACGTCCTCGTCCTTGTCCTCCAGTTCGCGATAGTAAGCCATGGTCTGCGGCAGGTTGTAAGTCATGCTCGCGTAAATGTCGGAGGGGTTGCGCGATCCGCCGAAGGCTAGCGTATTGCGATAGAGCGAGATCTGCTGCATGTAGAGGCTGTTCGACGAGATCATCTCGCCCTTGGGCGGCAGCGGCGGAACGGCGGAAGTCTTTTTGTTGGCCATCACAGGAACCCCTTGATTTGTGAATAGGAGGTGGGCTTTTCCGACGCCTGGACGCCGGCGAGCCGGCAGATGCCGTCGTCGGCCGCCAGATCCGCCAGAGCTTTAGCCCAGAAGGCGTCGGCGTGGGCAAAGAGCTTTTTCTTGACGCCGCCGGCGACGGCCGTGTCCACCTCGATGCGCGGCGCATCGAAGGTGACGCCGGTTGGCGTGGCCTGGCGTTTGATCGCCTGCAGCTCGGTGCGGATCTGCGGGTCGTAGGGAATGCGCACGCGCGCCTGCTCAAAGCGCTTCTTGGTGCGGATAGCTAGGTCCGTCTTCATCCGCACGCCGTTATCGTTGGTTCCGCCGAAGCTGACCCCCAGCAGGCGGCCGGCGTTGGTTTCATTCAGCAAGTCGAAAAGCCCCGAGCCCATGCCGGTTTTGTCGATAGCTGCCCGCGCGCACATTTTCACGATCGGGTTGAGAATCCGGGACTGATTCGGAAAGGTAATCTCATGCAGCCAGAAGATGCCGCGTGTCCAGGCCACGTCGCCGACCTTCTCATCCAGCCACGCGCAGGTTGCGTCGTGATCGCGGCCCACATCCATGCCGAGGAACAGCGGCCCGCGCGGATTGAAGTTCGGATCGAGATCGATCTTTAAGCCACCATTTGGATCAAGGTGCAGCAGCTTCGCTCGCGTCTCGGCGTCTTCGCAGGCGGCGATCAGGTCGAGAGTCAGCCAGGCCCCGGTGCTCTTGAGGAAGACGCAGCAGAACTCCTGATTCCAGGTGTCGTCATCGTTGAGGCCGCGGCGCATTCCCTCGATGTCGATCGGGCAGCCTTCGGCCACGGCGCGGTAGACATCCACCCAGTGACCGGACCATCCGTCTTTCCTTACCGTGGGCTGCTCGGGCGCAACGCCCATCTCCAGGCCCAGGTTGCGGGCAATGTCGTAGAACTTGCCCTGCTCGCCGTTGGGCGTGGAAAGCACTTCGAGCGAGTTGCCCAGGGCGACCTGGCGGAAAACGGCCGCAAAGATCGCGTAGCTGTCTTCGTGATGCGCGTACTCGTCGAGCACAGCGTCGCCGGGATAGCCGCGCGCTGTGCGCGGATTGGCCGGCAGAGCGATGATGCGGCTACCGTTGGGAAAAGTGATCTTGCTTTGGATGGCTTCGATGCGTCCCAGCGCATCGACAAAATCTTCGTTGGCGATCATTTGCGCGGTGCCACCCATGAGCTGGCAGAGCTTCGCGCAGGTCTCGACGAATTCGATGGATTGGGCTTTTGAGGCTGACAGAACGGTTGTGGTGCGGCCGGGAACGCGCATCGAAATTTCGTCGCGGCGATAGGCCGTGGCAAAGGAGTAACCGATGCGTGCGGCCTTCACCGCGCATTTGAAGCGGGTATTGTCGTCAATCCAGCGTTGCTGATACGGCCGCATCTGCAGCACGGCCGGCAGCTTGATTTCGTGGTCGAGAACCTCAATCATGAGCGATCACCACCGGGGTCCCCGGCGACGGGTCCTTGTCGCCGGGGTGGGGCAGTGGCGGCAAACCAAAGGTGCGCTCGCGGAGGAGGTTAATGTCCGCAATGGAGAACTGCCCCGTGCCTTTCTTCGCGGCGGACTGGGTAGCTTCATCAACCCGCTCCCGCGCAGCTTTTTCCCGGTCTTCGAGCAGTTTCATCTTACGTGCGTCCACCTCGACCCGCTTCGCTTGCAGATCCACACGCTGGAGGCGGCTGAGGGTGAGCGATAAAACATTCAAACCGTCGAGGAACTTGGCCTGGTCGCCGGAGCCGACCTGCTGCATCAGCGTGAAGACCTGGTCACGCATGGCGTTCATTACCGCCGCGTTCGTGCCCGGCAGATCGTTGCCGGCGAATGCCGCCGCCCACTCGCGAGCCTTGGCGCTCTCGGCTAGGACTTGTTTCCTGACCTGGGATACGCGCAAATCAAACCAGCGCTGCAACGACGACTTGGGCAGCCGCAAGCCCGGAAAAAGATCCAGTGCGTCAGTGTCTACCTGTTCCCAGTCGATGAAGCCGCCGCCGTCCTTCTGCCATTCGGCGCTGTAGGGCTTCGCCGACTGCTCGGCGATCTCCACCCAGGTGTGGCCGGTGTCATAAAGATGCTGGATCGCATCCCGCACGCTCTGCGGCAGGCGATCGATCTTGAGCGGCTGTCTGGTCGAGCGCGGCTCTCCGGTTTTTGGCTTGGGCTTCGTCATGCTTTCTTTCTTGAGGGGCAGACCTCATCAAGAAGCTCTTCGAACTCCCGACGCCTCTGCATCTCGCGACCATCGGGATTTTGCCTGTTGAAGGCCGCCTGGCATTGAGAGCAAGCGATTCCAGGATTGTGCATACACCCAACGCTCATAGCTTCCTCGCCAGTTAGTTGAAGAGCACGTCGTCGTTGCTGCGCCCGGCGGTCACAAAGCGCAGGCCCGCGGCCGTGAGCATAATCTGGCTCAACTCCACGCGGCCGCTGATGTCATTGACCTGAGTCTTGAAATCGAGATAGTCGAGCACAGCGAGATCCTGAAGCAGGGTGGTCACCTGCTCCTGGCCCATAGTCTGGCCCATCTTTTGCAGAACAGCCCACACCTCGAAGTTGTCCATCCGGGAGAGCTGGTTTTCGTGCCCCTCGCGCACCATCTTGAGGATGATGCCCCGCCTGCGCCGCATCTGGATTTCTCTACGATCCGCTTCCATCGCCGCCACCTTGCCCTCCGCCTCGATTGCGCATAACCACCAGTGTGTTCACTGACAGCGCAATTTCTTTCAAAACCTTGTCCTGCTGGTCGAGCCGCTCATAAACGCCCGGAAACTCGCTGGCCGCATAAATCGCCAGGCGTTCCACCTGCTCGAACTGGCGGTTACCCTGATCGGCCAGCCTGGTCAGCGCATCCGCTGTGCGCCCGGCGGAGCTGGCTGAGTGTTCCAGACCGCCAGCCACAACGGTGAAACTCTCGCGCACCGTAGCATTCAGCCCTTCAAAGAGCCGCCCCACGACGAACAGTCCCACAATCGCGACGAGAAACACCGGCCCCCAGCCTTGAAGCAATGCGAAGGCTTTATCCGGCTGGCTGCGCAAAACTTCGTAAGCGCCCATCACCACGGCCGCGCCGCTTGCTCCGCTGATCGCCAGGCCCACATGCTTGAGCCAGCCCGCTCTGAAGCCCATGCCCAGTTCCGCCTTCGGTGTTCCGTTTCCCGCCAGGCCCAGAGTCGTCATTTGGCAGGCACCTGCGGCGCTTGGCGAGCCTCGCTGTAAATCTGCTGCATCACCTGCTCAACCACGGCCGCCGTCTGGTTCGAGTTACCGGTGCGCACATCGACTCCGATCTGCGCTATGCCTTGCACCGCCGTCAGCAGCTCTGCCTGATGCCGGTTCGCCTTGGCGCTGAATCCGGCGATCGAGAGCCCTACGCCGAGTAGCGTCAGGCCATCGACTACGCCGAGTTTTCCATACGCAACACCGGCCACCGCCGCCGCCATCACCAGGCCGCCCCCGACGATGGTTTTCTTGCCCTGCCACCAAACCACCACCCCAGCCCAAAACTTACCCATAAAACCCCCTTGACACCCGAAGACCGCTTTTTTGGTCAGACCTGGCCATTTTTTGCCCCGGTGCCGCGCCACAAAGGCCGCGTCGTACCCGTTCACTCATTTTTTTAGTACTACCCCCGCCAAAAATCCGCCCGGCGCGTCCTAGCGCCTTCTGGCGCGTTTTTGTCTTTTGCCGGTCTCAGGTGCCGGCGACCGCCTGGGCGACGGTCAGGTTGTCCGGCCTCGCCCACATCGCTGCGAACTTGGTCTCGAATGCCTTAGCGCTCTCAGGATCGACCGAAAAGGTGGCCGAATTGTCCTGCCGCCGTTCGCCCTGCTCACTGAAATTGGCGGAGCCGCCGCGTACCATGCCCGAATCGACGCAATAACTTTTCAGGTGCATCAGAACTTTGGAATTCTTCACGCGGATCTGAACATTCGCCAGACCAATCAGCGCGTGCAATGGAATCCGCGCACAGGTTGCATCGCCACGGCATTCGGCCTGCAGCTCGCCCCGGTCCAGGTAGATCAGCACCAGTACGCCGTGCGCCGCCCGATCCGCCAGCACTTTCACAATGGCGTCGTCGGTCAAACTGAAAGCCGCCAAGCTGATCGTCTTCTGCGCCGACCCGAGCACGGCCACATCCCGCGCTTCCAGATTCGTCTCCGGCGAGTAATAGGTGTCCGAGGGTAGAAGCTGCTGCGCATAGGCGTAATCGTTGCAGCCTGCCATCCACACGCTCAGGGCGAACCCCACAGCCAGAAAAGCCCAACTGCGAATTTGATTTCTCATAGTGCCTCCATCAGGCTGAAAATCCTGCCGCACACAAAGCCCTCAGTCTTGTACCAGGGCAGCTTCATGCAGGTGAACGCCAATCTTTGCGTGTCCTCGTCGTAGGTCCACGCGATGGTGATATTGTCGCCTGTCGCCGTTCCCGCATCTCCCGTGCAGCTCATCTCCTCGGCCTGCGCCCGAATACGCGCGCGGACCGCGTGATACCTGAGCCGGGAGATCGAATTGAACGTGAGGCGCGCTGCCATCCGTATGCCTCAAAATGCAAGATTTGTACAAATCTTGCATTTTTCTGCTTTTTGCTTCCGCCGCCGGGGCTGGTTAATCCCGGCGGCGGAAGGTTGGTTGAGTTCCCCAGGTACGCGTGCTGACCACTGTCAGTCATCCAAGAAACCAGCGCGCCAAACCATTCACAAAGCCGCTGGCCACAATCTGAGGTCTTGCTCTCTGTTTGGGTATATCTCGTTACTCCGCGGCTTCGTCGGCCTGCGCTTCCTTCCGCGCAGCCGCATCTTCGGTCGCGGCGTCGGCCAGAAGCGCTGTATCAGCTTTGCCTTTCATGCCTATCAATTTCTGTACCAGGGAGGCGCCCTCGCCGAACGCCTCGGTAGCCAGCGTAATGAGCGCCGCAATTTCCTCGGGAGTCAGAGCCAGGGCAGCGAAGGACAAGATTCCGCCGTTCAGCGGACTTCGAGGCGGATTCTGGTTTCGGCTCGTACTCGACCCTATCTGCGCCTGGAGAATGGTGGTCTCGACTCGGATGGCCGTAATAATCGTCTCGAAGGAAGCCTGAGCAGTTGTCGATTTCAGGTGCAGAACGCCGTTTGCTTCGAGGGTATTGAGCGAGTCTGTGAATTTGCTGAAGGCGGCCAGGATCGAAGCCGTGTTCACCGGGCCTTGGTTCGCCTCGGCCGTTGTGAGTTGCGCTACCAGGACATCATTAGCCTGGGAGGCCTGGTCGATCAGCGTGGCTACCTGTTGCCGCTCGGCAACGGTAATCTGACCGGTGGCGGCAAGGCTGTGATTCAGATCGGCCGCCGTCTTGAGGCTGTTGGCGATCGAGTCGGCCGCCACCGCGGCCTTGTGTTGCGCCGTGCCACAGCTCGAAGTCCAGGCACACAACCCCGTCATGAACGCGAAGGCCAGCACGAATACGAAGCTCACACGCCACAGCGGGCGCGCACTACGAAAAGGCATCTTCATCTTTCTCTCCTCCTCCGGCTATGCCGGGATTCCGTTGTGTTCTATTCCCCGTAAAGCTCAATGAAGCGCTTGTCGCACTCGACCGATGCGCAACGTATGAGGTTTTCCTTGCTCGCGTCCACGCCCTGAACGCACTCCAAAATCAGCTCATAAGCGCCCGGAATCTCTTTCAGCTTGGCGATTCCGTTCTTGTAATCGGTATTCACGGTCCTGAGGGAAAGACCGAGCCTTTCCGCTATTTCCCGAAGGCGTCTGACGCCCCGATTTGGTCTACCCTTGAAAGCCATCGGTCTGCCTCCAGAGCGCCACTTCCGCCTCACGCCGCGCTTTAAGCGCCGGAACTTCCTTCTCGCCGGAGTGATCCCATTGCAGCAGCGCCTGGGCCGCCGTGTCGTAGTTCCCGGAGTTGAGGTACTTGAGAAGTGTTGAAGCGGCCAACCGCCCCGCGCCCAGGTTGAAAACGAAATCGACCAGCGCGTCGAATTGGCCCTGTCTGAGCGGAACCTTGACCAGGCGCTGCACAGCCTCTTCGGCGTCGTCTACGTCGCAGGCCAGTATGTGCTCGGCCAGATCTTCTGTTATGCCGGCGGGAAACGATTCGGGGTGCAACAGGCGGTGGCCGTAGCCGATCGTCGGGAAACCGGCCACGTCGAGATACACCTTGCCCCGGAATCCCTCTGACTTTTTGAGCAACGCCATTCCCGCCGCACTGAATTCCATCGCCTCACCTCAAGTCGGAGGCCGGGGCTTGGGACGCGCCTACTGCGCTACTTCCAAGCCCAGGGCCTCTCCATCGGCTGCACCGAATGGGCTTCCTTTCGGAAGGACTCCATCGGGGCCAGTAGTGGCCAGTATGGGGCGCGGCTTCGCCGCGCGTTGTGAGAGGCGATTAAGGTGTGATAGCTGGAATGATCCGCGTCGTGTTCCTGATCGCGTAGTTGGCGACCAGCAGTTCGGGAGACACCGTGCGCCGGGCCGCGCCGCATATTGTATAAACCACTCCAACGCGTCGCGTCTTAAAACTGTACGTTCGCGCCAGCGAGCGAATCTCAGCGGAATCATCGAAACTCATCAGGAACTTGCCCTTGATCTCGGCGAGCTGCGCGAACATCTCTGCGCGGCGCTCTTTCGACAACGGCTCATACCTGCCGTTCGGCTGGAAGGCAACATAGGGAGGATCAAGATAGAAAAACGTTTCCGCTGAATCGTACCTCGCGAGGATCTCCGCAAAGTCCCGCTGCTCTATCAGCACGGCTGCAAGCCTTTCGGCTGTGGCTCCCAGCAGATCGCGCACCCGGCTCAGTGGCCGCTTGGAATTTGGGCTGCGAGCCGAGCTACTGGCAAAATGTTCCCCTTTCGCGCCGAATGAATACCAGACCAAGTACGCAAAACGCAGCGCACGGTCGATCTCGTTTGCCGATTCTTTCTTTGCCCGCAGCTCTCGAAAGCGGGCGGCGTGGATGCAGTCCAATTGCAACTGCTCGGCCAGCTCAGATGGCCGATGCTTCGCAACGCGGAAAAAATTGATGAGATCACCGTTGAGATCGTTTATCACCTCAAGGTTGGCCGGCTCCTTGGCAAAGAGCAGCTTTGCCGAGCCGGCGAAGACCTCAGCATAAATCTTGTGTTCAGGAATCAGGCTGAGGAGAGTCTTTTGCAACGCTCGTTTTCCGCCAGGCCACGCGAAGGGGGAATTCATGCTTCCGAGCATAGCTCGGAACAAAGGCGAACACAAGGCGAAGATAAAGGCGCTTAGGAAATAGCCCGGATGAGAGCGTAGACAATTCCCGCCGATACCGAAAAGGCCCACAGCGCGCCGAAGATTGCCCAGAAGATGCTCCGGGGCGTCAACGGCAAGGGAACAGCTCGCGCCGTGGACGCAAGGCCCCGGCCATCTGGCAGCGGCTTGCCGGCATCAACAGCTTCGCGGCACAACGGATGCTCACTCGAACCAAGACCCGCCCATTCGCCGCACAGATTGCACTTTGCCATCACGTTCTCACTTTCTGATGTAGAGCTACAGCCACGCTTATCCCACTCCGAGCTTCGGAACATCTCCAATCAGCTTTACGACCGCGCCGATGATAGAGAAATCTCCATCTGAACGGAGGACGCGTACCTGGTGGCGGCGCGAGATGTTCTGGGCTTCCAGAAAGAATGTGTCGCCATCTTTCCTTAGCCACTTGATGGTTACGCCATCGCCCTCGCGGGCAGCCACCATTCGGCCCGCGAGCCTTTCCGGTGCCCGCTGGAGGGTATCGATCACCACAATATAGCCGTCCAGCACGATTGGGGCCATGGAATCACCTCGCACACAAACGGCGACTAGATTTCCTGGGCCCGGCAACCACGCGCGAGGAAGGACGAGCGGCGCTCGCATCTCGCAATCGCTTACCTCTCTGGGTATTCCGGCGGCGAGAGCGTCTTGAAAAAAAGGAATGGTTCGGAGTTCATCTTCTTTGGGTCTTTGCTCCGGTTGGAGACCCGCCAATTGGAGCCAGAAGGGCTTTTCATCGTCTGGAGCCAGACGAGCAAGCGTTGCAAACACTGTCCCGCGCGGGAAGTTCATCCCCGTTTCCCACTTGCCGTAGGCCGCTGTTTGGACGCTAAAGTATTGAGCCATCTGCTCTTGCGTCAAGCCTAATCTGGAACGCGTTTCTTGCATACGCTTCCCGATCTGCGCGCGCATAAGATTTTTCTCTCCAATTGGAACTTTCTTGTTGACGTCCAATCTCCGTTCGGAGTACGATTTGTCCATCTCCACGAGGGACAAGTTTTGAAGCTCCAAATTATCACGAATGACCGAGGTTGTGGCGCCATGACTCAATATGGCAAATATTACGGGCTGTACAGCCGCGTTGCGCGAACGCTTGGCGTCTCTCCGAGCCATGTCCGAAAGGTCGACTTGGGACTCCACAAGTCGCAGCGTGTTGCCGATGCGCTCCATTTGGAGATGGAGCGGTTTGACCGCGCGCGGAAGAAAGGGCGAAAGGCGACGGTTGCCGGGGAAGCGGCTTAATCGCATAAAACCTCCTAAGTGAGAAGTTGATCTCACCTCTCAAAGGTTGGAACAGATTAGCCGGGGCGTCTACGAGAATGAGCGAAGAAAGAAATCACAACGATTCAGGT
>Ga0255353_1000705_pt1 | contig 20559 bp, 19 predicted proteins | sample HBST25metaG_FD_189941 | JGI IMG/M metagenome (GOLD analysis project Ga0255353, IMG submission 189941) | Peat soil microbial communities from Stordalen Mire, Sweden - H.B.S.T25 | ecosystem: Environmental > Terrestrial > Soil > Wetlands > Peat | place: Sweden: Norrbotten County, Stordalen Mire...
AGCCATCTCTTTATAGTAAAATCATCTTTTTGTGTCCGTTTTCTTCTGAAAATGATATAAAATTAGGCTGAAAAAACATGAAAGTCAGTGGAAATTTTTCTAAAAACAAAAAGTCAAGACGACTTCAGTAAAAAGAATAAAAGCTAATCAAAAGAATACCGTTAACTTTCTTCAAAAATAGAGATGGGGATTTTATAGTGTTCCATCAAATCGTTGAATACTTTATCATTTTGCCCTTCTCCGATATTTGAATCCATTAACCGGATGTTCTTCTTGTTAATAATAGGTATAAAAAAACGCGGATATTCTCCTCCAATAGCGGCAACTTTCGTATTACTGAGTAAACTCATTGTTTTTAACCAAAGGTCGTCTGTTCGCAATGCTTTTTTTTTCAACATTACTAAATTGAATACTTCAGGATTTAAAGAATTTGGAGGGAAAAGAGTACCGCCACCTCCCATTGTAAGAAACCGCAAAGCAGGAGTTGCATTTGTTTTCACATAATCCCACTCTTTATAGGACATAAGCTTTCCGTTATGAGTTTTAACCTCTCGTGTAATAGCACAACAAATGGCATCGGGATATTCTTCGTGTGCTTTTATAAGCTTTTCCAGCAAATCAGGTGGATACAACATATCATCGTCAATGGTAATAATATTAGCATCCGGGAACTCTTTGATTGCATAAAGATATTTCTTATGAGGCATCAAATTACCGGGGCAAAATCGGATTTGTAATCCTCTGTTTTGCAATATCAATAATCTCTTTGGCAAAAAAGTTAAATCTTTAAACTCCTCTTTACTCAACCATAAGATAATGGCATCAGGTTTTCTTTTTTGTCGCAAAATCGATTCAATAGCTAACCATACGTTATTGATACGCGCGGGAAACGTTGTTAAGGAAACAATGTATTGTTTTCTTGAACTATTTAATTTGTTTTGTGGCAACCACCCTAAAAGTTTGAAATAAATTGGGATAAATAGATTTGTTAAACGAACAATGATTCTACCATACCAATCGTCAACAAATTGTGATTGAAACTTTTTAAAATATAAACAATAGAATAAAACGTACATAAAAGACAATTGTTCAGATTAGGGATATTCATTTAAAAAATCTCTCTAAAGTTCTTTTGAACCACAATAAACGAATTGGTTGCATCATGATTGAAAATGAATTTATATTTTTTGCTAGCATGCCTTGATTTCCCAATGCCTTTATAATAGTGTACATTAATTTAAACCAAATAATATTGGCTTTATTGATTAAAGAACAGCTCTGAAGTAAACAATCCCAGTTAAATTGAAGAACTGTCAGTTGAAATGGTGAAATAATTTCATGATTCCATTTGTTTTTTATTGATGAAACCGCTTTGTCGTGTCTTCGGTAGAGAATTGTAGTTGCGTTTAGGTAATGAAACTTATTGTTTGATTTAAGAATTTTCCACCACATAGGGGCATCTTCAAGCAATGGATATTTTTCGTTAAATCCATTTAATTCAAGTATTAAATCCCGGCGAAGAAATACTCCCAATGTGGAAATTATTCTTCGTGCATTAAATGCATTTGCAAATAAGAATAATTGTTCAGATGCAGTAATATCTTTTCTGTTTATAAAAGCATTACTAAAATTAAATTCGTTTATCTTTTTAGTAAAATTAGAGTTATATACCTCTACCACAGAATCAATTGCCCTTATATTTTTAGCACCAGAAACAAAATGAATCACATCTTTAATTGCGGCACGGACCAATTTGTCATCTCCCGCAATCAACTTCACCCATTCACCTTGTGCAGCCATTACTCCTCTATTGCAATTTGCAGGTATTCCTCTATTTATATCTATAGTAATCAACTTCGTTCTTACAAACCGATTCTTATTCTCATCTATCCAACTCCTGCATATTTCAACCGTATTATCTATCGAACAATCATCGCTCACAATTAACTCAATATTTTGGTAGGTTTGCGTTTTTGCGCTTTCAAGCGTTTCGAGTACATACTTTGCAGAATTATAAGTAATGACGATAATGGATACTAACGGGTTTTCTTCTTGCATATTCAATTTGTTAACTTTCCAACCTTTAACTTCTTGACCTCGTAATTGTAATTATTTCTTTCTTAATTTATTCACAATCATTCGTATATCCATCCGCTTATCCAACTCCTTTAAGGAGTACCAGCCTGAAACCACAATAAGAACACATCCAACTCCATAAGCACAATGAGTTGGCAACAATTTCACAGCTAAAAAGCAACTGACAGCTATAACGGATTGAATTGCAAAGATACGGATAAATGCTACATCAAATGAGAAATCATACTTGATCTTACTTAAAACATACACCTGCACCAGATAGATGATATACCCAACCAAAAAAGAAATACCTAAACCAGCTAATCCCATCCAATAATAACCGGCAACATTGAGTCCCAATACATACGCATTACCAATCAACTCATTCAAAAAAAATAGTTTGGAGGCACCTTTTGCCAGAAGTATAAAAGCAATGACCCAACTGGCTGCCTTAAATAGCATTCCCAAAGCTGCCCAAAGAATCATATCGTTCACTGCAATAAATTTATTGGAATAAAGAATGATAACCACCCATCGAATAAATACTAAAAACACCATGATAATAGGTGCCATGATTAATATCGCAATTTCAGCTTGTTGGTTCATCGCTTCTTTGCAAAGCGTGTTGCTATGAGATATAGCCGATAGTCGCGGATAATAATCGGTACTCATAGCCGTAAATATTAATCCCACGTAAGTATTGATCATCGCAAAACCGGCATTGTAAAGCCCCACTTGATCCAACCCACCATAGCGACTCAGATAAGTACGAAAGAGATAAGAAGTGCCTGTTGTGATTAATCCATTTAGACTTAGCATAAACCCCATTTTCAACATGCCTTTTCCTTCGGCAACAGTTCTTGCTTTTGAAACGTAAATTGGCTCTATTTTTATTTTATGGGCGTAGTGCCATGTAAGCAAGAATGAAGTAATTGAAGTAACAATAATACCCGGTACAATGCCGTTTAACCCGAAAAAATAGTATAAAGGCAAAGTTGTAAACAAACCCAAAATACTCCCAATCATTCCTGCCTGTGCCATGTCCTTTATTTTTCGCATGCCACGAAGCAAAACGCTCTGTCCGGAACTGATCTGTCCCAACAACAAAGTAATTGAAAGCCAAATAAAGGCAAACGTGTACTTCCGGTTCCCAAAAGTGAACTGACTCAACCATGGGGAAAGTATCAAAGTTACCACAGTTCCTAATATACCGGTAATCCAAATCCAACGCCGGAATACGGTGACAACCGTTGAAACCCGTTTTTCATTTCCAGTTCCGTGGGCTGCTGCAATGTCTCTTATCGCGCTGGTTCCAAGTCCAAAATCAGCAAGACCGGCAATCAAACCAATAGTAGCATTGAATAAACCTGCAATACCCATCCCTGTGGGGCCAAGCAATACAGCAATAACTTTAGTACGTATAATGGTGATTACAATACCAAATACTTGTACTCCCCCGAATAGAGAAGTAGCTTTCATTATTTGGCGATAAGAAGATTTTTCGTCGGACATTAATTGATGTGGTGATTAGATGATGTGTTGATTAGCTAATTAGCTAATAGGGTGATTAGTCAATTAGCTGATGCAGGTTTTTTGATTCTATTTTTCATAGTGGTAATGATAGAGTTCAGTAATTTTTGGATGCTGCCAATTTTCACAAGCAGATCATCAGGCGTTGGATATTTTTCTGATTTTTGACAGAGTTGAAGCCAATATTCTGTTTCGTCGGCTTCCTTTGCGGCAATTTTTAATTTATGGATAAAATCAACTTGACTTTCAGCATTTTGAGCTTCATGGATGTTAGCGCCAATAGATGTTCCAGATCGTAGTAATTGTTTTGCAATAACATATTTCTTGTCAACTTCAAGAGCTTCGCAAAAAGCAATAATCGCAAGTGCAAACTCAAAACTCAATTCCAGGACTTCATTCCTTTTTTCCATATTAAATCCTCTAATTATCACATCAGGTAATCATCTAATCCACTCATTTATAATTTTTACCACTCTTCCCACTTCTTTTTCTGTTATCACCTGACTAATTGGCAAACTCAATTCCTGTGAATGAATTAATTCAGTAACCGGGAGTGAAAGAGAGTTCCATTTAGCATAACACTGTTGTTTGTGTGGTGGTATCGGGTAATGAATCAGCGTTTGTACGCCATTTTCAGCTAAGTATTTTTGCAACGCATCTCTGCGAGGTGTTAAGATGGTGAAGACATGAAATACGTGAGCATTCCAGTCATTAACAACGGGAAGTTTAATATCCGGATGTTTGATGTTCTCTATGTAATAACGAGCCACGTTACGTCTTTTCTCATTATCTTCATCCAAATGGTTTAACTTCACACGAAGAATCGCAGCTTGAATTTCATCCATTCGGCTGTTGAGTCCTTGATAATCGTTCACATATTTCTTCTCGCTGCCATAATTGGCCAATGCACGTACAACACGTGCCAATTCATCGTCATCAGTAGTCACAGCCCCTGCATCGCCTAAAGCTCCAAGGTTTTTACCCGGATAAAAACTATGCCCTGCAGCATCTCCCAACGAACCGGTTTTAACTCCCCCTTTAGGGGGCTGGGGGGTAAATTCGCATCCATGTGCCTGCGCATTATCTTCAATTAACTTCAAATAATGCTGTTTACAAATCGCTCCGATTTTTTCTGTATAAGCACATTGTCCATAGAGATGAACAATCATGATTCCCTTCGTTTTCGGAGTAATTGCCGCTTCGATCTTCGTGTCGTCAATCTCTAACGTCACAATGGAAGGCTCCACTAAAACAGGGACTAACCGATTATCAGTAATCGCGAGAATGGAAGCGATGTATGTATTTGCCGGCACGATGATTTCGTCGCCCTCCTGCATCACGCCCATTTCGATATAAGCTTTCAGTATCAGTCGCAAAGCATCCAATCCGTTAGCTACACCAATACAATGTTTGGTGCCAATATAGTTAGCATAATCAGTTTCAAAAGTTTTAACCTCTTTGCCCAGCAAATACCAACCGGAAGTAAGCACACGGTCAATAGCTTGTTCAATTTCAGTACGATAAGAGAAATTGATTTTTTCTAAGGGCAAAAACGACACATTGTGGTTGTGCGAGGTTTTAATTTCATCAATAGCTTGCTTAGTTGTTAATGCATTGGCAAAATTCTTAAGGAACTTCTTGTCATGAGTGATTATTTTGGCGCCAATGGTTTCAGCTGAAAGTGTGATTAAATAATCTTCCAAATCTTTGCCAAATTGTTCATTGGCTTTATCAATCCGGGAAGGGGTTTGAATGAGACTAATTTTAGTCAGAAAATCGTTCCAAATCTCAGCACATTCATCTTTTGATAAACCATCCAGTTTCGATTTAGAAAAGAAAACATATTGAATAGCATTTAGTTGGGAGTTTGAAACAAATAGTTCAATATCTTTTGATTGAAAGATTTGATACAATTCGCCAATAATTGGATTTGTGTTAAATCTTTTTAATAATAGGTCAAGACAAATATTGTTGTCCCAGATATATCTATTTCCCATATCGCTCCATTAAATATTCATGATAAACATCATCGTCCGATTTTTGGTTACTAATATGAGGCTTGTAATATTTGACCATGTTTTGAAGTAAAACATCATCAGACAATTTTAACGCCAGCGCTTTCAATTCTTGAAAAGTAATGTCAGTTTGAGGCATCTTTTTTTTGCCGGGCCTGCTTTTCAAAATGTGTTTCTTTTCAATCTGTAGAAAGAATTGTTCCCCCGAATTTATTGGCGGATTCTTTATTACAAATTGATCGTTTATTTTTTTTACTTCTAGTATCATCATGTCCTATTTAAGTTGTTACATTCAAAGGTAGCTATTCGTTGATGAATATCCAAATCAAACGCTCTTTGGGTTCACGGTGTTTCTCACTGTTTTTTCACAGTTTTACGCGCTATCCAACCTACTCTTTTTCGTTCGTCAGTGTATTACGCGTTTATTTTTTGTAAGTCAAGAAATTTAATCATGAATATTGAATTTATAACGCAATTTAAGTAAGGGGAAATTTGTTTCTTCTTTCTCAAATCCATATTTCTCGTACAGTTTCAAAGCTCTCGTGTTATTGATAGAAACAGTCAACCAAACAGATTTTAATGCCATTTTTTTTGCTTCAAGTAATATAAAATCTAACATAAAAGACCCGATGCCAATCCCCCAAAAATTCTTATCCCCAATATATCCCCAATATTCACCGTCAGATAAAGTTATATTTTTAATTCCACATGCGCCTATCGGATGGGCATCACAAACAATCCCCCAAATCTTATAATCGATTTTATTTGATATATTTTCAAACCACAATTGTTGATCTTCTTTTGTAAAATCAGAAGTCATTGTTAATTCCTTTATTTCAGGATCACGTAACCACTTCCATGACAACCCAAGAAATACCTGATCATATATAACAAATGTTATCATTTAAATAATAAGGTTCACAATGTTATTTCAATACTAATCTACTAAATTCTAATACTAAAGCACAATTTGGTTTGTATTTCACATCCGATACTTTCTTTAAACTCACATAGCCCATAATTAGGCAATGAGGTTTCAGTAGAAGGGCCGATATCAACAACATCTTTATCCATAGCATGATAATACTCGAAAACTTTATATGAAAGGAAATTCATAGTCTTAAGTGTGACATATTCAGGAAGATCACCCCAATAAATAACCTGCACAATCGTAGTATTAACATGGAAGATGATAGCAGAGGCAATTGGAAAAAGCCGCTCATCGTAAACAAGGAAAAAATCAGCCCCAACAACCTGAGAAGTTTCATATACCTGATTCCAACTCATACGCAAAGGAAAACCCTTCGATTCTCTGTTGGCTTGAATAATATCATATGCTAGCTTTTTGTCTTCGTCTGATTCGCATTTTTTGAAAACTAACGAATGAGTAAAAGCAATACGCAAATTCTTACGGGCATTACGCCAGATTGTATCAGTATATGTTTCGCTAAATCTCTTCAATTCAAATGAATAATTTAGGTCAACCACATTAATTTCATAATCTTTGCGAAAAAGACAATTAACTTGTTTCGCAATAAACCTTTCATGATAAATTGTTGGAGGTAATGTGATATGAATAGAGCAAAGCTGACGTTCTTTTGCCCATCCCTCCAAAAGTACCAGTGCTTCTTCTATATATTGAATGCGAATATCTTCTGAAAGAAATGTGAATCCTCCAAATGGTGCTGAAAAAGGAGAATAAAACGAATTGTTCCTTATTCCGCCAATGATTCCCAAGCGATATTTTCCCTCTTTGAAAAGCAGATAAAACACATCCTCAGCCTTATCTTCATTGAGCTTATTAAACGATGCCAAGCCATAAACATGATAGGGCGAATGAATTATCTCCCCATATTGAGATGCACTTACTTCAACTATTTCCATCTTCTAAATTCATCATATTCTCTGATATAATCCTCTGCATCATATTCATGTGACGCTAACACTAAACAGACAGAGCCGGATGAAAACCCCTGTTCTGCTGACCAAATACCGGGTGGAATGTGTAGCCCATAAAAAGGTCGATTTAATAAAATAGTACGTTTGTTCTTACCATCATCCAAAACCACTTCAAAGCTACCACTTGCCGCTACTAAGAATTGATGGCATTGTTTATGGGCATGAGCACCTCGTGCTTCGCCTCCCGGAATATCGTATGTATAAAATATTCTTTTTATCGCGAATGGAAGATTAATACCAGTTACCGGAGTAATGTTGCCTGCAGGATTTTCTATTCTGGGCAATTCAATGATAGAGCAATCATATACTGTTTTTATCATGACTTATGTTTTAGAAACTCTTCATAGTCATAAATATAATCTTCCGCATCATAAGGTGTCGAAGCAACGATCAAAGCCAATGAATTAGTCGAGAAATTTTGCATCTGACGCCACAACCCTTTAGGAACATACAAGCCGTAATAAGAACGATTTAATGAGAATATCTTACGCTCTTTTCCATCATCCAGAATAACATCAAAACTTCCTGAGAGCGCCACGATAAATTCCTGATTTTCCTTGTAAGCATGACCACCTCGTATTTCTCCACCCGGCACATCATAGATCCAATAGGTACGTTCAATTTTGAAAGGAATATTTTTATACTCCTCAATCACCGATAGATTGCCTCGTCTGTCTAAAATCTTCGGAAGATCAATAAGCTTAGCATCATCAATTGTCATTATCCTTAACTTCAAATTAGTTGATTGGTTGATTAGCCGATTGGTAGATTCGTTAATTAGCTAATCAACAAATCCTCAAATCCTTTCATTACCACATCCACTCATCTACTAATCTTCTCATCAGTTCATTCACCCCCACAAAGATACTCAATAAAACAAAGCCAAACAACCTTAATGAAAAAATTGGCAATAGAAAAGGCAATAGGGAACCTCAGAGGCAAAGGCAGAGGCAATTGGAATCTGCTAATCTACAAATTCATTGTCAATTATCAATTACTGCTGTTGCGTTAACTTTTAACATATGCGTATATTATACTGATATACATTTAATTAAAAGAGCTCTTTGATTTTTTGATTTGAATTGACTACTCGTACTTTTGCATCAAAAACGTGAAAGTATGAATACAGGAAAATATGTCTTTTCACAAATGCTGGAATTTGTAAACCGGTATGAGTTCGACAAGTGTGTAAACCGCTATTTCGGGAATTACCGCATACACGAGCTAAACTGTTGGAACCAGTTTGTACAATTGTTCTTTGGTCAGTTAACCTCTCTGAATTCACTCCAAAACATTTGCCTTTGCCTAAAAGCGCATAAAGGCAAGTTGTATCATCTGGGCATTAAACAACACGTGAGTGTTTCAACACTTTCGCGTGCCAATGAAAAGCGAGACTGGCATATTTTTGCCCAATTTGGCGACTATCTTATCCGGTTGGTTCGTCCGCTTTACGAGAATTCTCCTCTCCCCAATGTAGATATTAATAATGAGATATTTGCATTGGATTCTACGACTATTTCGTGCAGCATTAACCTGCTGACTTGGGCGGAAGGAAAGTATTCGCGGGGAGCGGTAAAAATGCACACACTGCTTGATTTGCGGGGCAGTATCCCGAGTTTTATTCTTATTACTGATGGCAAATACCAAGACAGTAACGTTTTAGATGTAATGGATTTTTGGGCGGATGCTATTTATGTTATGGATAAGGCATATGTCGATTTTGAAGCCTTGTATCGTATCACGAATGCAGGAGCCTATTTTGTTACAAGGGCAAAAGCTCCCCTGAGATACGAGGTACTTGAGCAAAATTACAATATCGACCCAACAACAGGGTTAAGAGCCGATAAAACCATTATGCTTACCATTCCAAAATCTAAAAGACTTTACCCTGAAAATCTGAGGCTGGTTGAGTTTTATGATGACCAAAATGATGCCTTACTCGTTTTCCTGACCAATAATTTTGAGGTCTTACCGCTGGAGATAGCAAACCTGTATAAAAACAGATGGCAAGTTGAGGTGTTTTTTAAATGGATAAAACAAAATCTTACCATTAAAAAACTGTGGGGATACTCCCCAAATGCCGTTAAAATTCACCTGTGGGTAGCAATTTGCACCTACCTGATTGTCGCATATGTAAAACATGCTATTGGATGTAATCTCTCTATTTATGAGATGATGCAGATTTTAGGCATATCTGTTTTCGACAAAACATCGATCAGGGAACTACTTGCCAATCGTCAATTCAATCAAAATGTCAAAGAACTACAATATAATTTATTTGTTAATGAAGAATAATAGTTAACGCAACAGCAGTAGTTGACAATCAGAAAATTATACACTAATCGGTATAAAGTCTATTGATAACAGCATTGCAAAATGATACATATATAATTGTATTTCAATTGAATAAGGCATAAAAACAGCGAGTATATCTATTTTCACTTTTTAATTTCACCACTATGAACCGGTTTTGTATTGTTTTTCTGATTTGTGTTTCCAATTGGCTGATGTTATCTGCCCAGCCGAGAACTCCCGCATATTATACCCCGGGCAAAACACCAGTGGGGTTTGAATCCGACATCAATCAGTTTCTGAAGGCTGATTCGGCAAATTTCCCGCCTCCCGGGGCCGTCTTATTTGCCGGAAGTTCTACCATCAGGAAGTGGAAAGGATTACCTGAAGATTTTAAAGGACATACGATCATTCAGCGCGGCTTTGGAGGTTCGAATATGAAAGCACTGGACTTTTACATTCACAATATCGTGTTGCCATACAAGCCGGCTATCATTGTTGTGTATGAAGGTGATAACGATCTGGCGGCAGGCGTTTCCCCTTCTGCTTTTATTGCGCAATGTGATTCATTTATCCGCATGGTACGGCAAAAACTGCCTGAAACAAAAATATATTTTCTTTCCATCAAACCGTCCATTGCCCGTGAAAAGTTGATCCCGATAATGGAGTCGACCAACCTTGCACTGAAGCGAAACCTTACCCGCTACCACAATACCGGTTTCATTGATGTATGCAGTCAGATGTTTGATTCACACGGGAAGCTGCGTACCGACATTTTCGGCCCCGACGGGTTACACATGAACCGCAAAGGGTATCTTCTCTGGATCGCTTACATCAATAAATATTTCGGATGGAAACAGTGATTCTTCGGGTTTGGAAGTGTTTATTTAGAGTGTTATCAAATTAGTTAGTTATTAGACTTTATACCGATTAAGCAGTTATAGTTTTTTGAGTCAAGGTTATTCTTAAATTATGGAGGACGCAAGCTAATTCCATCACCAGATCATCAAATCCGAGTTTGTGGCATCTAAAGCGATCTTTGATAATACGGCATCTTTTAGCTCCTCCAATTGCGTGTTCAACAATTACACGAGTGGAAGAGATAGCTCTGTTTGTTTGTTTTTGTTCCTGAGTAAGCTCTTTGCCTTTAGGTTTCCTTTTAGGCATATTGACGGTTACCCCTTCAGGATTATATCCCTGAAATCCATTATCTTGCCAAAGAGTTATTCCCTTAGGAAATAATAGTGGTTGTAAATCACATATCTTTTTGTCATGCACAGAACCATGATAGGTTTTGCTCACCCATACGATGCGTCTGTCAGGTAAAGTGAGTACATTGTTTTTTACTTCATGCGTTTTCTTTTTACCACTATAATGTGTCTTTTGTCTCTCTGTATCTTGGGGACGTTCAATGGGACGTTCCGTGCCATCAAGCAACACATGCTGACAAGATTTTAATAGATGTTCCAATTGATATTCATTGCGATAAGGTAATTCACCTAATCGCTTTAATGTCTTTCGCAAGATATCCGATAGTCGATGTATGAGCATGTTTGCCTTGGGTTGAGTCATTGAAAAACTTGCAGCTAATTGTTCTTGTAATGGATTATTCTTTAGATATATTAGTAAGAAAAACAGCTTGTGATCAGTCGTTGGAAGTGATGGACAAATTATCTTGCGAGACCTTCGACAACGAGCTTTCCCTTCTAACGTAAAATGAGTGATATACAATCCCATTCTAATTCAAAACTCTCTATCAGCACTTCAAATTGCTCTATCGTTAAACCGGTGACACTTACAAATTGTGTTGGATGTCGTTTTATTCGTTCATAGTTCATAATACCCTTAAAACGGATATTACTTAAAAATAGTATTTAAAGTGCCCATAATATCACTAATCGGTATAAAGTCTAATGTAAACATGGAAGAAACTTGTGTCAAAATTTCAAATCAACAAACACGGATGCTGTCAAGCATATCTCAATTAAAAAAAACATAAAATCATGAAGAAGATTGTATTTCTATTGTCTTTATTTGTACTTATCATTTCCAACTCCTTTGCCTCTGCACATAATGGTTCTTTAAACGACTCGTTGGGCGGTGCACCGGTACCAAAAGAAATCGAAGATCCAACATGCCTGGGCATAAACAAAGAACCCTATCATGCAATTTTAATGCCTTATGCCAATCTAACTGAGGCTCTAAAAGCTGATCGTCATGCTTCGTCACTATGCATGAGTTTAAACGGCCTCTGGAAGTTTAATTGGGTACCATGGCCACAGCAACGACCAGTCGATTTTTATAAACCTACGTATGATGTTTCCGGTTGGAAAAATATTAAAGTGCCGTCTAATTGGCAAGTTGTGGGCTATGGTATACCAGTTTACAGCAATTTCACGTATATATTTAAAAAGGATTTCCCAAGGGTGATGAGTACCCCTCCGAAAAATTATACTACCTATAAAGATCGAGATCCTGTAGGTAGTTATCGTCGCGATTTTACACTTCCTGCTTCGTGGAAGGGAAGGCGTATTTTTGTCACATTCGATGGTGTGGATGCCGGGTTTTTCCTTTGGGTTAATGGACAAAAAGTGGGGTATAGTGTGAACAGCCGCAACGCCGCTGAATTTGATCTGACCAATTATGTTAAGCCAGGTAAAAATACGATTGCGGTGGAAGTTTATCGGTTTACTACTGGTAGTTATATTGAAGATCAGGATATGTGGCGTTTGAGCGGGATATTTAGAAACGTTACACTTTGGAGCAGTCCACAGGAACATATCAGAGACTTCTTTATAAAAACTAATCTTGATAAGCAATATTGTAACGCAGAGGAAGTGATTACCGCAAAAGTTAAGAACTATGGAAACAGAACTATTAAAGCAAATCAATTGCAGGTAGAACTTTACGATGGAATTACTCCTGTAAAAGGCGCACTGAATCAAATAACAATACCCAAACTTAAAGCTGGTGAAGAAGTTACATTGAATCTCAGGTTTCATGTAGATAATCCTCAAAAATGGACTGCGGAGACTCCTAAGCTCTACACAACAGTTTTAAAAATAAATAATTCTAAAAAAACTATTGAAACAATCTCGGCACGTACTGGATTTCGCACGATAGAAATTAAAGGTCGTGTATTTATGATAAACGGAACTCCCATAAAACTAAAAGGTGTCAATCGACATGAAAACTGGCCAGACGATGGGCATGCCATTACAGAGGAGCAGATGATAAGAGATATTGTACTCATTAAACAAGCCAATTGTAACCATGTGCGTACTTGCCATTATTCAGATGACCCAAGATGGTACGAACTATGTGATCAATATGGTATCTATCTTGTTGCTGAGGCTAATCTGGAATGTCATGGTTCATGGGATGAATTTAACGAAGATCCGAGAATGAAGGCCGCAATTATTGATCGCAACGTAGCCAATGTGGAAAATTTTAAAAATCATCCATCAGTTATCATCTGGTCTTTAGGTAATGAATGTGGTAGTGGAGGGTCGAACTTTAGGGCGGCATTGAAAACGATAAAAGATATCGATCCTACCAGGCCAACACATTATCAGGGATTTGGCATTGGAGATAAAAATCCGGCTGATATAGACAGTGAAATGTATACTGATTTAAAAAATCTGGAGAAAGATGCAAAAGACAATAAACTGACAAAGCCTTTCTATTTATGCGAATATTGCCATTCCATGTTTAATTCAACGGGATCGGTTGATGAGTATAATGATCTGTTCAATAAATATCCATCACTATTGGGTGGTGCTATATGGGAATGGCAGGATCAAGGGATTTATAACAATCGAAATCCCAAACATCCGATTACAGCCTTTGGTGGTGGCTTCGGTGACTATCCAAACGATCATTATTTTATTCATAAAGGAGTGGTATTTTCAAATCGCTCATTAAAGCCAAGTTATGTGGAACTGAAGTACGCCTATCAATGGATCGATATAAAAGCAAAGGATTTGACGAAAGGAGAAATTACAATTCGAAATCGTTACCAATTCATTAACCTCGATGGATTTGCTGCAACATGGACACTTTCTGAAAATGGGAAGGAAATCTCAAATGGCACGCTTAAATTACCTACCATTGCACCTGGGGCAGAAATTACGGCGGTGGTTCCATATAAGATTGAAAAAATTAAACCTGGGGCAGAATATTATTTGAACATTTCGTTTAAGCTAATCAAAGATCAAATTTGGGCAAAAAAAGGTTTTGAAGTGACTCACGAACAATTGAAGCTTCCGATAAGTTCTCCTTCCATCCAAAAGAACCTCTTGACAATGGGATCTCTTCACCTGAAACAATCTCAACAGCTAATCAGCGTGAAAGGAGTTGGGTTTAGCCTTGAATTTGATAAAACCATCGGTACTTTTACCAAGCTTGAGCGCAATGGCATTAACCTTTTGGCTGAAGGAGGAGGTCCTAAACTGCATTTATGGAGGGCTCCTCATCGTAACGATGACATGTGGGCATACAGGGATTGGGTTAAAAACGGACTTAAAAACTTAAAATGGAATGTTACAAGTGTAAATGTGGAGCAACCTTCCCCTGAAATTGTTCGCATTGAAGTAGCATTAAATGCTGAAGGTGAGAATAATTTCAAAGTAACACATCAGATAGTTTATACGATATCCGGTGATGGTTCTATAAAAGCTGCTAATACTGTTGATTCAAACGATCCAAACCTAGTTATTGCCCACATGGGAGTACGCATGTTCCTTAATAGCCAATTCAATCAATTTGCATATTTTGGTCGTGGTCCAATGGAAAACTATTCCGATCGTAAACATGGATCGTTTATTGGATTGTATAACAGCACTGTGAAAGCGCAGCTAACACCTTATGAAAAACCGATGGAATGTGGTAACCATGAGGATGTACGATGGGCTTCTGTGACTAATTCAAAAGGAGATGAAATTTTGGTCAAAAATGATTCAAGTTTTCTTCAGATTTCTGCTCTTCCATACAGTGATGAAGAAATGGAAAATGTTGAATACCGGATTGATCTTCCCAAAAGCAATAAAACGGTTCTTTGTGTTAATCACCTTACACTTGGTGTTGGCTCAAATGGTTGTGGTCCCAGACCACTGCCTGCTTATTTGGTTTATGCAAAACCAACCACATTTAGTTATGAACTACAGCTTTTAACGAAAAAGAATAATTGAAGGTAATCAAATAGTTGAATAGATCCTTGAAATGGAAAATCTGTTGCACTAAACATTTAAAGTTAGTGCAACAGATCATTTACAACATCGCAATGTTTTTTTAAATGCTTAGTTGTTATTCAATCGACACTTAAACTCAGTATATTCATTTAAAAAATTATAATTACTTTATGGATTCTAAACATCATCATTTTCGATTTTTTATTTGCTTTTTACTTGGCTGCTTCCTCTTTACACCAATGGCGGCAAAAAGCCAGCAAACGTTTTGCAACCCGCTCAACATTAGTTACCGATTTCAATTGACGAAACCCTCACGCCGCACGGCGGCCGACCCGGTTATAGTTTTATATAAAGACAACTATTATTTATTTGCTACGGCATCCGGAGGTTACTGGTATTCGAAGGATCTGCTCAAATGGAACTTTATAACTACCAAAGACCTGCCATTTGAAAAGGATGCGCCCGCCGTAACTGTCATAAATGGTTCCCTTTATTATATCGGTATGGCCAGTCATATCATTTATAAATCGGATGATCCCGTTAGCGGAAAGTGGCAAATCTATAATGATTCCTTTCCACTGGCGGTAGGTGATCCTGATATGTTCCAGGATACTGATGGCAAGGTTTATATGTATTTTGGATGTACCAGTGACAATTATTTTCAGGCAGTTGAGCTGGATGTGAATAATAAACTTGATCCGATAGGAAAGCCTGTAAATGTTTTGAAAGGAGACCCTGCACTACATGGTTGGGAAAGTCCCGGCGATTACAATACCATGACCGACAGCCCCTGGACCGAAGGGCCATGGATGACCAAACACAACGGTAAATATTATTATCAGTATTCTGCTCCTGGTACGCAGTATAAAAGCTATGCCGATGGTTATTATGTGGGCGATCATCCGCTCGGCCCTTTCACTTATTCACCCATCAGCCCATTTTCTGCTAAGCCTGAAGGTTTTATTGATGGTGCCGGTCATAGTGCAACATTTCAGGATAAGTACGGTAACTATTGGCATATATCAACCATGACAATTTCTGTTAAGGATATATTCGAGCGAAGACTGGGGTTATTTCCCGTCACCTTTGATAAAGGAGGCGAAATGATCGCTCATACTGAATTTGGCGATTATCCAATGATCATGCCCGATCATAAGATCAAAGACGTCAGCGAGCTTTATCCGGGCTGGATGTTGCTATCTTATAATAAAAAGGTTGAAGCCTCATCAAGCCTGGTGGCTAATCCGCCGTCACTTGCTGTTGATGAAAATATTCGCGACTACTGGAGTGCTAGAACGGGTGACAAAGGAGAATGGTTGAGTGTTGATCTCGGCTCAGTATGCACTGTTAAGGCGATACAACTCAATTTCGCTGAGAACAATACGCAACTTTTCGGCCGTGAAGGTATAAAGGCACAGCAATATCTATTGCAATATTCAAACGATAATAAAAACTGGATAACGCTGATCGACCAAACCGCCAACGAGGAAGATCTGACACATCAATACCATAGCTTTAAAACGCCGGTAAAAGCACGCTACTTTAAGGTAATTAATTACCGCGTACCCGGTGGAACATTCGCTGTTTCCGGGTTCCGGGTGTTCGGTACAGGCAATAGTAAAAAGCCCACAAAGGTTACCAACTTTGAGGCAACGAGAGATGCGACAGATTCACGAAATGTCACCCTTCGCTGGAAAAAGCAAGCTAACGCGACGGGCTACAATATTAGATTTGGTGTGGTAAAAGAAAACCTGAACCGCGTTTACCAGGTTTATAATGATACTACTTTGACCATCCGCAGCCTGAATAAAGACCAGAAATATTGGTTTGCAATAGATGCGTTCGGGGAAAATGGGATTACAAAAGGCGACACCAAATAAAGCAATGGTCATGACTAAGCTTAAACAGATACTTTATTTACTATTTATGACTTTAGGATTCGCCTGGATTCCAGTTCTTGCGCTGGCGAAGCAGAAGTTGAGTTTATCGTCTTTGTTTTTTGACCATATGGCTCTTCAGCAAAACAAAATTGAAGTCAACTTCGAAATTGCAGGAGATAATAAAGTATACTTACAAGCGGAAGCAAAGATGTCGGGGAATAAAATAGTGGTTTAAATCCCACAATAACTAATCCTGTTTACGTGAGGTATGTCTGGAGCGATAGCAGCAGCACTACATTGTTTAATAAAGAAGGACTGCCTGCGGCAACTTTTACTTCAGAAAAATAGAAAATAGCGTTTATCAATCAGAAGGATGACTACATACTTAATCATCACAAAAGGCAATCTTTGATACATGTTTTCAATGAATCAAAGGAAGTAATTTGAAATAGGTACAAAACTCGGTTAGAGTATGAATAATTCGACAACATGACTAAATATTGAACCAAATAAATAATTGAGAATTTATGAAAAAATTATTATATGCCTTATTACTAATAACTACGAACTCTTTTGCTCAAAAGTTTGTGTGTGACAATCCCATGATTACTGATGGTTATAAATTAGCCATCAATACGGTTGACATTAATGTCCGCAGGGGAATACTTGCTGCCGGAGCCGATTATGGAGGCGAATGGACACGCGACATTGCTATTAATTCTTGGAACGGAGTTAGTTTGTTGCGGCCGCAGGTTGCCGAGCAGTCGTTATGGAGCGTGACCATCAACAAAGACACCATCGGACATCAATATTGGGACAAGATTATCTGGGCTATTGCTGCCTATAACCACTATTTAGTCAACGGTGACAAAGCATTTTTGACACAAGCTTATATCTGTTCGGCCAATACAATGAAAGAACTGGAACATAAAACCTTTGATGCAAATTATGGCTTATTTATGGGACCATCCGTATTTAATGATGGCATTGCAGCTTACCCTAAACCTATTTTCGATACCTTGAACTTCTCCAGCGGTGTGCTTGACCATAAAAATTCAACGTATATGAAATGCCTAAGCACCAATTGCCTCTATTTTGGTGCATATATGGCTTTAAGCAAAATGAGCATCGCATTACACAAAGGCAAGAACATCACTGAAAATTATCAGCTAAAAGCAGAAAGCCTGAAAAAAAACATTCTGAAGCATTTCTATGACAAAGACAGTAATTCCTTTTATTACCTGATTGACCAAAATGGAAAGGCTCACAAGTATCAAGAAGCCCTTGGAATTTCATTTGCCGTGATCTTCGGCATCATTGACGGTGAGAAAGCAGATCAGTTGATTCACCATGCTGTAGTATCAAAATATGGAATAACTTCCATCTATCCTGATTTCTCAAGATACTCTCCCGAGAAACCGGGCAGGCATAACAATATTATCTGGCCAATGGTAAACGGGTTTTTTGCAAAAGCTTCACTCGTTGCCGGAGATGATTCCTCATTCACTAAAGAGCTGTTCGGGTTGACACATTTAGCGCTGGATGAAGATAAAGGGGACTATGATTTCAGAGAAATTTATAATCCATCCAACGGCAAACCCGACGGTGGTTGGCAAGCCAATGGAGCATTGAATCCAAACTACCATTGGGAATCGTGTAAATTACAGACATGGTCGGCAACAGCATATATTTCGATGATTATTAATGGATTATTTGGATTAAGATTCAGCGAACAATCGCTTTCATTTGCTCCATATCTACCATCAGGTATTCATTTTATTGAAATGAAAAATCTTAAATACCGTCATTCCATTTTGGACATCTCGATCAAAGGGAACGGGAACTCAATCAGGAAATTTACGGTAGATGGCAAAGTACAGGGCAATCATTCAATTAATTCAGCATTAAAAGGGAAACATGATATATCCGTTGAACTTGAATAAGCTAAAGCCACTGAATAATATAGACATAAAACAAATAACTATTCTGAATAGAATAGTTACATCCAATCCATGACGTTAAACAGGAACAACTGAAACAAAAATATCCCATTCAAAGAGATTATTAATGGAGGTAAAATTATTTACTTTATAGGACCAAAACCAAATATGAAATGGGGTACTGATCAATATAGTCAACCTTTTTATTTATCTGCTGAAAATTAGTAAATAAATAGTAAAAACAAATTGAATTATGTTTCGCAAAAGCAGATCAACCTCTCCGTTCGTTTTAGTGCTATATTGTAGAATTAATTTGTGATACAAACTATGAAGAATTTGAATTTACACATTGGACTACTATGTTTCTTGATGATATTAAGCTGTCAGAAAGGAGTAGCAAACAAAGACATTGATCGAGCTAATAGTACGCTCCAGAATATTTTTCGATTTTATACTGTAGAAAATGAAGAATTGTTCACAGAGACATTTCCAATCAATCCAAATCAACAAGTAACTTATTTGGCTGATAATGAAAAACAAAATAAGAAGCAAGAAGTGTCTTACCTTTGGCCTTATTCAGGAGTTCTTTCAGGCTGCGTATCTTTGTATCAAATGACAGGTGATAAGAAATACAAAGAATTGCTTGAACACCGCATTATGCGGGGACTGGAACAATATTGGGATAACAAACAAGCGCCTGCATGTTATCAATCATATCCTGTATTTAATGGGCCAAGTGATCGTTTCTATGATGACAATGACTGGGTGGCAATAAGCTTGATTGATCTTTATTCATTAACAAAAGATACCATGTATTTGAATAAAGCCATTCAATTACAGAAGTTTATTTATAGTGGTTGGTCATCTGACCTGGGAGGAGGAATTTTCTGGTGTGAACAAAAGAAACACTCTAAAAATACCTGTTCCAATGCTCCGGCTGCTGTTTTGTGCATGAAACTTTTCATGGCAACATCCCGGAAAAAATACCTCGATTTAGCGAAGAAAACCTACCAATGGACAAAAGACAATCTCTGTGATCCGACAGATTATGTTTATTGGGATAACAAATCACTCAATGGTCATATAGCTAAGGGAAAATTTACTTACAACAGCGGACAAATGATTCAGGCCGGAGTTCTTCTTTACAAAGCTACCGGTGAAAAACAATATTTAATAGATGCACAGAAAACTGCCGAAGGCACATTCAATTATTTTGTCAAAACCCGAAAAACAGCACATGGAGAGGTTCAATTTTATAATGATTCCCCGTGGTTTAATGTGATATTATTTAGGGGATTAAAGGTTCTATTTGAGGTAGACCACAACAAAACTTATTTGAAGGTAATGGCAGATGATGCTGAATACGCATGGAGATATGACCGGGATAAGAACGGATTGTTCAGTAAGGATTGGACAGGTGAGAAACAAGACAAACACAAATGGTTGTTAGATAACGCTTGTATGATTGAATTATACGCCGAACTTAGTAACCTGAATCGATCTTAATACAATAGGTTAGAATTTAATGAAAAAGATATGACAACACGACGTGATTTTTTACGAAAGAGCGGTTTGGCATTGGCCGGAGTAGCCGTTAGTAAATCCGTTCTTGGTAATACTTCCATCATGCAAACGATGGATTACCGATCGGAACGCCCTCCATTGTCTCAACGCAATT
>Ga0255353_1000709_pt1 | contig 20508 bp, 19 predicted proteins | sample HBST25metaG_FD_189941 | JGI IMG/M metagenome (GOLD analysis project Ga0255353, IMG submission 189941) | Peat soil microbial communities from Stordalen Mire, Sweden - H.B.S.T25 | ecosystem: Environmental > Terrestrial > Soil > Wetlands > Peat | place: Sweden: Norrbotten County, Stordalen Mire...
CCTCAATTCACTTCCAGCAGCAGCCGGCTCTCGGTGAGCTCGGTGCGCGGAACACAGGTACTGATGGTTCCGTGGGCGATGCAGTAAACACGGTCGCAGAGCTTGATGAGTTCGTCGAACTCGGTGCTGGTGACCAGCACCGAAGCGCCATGCCGGGCCAGCTCGCGGACGACGGCGTAGAGCTCGGCCTTGCTGCCGACATCGACGCCTTCGGTGGGGTTGGCGAGTAGCATCAGCGGCGACGTAGTCTTCTTATTGTGCGCGAGGCGCGCGAGCCAGCGGCCGAACACAACCTTCTGCTGGTTGCCGCCGGACAGGCTGAGCACCTCCTGGTCCGGGCCGCTGCACTTCACCCGGAGCCGCCGGATGATCTCCTGCGCCATGCGCAGCACCAGCCCCCTCTGCATGAAGCCGTTGCGGCTGGCTTGCTTGAGCGAACCGGTGAGGATGTTCTCCTCCATGCTGAGACGGGGGAACAGCGCCTTGCGCAGCCGGTTGTCGGCGATCAGGTAGATGCCGTGGTCGATCGCCTCCTCGACGCTGTGCGGCAGGCGGGAGAGCCCGCCGAGCCGGGCGGCGGCAGCGACGGCGGCATGCGACACGCCGGCCATCCGTTCGAGCAGCTCGATCTGGCCGGCGCCGAGCACGCCCGCCACGCCGACGACCTCGCCCCGGTGCACTGTCAGCTCCGGCACGGCGAGCCGGTCCATGTGCAGGTCGTGCACGTGCACGGTGACATCGTCGGTGCTGGCGTGGCTGGTCCAGTCGGTATCCTCGATGGCATGGCCGACCATGATGTGCACGAGCTCATCGAGCTTGAGCGCGGCCACCGGCCCGTCATGCACCTTGCGTCCGTCCTTGAGCACGGCGACGCGGTCGCAATGCTCGAACACCTCGTTGAGGTGGTGGGTGATGAACAGGATGGAGACGCCGTGGCGCTTGAGGTCGTCGAGGAAAGCGAATAGCCGCCGGCTCTCGGTGAGCGTCAACGAGGCGGTGGGCTCATCGAGGATGAGCACGCGCGGATCGTTCGCCATCGCCTTGAGGATGTCGAGGATCTTGGTCTCGCCGGGATCGAGAGCTTCGCATTCGCGATTGAGCTCGACGTCGACGCCGAAGCGCTCCGTCAGCTTCTTCGCCACGCTTCGCACCGCGGCGGAGTCGATCAGGACGCCGCGCACGGGCTCGCGCCCGAGCATGATGTTTTCCGCGCCGGTCAGGCACGGGATGATGGCGACCTGCTGGTGCGCCACCGCAATTCCCGCCGCCAACGCGTCGGCAACCCGGTGGAAGGCGACCGGCTTGCCTTCGATACTGATGTTTCCTTCATCCTGCAGCACGGCGCCGCAGATGACCTTCACAAACGTGGACTTGCCGGCACCATTGGCGCCGACCAGGGCAAGCATCTCGCCGCCGCGGAGGTCGAGATCGACCTCGGCCAGGGCCACTGTACCCGCGAAGCGCTTGCCAATGCCGCGCGCGGACAATCGAATTTCGTTGGACATCCCGCAACTTCGCGGCGGGCGGAGCTGTCGCCCCGCCCGCCAGCGCCCTTCAGCCCTTCATGCCCGCGAGCGCGCGATCGCGGTAGATGTAATAAAGATCGGTGGCGTCATAGGTCGGCTTGCCGGGTTCCGGCAAGTTCACGCCCTTGACCAGCAGCGGAGCTGGGAATTCGACCGTTGGTACCGGTACAACTTCCTTGGCGCCGCGCCCCTTGCCGACGATCTCGTTGATCATCCAGCCGCAGTAAGCGCCCCACAGTTCGAACGCCTGCGCGCAGGTGGCGATCTGCGGAGAGTTTGGCTTGGCCATGCGTTCCAGCGCGGTCGGATGGCCGTCGCAGCCAACCACGAAGACCTTGTCCTGCATGTTGCGCGAGATGATGGCCTCGGCCGCTGCCATCGCTGGCTCATCCCACGGACACCAGATGCAGTCGAGATCGTTGCCGTAGCGGGCCAGCCAGTCGTTCACCACGTTCTGCGTGGTCTCGTAGAAGCCAGAATACTGGATGACTCGCTCGGCATTCAGGCTGATCCACTCGTTCTCGGTCAACACCGCCTTCATCACCTTGCCGCGCTTGCGGGTGCCGTGATGGAAGTTGCCGATGATGGCGCAGATCTGGGCCTTGCTCTTGCCCTGGCCGAGCAACGTATCGACCATGTGCTGGGTCATCTGGCCGCCCATCACCCAGTTGTTGGAGGTGATGTCACCGATCGCCGGCGCCTGCCAGCCGGAATCCAGGCTGAAGAACGGGATCTTCGAGCGGTCGAGGTCGGCAAGCGCGGAGTGCGCAGCGGTCAACGTGCCGTACATCACCAGGATGGCGTCGGCCTTGGCGGTGATGGCATCCTCGACCTGGCTGATCAGCGCGCCAGGGTCGCCCTTGGCGTCGGTCTGCGTCACCTGCCAGGTCTTGTCCAGGCCGGTGTTCTTGAGCCAGGTCTGAAAGCCGGCCCAGGAACGCTGATCGGATTGCGCCGTCATCTGCTGCGCGATTACCGCCAGATGCACCGGCTTGGCAGCCTGTGCCATGGCCGGCGTGCTGCCGAGGGCGAACTCGGCCAGCTTTACGCTACCCAGCGCGGCAGCACCCATCCCCACGCCTCCGAGCAATCCTCGGCGGGTTGGGCCGCCGGTTTCGGCAATAAGACGTTCCGTCATTTTTCTTCCTCCACTTTTTCATCGCGGCTGTGTCGCCGCGACTGTCGTTGCACTAGAAAATAGGCTGCCTGCGGACTGGGCGCGCCGGTTCGGGCGGGGTGCCGCGCCCGCGCATCAGAGCAACAGCCCCAGCGGATCCTGCATGGCATCCTGGATCCGTCCGAGTAGCTCGGCAGCTTCGTTGTCGCCCAGCGCGTCGGCGCGATAGACCAGCAGGCATTCCGCCTGCGCGGCGTCGGCAGCGGCGACGAGCAGCCGGGCCCGCTGTCCCGGCGCCAGCGCGGCGAGGCAGGGGCGCACCCCGGCCCGGCCGATCCAGGTGACGGACAGGGCTGCCGCGCCGGCGGGCGCCGCGTGGCGCTGCGCGGTGACCGTACCGAGCGTCAGTCGGTCAGCATCGTGCAACACCACTTCACCCGCCTCGCTCGGCCAGCCGATGCTCACCAGCGGGAACTGCGCGGGCAGCGCCCGCAACGCCCGCGCGGCTGCCTTGATGAAGAAGTCCTCCACCGCCAGCGGCGCATCGCCGAGCCGTTCGCGCAACGTGGCGATCGGCATCAGGGCGATGCTGATGGCGCAGGCGCCGACCGCTGCGGTCGCGGACGCGACCGGCGCAGCCTCGACGGCAGCCTGGCGCACCGGCGCGGCTGCGCCGGGTAGCGCCGCCAGCACGTCGCGGGCGCCGATACGGCCGCGTCGTCCGGTGCCGGTGAAGCTGGCCAGGGCGATGTCATGCTGGCGCGCCAGCCGCCGCGCCAGTGGTGTGGCCCGCCGGCGGACGGCATCAGCCTTGTCCGCAGCAGGGAGAATCGCAGCAGCGGGTGCCGGTGCCGCGGCAACAACGGGCGGCGACTCGACCGGCGCCGCTGCGACGACGGGTGACGGCGGCGCGGCCGGTACGGCGCCATCCTCCGCCTCGTAGCGGCAGAGCGGATCGCCCACCGCCACGTCCGTACCTTCGGGTACGAGGATCTCGATCAGACGGCCGGCGCACAGCGCCGGCAGCTCGACGACGGTCTTGTCGGATTCGATCTCGACCAGGGTCTCGCCGCGGCGGAAGACATCGCCCGCGTGCTTGGTCCAGGTCGCGACCCGGCCGGATTCCATCGTCTCGCCCAGGCGAGGCAGGGTGAGTATTGTAGACATCAGGCCAGCATCCGCTCGACGGTCTCGGCAATCAGCCCGCTGGACGGGATGCTGCCACTCTCCAGTGCCGGGCTGACAGCGACGGGAATGTCCTCGCCGGCCACGCGCACCACCGGGTCCTCAAGATAATCGAAGCACTCCTCGCTGATTCGCGCCGCCAACTCCGCGGTCACCCCGGCGGTCAGCACGCCCTCGCTGATGACCATCGCCCGCCCGGTGCGCTCGACCGAAGCAACGACGGTGGCCATGTCGAGCGGGTTGAGCGTGCGCAGGTCGATCACCTCCGCCGCGATGCCGGCCTTGGCCAGCGTCTCGGCGGCGGCGAGCACGGTGTGCACCATGCGCGAATAGGTAACGATGCTGATATCTGTGCCGGCGCGGCGCACCATGGCCTTGCCCCAGGGCACCGGAGGCGTCTCGAGATTGGCCTGCTCCTTGCGAGCGTAAAGCGCCTTGTGCTCGATGAACACAACCGGGTCGGGCAGCGTGAGGCTGTGCCGAAGCAGATGGTAGGCGTCCTCGGCGGTGGCCGGCATAACGAGCCGCAGGCCGGGTGTGTGCATCACCCATGCCTCCAGACTCTGCGAATGCTGTGCGCCCGCCGAACGTCCGGTACCGCCCTGGGTGCGCAGTACCATCGGCACGCCGATCTGGCCGCCGAACATGTAGCGGATCTTCGCCGCCTGGTTGGCGAGCTGATCCATGACCAAGCCCAGGAAGTCCACGTACATCAGCTCGGCCACTGGGTGCAGGCCGGTCATCGCCGCGCCCACGGCGGCACCAACGATCGCCGGCTCGCTGATCGGCGTGTCGAGCAGCCGGTCCGCACCGAAGCGCGGCATCAGGTCCTTGGTGACGCCGTAGGCACCGCCGTAGCGGCCGACCTCCTCGCCGATGACGAAGATGGTGTCGTCCTCTGCCATAGCGTCGGCGAGTGCCTTGCGCAGTGCGTCGCGATAGGTAATTTCGGTCACGGTTCCGCCCCTCATGCCCGCGCCAGCACACGCTCAAGCCGGGTACGCAGCGGCTCTGGCTCCGGCTGGCCGACGGCGTAGACGTCGCGGAACATCGAGCTGAGTGGCGGGGGCGCAGCCGCCGCCGCGAAATCGAGCGTTGCATCCATCTCAAGGCCAATCTCGGCGTCGAGCGCGCCGAGCGCCGCCGAATCCACGCCTCCGCGTTCGAGGAGAGCCGCCCGCGCATGCTTCACCGGGTCGCGCGCGCGGCCTGCTGCCTCTTCTTCGCTGCTGCGGTAAGGGCTCTTGTCCATCCGCCCGTGGCCGTAGAAGCGGAAGCACGACACGACAAGGAATCCTGGATGGCCGGCGCGCGCGGCGTCGGTCAGTTCCTGCGCGGTGTGGAACACCGCCTCGACGTCCTCGCCATCGACGGACTTCGCATTCAGGCCGAGTGCCGCGGCGCGCAGTTCAAACTGCGGCACACGGGTCGCCTGATCGACACGCGTACCCATGCCGTACTGGTTGTTCACGCACACGAACAGCACCGGCAGATCCCACAGCGCGGCCATGTTCATGCTTTCGTACAGGATACCCTGATGCATCGCGCCATCGCCGAAGAACGCCGCCGAGATGGCGTCCTTCTTCAGTCTCTTGTAGCTGATCCCGGCGCCGACGACGTGCGGGATGCCGCCGCCGACGATGGCGTTGGCACCAAGATGGCCGAGAGTGCGGTCGGCGATGTGCATCGACCCACCCTTGCCATGGCAATATCCGGCTTCCTTGCCGGCGATTTCCGCCATCATTCGCTTCGGCTCGGCGCCGCGCGCCAGGAAGATGCCGTGCCCGCGGTGATGCGTAGTGAAGCTGTCCTGCGGCCGCATGGCCGCACACACCCCTGCGGCCGCGCCCTCTTCGCCGATCGACAGGTGCAGCATCGAGCCCGCCGTCTGGCCGCGCACATAGAGTTCGGCGACCCTTTCCTCGAAGCTGCGGATGCGGCGCATCATGCGATACAGTTCATAGAGCGGCGAATTCGGCAGTGACGTCATCTTTCCGATGCTTTCGTAACGGACTCAGACCGGCGCACGCAGCGCCTTGAGCGCCGGATACAGTGCGACATAGCGCTGATAGATCTCGTTGTATTGTTCGACGAAGTGCGGCCGCGGCTCGATGCGGCGGCCGGGACGGGTCATCGCCGCGATGCCTTCGTCGATGCTGGCGAAGCGGCCTGCGCCGGTGGCGGCAAGGATGGCGGCGCCAAGCGACGGCGCCTCGGCCTCCTCCGGCACGATGAAGGTGCGGCCGGCGGTGTCGGCGTGGATCTGCAGGAACAGATCGGAGCGCGTCGCGCCACCGCCGACGACGATCTCGTCGGTACCGCAACCCGCCTCGGTGAAACGGTCGACGATGGCGCGCGTGCCGAATCCGATCGCTTCCATGATGGCGCGGAAGATGTGCGCGGAGGTGTGGTGCAACGAAAGTCCGATGATGGCGCCACGCGAAAGCGGATCGGTGTGCGGCGTGCGGTTACCCTGGAAATGGTCCAGCACCAGCAATCCGTCGGCGCCCGGCTCGAGCTTCGCCGCCTCGACGTTGAGCGCCGCGAGGTCGGGCGAATCGTGGGTCAGCCGGCGCAGCCACTCGATGATCGAGCCGGTGGAGGTCTGCCCGCCTTCGAGAATGTAGCGGTCCGGATACACGGCATCCTTGTAAGTGCCCCACAGGCCCTGCATGTGTACCGGATGTTCGCACACACCGAACTGCAGGTGCGAGGTGCCGGTGATCAGGGCGAGCTGGCCTGGCTTGGCGACACCAAGACCGATCATGCCGATCAGCGCATCAGCCCCGCCCTGAACCACCTTGACCTGCCGCGGCAGCCCCAGATGCTCGGACGCCTCAGCGGTAAGCGGCCCGATCACCTCGCCGGGCGCCAGCACCTCCTGCGGCCATTTCTGCTGCAGTTCCTCCAGGCCAAGTTTCGCCAGCAGCGAACTCGGCCAGCCGCCCCGCTCGCTGGCGTAGTGCCAACGGATCGAGACATTGTCGAGGCTTGCGGCGCGGCGCCCGGTCAGCCGCATGGTCATGAAGTCCTGGTACTCGCAGACCGTTGCTGCACGCGCGAACAACTCGGGTTCGTGGCGCTTCATCCAAAGCGATTTCGGAATCATCCATTCCGCGGAGACGGGTCCGTGCCCGGCGCCGTTGACCCCGAGCGCCACGTCGCCGGTAGCCAGCACCGCGTCGGCTTCCTTGCCGGCGCGTACGTCCATCCAGATGATCGCCGGGCGCACCGGGCGGGTCTTCTCGTCCAGCGCGACCACGCTGCAGCACGTGGTGTCGAGCGCCATCGCCTCGATCTGGCTTGCCGGCACACCGGAATCGGCCACCGCCTGCCGGACGGACCGTGCCATCGCCCGCCACCAGTCCTCGGGGTCCTGCTCGGCATGGGACACGGCCCCGAACTGTGTAGTATAGGACGTCGCTGCGTTGGCGAGACAATGTCCGTTGAGATTGAACAGGCGGGCACGGATGCCACCCGTGCCGCCATCTACCCCGAGATAGAAACCCATGACGTGTTCGCCTCCGAACGCGGCCAAGTGGCCGCGTCCATCGCTTTGCCTCACCTCTGTGATGCGGCACGATGACTTTATCTGTTGGCGGTGACTTTTGTCGGGGCTCAGGACATTTGTCAATGGGGTAAGAGAGCAGTAATTTCAGACGCGAGCTCAGGCCGGTTGGAGAGGACGCAATGCTGAACCTGAACCTGGGGCATGAGTCGGACGAGGCGCTGATCGTACGGACGGCGTGGCTCTACTACATGGACGGGCTGACCCAGGAGGCGACGGCGAAGCGGCTCGGGCTGCCCCGGACCCGTGTGGTCCGGCTGCTGTCGGAGGCGCGCAACCGCGGGCTGGTCAGCATCACCATCCAGCAGGATTCGATCCGGGACCTGGAGATCGAGGCGGAGCTGGCGCGCCAGTACGGCCTGGATTTTTGCCTGGCCACGCCACCGACCGGGCTGCCGCGACGGGAGCGCGATGCCGCGCTCGTTGAGGCGCAGGGTCTGCTCGCCCGCCGCGCCGTGGGCTCGCTCGCCGCCAACCTGCTGAAGGGCAAGCTGCTCGGCGGCCATCCGCTGACCGTGGGCGTCAGTTGGGGCCGCACACTCGAACAAATGGCGCTCCATCTCGGCGGCGTACGCAACCCGAAGGCGCAGTTCGTCTCCCTTATGGGATCGCTCACGCGCAACTCGGCGTCCAACCCGTTCGAGGTGGTGCAGGCGCTGGCAGCGCGTACCGGCGGCGAGGGGCATTTCCTGCCGGTGCCATTCGTCGCCGATACGGAGGCGGACCGCGAGGTTCTGATGTCGCAACGTTCTGTCGACGATGCGCTGACCCTGGCCTGCTCGGCCGATCTCTATCTGATCAGCGTGGGGGAGCTGGCCGAGACGGCCAGCCTGCGGCAGCAGGAAATGATCTCCGCGGCCGAGCTGGCAAGTGTGCGGGCGATGGGGGCGGTCTGCGACGCGCTGGGCTTGTTCTTCAACAGCAACGGGCAGCCTGTACAGCACGAAGTCGCGCGCCGTACCCTGGCGATCGACTTGGAACGGCTGCGTGGTCGGGACGTGGTGTTGCTGGCGGCCGGCATTCCGAAGACTGAAGCCATCAACGGGCTGCTCAGGACCGGCTTGGTCAAGGGCCTGGTTATCGACGGCGACGCCGCACGCCTGTTGATCAACCGGGTGCAACCCGCGGCCGGGAACGGCCGTTCCTCGCGGCGCGGTGGGCCTTCTGACCTGAGTACGACCTCTGCTCCGGTGGCCCCACGGACACCTCGGGGGACGCCGCCACGGAGGGCATGATCTGCAATCCCTGACCCGGCCGGTGCCGGGAAAAGGACCACCGGGCGACCGGTTGGGCCCCACGGCATCTCACCCACGGACCTGGCCTGTCCATGGAAGAATCTGGAGACGCGGGGGATCAGGCCGCCGACCTGGCTGCTTGCCGACCGCCTCACCAAGGCGACCCCATCAGGTTCGGGTCATTGACGATAAGCACCGCTTGCCCAAGGACACGAGCTGGAGCAAGCGCCGATGAGCAGCAAAACAGAGAGCATGCGGATCTGTGGGGTGGCCGGGACGGGTGGGAGGAGTGGCGGTAACCGCATGCTCTCCTACTCCCCCGGCATTAGACAAAGCAGCCCGCTCGCCAGCGTCACGGCGGCATACTCAAGCAGCGGCCATCCGCTGACGGTTACTCTCGGCTTTACAACCCTCCAGCAGCCAGTAGCCCGTGGCTGCGGCGTGCCCGGCAAGCCTCGGGTCAGCCGAGCGCAGACTCCAGGGTAAAGAAATGCCCCGGTGCCGCTTCCTGCAGCGTGACCGGCGGCGGCACGTAATCCAGCCCATGTACGGCGCTCGGCACCTCGCCTTCCAGCCTGCGGAACTCGCCGGTACGGCGGGCGGGGTCGGCGACCGGCACGGCGCTCAAGAGGCGCCGCGTGTAGGGATGACGGGGCGATTCGAACACCTGCCGCCGGCTGCCCATCTCGACGATCCGGCCGCGATACATCACGCCAACCCGATGGCTGATCTGCTCTATCACTGCCATGTCATGCGAAATGAAAACGTAGGCGAGGCCGAATTCCTGCTGCAACTCCATCAACAGGGCCAACACCCGCGCCTGCACCGAGACGTCCAGTGCGGAGACGCTCTCGTCGGCGATGATCACCTTGGGAGAGAGCGACAGCGCCCGCGCGATGCATATGCGCTGGCGCTGGCCGCCCGAGAACTCGTGCGGGTAGCGGCCCATTTGCTCCGGCGTCAGCCCCACCCGCTCGAACAGCCACGCCACCCGGTCCGCCAGTGCGCTGCCGCGTGCGATGTCGTGGATGCGCAGCGGCTCGGCCACCAGGTCGCCGACCGTCATGCGCGGGTCGAGCGAGGCATAAGGGTCCTGGAAGATCATCTGGACGTCGCGCCGCTGCCGCTTCAGAGCTCCCGCCGCGGCGCGCGGGACGACCGGCTTGCCGCCAATGCGCATCTCGCCGCGCCAGGGGATGAGGTTCATCAGCGCGCGGCCGGTGGTGGATTTGCCGCAGCCGGATTCGCCTACCAGCGCCAGCGTCTCACCCTGGGCGAGCGTGAAGCTGACGCCTTCCACCGCGTGCACGCGGCGCACCGGCCGTTGCAGGATGCCGCCGACGATGTCGAACCGAACGACGAGGTTGCGCACCTCCACCACTGGGGTCGCCTGGGCGGGGAGCGGCCGCTCGGTGCCGGTGTGGCTGCCGAGGCGGGGAACCGCCGCCAGCAGCCGACGCGTGTAGGGCTCGTGAGGGCGGGCGAAGATGTCGTGTACCGACCCCGTTTCCACGGCGCGGCCGTCCTCCATCACCAGCACCCGGTCGGCCATCTGGGCGACGACGCCCATGTCGTGCGTGATGAGCAGCAGGGCCGTGTCGTAGGCGCGCTGCATCTCCGTCATCAGCGCCAGAATCTGCGCCTGGATGGTCACGTCCAGCGCCGTCGTCGGCTCGTCGGCGATCAGCACCTTCGGCCGGCAGCTCAGCGCGATGGCGATCATCACGCGCTGGCGCATGCCGCCCGAGAGTTCGTGCGGGTACTGGTCGAGCCGGCGGGCTGCATCGGCGATGCGTACCTCGTTCAGCATTTCCAGCGCCGCGTGCCGCGCCTCGCGGCGGGAGACGTTCTGGTGCGCCAGGATGGCCTCGGTGAGCTGCCGCCCAATGGTCAACACCGGGTTGAGCGAGGTCATCGGCTCCTGGAAGATCATCGCCACGTCGCGGCCGCGCACGCTGCGCATCGCGCGCGGCGGCAGGCTGAGCAGCTCGCGGCCGGCGAGCCGGACGCTGCCCTCCGCCACCCGGGCGACCGGCTGCGGCAGCAGACGCATGACCGAAAGCGCGGTCAGCGACTTGCCGGACCCCGATTCGCCCGCGATGCACAGCGTCTCGCCGGCGGCGAGATCGAAACCCAGACCCTCGACCACCCGCCGGGAGCCCGCGGGGGTCGCGACCTCGACAGTGAGGCCGCGCACCGAGAGGACGATTTGTCCAGGCATGTCTACTCGAAGACTATCCGCGGGAAGTAGAACGAAACCACCCAGTTGGGCTGGTCGACGATCTCGCTGATGCGCAGGTCGCCGGCCACCGAGCAGAGCATGTAGGCCTCCACCGCCGGCAGGTTGTAGCGGCCCGCCAGCAGGTCGACCATCTGGGAGAGCGCCGAGCGCGCCCCTTCCATCAGGTCGGGGCCGACGCCGGTCGTCACCTCGTAGCCCTTGGCGTCGACGTGGCGCGTGACCGGCCCGGGCGTGGTGAAGCGCGGTGTGCTCAGCTTCTCGCCTTTGAGCAGGTCGAACGTCAGCGCCACTTTCATCGGCGCCTCGATCGCGGTGCCGCAGACCTCGCCGTCACCCTGCGCGGCGTGCGTGTCCCCGACCGAGAACAGCGCGCCGGGCACTTCGACCGGCAGATAGAGCGTACTGCCGGCTGCGAGATCGCGGATATCGAGATTGCCCCCGACGCGCCGCGGCGGCACGATCGAATGCAGGCCGGGCGCTGCCGGCGCCACGCCGATCGTGCCAGGGAATGGCTTGAGCGGCACCCGCGCGTGCAGAGAGTAGGCGGCCGGTGCCAGACTTACCGCGTCAAAGCTCCAGATCTTCAACGCGGGCTCGCGGAACTGGTCGGCGAGCAGCCCGAAGCCGGGAATGTTCGCCGTCCAGCCGAAGCCCGTGGGCGTGAACTGCTGAAGCGTGACCTTGAGGACATCGCCGGGTTCGGCGCCGTCGATGAAGAGCGGGCCGGTGACTGGGTTGATCCGCGTGAAGTCCATCCCCGGCACGTCCGCCACGGTGCTCGCGGCGGTGAATTGCCCGTCGGAGCTGTCCAGGCACTCGAACTCGACGGTGGTCCCCGCCGCGACCGTGAGCACGGGTGGGATCGAACGATCCCACCCGCAGTGATGATGCACCCCGTGGATGGTGCGGCTGTACTTACTGGACATCTTTGGCGTACAGTGCGTCGTAGTTGACGGGGGTGTGCACGGGGTCGACGAAGACGTCGTTGTTCGTCCCGGCGATGCGCGCGGAGTGGATGGTGTAGCGCGTCTCGTTGAAGATCGGCACCCAGGGGGCGTCCTCCATCACCTTGGTGAAGATGCCGCCCCACTTCTTCGCCCGCTCCCCCGCCTTGGCCGGATCGGCCATCGCGTCGGCCGCGATGCCTTGCTGGTCGAGATCCTTGTTGCAGTAGTACGCCCAGTTCCAGCCGCCCTTGCTCGCGGAGGCGCAGCCGAGGATCGGGCCGAAGAAGTCGGAGGGGTCGGGGAAGTCGGCGCTCCATGCCATGCCGCCCGACCACACCAGCGGCGCTTGGTCCGGCTCGCCTCCGGCGGCAATGACGTTGGCCTGGTCAAGCGACTTGATCGCGGCCTTGATGCCCACAGCCGCCAGATCCTGTTGGATCGCCTGGGCGATGCGCGGATTGGGGTCGGTGTTGTTGACGTAGAGTTCCGTGCTGAAGCCGTCCGCGAGCCCGGCTTCCTTCAGCAGCGCCTTGGCCTTGGCCGGATCGTAGGGATAGCCCTTGTAGCTGGCGTCGTAGCCAGGCATGCCCGGCGGCAGGATCTGGTTGGCGACGGCGGCGCGGCCATTGATGATGCGGACGATGCGCTCCTTGTTCACCGCCATATTCACCGCGCGGCGCACGCGCACGTCGCTGAACGGCTTGAGCGTGGTCTTCATCGTCAGATAGCCGGTCTGCAACTCGTGGCCCTGGACGATCAGGTCTTTGTACTGCGGGTCCTGCATCACCTCCAGGAACTTGGCCGGCGGGATGCCGTCACCGGCGATGTCCACCTCGCCGCGCTGCAGCCGCAACTGGGCGACCAGCGGCTCCTGGCCGACCTCGAAGGTGATTCGGTCGAGGTAGGGCAGTCCAGGCTTGAAGTAGCCCTTGTTGCGGTCCAGCACCAGCCGCTGGCCCAGCATCCACTCGGCGAGGCGGAAGGCGCCCGATCCTACGGGATGTTTGCCGAAATCGGCACCAGCCTCCGCCACGGCCTCCTTGGGCACGACCGAGGCGAAGTTCAGCGCCAGCACCTGCAGGAAGGTTGCGTCCGGCTGGGTGAGCTCGATCTTGATGGTGTAGGGATCGACCGCCGTGACGCCGGTGAGGCTGTCGGCCTTGCCGGCGGCCACGTCATCGTAGCCCTTCATCGAATGGAAGAAACTCGCGCCGGGGCTCTGCGTCTTCGGATTTACGGTGCGATCGAGCGAGTACTTTACGTCCTCCGCGGTCAGCTCGCGGCCGTTGGTGAACTTGACGCCGTGATGGATGTGGAACGTGTAGATCGTCCCGTCCGGCGAGATGTCGAAGGAATCGGCCAGATCTTTGGCCAGCGTCGCGGTGCCGGGCTCGTAGTCCATCAGCCGGCTGAACAGGCTCTTGATCATCGACCAGTTCTGCCAATCATAGCCGATCGCCGGATCGAGTGTCGCGACGTCATCCTTGTAGGTGACGGTCATGGCGCCGCCCTGCTTCGGTGCGGCCTGCGCCGAGGCAAGGCTCAGTGCCAGCACAGCGGCACCGGCCAGCAGGCCCTCGCGGAGGAAATGCATATCCTGTCCCTTTTCACGCGTTGGAGGTCAACGGAGTTTGATTCGCGGGTCGATCGTCGGGGCGATCAGATCCGCCAGCAGATTGCCGAGGACGATGGCGCACGCGGAGACGAGCGTGACGCCCATGATGATCGGGATGTCCACTCGCTGGATCGCCTGCCAGGTGAGCTGGCCGATACCCGGCCAGCCGAAGACGCTCTCCACCACCACGATACCGCTCATGAAGGTGCCGATGTCGAGCCCGATCATGGCGATGACCGGCAGGATGGCATTCGGCAGCGCGTGGCGCAGCAGCACGACGGCGCCGGAGAGCCCTTTGGCGTGCGCGGTACGCAGGTAGTCCTGCTGCAGCACGTCGAGCAGCGAGGAGCGCATCATGCGGGCGTACCAGCCGGCACCGAGGATGCCCAGCGTCAGGGCCGGCAGCACGAGCTGTCGCAGGCTGCCGTAGCCGCCGATGGGGAACCACGCGAGCCGTACCGCGAAGACGTAGAGCAGCAGGATGCCGAGCACAAATTGCGGCGCGGAGACGCCAACGAACGAAATCACCATCAGCACGCGGTCGACGGAGGTGTTCCGCTTCAGCGCCGCGGTCATGCCCATGACGAGGCCGAGGGCGAGCTCCGTGGCGATCGAGCCGACCATCAGCACCAGCGTGGGCGGCAGGCGCGTGAGGATCAGTGCGGTGACGTCGGTGCGCTGCACGTAGGAGCGGCCGAGATCGCCGCTGAGCAGCCGCCCGGCGTAGTGCAGGTACTGCAGATAAAACGGCTGATCGAGCCCGAGCTGATGACGGATGGAGGCCACCATCTCGGGGGTGGCACTGCGCCCGGCGATCTGGCGCGCCGGATCGGCGGGCAACAGGTAGAGCAGCGCAAAGGTGATGATGCTGACGCCAAGCAGAATCAGCAATGATTGCACCAGCCGACGCGCGCAGTAGGCGGCCATCAGTGCTGCCCCCGCTGCATCGGATCGAGGATGTCGCGCAGTGCGTCGCCGACCAGGTTAAAGGCCAGTGCCAGCGCTACGATGGCGATGCCGGGAAGGAACACCAGCCAGGGCGCGCTCCCGAAATAGGTTTGGTTCTCGAAGATGATGTTGCCCCAGCTTGGGGTCGGTGGCTGCACGCCGATACCGAGGAAGCTCAGCGTCGCCTCGAGCAGCACCGTCGTCGAAATGCCGAGCGTGCCCCATACCAGCAACGTGGAAACCAGATGCGGCAGGATGTGGTGCCAAAGGATGCGCAGCCGGCCGGCGCCCATGGCGCGCTCGGCCTCCACGAACTCCCGCCGCGCCAGCGCCTGCGTTTCGGCGTAGATGACGCGCGCCACTTGCACCCAACTCACCATGGCGATCACCAGCGCCACCACCCACAGGCTCGGGCTGAACACGGCCGCCAGCACGATGGCGAGCAGCAGCGCCGGGAAGGCCATCATCAGGTCGGTAAAGCGCATCAATGCGGTGGCGACCCAGCCACCGACATAGCCGGCGATCACGCCGATCGCGGCACCCAGCGTCACCGCCAGGCCGTTCGCGACAATGCCGATCAGGAGCGATGTCCGAGCGCCGTAGATTAGGCGGGAGAACAGGTCGCGGCCCAGGAGATCGGTGCCCAGCCAATAGGTACCGCCGGGCGGCAGCGGCGCACCCTCCAGCGTCAGGCCATCGAAGAGTTGTTCCGTGGGGTCGTGCGGCACCACCTCCGGCGCGGCCAGCGCCACGCCCACAGTCAGCACGATGACGATAAGACCCAGCAACGCCAACTTGCGGTGGAACAGCTCGCGCAACACCCTCATGCGCAGCGCCGCCCGGCTGGACGCAACAGGTCCTCGGCGGCGTCCTCGATGCTGCGTTGGCTCGACATCGCCAGCCGGCGCAGCCGTGCATAGGCGGCCCCGCTCGTGTCGATGCCGTCACGCTGCATGAGCGCGACGACCGCCTCCACCACCGCCGGCCGGCGGGAAAGCCGGCTCTTCAGCGCCGCGACCTCCTGCTCGAGGCGGCATTGCGCTGCATAGGCGTGGCTGGCGATGACCAACGCGCCGTACACCCCGGCAGAGCCGAGCGGCTTCAGCAGATGCGCCTGCGGGCGTTGGGTCAGCGCCCATTCCACCCGTCCCGGCGCCTCGCTGCCGAGGAGGGCGATCAGCGGCATCGGCGCTTGGCCAGGCGGCCAGGGAAACTGGCCATCGTGGCCGAGGTCGGCGTCGAAGAACAGAACGGCAGCCTCCGTGCCGGACGCGAGTTGTGGCCAGACGACACTGCCTTCCATGCCCAGCTGGCCGAACTGGCGCAGCAGCGCCTCCGTCACCGGGCCGGGCTTATGCAGCACCAGGGCGCGCCAGCCACGGAAGTTCGGCGTTCGGAATGGCTGTGTCATTGCACAACTCGTAGGTTCGGGCGCTGGCCAGGGCAGGCTGCCGATGCCGGCGGCCTGGCGACGTACTCGGCTAGGTAGGGGTCGGGCGCGATCGGCTCAGCGGCACTCTCGATGATCTCGAAGCACCCGCCCTCGGCCACGCGAGCGAGATGCGGCCGCAGGATCGCATGATTGGTACGCGGGTCTATGCCGAGCGGCCCCAGCGGCGTGACGAAGCGGCGGGAGGTGACGACGCGCAGCACCGTGTCGGGGTTGTCGGTGCCAGCTTCGCGCATCGCCTCGGCCAGCAGGTGCACGCCAAGCCAGGCGCCAAGGAAGAAGGCCGAGCCCTTGCGGTCTTTGCCGAACCGAGCGGCGAGGCGCTGGCGGAAGGCGGTGTTGGCGGGCTCCGGCAGGCTGTCGAAATAGGGCGCGGTGGAGAGGTGGCCGATGGCGGCGGGGCCGATCTCACCCAGTTCGCATTCCGTCAGGTTGCAGGAGAGCACCGGCCGGCGGGCGGCTGCGAAGGCGGGATCAGCGGCCGCGAGTTGGGCATAGGCGGCGAAGAAAGCATAGCTGGAAGGGCCGATCAGGGTATTGAGGATGAAGTCCGGCCGTTTCGCGGCGATCTCGTCGATCACCCGTTGCACGTTCGTATCGCCCAGCGGCAGGTAGCGCTCGCTGACCACGCGTCCGCCATAGTCGGTCACCAGTTCACGACCGATCCGGTTGGTCTCCCATCCCCAGATGTAATTCGAGCCCACGAAGCAGCCGCGCGCGCCGTAGCGCGGCAGGGCATGTGCGAACAACGGAACGATGTGCTGGTTGGGGCAGGCGCCGAGATAGACCACGCGGTCGTTGGCCTCGAACCCCTCGTAGGGGCAGCCGTACCAGAGCAGTGCCTGATGCCGTTCCACGGTCGGGATCATCTCCTTGCGGCTCCAGGAGGTGATGCCGCCGACGGCGTGTCGGGCGCCGGTGCGGCGCAGCGCCTGGTCGAGCAGAGGCGCGTAATTCTCGGTCTGCCCGGCCGGGTCACAGATCTCCGCCACCAAGGTGAAGCCCTGGCGGGAGTTGGCGTTCACCTCGGCCAGCGCCATCAGGGCACCGTCCAGCGCCTCCCGTCCCAGCGCGGCATAAGGACCGCTCGTGGAGAACAGGATGGCCAAAGGCACTGGCTGAGTCACATTGAAGCCCCCGAGAGCACCGCAGTGAGGCAGCCAAAACAAGAAAACCTCGTCCCCGCCACGCCCTGGGGCGCGACGAAAGGCGAGGCAAAACTGCCTATCCGGCTATCAGTTCCGGTATATGTGATAAGCCTAGCGGCAGAGGGGCGTCTGTCAAGAGCCAATTGCCCTGTTTCAACGCAAGCCGGATGTGTATCGAGGCATGCGCGTCAAAGATGCCCACGATGAGGGCGGGTTCGCTGTCACAATTCCTCGGCGGATTTCGAGGCAAAGGTGGCTCTGGAAGCGATTCGGAGCAAGCTGACGGTTGGGCAGCTGGTGGCGAAGCACGGTCTGCACCAGAGTCTGATCAACGCCCGGAAGAAGCAGGCGATCAAGGGGAAGACCGCCGTTCGGATCAAGCCCGCGCCTTCCTGTTGCTCGCCTCTATCCGCCTCATGGTTAGAACACTCTGTAATCCCTCATGATGTTCCAGGACAGACTCTCACGATTGCCCGTACCGGGTAAATTCAGCGTTTTCAAGCTGTCGGAAGTTCGTTGCCATCTCATCAATGACTGCCGGCTGACAGGAGCACCACTTGCTCGTATGCCGGTTGCTCGTATGCCGGCCTGTCGCTCGGCGGATGGGTTCGATCCAGCAGCCCAAGTCCGCTCGGGCGCATCACAATGCTGAATCAGCGTACTCCTCTACACGGAGAACCGCGTGGGTTTCGGCGCCCTGGCGGGTATCAGTGTCGAGGACCAGGACCACATGATTTCCGCTTGTCGCCCCATCGCTGCAAGGCCAACCGTGCCCGTGCTCCGTTCCGACGCAACACCGAGGCTGGAACGCGATCGTACCGGCGCGACTGACGAGACTCTTCTGGCCTGGGCCGCAGCGGGCGACCGGATGGCGTTCGATGAACTCACGGTTCGTCATCTTCCGCGGGTCTACGGCGTCGTGCTTCGCATCGTTCAGCGTCCCGCCGAGGCGGAAGAGACCGCGCAGGAAGCGATGGTGCGCGCTTGGCAGCATGCCGCCCAGTTCGATCCGGAACGGGCTCGATTCACCACGTGGTTACACCGCATCGCCGTGAACCTCGCCATCAACCGAACCCGCGCGCTCACCCTCCAGCCGCTGGAGGACGCGTCGGCGCTCTCCGATCCTGCCGCGGGGCCGGAAGAGACCCTGGCCGTCAAGGAGCGGGGTCAGCGCCTGCGCGCGGCGCTCGGGGAACTGCCATCACGCCAGCGTGCCGCCCTCGCTCTGTTCTACGACCAGGGCCTGAGCGGAGCCGACGCGGCGACGGCGCTTTCGGTCTCGGTGCGCGGGCTGGAGGGACTGCTGCGCCGGGCCCGGCAGTTCCTCGTGACTCGGCTGCGCGACGGGGACCGGTAAGGGAAGGGACCTGATCATGCGGAAGCGTCGTTTTGACTCCCTCCTGGAGACCTATGGTGCCAACATTATGCGTTGGCCGCGGCGAGACATTCCGGGCGCCGCCGCCTTCCTTGCCGCCTCGGCCGAGGCCCGCGACCGTTTGCGGCAGGTGCAGGCGCTGGACAGGGCGCTCGCCGATTCCGCTCCGCTGTTGGATGTCGCCACGCTGCGGCGCATGCGGGTCACGGTCGCCGCGCGGATCGCTCGCTCCCCCCTGCCTTCGCCTACCGGCGCCGTGGCGGGCTGGCAGCAAGCCCTTTTCCAGATCGGCTGCGGCGCGCTGGTGACCCTCGTTCTCTGTGTTTCCTGGCTGGCCTGGGCGGGAATCGACGGCCACACCGACCTGCTGGACGTCCCCCAGACCCTAATGCTGGCGGAGGTCCGCTTCTGATGCGCCTGCGCGGCTTGGTTGTTGCCTACATGGCGCTCGGCGCCTCGCTGGCGTTGAACGTCGTGCTCGCGGGCCTGTTGCTGTTCCGTCCTGGACCGCCGCCGGGACCTGACCCGCAGCGGCTGCAGGCGCGCATCGAATCGTTGCTCTCGCCCTCCGACCGCGCCGCCTTTCATGCGGCCATGCAGGGCGGCATGCCCGACGTGACGCCATATCGCCGGGTCATGCGCGAGGGAGCCATGAAGGCCAAGGCAGCGATCGGCCGCCAGCCTTTCGATGCGGATACCCTGCGCGCGGACTTTGCCGCAAACCGGCAGAACTGGACGGACTTCAGCGCCCGGTTCGACGAGAGCCTGGTGCGCGGCATGACCGCGATTTCGGCGGAGGGGCGCCACCGAATTAGCGACGACATGCCGGACTCCCCACCCGGAAGCAGCGACGAGCCGCACTGAAAATGCAGACGGTGAAACCACCAGCGTCGTGCAGGCAGCGGCGACTCTGGCCGTGGGTGACGCTCGTTCCCTGCGTGCTCGTTGGCCTGCTGATCTGGCACCAGCCATGGCAACGTGCCCAGACGTCCCTTGGCGGCCCGCCCGGAGGTGCCGAGACGGCCCAGACGATGAGCGTTGCCACAGTGGCGAAGGGGGACATCCCGTTGCTGTTCCGTCCCGGTCCGCCGCCGGGACCTGACCTGCAGCGGCTGCAGGCACGCATCGAATCGTTGCTCTCGCCTTCCGACCGCGCCGCCTTTCATGTGGCCATGCAGAGCGGCGCGCCCGACGTGACGCCATATCGCCGGGTCATGCGCGAGGGAGCCCAGAAGGCCAAGGCAGCGATCGGCCGCCAGCCTTTCGATGCGGATGCCCTGCGCGCGGACTTTGCCGCAAATCGGCAAAACTGGATGGAATTCAGCGCCCGGTTCGACGAAAGCCTGGTGCGCGGCATGATCGCGATTTCGACGGAGGGACATCGCCGAATCGCCGGTGCCATGCCGGACCCCTCACCCGGAAGCAGCGACGAGTAGCACTGACAATGCAAACGACAACAACACCGGGGCCAGACAGGCAGCGGCGACTCTGGCCGTGGGTGACGCTCGTTCTCTGCGTGCTCGCTGGCCTGCTGATCTGGCGCCAGCCATGGCAACGTGCCCAGACGTCCCTTGGCGGCCCGCCCGGGGGTGCCGAGACGGCCCAGACGGTGAGCGTTGCCGCGGTGGCGAAGGGGGACATCCCGATCGTGCTCTCGGCACTGGGGACGGTGACCTCGCTCGCCAGTGTCACGATCAAATCGCAGATCAGCGGCTACCTGACCCAGGTGCTGTTCCGCGAAGGACAGATGGTGCGCCAGGGCGACCTGCTCGCCGTGGTCGATCCCCGCTCCTATGAAGTGGCGCTGGCCCAGTATGAGGGGCAGCTGCAGAAGGATCAGGCGCTGCTGCAGAACGCCCAGCTCGACCTAGCGCGCTATCGCCGCCTGAACACCCAGGATTCGATCTCCCGCCAGACCGTGGACACCGCAGCGGCGGCCGTGGCCCAGGACGAAGGGACCGTGCGGACCGACCAGGCGCAGGTCGATGCGCAGAAACTCAACCTTGCCTATTGCCATATCACCGCGCCCGTGGCGGGCCGGGTCGGCCTGCGACAGGTGGACTCGGGCAACTACGTGACCGCCTCCGACACCGACGGCATCGTCGTCGTCACCCAACTGCAACCGATCTCGGTGGTATTCACGCTTCCGGAG
>Ga0255353_1000714_pt1 | contig 20469 bp, 21 predicted proteins | sample HBST25metaG_FD_189941 | JGI IMG/M metagenome (GOLD analysis project Ga0255353, IMG submission 189941) | Peat soil microbial communities from Stordalen Mire, Sweden - H.B.S.T25 | ecosystem: Environmental > Terrestrial > Soil > Wetlands > Peat | place: Sweden: Norrbotten County, Stordalen Mire...
TGAACTCAAGTGTGTAACGCCCACGTGTTGCCCTCGTCATCTTCGCTACCCTTTCGCATTAGAACAGCTGGCTAAGGGATACGTTTCGCGGGGGCAAGGTCAGAGACGTACTCCGCGGCGATTGTTGCAGGCTCTTTGGTTACGTCAGATGTCGGATTAGGCACTATCGGGGATTCGCTCATTTGTGTTTTGTGTGGCGTGCATATCGCGCAACGGCCTTGGCAACGCGCGCCATGAAATCTGCGTAGACGGACGCGACCGGGACCTTCGTGACAGTGAAGATCGTGCCACTCTCATCCGCATGCTCGATTCGGTAGAAGTTGGATGAGTCATTGCGCCGGAGGCCTCTCGCCTTCCTCACCGCTTCATCTAGGGTCAAGGAATGCTGATTCGCCTCGTCATAGCTAAACCGCTCATATTCCTGAGCTTCAAGCGTTGGCATGGTGAACCCCCTTAAAGTAAGCCATGATAGCAGATCCTGCGGTCTTGGCAATAGTCCCCTGACTGATGATTAGACGCGAATCTTTAGAAATTCGTCGCAAATTGCGCTTCACTTTGGCCAAGCTCCAATCGTCTCCTTCTTGCCGAATTGGGTTCCCACGTCCCTTGCCCATTGTCTTCAATTTTATGGATCTCAGGCTCTCGTCTTCGCGGAGGCTTGATGCTTACGGGTTTCTTCGGCATTTTCCACATCATCTTCAGGCGAACTTGTACTCGCCAGCGCTAAATCTTAAGCTCGTCCTTAGGGTTAGCCACAATCGTGAAAGAGCAGGAACTCTCCCTACACGGCCACTGTAAAGCTGTCTTGGGTCCGCGTCACCGCATGGTAGAGCGTGTCGCGCTCCACCGGAACACGGCCGGCTTCGGTAATCAGGCGGCAAAGCTCCTTGCGGTTGATGCCCTGCGGCGTAGTGGCTCCGGCGTCGTGGTAGATCTTCTCCTCGACCACTGTGCCGTCCAGGTCGTCGGCCCCGAAGCGCAGCGCAATCTGCGCAATCTTGGGCGTGAGCATCTGCCAGTAGGCCTTAATGTGCGGGAAGTTGTCCAGCAGGAGCCGCGCCACCGCGATCTGCCGGATGTCGGTCAGTCCCGTGGTCACAGGCAAGTGGTCGAGAGCCGTGTTTTCCGGGTGAAAGGCCAGCCCGATGAAGGCCTGAAAGCCGCCCGTCTCGTCCTGCACCGCACGTAGCTTCAGCAGGTGGTCCACGCGGTCTTCGTCGTTCTCAATGTGCCCGTAGAGCATGGTCGCGTTGGACTTGAAGCCTAGCTTGTGGGCCAGGCGCGCCGTCTGGAGCCACTCTTCGCCGTCGATCTTGTGGTCGCAGATGATGGAACGCACGCGCGCGGCAAAAATCTCCGCTCCGCCGCCGGGCATCGAGTCCACACCCGCTTCGCGCATCTTCGTCAGCGTTTGCTCGATGGTGAGTTTGGCGCGCCGCGCCAGGTAGGAGACTTCGACCATGGTGAAGGCCTTGATGTGGACTTTTGGAAAGCGCTCTTTCAGGCCACGGACCAGGTCGAGGAAATATTCGAGCGGCAGGTCGGGGTGCAGACCGCCGACGATGTGGAACTCGGTCACCGCCTCCGAGTAGCCCGAGGCCGCCGTCTCCCACGCCTCTTCGAGAGACATGGTGTAGCCGGCCGGGTCGCCCTTCTTGCGCCCGAAGGCGCAGAGGCGGCAGTTGGCGACGCAGACGTTCGTCGGATTGATGTGCCGGTTGACGTTGAAGTACGTCACGTCGCCGTGCAGGCGCTCGCGCACCTCATTGGCCAGCCAGCCCACCGCCAGCACGTCCGACGAGCCGTAGAGCACCAGCCCGTCGTTGAAGTCGAGGCGCTCGCCGGCCAGCACTTTGGCGGCAATCGGCTCAAGCCGTGGGTCGTGGCTTCGGAAGGAACGCGGGGTACGGGTTTCTGCGGTCTCAGCCTGCATACTGTGATGATACAGAATTCCGGGCCAGTGTGAGCAAGATCACCTTTGGCCGGTTTCCGCTCCTGCCGCCTGCGGTTCGACCAGCACGCCGTCGTAGAGCGAAGCCGCCAGCAGACGCGCTCCCGCCGACCGCACCAGCGAAATATGGTAGCCCGTCCGCCACCACTTCCAGTCCAGAGTCTTGGGATCGATGCCGTAGATAAACTCGCTGGCCCGCGAGCTGACCAGAACCCGGTTAAGGTGGGAATCATAGTAGACGTCGTCCACATCGACCAGCGGCAGCCGGTGAACCCACATCCAAGTCTTGCCTTTGTCACGGGTAAAGTAGACGCCTTCGCGCGCCCCCAGCCAAAGTGTTCCATCCGCCGAGAAGGCGATGCTGTGGATGCGGGTGAGCGCCTTGGGAAGGCCCACCGGCCACCAGCTTGCGCCGGCATCCTTGGAGAGGACCACACCGTCCTGCCGCGCGGCGGCCAGAACAGGCCCATGCGCGGCCAACGACGGGTAATTCATCGAATCCATCACCGGACCGCCTTGCCAACTGGCGCCCTGGTCGCGGCTGGTATAGAGGCCGGTCGAGGTGGAAGCCAGCCAGGCATCGCCCGAGAGATCGAGCGCGTAGATGCGGCCCTCCATCAGCCGCACCACATCCTTCACGCCCTTTTCGATGTTGACCTTTTTACCGAAGTGGGTCTCGGTGAATTGCTTCACGATGGTGTTGGCAATGACGTTTCTTGGCGTCCAGTCGGAGGCCGTCGCGCCCAGCGCGAAGATGCCGTGGCTGGTTCCGGCCAGGATACTTCCATCCGGCGCCTGGGCCAGCGCATACACATCGCGGCCTTCCAGCCCGTCACCAATGTGCTCCCAACGGGCACCGCCGTCGGTAGAGGCAAAGGTGCTCCCGTAGCTCTTGTCGTTGACCACGCCGGCGAAGACGCGCGCGGAATTGCTCTTGTCTACCAGCAGCGCCACAACCCTGCGCCCGGAGAAGCCCTGGTTTGCCTCGACGAAGCTCGCTCCTCCGTCCTGGCTCTTGAGCACTCCGCCGCGATCGGTGGCCAGCAGCACATTCTGCGGATTCTCCGGATCGACAAAGATGTCGTTGACGATCACATCGGGGCCGGTCATCCGCTCGAAGGTCTTGCCGCCGTTCAGGGTTTTGTAGAGCCCCTCGGTGGTTCCGGCGTAGACCACGTTGCGATTCGCCGGGTCCAGCTTCAGCACCCGTGTGCGGCGCGCCGTCGAGGGAATGCCCTGCACCTTGCGGAAGAGTTCGGCTGCGTTTTCGCTCTTGTAGATGCCGCTGCAGGCGCTGGCGTAAACCACGCGCGGCTTGGCGGGATCGACAATGATGGAAAAAACATCCGAGTCGTCGATCACGCCCTGCTTGATGTTGTGCCAGCTGACGCCGCCGTCGGTGGTCTTCCAGGGAAGGTGCCAGGTGCCGGCATAGACGATGTCGGGGTTCGCGGGGTCGATGGCCAGCGACTCCACCTCATGAATCTCGCGGCTGCCGGGGGGGCTGATCAGCTTCCAGGAGGCGCCGGCATCGCTCGACCGGAAAACCCCTTCGAGCGTGCCCGCAAAGAGCATACGGGGGTCGGAGGGCGCCTGCGCAAAGGCGCGAATCGACTGCCCGCGCAAGCCTTCCACCACACTCCAGCTTCGCCCGCCGTCGTGACTCACCCACAGCCCGCCATCCGGACGATCGGCCTTCCACGCGGCCACATAGACGGTGGCAGGATTCGCAGCGTCCACAACGATGTGGTCGAGAATCAGATCGTCAGAGGAGTCGACTTTCGAGAGCCGGCGCCAGGTTGTGCCCTGGTCCATGGACTCGTAGATCCAGCTACCGAGGGCGCCAAGATACAGATGATTGGGATGCCCAGGAACCGCGGCAAAGGCGCGCGCGTCGCCGCCATTGGGCCCCACCGCGCTCCACGACTCCTGGGCCTGCATACCAGCGGCACCAGAGAGAGAAAGAGCCAGGACGATTACCTGTGCCACGAGTTCGACCCGGCAAAACAGATTACGGCATATCCGCAACAGATTCATGCAGAAAACAACCCCCGGAATTTAGGAAAGAAGTGGAACAAGAGAAAGAGGGGCTCAGAAACCAAAGAGGTTGACCGGCTGACCGGTCAACCTCAAGGGATTGCGAAAGGAAGCTTCTCGTCTGCTTCCCGCCGGTTCCCCTTCCTCTCGGAAGGGGAACTCGTCAGGACGATATGGCTTACCTGTTGATGTACTTCTCTCCTCGCCGACTACTTGGCGGCGTGCTTCTTGGCGGCCAGGGGCTTGCGCGGCTGGGGCTTCACGGTGGCAGTCACCTCCGTGGTTCCCGCCACATCGGTCGAGAAGTTTGCGCCGGCGGGCACCAGGTAATCTTCCACCTTCTGTCCGTCCGTCGTGCCAGTGGCTACGCTGATGCGGGAAGCGTCAATACCCTTCTCGGTGACCAGGTAGTCCTTGGTGTTGATCGCGCGCTGCACGGCCAGATCTTCGACCGGCTTGGCGTGTTTGCGCTTCGCGGCGGCTGCCTCTTCCTTGGCGGTCTTGGCCTTTTCCTTGGCATCCGCATTGCCCACAACTACCGCCTTGGCATCGGACTGCTTCTGCAGGTTGAGGGCGACCTCGTCCAGGCAGGCTTTGGCTTCGTTGTCGACGCGAGCCGGACGCTTCTTGTCCTTCTCGAAGGAGATCGAGCAGAGCGCTTCGGTGTGCGGAACCGGGGCCACATAGGGGGCCGTGATGATCACGCTGGTCTGTCCGGTCGCCGTCTGTCCCTTGTCGTCGGAGACGTTGCAGGTAACGGCTGTCGCACCGGTTGGCGCGCCCGTCGAGGTGAAGGTCGCGGTGGTGCCGCTGCCGCTGATGGAGCCGGCTGCTGCCGAGTAGCTATAGGTCAAGGGGCGGTTCTGGGGGCTCATGCCCGTGGCCGTCACCGTGCTGGTTTCGCCCGGCTTGATGGTGCTGGGGCTGGCCGAGCAGGCGATGGTCGGAGGCTCAAAAGCCTTCACCGTAAAGCTCGTGGTCGCGTCGGCGGTTTCCCAGGGCTTCAGGCCTTCCTTGCCCTTCTTGCCTTCCTTCACCCCACACGTCACCGTGTAGGCGCCGGGCGCCAGCGTAGCCGTAGCCACCGTAGCCGTGGCTCCGTTGCCCGTCACGCCGGATCCCGAAAAGCTATAAATCACGTTCAGCTTGGGGTCCAGTGCGCCGGCGGTCGCAGTGACTGTAACCGGATCACCAGGGAAAACGGTAGCCGGGCTGGCCGAGCACGCCAAGGTCACCGGAGGAGGAGGAGCGATGGTGCCGATGTGGTACACAACGCCGGCCGCCAAACGGAGGCTGTTGGCATTGACGCGGCCACCAACTTGGTAGGGTTCATTGCCGGCGGCGTGCGCCGGGCCGTAGTCGACGTGGATGTACTCATAGTCGGCCTCGGCCAGTCGGATTGCCAGATGATGATTGAACAAGGGCGTATTGACGTCCAGGCCGCCGCCGACAGTGTATGTCACACCCGGCGTGTAATTCTGCTGATTCGGGCCTTCCATCGAAGCACCGCCCACAAGGGCATGTCCCCAGGGGATGACGCCGTGAGCCAGCGGGTAGCGGAAGATCGGACCGGTCTGCACGGTGTACAAGCCGGTATTGCTGTCGCCCGTATTGCCGGCGCTCGTATCCGTATCCCTGTAGGCGTCGTGCTGGCCTGCGTTGATCTCCCAGCCTACGTTCCTGTTGAAGTAGCGGGCGACGCTTTCGACCGTCCCGACCTTCTCAGCCTTGATCGGAGTCCCGAGGACCGTACCATCGCTGAGCGTTCCATTCACGGTGTCAGAGGGCCGCAGGTAACTGTAGCCCAGAAAAATGTCCCATCTGGAAGCTGAATCTGCCGCAGGGGCCTTTGCGGCCGGCTTAGCCGAATCCTGAGCGACAAGAGCCAGAGGCGCGAACGCCACACAAGCCAAGGTCAGAAGACGAGTCATAGATTTCGTAACACGAAAGTACATGCGTTTATTCCTCCGCAATCGAGCTGAACTACATAATCATGGCTGTTTACGAGCACAAACTCCGGCTCGGGCCAACTTGGTTCTTCGCAAATGAAGAGCCTTAGGGTATCCCCACAGCACTACTTAACTTATCATAAGGCGCATTTTTGGCAGCATACATTTTTCAAGTGAAACCAGTGTTGCAATGGGAACAAATCTGAGCATTACAATGTAGGTACGTCCGCAACGCAATCAGTGCGTCTGCCGCAGCATCCTTGGCTAACTTGCATTCAGCGTTTTGAGCAGGCTGCGTGGCTCGCGCTGAATCTTTTCCTGCAAAAGTGTAATGGCATACATCAACTGCTCGGGGCGCGGCGGGCAACCCGGTACATAGACATCCACCGGTATCACCTGATTGACGCCCTGTAGCAGTGCGTAGTTATTGAAAACTCCACCCGAGGTGGCGCAGGCGCCCATCGAGATCACCCACTTGGGCTCCGGCATCTGGTCGTAGAGGCGGCGTATAACTGGAGCCATCTTCTGCGAAACCCGCCCCGCCACGATCATCAGGTCAGACTGCCTCGGCGAAGGACGGAAAACTTCGGCGCCGAAGCGCGCGATGTCGAAGCGGGAAGCTCCCATCGACATCATCTCGATGGCGCAGCACGCCAAGCCGAAGGTCATGGGCCAGACCGAACTCTTGCGAATCCAGTTTACGGCAAAATCGAGGGAAGTCAGGAAGACGCCTTCCGGCTCCTCGAAGCCGTAGCTCACTTCCTGGAGCTTGCCGCGGTTGCGCGCGCTGCTCTCCAGGGCTCCGAAAAGGTAGTGGTCGCGCTCTGTCGAAGCCGTCATGGCTCTACTATACCTCTGATTCCGTTGAAGGGGTATGGTCACAATGGCTCAGTTTCACCGTCTCCGGTCCTGGGATCCTCCATGCCCGGAGCCTCGGCTTGTCTCTCACTCCGAGCAGCCGCTGCGCGCGCCATGCAACTCGCGGGGCAGATTCCACAACGGGGGCAGCCACAACGTAATTGAGAACCGCATCCAGCGCAGCTCTCCCAGGGGGCTCGATCGGCCCGGCGCGGCCTGCTCGAAGGTGTGGGGCGTCCGCGAGGCGGCCAGCGCCCAGTTCTGCGCATACGCCGCCGGATCGGCAACCCCTGGCACCAGGCGCGCATCCACAATGCGGAACTGCCCCGCTGAGGACTTCTGGTTGATTTTTAACTGGCGTTGCATCGCCATTCCCTCGCGGCTACTGGCCACCCGCGCCGCCGTCCCTTGCTTCATCCCGCCCAGGACCTGAAACAGCCCCTGGCTCTCCCGGAATGCCTCCGGATCGGTAAGAAAACGGAAGCTGCGCGGATTCCAGCCGATGGCATCCTGGGCGCGCAATCCGAAGGTCGTCCCCACTTCGTGTTCGTTGATCGAGTTATACGGCGGCGTGGCCAGCAGCAGCGCATCGGGAAACCCCGCCGGCTGCTCCCGGTCCACCACCAGGTCCCATCCGCTGTATCCGGCCTTGCCCGGCTGAATGGGCAACACCCGGAAGACCCAGCCTCCGCCGAAGGACGCTCTCCACTGCTGCCCGGCGTTCACCTCGCCCTCCAGCACCACCTTCTGGCAGCTTTCCCCTTGCCTGGTCGCGGCTTGGCCTCGCGTGCCCGTCAAAGCTAAAATTCCCACGCACAGGCCCATCCAGCGCCAGTTACGGTTCCAATTCATTGCGTTCCCCCGTTTCTCAACCCTCGCACATCCGCCCCAGCCACCGTAGCGATTCAACCGAAGACATCACTTCTAGTCTTTCTGAACACACTCGAACCGCGCAATCGAGGCAGCTCCCGGTCCTTGATCGACTTTGCGGCGCCAAACCGGGCCCCGGAAAAGCCGCATCCCCCTGCATCGCCGGATTTGTCCGTGCCCAAGAGTCTTCACGTTGCCGGAATCCCTTTACACAAGAATCGATAAGAATGCCAGATGGATTTTCATTTTCCTCATGGGTTCCTTATGCGCAGCGTGAAATATTGATGCAAATAACACCCTTGAGCGGGCGTCTTCCAACCGCGCCCGGCCGTTCTCACTGCAACTTCCGATCCGCCAGGGCCTGCATCGATCCAGGCCCTGCGACCGGTGCGTTCTTCGATAGTCGATCCGGAATGGCGGCCGGTATTCCGTCTCATCGTATGGCTCTTGGCCTATTTCTGTTTTTGGAGCGGAACCCCCTATGTTTCGTCGTGCAATCTTGCTGCTGCTCCTGTTCGCCTGTCCTGGTTTCTTGCCCCTGGCTCTGGCGCAGGCTTCCTCTTCGACCCCCGTAACGCAAGCCCAGATCGCCGCTCTCGAGCAGTCTGTCCGTAATGCGCAAACCGCCAGCGCCACCGCCCAATCGGCCGCCGACAACGCCTGGATGCTGGTCTCCGCCGCCCTGGTCCTGCTCATGACCGGTCCTGGCCTGGCCCTCTTCTACGGCGGCCTGGTGCGCAAAAAGAACATCCTCGGCACCATGATGCAGAGCTTCGCCATGATGAGCCTGGTCACCATTCTCTGGGCCGTGGTGGGCTACTCGCTGGCCTTCGGCCATGGCAACGCCTTCATCGGCGGCTTCGAGCACGTCTTTCTGCGCGGTGTGGGCCTCGCTCCCAACACCGATTACGCCGCCACCATTCCCGAGCAGACCTACATGATCTACCAGCTCATGTTCGCCATCATCACCCCGGCGCTGATCACCGGCGCCTTCGCCGAGCGCATGAAGTTCAGCGCCATGGCGGTCTTCCTCTCCCTCTGGTCGCTGCTCGTCTATAGCCCCATGGCCCACATGGTCTGGGGCGTCGGCGGCTTCCTGAACGCGTCGGGTGGCCACATTCCCAGCCTCGACTTTGCCGGCGGCACCGTGGTCCACATCACCAGCGGCGTCTCTGCCCTGGTCACCTGCATCTACCTCGGCAAACGCATCGGCTATCCGCAGATCAACATGCCGCCGCACTCCATGGTTCTGAGCTTCATCGGCGCCTGTCTTCTCTGGGTGGGCTGGTTCGGCTTCAACGCCGGCAGCGCCCTCGGTTCCGGTCCACTGGCCACCTCGGCCTTCATCAACACCCACTTCGCCGCCGCGGCTGCCGCACTCGGCTGGACCGTCGCCGAGTGGATTCACAACGGCAGGCCCACGGCATTGGGCGCCATCTCCGGCGCTGTCGCCGGCCTGGTCGCCATCACCCCCGGCTCCGGCTTCGTGCAGCCCTTCGCAGCCCTGGCCATCGGTCTGATTGCCGGCGTCTTCTGTTCCTTCATGGTCTTTGCGGTCAAGAGCCGCCTGGGCTACGACGACTCGCTTGACGCTTTCGGCGTTCACGGGGCCGGCGGAACGCTCGGCGCACTGCTCACCGGCCTTTTCGCCACCGGCGCCATCAACGCCGCCTTCGGCCGGAACGCCGCTGGCGCTGCCCTTCCCACCGGCGCCATCGACGGGCACTGGAGCCAGATCCTCAACCAGCTCGCCGGGGTCGGCCTTGCCTGGGGCATCTCGATTGTCGGTACACTGGTTCTGCTTTTCGCCGTCGACAAGGTGATCGGACTCCGCGTTTCTGCCGAAGAGGAATCCGCAGGTCTCGACCTCTCCCAGCACGGCGAGGAAGGCTACGACCTGAACTCCTGATCCCGGTCTTCCTTTTCGCCGGGGTTCATCAAAATCCTGTGGCGGAAGCGCCAAGCGGCCCTTCCGCCTGTTACGCTGTCAAACGAGGCAATTTCCTTATGCTCAAAATTGAAGTGGTTCTCCAGCCTTCGAAGCTGGACGCAGTCAAGGACGCCCTGCTCGACGCAGGCATCGAAGGCATGACCATTCTGGAGGCTCGAGGCCACGGCCGCCAGAAGGGACACACGGAGTTCTACCGCGGTCGCGAGTACACCGTCGATCTTCTTCCCAAGGTCAAGATCGAGATCGTGGTCATCGACGATTTGAAAGAAAAGGCGATCCAGGCCATCATCGGCGCCGCCCGCACCGGCCGCATCGGCGACGGCAAAATATTTGTCAGCCGCGTCGAAGAAGCTATCCGCATCCGCAACGACGAACGAGGCGAGACCGCTCTTTAGGCCTCCTGGCCGCTTGGCGTTATCTCAGAAACCCGGTTGCCCCACCTTCGACGCAGTTTCATCGCGCCCAATCTGGGGCACCTCCACTGCAATTCCCTCTCCTCAAAATTGCCTCTCGCACGTGAAAATCGCTTGCCCCGACACCTACCGCTAGCAGCTTCCTTTTTTGTTCGCCCCACATAGATGGCGACGCGAACTGCCTACCGGTGAAAGCTGCGAAAGGCAAACTCCAAGCGCCTCGGCGAGGCCTGCATTTACAATGTCTGTGTGCAGCCCGAACAGTCTTCGCCCATCATTCTCGCCGAAAACCTGACCAAGGTTTATGCGGCGGGCCGAATCCAGGTCGCCGCAGTGCGCGGGGTCTCGTTTGCCATTCAACCAGGAGAATTTGTGGCCATTGTCGGCCCATCGGGTTCGGGCAAATCCACGCTTTTTTATCTGCTTGGCGGGCTGACTCAAGCCACTAAGGGCCGCGTAGTGATCGACGGGGTGGACTTTGCCACTCTAAGCGACGGCGCGCGCACGCGCCTGCGTAAGCATCGCATCGGCTTCGTCTTCCAGAAGTTCAATCTGCTGCCCACGCTCTCGGCGATGGGCAACATCGAGATTGCGTACGACGTCAGCGGCCGCAAGGAACCGCTGGACCGCGTTTATCTAGAACAATTGAGCGATCTGCTGGCGATTCAGGGCCGTCTCATTCACCGTCCCAGCGAGTTGAGCGGCGGCGAGCAGCAGCGTGTAGCGATTGCGCGTGCTCTCATCACCCGGCCAGCCATTGTTCTGGCCGACGAGCCCACCGGTAATCTCGACACCAAGAACTCCGACGCCGTGCTCAACATGCTGCTCAAATCAAACCGGGAACTGGGCCAGACCACGCTGATGATCACCCATAACCCGGAGGCAGCCTCGATTGCCAGCCGAATTCTCTATATGCGCGACGGAGAAATTGTGCGCGAGGAGCGGGGTTCGCGTTGCGATTTACCCTTGCCGGCAGCGGGTATTGCGCAGCTTTCCACACCTTTGGCGCCCATCGTCGTTTGACCTCATTTGGGTGTCCCGGTATACTCAAAATTGTTAAGCGGGAGTAGCTCAGTGGTAGAGCATCGCCTTGCCAAGGCGAGGGTCGCGAGTTCAAATCTCGTCTCCCGCTCCATTCCTCCCTCCGGTGCCAGCCGGGTTGGCTACGGGGGAATGGAGCGCAAAAAGAGTAATATTTTGACAGCTAAGACTGCCCTGCCAAAGGCGCGGTACCCAAGTGGTAAGGGAGAGGTCTGCAAAACCTTTATGCGTCGGTTCGATCCCGACCCGCGCCTCCAAAACTTTCAATAACCTAGCAACCAGTCAAAAAGACCTGGTTGCCAAAATGGTTATCAATTGGGCGAATTCCCTTACTACAAGCCTCCTATACCGCCACAGGATTGACCGCAAATTCAGCCGGGATCACATACCCCAACTGACCGCTGATCATGTCTGCTGCATCATCCGCCCTTTCATCGAGAACGTGAGCGTAGTGCCGCATCACGATGTCCGGGCGCGAATGACCAAGCCGCTGCTGCACGACTTTGGGGTCCACTCGATTCCCGATCATCTGGGTTGATCCCCAGTGCCTGATCAGGCGCCAGGTGATGTGCGGCAGGCCGAGCCGGTCCGCGACCGGTTGAACCTTCCGCGCCAGGATCTCCTCGTACCGCATCGGACCGGGCTTCATCTTCGTCCCGTTCTTGATGCGGTTGGGGAACATCCAGTCCTCATCTCGCGCGTCGACACTCCGTTTGAGCGAGAGCAGACGCTCGACGTCCGCCTCCGTCAGCCGGATAGGGCGAGTACCCCGATGGTACTTCGGTGTGTGGAGCTTGCCCTTATTCATCGCGCGTACGATCTTGAGGTTCTTGGTCTCCGGATTCAGGTCCAGCCACTTGAAAACCAGCTCCTCCGGACGGATCGAACTCACAGCAAACAAGTACACCATCGTGGCATACGGCTCTGCCAGATTCTCGATCAACTGGGAGAGTTGATTCCCCGTCGGGAGTACCGGATCCTCCTTGACCTCGTCTGGGGGCAGATCCGCAGTTGCCGCAGGATTTGATGTGATGTACCCGTGTTTGACGGCGCACTCGAAGATGGAGCTGAGCCCCCACTTGAGATTCCTCAGTGTCTGCACCGCTTTCCCTTCAAGCCTCTTCTGATTGATGAATATCTGCACATCCTCGGGAGTGATGTCGGACAACTCGAAGTCGCCGAATTCAGGAAGGTAGTGCGCGCGGATGTTGGTCTCATATCCGTGCACCGTGGTTCCTTTCTGGTTCGCCATCTTGAGAGCGCGGTATTTTTGAATAAATCCGCTGAACGTCATCATCTTCTTCAGCTTGCGCTTGACATCGTTATCGTTAATTGGGTTGAGAATCACAGCCAGCTTCTGGCGGGCGACCTTTTCATTTGGGACATCTTCGAGCGAACCAAGGATGACGGACTTGCGTGCACGTACAGTCTTCCCCGCTTCATTGATGATGTCTTCCCGATAGAACCCCTGCCAATATGCTGGACCACGATCCGTACGTAACTTCACACTGCCATTTTGAAATCGTCTACGAGCCAATTTGTACTTCCCCTTTCGGTTGGCTCGCACAATTCCGTCGAATGATCCCAGCCTAGCACTGGGCCGGTGCCTCTCGCGACTACGGATATAGGTGGAAATCTGGTCCGGATCGAAGCGGACCGCCCGTTCCCCGATCCGGACTACCGGCAGCGGATGCTTCGCCCCTTCCATCGTGTGCTGGTAGACGAAGGACTTCGAAAGCCCGAACAGGCTGCAGACCTCTCGTGCCGTGAGCAGCTTCTTCGGTCCGGATGGCGTTCCATCAAGGCCTTGCGTGTCAACGTTCATCACATTCCTCCTGGCTTTGCGCTCGCAAAGCGGAGGAAGAATCGAACGGTTTCAAAACTCGCTCAAATTTCCGAAAAAACACTGCTTCTAGCTCACCCCTCCGAAGAAATTCATCGTTTTCAGTCTGTTGGCAGTTGCTACGCAATCCATTCATCGCCCCCCGCAACTCATTGAATTTTAGTAAGTTAAGCCAAAATTTGACCGAGTTTCACTTTCCCCCCATGCTGGCACCGCGTTTAGAGGAGGGAACATGGGAGATCGCACGACGAGATTCTGGGTGGCGGTTCTGTTGACCGGCATGGATATTGCGGTTTACCGACACTTTTTTGGCGTGATCTGGCTGGCTTGGCCTGGGGTGGAATGGATTCGAATAGCTCTGCTCTTCACGCTCGCACTGTGGGCGGGTTCCGCCGCAGTTCTATGGCTCCACGTGTATTACGACCTTCGGCAGCTCCTCTATGAAAGGCGCTGTGCTCGGTCGCTGAATGTGGCTCCATTGTCGGCCGAACTGAGGGAGGACAGCGATGTTTGATTCGCTCGAAGACCTCTCCACCAAGCTCGCAGCGACTGGATATTTCATCGATCCAGTGATGACCAAGGTTGTCTTCCTGGCGGCAAAACTCCAGAAGCCCCTGCTTCTCGAAGGTCCTGCGGGCAGTGGAAAGACCCAATTAGCAGTCTCGGTCGCGCAGGCCGCCAATACACACATCGAGCGCCTCCAATGCTATCGCGGGGTCAGCGAAGACAAGGCCATCGAGCACTTCGATGAAGGTCTCCAGCGGCTCTACATGGAGTTCTCCAAGGGACAGCACGAAAACTGGCAGACAGTGCAGGCAAGCCTCAAGGGACGAGATTTCTTCCGCCCTGGACCGCTAATGCGGGCCCTCGAATGTGAGCGGCCGTGCGTGTTGCTGATCGATGAGCTCGACAAAGTGGACGATGGTTTTGAGGCACTTTTGCTCGAGATCCTATCGGCCTGGCAGCTGTCGATTCCGGAATTTGGAACCGTGCAGGCCCGGAGCATCCCCTTCGTCGTACTCACCAGCAACGAAGAACGGCGACTGGGGGATCCGATCCGGCGCCGCAGTCTTTACGTTCGCGTGGAACATCCGACACCTGAGCGTGAAGCTGAGATAATTGCCAGCCGCACGCCCAAAGCGGATGTGGCCTTCCATCGGGAAATGGCTGGCATCGCCTTGTCTTTCCGGAATTACTCCCTCGAGAAGCCCCCATCCGTCTCCGAGATGATCGATTTTGCGAATGCCCTGCAGCTCCTCGAAACAAGTCACGTCACTCCCGATCTCCGCGACGTTCTGTTGCCCTTCCTGGCCAAGACCGAAAAAGATCGACGGCACCTTCTTCTTCGGGAGGGTTTCAAGAGCCTTCTGGATGATGGGACTCGATATGCGGCCAGCATGACTTCTCAGGAGGTATCAACCCCATGAAATGGATATTCCTATTCCTGCTCGCCGTATTGCCGCGGAATGTCGTCGGGGAAACCCCTCTTCCGGTAGCGGAACGATGCGTGAAGGTCTATGCCCTTCACTACGGTGTTCCGCCTGAACTCATCGGCGCGTTGATTGACGTGGAGTCACGATGGAATCCGCACGCGATATCCGCCAAGGGCGCAATGGGGCTGATGCAGCTCATGCCCGCCACCGCGCGAAGGTTTGGCGCCTTCGACCCATTCAACATCGAGCAGAACATTGCGGCCGGCACTCGATACGTGACGCTGTTGATGTGGGAGTTTCGAGGCGATTTGAGATTGGTAGTCGCCGCGTATTACGCCGGCGATCGCTGGATCGCCAAGAAACAGCTCGACTACAGCAATCCGGAGGTCACCGCCTACGTTCGTACAGTTCGAAGGCAATATCTGTTGCGCAAATACGGGGCGGCGCCACCGCCAAGGAGATAACGTATGAAACTTCGCTGGTTGATTCCGCTCGTAGTATTACTTCCATTCCGGCTGAACGCTTTTGAGGCTCCAGCAGCCGCCAGGGTCACAACAGTTGTCATCAACCCTGCTCAGGTGACACCGTTGCACCTCAGACCTGAGTTCGAGTCAGCCATTCGAATGCCCGAGGAGGTCAGCTCCGTCATCCTGGGCAGTCCCGGAACCTTCAAGGCTGAGCACAACGAAGGCGAACCAAACTACGTCTACGTAAAGCCCATTACCAAAGAACGCGCTGAGTCCAACCTCCTGATTGCGACGAAATCAGGTCTCCACGTGACTCTCGAACTCATCAGCGATGGGGCAACAGCTGTCACCGACAAGCAACCGGTGGATTTCCTGATCGAATACCGCGTGACACATAGCTTTTTGGTCGCGTCCTCACCCGCCTCCCCGGCAAGTCCAGGAACTACTCAGCCGAGACGTCCTGAAACGGCGATCTCTCCCCCGCCAACGCACTCAGCGCCATCATCGGCTCTTGAAACCGAGTACGAACAGCAGACTCGAATCAACGCGCCTGCCTGGACGAAGTGGGAGGGCAAGCAGATAGAAACGTCGCTCGGAGACACGCGGCAGTGGGATAACGAAGTTGCGATCTCCTACTCAATCCTGAACAACTCAAGCTCTCCTGTAGAAATTGTTCCCCCACAAATCCAAATTGCCGGACGAAAGCTGAAGAAGAAGAAAAAAGAAGGCAAAGGCATCATCTCCGATCAACTGGAGATCCGCGAGTATCGGCTGAGCGCAACAAGATTGGAACCTGGCGAACGCGCCGATGGCGTGGTCTTATACGACCGCCCCAACTTCAAGCAATCTACCGAGAAGCTGTTTCTCCAGATCGCTCAAGCCGACCAGATCGACCAGCCGGTCCTCATCCGGCTGCCCTTCACACCGGCCATCAATGCCGACAACCGATAGAGAGGAGCACGGATGAATACTCATGAATGGAACGGAAATACCGGAGCCCATAGCGAAGGCGCAAGCGACGCCGCGGAGTATCCGGAAGTGTCTTCGAATTCGAAACCTCCAACCGCATCTGGGCCGGAGGTGACGGATGCAAAATCCGTTGACGAACCTTCAACTTCCTTTGTGACCCGCGAAGACATCGAAAACAAGCCGGGCATGGATAAACGCAAGTTTCTCCTGCTTGGAGGTGGGCTTGCAGCGGCGGTGCTTTTTTTTGTTTTCACGGCTGTCCTCGGGAGATCACCAAAAAATAGCAGCCGGACCGCATCGCAACATTCCCCACAAAGCACGAACCAAGCAAAAGGGAGTGTAACCCCGTTGACCGAAACCGTTCGTAAACCCACTGCCGACGATTCCAACGGTCAACTTAGCCCAGGAGACATCAAACGAACGCGGAGCAATGATGGAACGAAAGCTTTGAACTCCAGCTCGTCAACACAAACAATGGCTAAGCCGAGTCCAGCATCAGCTAGCGCTCTTGCATCCGTTCCGTCGTTCGCAGACACCCAGCAGAAGTGGGAAGAGCCCAAGCCCTACGGGACTCCCGGCGAGCCTGCGCAAACGCAAAGCCAACAACAAAACGCATTGAAAGAACCTTCTCTCATTTTCGTCAGGAGCCAAACTGGAAGCACTAATGGCAATCTCCCTAAAGAGGGCAGCAGTCAGACCGGACCGCCTTTACTTCAAATCACACCTGGAACAAGAATCCAAGCGAAGCTGGAGACTCAGATATCGAGCGTGGTCTCTGCGCCCGTTGTCGCCGTGGTCGAATACACCTATGCGATCGGCGATCAGATCGTGATTCCGGCAGGCACACGTGTCTATGGAAAGCTGCGCCAAGCTGACCGCTCCGGCCTTGTCGACGTAAAGTTCGACGAACTCGAACTCCTCGACGGCGCGCGAGAAGGGATAGATGCGATCGGAACGGCCTTAGACCTAGGACCTATTAAGGGCACGGTCATCGGCAAGAATACGGGCAAGAATTTTCTCATACGCACGGTCTCTGGACTGGGCTCGGTCGCCGCCATGATCGTCGGCAATAATACGAGCTCTGCGTTCTCGGAAGACGATCTCATACGAGAGCGTATTGCGGAGAACGCCGGCACCGCGGGCGACACTGAGCTGATGAACTTAAACTCAAATAGCCGCATCGTGGTCTCCGTCCCTGCCGACACGAAGATCTATATTGTGTTCACGAAACACGAGCAAACCCCATCCACGTTGCAAAAGGTCGCGGCGTTAAGCCAGTAGGGGCACCAAAAGATCAAGCTCCCATAGCCCTGGGTCTAGGCCCAGGGCTTTCCTTTGCCCAAAATTAGGAGAATACCCAGCTACGATTCCGGATCAACCCCGCGTTCTGCTTTGTCGGGAATTCCATCCGAAGCTCTATCCAGCAAGATGGTTCACTGTGTGTTCGAGTCATGACCCTGCCGAATGATTCGATCTGCCTATCGCACAATCAGCCTGCCAAATCAGTCACTGTGCAATCGAAGCATCACCCCAGAAAATCCGCCACTGTTTTTTCGAAGGATTGCCATACGAAATGCCTCACAGTTCCGTTCGAAGAACCGTCCGGCCGGATAACGCACTGTACTCTTTGAAGCAAATTCCACAAGAATGAGTCACTGTGCTATGGCATCAAAGGAAGATCGCCTTCCCCGACCATAACCGTTGACATTTGAGGGGTTAGCCGCACTCAACGAACCCGGTCATCGAGCATAGTCAATCTTTCACTGAGATGGCGCTGCGGTTTTTCCCGCAATTCCCAATAGAACACCAACAATCACGGCCCAGCCGTTGCTCTGAGGCTCGACCCAACCCTTCAATTCCACAATTCGTGATTTGACCGAGTTTCAGTTCCGCCGCATTTTCTCTCTCGACACGGATGCCCCGAGCAGCCGCGTCCAGGAGAGAAAACGTATGAGAACCGCATTTGCCTTCTGGCGGCGCTCGAAAGTGCCCGCCCCAACGTCCACATCCTTTCATCGGCCCGGCGAACCCAACTGGATGCATATCGTCCTCAAGCTCGCGTTGGGGTTGATCCTCCTGGGGCAATTCGCTGCTCCTTTGGTAGCCACCGCCCAGAATCTCGGAACCTCCCCTCAATTTGGGCAGGCCGTTCAGGGTCAGCAAGCGACCACGGTTGAAGGCACCGTTCTCAACATCGTCAATTGGGGATGCAACGTCATCGCACCCGTAATTGCGGTTGCGTGCCTCGGCGTCGCGGGCTGGCACTTCAAGAGCGGCCGCGGGTATATGGGATGGGGCGTCACGGGTGTTGCTCTGATGGTCATCTCGGGCCTCGGTCGTATGGCGGAAGGATTTATCACCCAAGCACAAGGCATTCAATAACGAGGCCGACAAGATGCCCGTGCCGCAATTCCTACTCGACCTTCTTCAGATGTTGTTTGACCTCGCTGTGCCCGCGGCGTTCCTCACTTTGGCCGCCGCGGGTGTCAGCCTTCGACATGAAGGAGGAACCAACTTCCACGTCAACGGCCGAACCGGTAAGTGGGTATTGTGGACCGTTGTACTCCTGACGATTCCTCAACTCTTGTCGTGGATTGCGGCACAAGGCATCACCATTCCGTCTGGGAGCGGTTCAGTAGGGACAAGCTGGATTGCCAGCATGGAGGCGGTCTTCAAGAGCTTTGTAAACCAGATCGTCGTCGCGAAGTTGGTCCCAGTCATCGCAGCATACTTCGTTCTCAAAGCGGCTCTCGACGGGGCCGCAGGAGAGAATCCACTTGGATCAATCGTTGCAGCTCTCTTTCTGATGAGTTTGTCGGCCACGATGCAGCTGATGCAGGGCTGGAACTCCGGCGGGGAGTATGCGACGACCGACATGCTCACTTCCCTTTGGAACTACGTCGTCGGACAGATCATGCCCGCCGCTGCAGGTCTTGCCTGTGTAGGCGCGGTCATCAACTTCATTCGTCACCGTCCATGGACCCGGCTTGTGTTCGCCGCGATTGCGTTTTTGAGCATAACCGGTCTCCTCAAACTTTTCCAAGCCATGGCCGCATGAGAGGACACCGATGAGTCTCGATGGTGCGATCACAAATCTCGCGTCGTGGGCCGGCAATACGATGATGCCGACGATGGCTGGGTTGTTTTTTGCGGGAGCTGTCTACCGTTACAGCAAAGGCGGCCCCTTCGAGCAGCTCTTGTATGGAGGGTTTGCCTCTCTGATGTGCTCTGGATTCCTGCGCGCACTCGAAGGTTTTGTCCAGAATGCGGGTCCAACCAACGCGGACGTCTACTGGACCGCGGTGATGAGCCTCGTGAACTTCACAGCGAACGTGATCCTCCCCATGTTCGCGCTCACCCAACTAGGGGCAATGGCACTCCATATGGGAGGAGTGGTCTCTGAGATATATCCAGGCTCGACCTGGATCCGAAAGTTTGTCGCGGCGATGGGAGCTCTGATGGTCTCTGGGATCGTCCGTTTCGCCGAATCAATGGTTACAAAAGCACACGGAATCTGACGGAGTGAGTATGAGTCTCGATCTGACACCTGTACATCGCAACCTCCATACCAAGGTCACCTTTCTCGGCCTCGAGTTCGAAGACCTGATTTTTGTGCTTGCGCTCGCCGCCTCAATGAATCTGCTCGCGCACTTCGCCGGAAACAGTGCACACATATTCGGCATGCCGCTGAACATCTTCATGGAGTTCGTCGTTCCAGTGCTCGCGGTTCCGTTCCTGATCCTTTTCAAGTACGGCAAGCCCAAAGGCTACCTCACCGATCTAGTGCGGTCGCTCTTCTCCCCAAAAGCCTGGTGCGCACTTGAGCGAGATTCGGAACTGATGCAGCCTTACATCGTTGAGGAGGACTGAGCTATGCGGATTTCGATCGAGACGGGCAATGACGGCGCGGTGGTGATGTACCTCGACCGCGATGCGGCACGGGCAGTTCTAGCGAGCGTTGTGTTTGCTTCCAGATTCAGCAAGCGGTTCGATCCGCTTGTCCAAGCGATGCAAGGTGGACTCCACACTGATCCACATTCCTCGACGGAGAGGAGAAATCTATGCCAATGACCTATGCGGAGCACGACAAGAGACTCAGGGTCCCAGCGGTGTGTGAGTTGCTTCCACTGCGCGATCTTCCTGTTGACGACAACATCATGGTGCGGACGAACGGAGCATTTGTCGCAGGATACGAGTTGAAGGGCGTTCTTTCCTACTTCGCAACCGACGAGGACCGCAATCGGAGCAAGTCGCTGCTTGAGGCTTTGCTGCGCAGTGTGCCGGATGTCAGCATGCGCATTCAGTTCCGGTACGAGATCTCAGAGCATCTTGGAGGACTTTTCGAGAGCTATATCGATCAGGAGCGGAACGAGCAGTCGGAGGTAATGGCACTCGATGCGCATCGCCTGAACATGTGGCGAGAGAAGGAACAGAATGGGTATTATTTCGAACCTCGACTGCATGTGTACTTTATTTGGGATCCGCGGGTCCACGCGAAGCTTTACCACTCTGCCCAGCAGAATCGGAAGCTCGGGGGCTTCACGCCAAGTCGCAAGAAGGCAATCCAACGCACGCGAAAGGAACACGCCACTTACCTGGCAGAGTTTGAGTCTTTGCTTCGTGGCGTAGAGGGCTCGATGGAGGTCGCGGCTCTGGGACCCCGCCGCCTTTCGACCCAGGAGTTGTT